>ERZ813253.715-NODE-715-length-11015-cov-2.320536_pt1 | contig 11015 bp, 12 predicted proteins | sample MGYA00520893_ERZ813253 | MGnify/ENA primary metagenome ERZ813253 (study PRJEB31669, sample SAMD00080414) | marine metagenome | biome: oceanic hadal pelagic zone biome; feature: marine hadalpelagic zone; material: sea water | place: Pacific Ocean:Izu-Bonin Trench...
GTCGCTTCAGCGCCGCCGGCGACCGCGGGTAGTCGATGCCGTTCTTGGCATAAATTACCTCGCTGGTGGGAATTCGCGCGACCTTGATCTGATACTCGATGGCGGTGCGCATCGACACGCCCGCGTGCCAGCAGATCGCCACGACATCGATCGCCGAGCCGGTGTGTAGGAAATTCTGGATTTCAGCGAACTCGATCTCGGTCAGGTTGCTCAACGCGTGGATCGCAAAATCGCGATCGTTCTGGTCGATACGTTCGCAAATCGTTTCGTCGGTAAGGCCATCTTCGTCGAACAATGGGCGACTTCTTGTGCCGCATCGCGTTCCGTCGGCTCATCGTCCTCATTGGGGGTGCCATCCGCCGTGTCGTCCCCTTCATCCTCGGTCAGTCGATCCCCCACCCGATCCGAAACCGCCTCGGCCATCGCCGGCGAGAGGAGGTTGGCGTCTTTCAAACCTCTGATCAAGGATGAGGATACGAACTGGGCAATGCGATCGACGGCGGACTTGGAGAGCTCCGGACGCAGAACCAAAGGGCGATGCCACGGTTTGCGCGAGGACGCGCGATCGATCAGTTAGTCGAGTGTTTCCTCGCGAATTTGCGCGCTCGGGTTGGCGAGAAGTTCGGCCACCGCTTCGGTGGCGTCGTCGTCGGTATCCGCCTCGGGCGTCAGGATCGCCCAGCGGCCCTCGAAAAGCTCGGCGAACCCCGATTCCGGGCCAGAATGTTCGGTGCCGGCAACCGGATGGCCGGGGACAAGGTGAACGCCTTCGGGCAGGTGCGGGCGCACATCGTCGATGACCGACTGCTTGCAGCTTCCAACATCGGTGATAATGGCTCCGGGCTTCAAGGCGGGCGCGATGGCCTCGGCGATGGCGCCGTAAGTGCCGAGCGGCGCGCACAGGACGACAAGATCGGCATCCTTCACTGCATCCGTGGCCTCAAGGCTGACGCTGTCGGCCAGACCCAGTTCCTGAATCTTGTCCAAGGTTTTCTGGGTTCTGGCGGTGACGGCGATGTGCCGGGCCAGGCCTTCGCGCCGGATGACGCGGGCCAGGGACGAGCCGATCAGCCCCGCGCCGATGAGGGCGATGCGCCCGAATAGGGAATCCTTGCCGGAACCGGTCATTGCTCCAAAAACTCCTTCAGGGCGCCGACGACGGCGCACATTTCGTCTTCCTGTCCAATCGTAATACGCAGGCAATCATCAAGCCCGTAGGCGGCCATGCGCCTGACGATGATGCCCCGGTCCTTGAGAAACCCGTCCGCCGCCGCGGCGATATCAGCGTTGCGGCCGGGCTTTTCCGGGAACCGCGCCAGCACGAAATTCCCCGCGCTCGGCGGCACCTCCAGGCCTAGGTCCTGTAGCTGCTCGCGGGTCCAATCACGCCAAGTCTCGTTGTGCTCAAACGCCGTGTTGATGAAATCGGTGTCGGCCAACGCCGCCAGCCCCGCCGCCATGGCCGGCGCGCTGACGTTGAAGGGGCCGCGCAGGCGGTTGAGCACATCGGCGATACCGGTGGGGCAGTAGGCCCACCCGAGGCGCGCGCCGCCAAGGCCGTAAATCTTGGAAAACGTTCGCGTCATCACCACGTTGCCGCCGCCATCGACGAGGTCGATACCGGGGCTGTAATCGTCCCGGGTCACGTATTCCGCATAGGCCGCATCGATAACCAGGACGACGTCATCGCGAAGCTCCCGGCGCAGCCGCCACAGCTCATCGCCCGAAAGGCAGGTGCCCGTCGGGTTGTTGGGGTTGGCCAGGAACAGGAGCCGGGTGTCGTCATTGACCCTCTCGAGCAACGCATCCACGTCGGCCGTGAGGTTTGTCTCCGGCGCGGATACGGGCGTGGCCCCGGCGGCTTTGGCCGAAATCGGATACATCAAAAACCCGTGTTCGCTGTAGAGCACCTCGTCGCCCGGCCCGGCGTAGGCCTGGCAAAGCAGACTGATCAATTCATCGGACCCGGCGCCGCAGACGATCCGGGCCGCGTCCAGGCGGTGAAGCGCGGCTAAGGCATTACGTAGGTCGGTGCAGCCGCCGTCGGGGTAGCGGTGCAGGTTCGCCCCGGCCTCGGTGTAGGCGGCGACGGCCTTGGGACTGGGCCCGAAGGCGCTTTCGTTGCTGGACAGCTTGATAACCTTGTCCAGGCCATCGAGGGCGGACTCGCCGCCGACATAGGGATCGATGCCGAGGATGCCGGGTTTGGGCGTCGGATCGCTCATCAGCCGTCTCCCGCCCCGTTTTTCGCCCCATCATCGGCGATTTTTTCCTGTTCCATGTCGGCGGCATCCAGCGGCGTCGCGTACCCGCCCAGGTGCACGACCCGCTTCACCCGTTGACCCAGGCCGTCCATCAGGCGTTGCATCCGGCGTCCTTCGACATCGATGAAAGTCGAAATCTCGACCAGATAGATCCAGGCGGCGGGGCGGTTGGGGTCGTGCCAGAGTTGATGGAAGACGGCGCTGAGACCGGCCTGGTCGAGAGCGCTTTCGATGACGCCGAAGCCGATGTCCTCTTCCGCCTCCACCGCCAAGAACGAGTGGTCGCGGCCGGTTTTCTCCTGGCCGACGGCGCAGATGACCAGCGCCTCGGTCCCTGATCCCTGGCCGGAGTCCCAGGGGATGAACGGAAGGCGGGCAATGACGCGGGGCGTGTCCGGGGCCTCGGACACCATCAGTGGCCACCAGCGCTGTTCATCGTCCGGGCGCGGCATCGGCAGGATCCCCACCGTCGCGTCCTGGTTGCGCACCGCTTCGACGACGCCGCGGGAAGATACGTGCCGGGTCATCGGGGTGAAGGTGCCGAATTGGTCTCGCGCCAAATCCCAGTATCCGGCCTCGTCCTCCGGCGCCGCCACGGCGACGGAAAACGGGCCTTCGAAACGGAGCGTGGCGACGATCATCTCGCGCCAGATGCGCGCCAGTTCCTGCTTCGGAAAGGGACCCTGGTGACGGGCCATCAGGCGATAGAGGATTTCGGCTTCCCGGGCCGGCCGGATTTTGATCCTGTCGCTCCGTTTGGCGATGCGGACCCGTTCAACCACGCGGGTGCGCTCCATGATCAGGTCATGGATGGAATCGTCTATGACGTCAATTTCCCGGCGCAGGGCCTGGAGTTTGTCCTTATCGGTTGTCATGGCGTGCGTCCGCCGAATTCCTAGATAAATTAAGTCCCGGTTTTCAGCCCCTCGGGCGTTAGGCGGAAGCCGGGAAAAGCGGGCCTAGTGATAATGGCATGAACCCTTAAAATCAAAGAAAACATTGACACCCCGCAACCCGACTCCTAGCTATGAGGCCGTTTTCAGGGCCCTTGAAAAGGCCGCTTCGCACCCTTGGGCGAAGCGAAATCAGTCATGACCAGTGGAAAAAGTCAATCGAAAGACCCGTCCGGCGCGGCAACGGCCACATCGGCGTTGCCCGGCCATCATGTGCGCCTGGGCGTCGAGGCGTCTCTCCGCCTGGATTGCGGCATGGAGATTTCCGATTTCCCGGTGGCGTATCAGACTTACGGGGAGCTGAACGCGGATAAATCCAACGCCATTCTGATCTGTCACGCGCTGACCGCCGACCAGTTCCTGGCCGAGCCCCACCCCCTGACCGGCCAGGAGGGCTGGTGGGACTTGATGGTGGGGCCGGGAAAGACCATCGATACGGGCCGTTATTTCGTGATCTGCGTCAATATCCTCGGCGGCTGCATGGGCACCGCCGGGCCAAAGGAAATCAACCCGGATACGGGCAAGCCCTGGGGCCTGAATTTCCCGGTCATCACCATCGCCGACATGGTCCGGTGCCAGGCGCTGCTGGTGGACCATCTCGGCATCGACAAGCTTTTTTCGGTGATCGGCGGGTCCATAGGCGGCATGCAGGTGCTGGAATGGGCGTCCATGTATCCGGACCGCCTGTTCACGGCCATTCCGATCGCCGCCGCCGCCTTGCACACGGCCCAGAACATCGCCTTTCACGAAGTCGGCCGCCAGGCCATCATGGCCGATCCCGGCTGGTGCGGCGGCGATTACCTGAACCAGGGCAAGAACCCGACCAAGGGGCTGGCCGTGGCGCGCATGGCCGCCCACATCACCTACCTGTCGGAGCAGGCGCTGCACCGGAAGTTTGGCCGCCGCCTGCAGGATCGGGACGCGCTGACCTATGGGTTCGAAGCCGATTTCCAGGTCGAGAGTTACCTGCGTCACCAGGGCATTACCTTCGTCGACCGCTTCGACGCCAACTCGTATCTCTATATCACGCGCGCCATGGATTATTTCGACCTGGCGGCGAAGCACGACGGTGAACTGGCGCAAGCCTTCAAGGGCACGTCGGTGCGGTTCTGCGTGATTTCGTTTACCGGCGACTGGCTGTATCCGACCGAGGGAAACCGCCACATCGTCCATGCGCTGAATTCGGTCGCCGCCAATGTCAGCTTCGCCGAAGTCGAATCCGACAAGGGCCACGACGCCTTCCTTCTCGACGAGCCTGAATTCCACGGGGTGCTGAAGGGGTTTCTGGACGGCGCCGACGAGCACTGGTCCGCCGCCGCCGGAAAAACCTGATGGTTCCCGACCGTAAATCCATTCGCGTCGATCTGCAGTTGATCGCCGATATGATTGAGCCCCATTCAAGGGTGCTCGACGTCGGTTGCGGCGATGGCGCGCTGCTGGATTACCTGGTGCATTTTCGCCATGTCGATGGCCGCGGCATCGAGTTGAGCACCGAAGGGGTCAACGCCTCGATCAGCGCCGGGCTTTCCGTCATCCAGGGGGACGCCGACACCGACCTCAAGGATTATCCGGACGACGTCTTTGATTATGTGGTGTTGAGCCAGACCCTGCAGGCGATGGTCCAGCCCAAGGCGGTGCTGTCACACTTGCTTCGGATTGCCAAGCGCGCCATCGTCTCGTTCCCGAACTTCGCCCATTGGCGCGCGCGCCTGTCGCTGGGCATTTTGGGCCGGATGCCGGTCAGCCAGACATTGCCTTACCAGTGGTATGAGACGCCGAACATTCATCTGTGCACGATCCAGGATTTCGTCGCCCTTTGCCGGGAGCTGGATATCGTCATCGAGGCGCGGAAAATTCTCGATACCCGGGGCCGTGTCCGCAATGTTTCGACGACGCTGTTTTCGGCCAACCTGTTCGGCGAACAGGCTGTCTTCCTGCTGCGCAAGAAATAATCTACACCCTCTATCTAGACCCGGGCTATCTAGACCCGGGGCGTTCGTTCCGGAACCGGCAGGTAACGCCGCCCGTGTTTCCTTTCGGGCACGGCGCCCGCGGCGTAGATCTGTTTCACCGCCTCGGTCATGAAGACTCCCGAAAACGTGGTGAAGGCGCGCCGGCCGATCTGCTCCCACGCTGGCGCCGATGACAGAATCATTCTGGAATGGACCGGCGGCACGAACAGGCACGGATGGGTTTCCAGCGGCGTGAACAGATTATCCCTGAGCACCCTGGACAACTGTCCCGGTGTGTAGGGGAGGCCGTGGCCGAAGGGCGTGCGTTCCAGCCGGGTCCAGATTCCGCGCCGGTTGGGCGCCACCACCAGAAGCCGGCCGCTGCCGGAAAGCACGCGCCAGATCTCGCGCATCAAGGGCCGCACCTGTTCGGCGCATTCCAGCGCGTGGACCAGCAGCACTCGGTCCATGGAGAGATCGGGAAAGGGCAGTTCCAGTTCATCGACCAGGGCCGTCAGGCCGGGTTCCTCCGGCGGCCAGTGCAGGACTCCCTGTGCCGCCGGCATTGCCGCCAGCACCCTTTCCGCCTCGCCGCGAAAGCCGTTGAGGTAGGGCGCCGCATAGCCCAGGCCGAGCACGCTCTGGCCGGTGACGTCGGGCCACAATTCGCGCAGCCGGCGGCGGATCATCCGCCGGGCGACCTGGCCCAGGGTGGAGCTGTAGAAATCCCGGAGATCGACGACATCGGTCCACATGATGGGTTAAGCATATTACAGAAAGCGAATGGTGGGCAGCGTTGCGCAATGATAATCTCCCTCATCGCCTGCGCATTTTAAAAAGGAATTCCAATGAAACTCCGTTTTTCTCCGGCCTCGCCTTATGTGCGGAAGGTCTCCGTTACCCTCATCGAAACCGGCCTGCAAGACAGGGTCGAAAATATTCCGACCAACGTCCATGACCCGGAATCCGATATTGCCGGCGACAATCCCTTGGGCAAGATTCCGACGCTGATCCTGGACGATGGCGGCGTGCTGTATGACAGCCCGGTGATTTGTGAGTATCTGGACGGTCTTCACGATGGCGACAAACTGTTCCCGGCCTCGGGCGAGGAACGGTGGCGGGCGCTCCGGCTACAGGCGCTCGGCGACGGCATGACCGACGCCGGTATCGCCCGGCTTCTGGAATCCCGCCGGCCCGGGGAATTTCAATACGACATATGGACCAAACGCCAGACCACCGTCGTTTTCCGCGCCATGGATGCCTTCGAAGCCGGCCTGGACGAGCTTGAAGCCGGGTTCGGCATCGGCCAGATCAGTGTCGGATGTTCGCTCGGCTGGCTCGATTTCCGAATGCCGGACCTGAACTGGCGCGGCGACCGGCCCGGTCTCGCCGACTGGTTCGAAGCGGTGTCCGAGCGTCCGTCGATGACGCGGACGGCGCCGAAGGAAGCCTAGGGCCCCAGTAGACTGCTGAAAAACCCATAATTCGGAGCCATCACCCTTCCACCCTCCGCAGCGGCAGCGCCTCTGCTGCGGAGGACGGGTCGAGACGGACCTCCTTCCTTCGCCGAAGCGGAGCCTCGGCTCCGCGCAGGCCGGCCGGTCCTCCTGAAGGCGTGAGGTAAAAGGTAATGCAGTTCCTCATCCTTGTCTGTCGCGGGTGTGGGATAAAGGGCTAAAATTATCCAACATCTGTTGTACGGAAATCCTTTGAAATTGCTTTTTGAAGGTTAGCTTGGCCAAGCCGCTATTCACCGAACAGTGGTTTGGCAAATGGCGCCTAATCCAGGACCCTGTTGACGGCCTCAAACAATTTATCCACATCGATAGGCTTCGAGACGAAATCGTCACAACCCGCATTTCGGGCGGCATTTTCATCGTCGGCGGTCGTTAGGGCCGTCACCGCGATAAGGGGAATGTTGGCCGTCCCTAGGATGTGTTTCTTTAGTTCACGGGCCGTTACCCAGCCGGGCATTAGCGGCATATTCATGTCAAGCAAGACCAGGTCCGGCTTTTCTTTTTGAGCCAGAATAAGGGCGGACTCGCCATTTTTCGCCAAGATCACCTGAAAATCGCGGCTTTCGAAATGGACTTTCAGGAATCTCAGGATATCCTCGTCGTCGTCGACCAACAGCACTTTTCTCATACGACATTTACCCGATAGCCTTCAAATTCACTGCGATGTTACCTAAATGGCACCGCTCTTCAAAATATTCCGTCTCTTCAGCCATCTGACAGACTGAGGGGAACAGCGGACAAAAGCACCATTAATAAAAATGGTCTGCTGTTTGGGGTATTCTGTTGCAAAACTCCGTTTACGGAAAAATGATGCAATATTGATTCGTCGTCGCACCCATCTCGGTAAGAATGAGTCGTTTCCTCTCCTCCGTGATTTCGATTCGATAATTACGTTTCGACGCCCGCTAAATAGTTTTGCAACAGTATCCCCCTGAAAGCGGACATGCTTGGCGCCTGCGTCCCGGAGCAGATCATGCCCCGACGGGTCGTACATCTGTCGCCAACACATCACTTTCGGTGCTATGAAATGTCCCTCCCGCAGCTTATAATTTTTCGCATAAATATTATTGGCGATTATAATGGAGGACCGTCTCGCGAAAACAAGGGAGGTGCTTCGCATCATGCAAAAGGAAGATCAGGACAAGAGTGTCGAGGCGTCGCTCTATTTCTTTCATCATTGCGACGGGAAACCGGTGATCGAAATGTCGGATGTGCATTCCGAATCGAACACCCGGACAGGCGAGTTCCGCGATATCCCTGTGACGCTGAAAGATGCCCGTCGCCTTGCCGAGAGACCGGTGCTCGACCGTGAAGGGTTCGAACTGGGCTGCTTCGAGACCGGGGTCACGGACTTCTATGACGATTATCAAATCACCGGCATCTATTATCCGGAGATCGATGCGTTCCTGAAATCGGCAACCGGTGTGACATCCGTGCACATCTTCGATCACACGATCCGTGTCCAGGACGACGGCAAACGAACCGACAAGCAGGTCCGTCTGCCCGTTGCACCCATTCACAATGACTATACGGAATGGTCAGGACCCAAGCGGGTCAGAGACGTAATGTCGGAAGCCGAGGCCGAGCATTACCTCGACCATCGCTTCGCCATGGTCAACGTATGGCGCTCCATCGGCGATTCGGCGGAGCGCCTGCCGCTCGCCATGGCCGATGCCCGGACCATTCGGCCTGATGACTTTGTGGCGTCGGACTTGGTCTATCAGGACCGAAAGGGTGAAATATTTCAGCTCAGGCACAGCATGGGACAGGAATGGTTTTATTTTCCGGACATGCAACCGGACGAGGTCGTTCTGCTCAAGTGCTTCGATAACGCCACTGACCACCGGGCGCGCTATACCGCGCATGGAACGTTCGAAAACCCGCTCGCCGGACCCCATGTGCCGCCCCGCGAGAGCATCGAGGTGCGGACGATGATCTCCTTCGCCCCACCCGCTTAGTCCCCACCATCCTAAAAGGATGGTGGGGACTCGCTCTTGATCGTCAACGTCGCCGGCGTCCACTTTTGGCGCCGCCGCTCCCGTTTTCCGGCCTCGTCCTCGCTGCCGTAATCCATCGCAACGCCGGGGCCAAACGCATCATGATCGTGGAGCGCGTTTGCCATGACGTTGGCATAGGCGCGATCCCCGTCGGGCATATAGGCCGAAACGTATACGCCGCAGGTGGAGCAAACCAGGAACTCCGTCGCTTTCGTGCCGAATTGATAGCGGCCGAGGCGCGCCGGATCCGTAATGGTGATTGCGACATGGCCCGACGGATCGGAGAGCGCCCGCGTTGCGTGCTTGCGGCAGAATGAGCATTGGCAGGCGCGCGGCACCGCGTCCTTCGCAGAGATGGTGGTCTTGTAGACGACGGCAATGTTTCCGCAGTGGCAGCCGCCTTTAAACTCAAGCATTCAAAATTTCCTAATCCAGATCATTCATCATAGTGTTAAATACTACGTGGCAAATTTTGAATTTGATAAACGAAATAAGATGGGCAGTCGTGGTAAACACAAGGAAAGAACAACGTGATCTGACGACGTCTTCGCTTTCGGGTGGTGAGTGGACATTGGTCGCCTACGGAAACCAGTCTCTCTCGGGGCATCCCTTCTTCGCCCGCCTAAAATGATGATGCCCTCCGTTGACCTTCATCAATGCTAAAATGAGAATATTATGGGATAGACCCTGTCGCCGCCTTCGAGCAGGCGACCGTCGTCGATCGCCTACCGAAGACCCGTTCGGGCAAGATCCTGCGCGGCACCATGCAGAAGAACACCGATAACGAGGAGTATAAAATGCCGGCCACCATTGATGATCCCACGATCCTGGACGAGATCACGGAGGCTCTGGAAGGGATCGGTTTCGCCTTCCAGCGCGAGGGTTAATGTCGCTCAGGGGTAAGGTCGCCGTCATCACCGGGGCGGCGAAGGGCATTGGCCTCGCTTGCGCCAAGCGCTTTGCCCTGGAACGGGCGAAAGTGGTGATCGCCGACATTAACGACGAAGCCGGCCGGATCGAGGCCGAGGCCCTTCGCGGCACCGGTCACGAGGATAGCTGGTTCCAGCACTGCGACGTCGGCAATAGCGCCCAGGTCAACGAGCTCATGGACGCCACCTTAGACAAGTTCGGCGCCATCGATGTGCTGGTCAACAACGCTGCCGTCCTGGATACCACCGAGTTCCTGGATATCGCCGAAGAGGACTGGGACCGGATCGTCCGCGTCAACATGAAGGGGTACTTCTTGTGCGCCCAGGCCGCCGCGCGGCGCATTGTCCAACAGGGGCGGGGCGGCGTTATTATCAACATGTCGTCGGTCAACGCGGTGGTGTCGATCCCCAACATCGCCGCCTATGTCGCCTGCAAAGGCGCCGTCAACCAGTTGACCAAGACCATGGCGTTGGCGCTGGCCGAATACGGAATCCGCGTCAACGGCATTGGGCCGGGGACGATCCTGACCGACATGTCCCGCCAGGTGATGAACGACGAAGAGGCGCGCCGAAAGATCCTGTCACGGACACCCATCGGCCGCCTAGGCGACCCGAAAGAGATCGCCGCCATCGCCGTGTTTCTGGCCAGCGAGGAAGCAAGTTACATCACCGGCGAGACCATCTACGCCGATGGCGGGCGCCTCGGCCTCAATTACACGGTTCCGGTTCGTGAATAGGTTCGACCCCTGTTACGTCCGTTCGCGGCTAAGAACGGAAGTTCGGCGAGGCCGTGGTTTAGAGCAAATCCCGAACAGATTGAATCAATCTGAGACGACGAATTTGCGTAATATCAATAAGATAGAGCATGATACATAAGCCATCTTAAATGCATCATGCTCCAGGTCCGCTTTATGGGGAAGTGCGAACATCACCAAACCGGCCCGCAGCCAAATCAAGGGGAAATAACAGAGTGGGGGTCTGGCTGACCACCGTCCGTTTGACCTGATCATAACGGACCTTACCCCGTAAGCATATTCATGTCCGCTTTCGGGGTGCGACCTCAACCGGTCGATGCAACACAAGCGTTAAATCTTTCTGCCGGCGTTTCAAATTCCAACGTCTTACGTGGTCGTTCGTTGAGCTGACGCGCGACTTTGTTCAGCTCAGCTTGCGAGTATACCGACAAGTCCGTTCCCTTGGGGAAGTACTGTCTCAGCAGTCCATTGGTGTTCTCGTTGGAACCCCGTTGCCACGGACTTTGCGGATCGCAGAAGTAGACATCAATGTCGGTCGCCAAGGTAAACTGTTTGTGGGCGCTGAGTTCCTTGCCCCGATCCCAGGTCAGCGATTTGTACAATTCCGTTGGTAGCTTCTTTGCCTGTTTAATGAGCGCCGATACGACC
>ERZ813253.716-NODE-716-length-11013-cov-3.749311_pt1 | contig 11013 bp, 9 predicted proteins | sample MGYA00520893_ERZ813253 | MGnify/ENA primary metagenome ERZ813253 (study PRJEB31669, sample SAMD00080414) | marine metagenome | biome: oceanic hadal pelagic zone biome; feature: marine hadalpelagic zone; material: sea water | place: Pacific Ocean:Izu-Bonin Trench...
AAATGACATGGTCTTGGCCAACACTGATAGTCATTGGCTTCGCAGATTTTTTTTTCAATTGGTGGATATGGATTATTGTTGGTTTTGCTGTAGCAATTGTTGCTTGGAGAAGTTGGATATCTATTCCTGAAAACCGTTTTTGGTTTGACCGTTTTAAATTGCGGATGCCACTCATTGGTCGTTTACTGAGAGATGTTGCAGTTGCTCGGTTTACGCGGACACTCGGAACGTTGACATCCGCTGGACTACCTATTTTGGAGGGATTGAGAATCACCCGCGATACCTTAGGGAACGCTGCACTTGCGAAGGCAATCGATGCCGTTCAAGAACAAGTCAGTAGCGGTAAACCTCTCGCAGAACCTCTTGAAGAATCAGGTCTTTTTCCACCACTTCTTGTACAAGTTGTTAATTTGGGTGAGCGATCTGGTAAACTGGAGGAAATGCTACTACATTCAGCGAATGCGTTTGATCGACATGTCAATGCTTCCCTCAAATTATTTACGAAAGCGCTCCCCCCTATCTTATTAATTGTGATGGCATGTCTCGCGTGTTTTGTACTCGCAGCCATTCTTCTGCCCCTACTCGAAATGCAATCACTTGTACGGTAAACCCGTTACACACAATACTATGAAAAACAAATCAAAACAACGACCTCTCACCCGCGGTTTTACGCTTCTAGAAATCATTGTTGTCGTCACCATCATTGCTGTACTAGCAACGCTTATTGCTCCCAAACTACTCAGTCGGGTTGGATCTGCTAAACAAACCGCTGCTATTGCAAAAGCCACAAGCATTGCAACGGCAATCAATTTGTATCTTCTTGATGAAGGGATCTCAACTCCTGATGACAATTTCGATTTAGAAATTCTCTTGCTTTCCCCTGACGATGGTGGTGGTCAACATGGTCCATACCTTGAACGCTCTGCAGCCATCATCGATCCATGGGGTACTCCCTATGAACTCCTTGTGCCCGGTGATGTCAACGCAAGTTTCGACGTCATCAGTTGGGGAGAAGATAAACAACCCGGAGGCGATGGTCCAGCGGCGGACATCACACAATAAGAAATGTACCTTCCACGAGTATATGCCAGAGCCCAATCACAACAATTTGATCACCGAGGCTTTACCCTCTTAGAAATGATCGTTGTTGTTGTCGTGCTGGGCATCATTGCTTCGATGGCAATTCCAAGACTTTCTGGAACGCGCGAGCGCGAATACGAACTTAAAGTTGAACAGGCTGCAGATCTCATGGTGATGTTTGCTCATCGCCTCTCAACATCAACAAAAGCAACTGGATTGCAATACGACTCGCCAAACAGACGACTCTTTTTACTCACGCTTGAAAGAGATGAAGATACCAAAGAGAGTTATTGGATTGATGATCCCCTTGCGCCTCCCGTTACATTTCCAGCTTGGATGGAAGAGGATGCGATCGCTATTTTTACCGATGGTGACTATATGGACACTTCACAATGGCCATTGACAACAATGCCGGGAGAAAATAGACCAATCATTGAGATTTCGATTAAATGGGAGGATCGCTCTGCACTCGTTATGCTTGCATCCCATGCCATGGCACCCTCCGTGTGGCTCGATGGCGAGGGCACAGAACCCCTGACACCTATCGATCTCGATGCCGCGGGTCAAACACGGGAGGAGTGGTAATGTCTAGGCAACGCGGATTTGCCCTCATGGATGTCATTATTGGATCAACCATTCTTGGTGTAGGTCTTGCTGTTGTCATTTCGATGAGTAGTCGCTCTCTTGCTCGTCAGGCAGAAGCAGAAAAACAAATCACGGCAAGTTGGCTAGCCGATGAACTTCTCACAATGGTCCTTGTAGAGGGGCCTGATATTTTTGAGAAAGTTCACCCCCCAAGAGGCGTCTGCGAGAGCCCCTTCGAAGCTTTTTCGTTCGAAATCGAACTCGAAGATGATGGAGAGCTCTTGCCTGTCCATGTAAAAGCGACAATTTCTTGGGATGCAATAGGCGGTAGACATTCATCGGTGATCGAAACGATCATTGCAAGAAGATTTGGTGAACCTGTCCCCAGAGCGCCCGCAGAACCAGTCGATCGAGAGGCAAGATACTGGGAAGAAATTGAAGCGAGAGAATCAAACTAATGCAACGCAGAGGATTCACACTTCTTGAATTAATGATCGCAGGTGTCATGGCTGCCATAGTTCTTGGCGGGATCACTGTTAGCCTCTCTCAACTTGGTTTATCCAAGGCGATCAGCCGGCAACGACTCGATGCATTTTCTCGATGTGATACAGCGCTGCGAACAATTCGCAGAGATATCATTTCTGTGTTGCGTAGAGACGACCTTTTCGATACTCGACTCAAAATTATTCACAACACATCAAGGTTCAACGGCAGAGAAGTCGATCGCGATGAATTGCTTGTGTTTAACTCTTCGCTACGAGCGAATAAAGAAATCGACTTCAATGGTGAAGGTGTTGAATACGAAACGCAATACAGAATTGATGACGATGAATTTGGAGTTGTGTTGTGGAAACGCCGAGATCCGATCCTTGACAACAATCCTTTAGGCGGTGGAATAGCTACACCTCTAGGCGAGGGTGTAGTCTCGCTGCAACTTGAAGCATACGATGGCGACAACTGGGTACCAGAATGGGATTCAGACGAATTTGGGATTCCTCACGCGATTCGTATCACGATTGCTGCAACTGGCATGGTTGATGGTGATGATTTATATCCACCTTTTGTGTTACTTCGAACTGTCGTTGCACTTGATCGAGTCATGCAGCCAGCAGACCTCTATGAAGTAATCGAAGAAGAAACTGAAGGTGGCTCTGGTGGTGAGTTTGGGTTGGGAAGTGGTGAAGGTGAAAGTACAGACGGTGGCGACTCTGGAAGTTCCACCGGCAGTGGCAATACCGGTGGTAGGGACGAAGGCTCAGGTTCAACTTCAAGTAGTGGCAAGGGAACCACAACGTTCACTGATCCAGATGGCAATGTATATGAGATTCCAAACCCATGATGCATACACGTCATCGCGGTTCAGTCATTGTCATCGCTCTTTGGGCACTGGGTATTGCTGCGCTTGTGACTTCTTCCATACAGATTTTTGCGCATCGCCAAGCACTGCTGGGCATCGAAGTCCACGATCGTATTCAAGCACGATGGGCAGCGAGGGCAGGCATAGAATCATCCATTGCAGCAATGGCTGAGCACGTTCTTATGCCAGTGCAAAACCATGCCTTTGCCTTGATCGATGACCTCGAATACGTATCAACTGGAATTGTTGGCAATGCATCTTGGGATATCCGACACCACGTTGATGGTCAAGATTGGCGAGGACCCATGGACGAGCACAGTAAGTTCAACATCAATGCTCAAAACAGTGTACTGTTTCTACGAATTCTTGACGAAGAACTCCCATATGGTGTCTTAGAATCCATCTTGGATTGGATGGATGAAGATGATGAAGTGAGATTACTTGGAGTTGAACGAGATTACTATTTAAGCCTTGACTCCCCTTATGAACCTCGCAACGGACCAATTCGATCTATTGCGGAAATGGAACTCATTGCTGGAGTCATGCCAAATGACATTCGTGGCGAAGATTGGGATTTAGATTTTAGGCTCGATTCAAACGAGGATGACGGTGGTCAGAGTTTGCCTTGGGATGAGCCAAATGGAATACTCGAGGGTGGTTGGGCGTCTCTTCTTACAGCGATTACTGTTGATGGCGGGCCAACAGAAAGCGGCGAACCTCGAATAAACCTTAAAAACATTGATCTTGAAACTGTGCAGTTACGACTCGGTGTGGATGAATTTCAAGCGCGAGCCCTCGTCACGTACGTAAATGGAAACAACGCCTCACTAGGCCAATTGCTCATTTCAGGATTACAATCTCTTGCGCAAGGTATTGAAGGGGTCACCAACTTAACGGATGAACAACTCACCTATGTATTTGCTGAAACTGCGATGTTTGAACCGCACGAAGCACCTCCGGGAAGGATGAATATCAATACTGTTTCACCAGAATTGCTCTATAAAATAGTTCCTGAAAACACGAGGCTTGTTGAGGAACTTCTCAACTTAAGAATCAACAACACCGGAGGCATCAGTAGCCCCCTTGATTATCGAAACATACCGGGTATTTCTTCCAATGAGATCACCTACTTGTATGAGATTTTTGATACGAGAAGTAGCGTATTCACCATCAGCAGCAAGGGCACTGTCAAGGCAAGTCAAGTAGAACAGGAAATTATTGTTGTTGTTGATCGTTCTACCCTTCCTGTTACGATTTTAGAGTACAGAGAGCAGTAATAAGTCCGATATGGACGAGAGATAGAATCAAGAACCCGTGAAAACCACTTCCTCCAATGTAACGAGTACGCCTGATCTGCTATTGGTTGTCCACCATGCTAGTAATCATTTCAGATGCCTTTTTGTAGATCAAAAAAATGCGACGATGATCGATGGGGTTGTCACCGAAAATGAAGCAGATTTAGCAGCCCTCATTCAATCTCGCGCCCCTGAGAAGATTGTTTCCATTCTTCCCGGATCGACAACCATTTGTAGAACTTCGCTGTTGCCGAACACTGATGAAGTACAACTGCGAAGTGCACTGCGTCTGCAAGCAGAAGCAAAACTCCTTGGCGGGACTCCCGAGCACCGCAGAGCACTCGCTACTCTCGCTTGCACTGCTGGAGAATCCAGCAGTATTGGTCTCATTATCGCTTGGCCAGAAGAAACCAATACATACATTCCAGAAGTGCTTCACGATGCTTTTTTCATTCCAGCAACTGGTGCCATCGCAGCGCTCTTCAATGGATGTAGACCAAAATCTCCAATCGTGATTGCTGATCAAAGTGATGGATCTGTATCACTCGCACTCACTTGCCCACAAGGCATTGCGTTTCGATCTACTCGCGAAAATATCGCTTCATCCGAAATTTTTAGGAAAGGTGTTGTCCGCGCTGTAGAAGAAACTGCATCCCTTAATAACCATTCGAAGTTATACACCGCGGAGCTCGTCGCATCATTGCAACAGGCAATGGAATTGTGCCAAGATTTTGTTCCAATGATCATGATCCCAGAAGAAATACAAACTTCGGCTCGATTACAACTACATGGCACAAGCCATGAGCAATCATGGTGGAGCACGTGGGGACTTGCCGTTGGCGCGGCGATTGCTGCGATTGGTCCACTTGCAACACTTGCAACAATGCGTTTTGAAGCCCCCGTTTACAACCCATCACCAGCAGAAAGGTTTGTCGCATCAATCTCACAACCAAAAACTGCACTTCGTTTGGGTATCGCAGCAGTGTTGTTTCTCGCAATCGGACCCGCAATTTTCTCAGGCATGCGATTAGCACTTTTGGATTTTTTAAATCCAAACATCGAACTGCAGTATGACGAATCTGTATCAGCCAGAAAAAAACAGCTCGTATACAGAGAACTTACCAACTCAGCATGGCCGATGTCTAAACTCATCGCAGATGTCTTAAATTGCACACCAAAGGGAATTGAGATCGAAACAATGCGCCTTGATGTTGGTGAACCGATTTCCATCAGAGGAAGAGTGATTGACGCAGATGGACACTCTGCTGCAGAACTCATCGCCATTATGGAAGAAAAGTTGCTCTCCTACCGAGTATTCCGCGACATTAAATTCTCTTATGATTCCGCTGGCACCTATGGTGACCGAAAATTTGATATCTCCGCTGTCGTCATGAGCCCCTTGAAACGCCCCCGTTATGCCCAAGAAGATGATTTTGGTACGTGGACGCTCGCGATGCGCGACGACGGGCTTTCTCCAAGTGATCTAGATACCTCTATCACAGAAGAACCACCGCTCTTTGATGAGCACGATTCATCGCTTGGAAGTGCGAACGTTGATTCTCAGCCATCAGCAGAAACTCCGGCATATGCTGGGGACCGTGAACCAAGAGACGAACGAGCTCGAAGACCTCGCACCGACGAGGGGAGTGATGCTAGTTCAAGGAGTGGTAATCGTGCTGCTGGCGTAGTCGCTTCTAGACTCCCTGAACCACTTACTGCTGAACAAATACATGTGATGTCTTTAGGTGAAGCGAAAATTGCTCTTAAAGATGTTTCGCAAGGTCTCTCAAGAGTAGGATCCGATTCGGACGCAAAAAAGCGTCTGCGAAATGAAATGCGTATGCTTCTTGACCGCATGAAGGAGGTCAACAAGCGATGACGCAATACCTTCAAAATCTAGTTGATCGAATTGCAGAATTTCCACGAGCATTGCAGTGGACAATCTGGGCAACGGTCGGCACAATCGCTTTCTTAATGTGGGACGCAACGATTGCCAACGTTGCTGCAGATTGGTCTTCAAGAGCAGACGCGATTGAAATACAAATCAAAGAAGTGAATGCACCGCTTGTGTTGACTTCATCGACGCGAAATGCAATCACAGCTTTTGGTGAAGTTCAACTTCCACGCGACAAGGCAGCTGGTGCAAGCGGATTAACCAATGCCATTCACGAGATCCTTGCTTCGAGCAGAGTTCGAAATGATGAATTCAAACGGACAAAAACACCTCGTATGCGGTCGAGTTCGATGCCTGGGATCGCCCAATCCGGAGAACAAATCGAACGAGTCATTGGAGACCTTTATTTTGAAGCTCGGCAATCAGAAATTTTAGATGTGATTGCCGCTCTTGAGAGTAGCCCTTGGATCGATTCCGTCTCAAGCGTAAGGCTCACGCGTATGGATGGACGTCTTATTCGCGTTAATCTTTCCTTGGAAGCATGGGTTGTTTCGAAGAAACGAGGGAGAAAAACCAGATGATCAATGCTACTTCACTGAAAGGACCAATGAGTTGGAGCGTCATATCTCTCCTTGTGATAGGTACTTATGGCATTATTGCCCTGACTAACTCGTTTGCACCTCTCTTTACACAAACGAACGAATTACGTGACGAATCACAGATAACATCACTCATTGAACGGCATGATGAACTTATTGCCATGGATGTTGCAAGATTCAAGGGTAGATCTGCTTTCTTCAAACCAGTTCGTAAACCACCTCCTCCCGCTCCCACCACTCCTGTTGTCCATGACACACCCAAAGAGGAACCTCCTGATCCGGGTCCACCCCCAGCGCCATCAACGTATATGGGGCCGGAACTCATTGCTATCATTGGAGATGAAGCTTGGTTCCGTGGAAGTGGAATTGGCTCGAGTACTGTGATCAGGCTCAGGGCTGGAAATGAAAAAGATGGACTCAAAGTCGTCAGTACGACTCTACCCTCGATGGTGACTGTTGAATATCGCAGAGGCGTCTACGAAATTGATCTCTTTGTGGTTGAAGAACCGTTCTTTCTTGAGCAAGCACCACCTGCTCCTGACACCAGTTTCCTGAAAGAAGTTGACGACACCAACGGCGATTCATCCCCCTCCTAAACTCCCTCTCAAATTTGTCTGCATAGACCAAAAGTGCCGATAATGTTTCGGTAGAGTTTTCCTAACTCTTTGCCCAAAGGTACAAAGTAGGTAATATCCCAACCTTCGATTCGTTTAACTAATCCGAGACTATGTCGTACAAGATCATTTCGGAGAAGGATCAGATAGTGAGTTCAAAACAAGTGATAAAAATTGCGATCGCCTTAACATTCGCTGCAACAGCAGCAGCCTATTCTCAAGATCGACCTGTACCACAGGAAGCACCAGTCATTGATCTTCCTGAACCTGTCATTGAAGAAGTTGAAGAAGACATCCCAGCAGTTGTTGAGATCACTGAACCTGAAGTTGAAGTGACTGAAACTAATGTCGATGAGAATGAAGTTACAGAGCCAGAAGTTGAAGAAGAAGTCGTCGAGGAAATTGAACCAGCAGTAGAAATAGTTGTTGAAGAAGTTGAGCCAACACCAGAAGCACCACCAGTCATTGAAGTCATCGATGGCGAATCAATTGTCGAGGAAGCCGTCCGTTGGCCACTGCTACGCAAAGTCTCCAACGATCTCGTGATCCTCGCCTTTGATGACGTTTCGATTGAAGAAACACTTGGGTTCATTGCCCAGACAACAGGGAAAGTTGTTATCCCTGTAAGTATTCAAAGTCTTCGAGCAAAAAAAATTACGCTTCAAAATGACGAACCTGTCAATCGAGGTGTTGCTCTTGACCTTCTTTTTCAAGCCTTCCGTTTAAATCAAATCGGTGTCATTGAACGACCTGACATCATTGTCATTGGTCCACTCGATTCAATGTTAAGTGACATCGGTGACATCCCTGTCCTTGGAGTTGACATCGATGTGATGAATCGACAAGATCGTGGCACTCTTGTCATCAAGGTATTTGGCATAGAAAAAACTGAAGCTGGTGTAATTGGCGATCGAATCAACGAGATGTTTCCAGATTACGGAAGCCTCACAGTTGATCCGATTTCAAACCAACTTGTACTCCTTGGTGACATTGGTTTATGCCAACAAATCCAACTTCTCATCGATCAACTTGACCGCATTTGGCGAAGTGGAGGTCTCAAAACGTTTCGGCTCAAGCATGCAGATGCTTCTGAAATCTCAACGAACATCCTAGACATCTTTGAAGAAAGCAGCACTACAACTCGTGCTGGTGGTACGCAAACTAATCAGCGAAACCGAGCTCGCACGACTACAACAACAACAGGAAACAATCAAGTTGAACTTCGACTCACAGTCAACATGCAGCAAAACTCGGTCACGGTACAAGCAGAACCTAGTGTGATGGATGAAATCGCAAAACTCATTGTTGAAGAATGGGATCTACCCCGACCCATTGAAACAAGCAAACTCTACACATTGAAGTACAGTGACCCAATCATAATTCGAAACCTATTGCAAGAAATACTTGGAGGAGGATCGTCCGGTGGAAGTACTCGTGGAGGGGCTCGTGCAGGCCAAGCGAATCGGGCAGATGTTACTGAGGCAATCAGTGGTGTCTACCGTTTTGAAGCGTATCCAGACAAAAATGCCCTGCTTGTCCTTTCAAAGACAGAAGAAAGTTTCGTATTTCTTGATTCGATTATTGAATCCCTCGACGAACCCTCAACCGTTGGGTTACCCCAGATTGTTGTATTGAAACATGCCAACGCTGTTTCACTTTCGGAAGAAATTAATGCCCTTTTTGCTCCTTCAGGTGTTGCGGCCATGATCGAACGTCCTGACCGAGGGCTTTCAGGGGCAGGCTTTAGTGACAGTGCAGCAGGCGAAACAAGCGCTGAGCAAGGTGGGCAGATGAGTTTCCCTTGGCAAAGTGGAGGTGCTTCATCAGATGATCAATCACCAGAATCTTCCTTAATAGCAAAAATTCGACTCGTGCCAATCGTTCGCCAGAATGCACTTGCAGTTCTTGCACCACCAGCCTACATGCAAGCAATTGTTGACACGATTCATCAGTTTGACCAACCAACACGGCAAGTCATGATCTCTGCAACCATTGCGGCAGTCACATTGACTGATGATCTCGTACTTGGACTTCGTTGGGGCACGGGAGCATTCTCAGCAGGTGATAACTCCGTTGGTGTCTCTGGTCAATTTGGCGGTGAAATTGATGACATTCTTTCGGGCATTTTTTCCGGTGGTGGCGCGGTGTTCACTCTTGGTACAGATGGAAACAGCCTTGGTGCAATTCTCACTGCACTCAACCAACTCACAAATGTTCGAATACTCCAGCAACCTCGTACGTTTACTGCAGACAACCAAGAAGCCATTTTCTTCAACGGTTCTGAAGTTCCAGTTCAAACAACACAAAGTCAGTCATCTGGCGTTGTGACTGGCGGTTTTGAATATCGCAACGTCGGCGTCCTACTTAATGTTCGCCCACGTATTACTTCTAGCGGTGATGTTGATCTCACGATCAACCTCGAACTCTCAGAAATAGAAGGTCAAGCAATTGGGAATAGCAATCCCATCTTCACACGAAGGCAAGTGCGGAGTCAAATCTTAATTCACGATGGTCAAACAGTACTGATTGGCGGGTTGCTCAAGGAAAGTGAATCAAAGATAAAAAGAAAAATTCCACTTCTAGGTGATATCCCTTTAATTGGTGGCTTGTTCACTTCAGTGGAAAATACAACTATTCGTGAAGAACTCATTGTATTTATCACACCAGTTATCGTCGACAATCCCAGCGCAGCAAGTTCGTTCAACCGCAGTTACCTTGAACGACTGCAAGAGATTTCACTTCCAATCGATGAGCAAATCAAGCATATCGACCAAGGACATGATTTCTTGAACGAAAGGCTAAGAAATCCTGCTGCAGATTACATCCCCACGACAGAACCTATCCAATCCGCATTCGATGCAGCGCAACCAAGCCGTTAAATTTACTCTTTCGTGCATTTGTTTTCCCTTGCTCATGTCATGTGGAGGCAAGCAACCTGTACGTAACGGGAATCCACTCAATGATTCACAACAAGCAGCATTAAAAACGCTTCGATCTAACATTAAACGAGCGCCAAATGCAATTATCAGTTCTTCAAATGACATTGATTGGCCAGTTGGTTTTCTACCTTGGGATCGTTTCACGCTTCCCATATTTTCTCCTGATGGCACCAATGCAGCGGTACAACTTGGTCCAAGCGTCCCTTCTGAAGTACTCACTGGCACAGATCGAGCAACCCTTGGGCATACCATTATTGAGTTACATAAAATTGACCCTACACATGGAAAAATATCAAAGCCACTCCTTGTTGAACAGCAAGGATTGCTGTTAGGAAGATACGCCAATAATGTTAGCCTTCTTGTGGAAGCTCCAAGGGGAGATGCTGGGAGGTGGATTGGAAGAATTGATTGGGCCACTGGTCAATTGCGTTGGCTCGTAAGTGATGATGCAACTAATGCCTTTCCAACACTGAATCCACGAGGTGATCTTGCTTGGTCAAGGCGGTTTAAGAATGGGGAGAGATATCATCTAGTTCTCAAAACAGCAGTTGAACAACGCGTGATCGATGATGGTGAGAGTGATTGGCTCATGCCATCGTTTGCTGGAAACGATCGGCTGTACGTCTACCGGTTGCGAGATGGTGCGTTGT
>ERZ813253.717-NODE-717-length-11009-cov-3.035747_pt1 | contig 11009 bp, 10 predicted proteins | sample MGYA00520893_ERZ813253 | MGnify/ENA primary metagenome ERZ813253 (study PRJEB31669, sample SAMD00080414) | marine metagenome | biome: oceanic hadal pelagic zone biome; feature: marine hadalpelagic zone; material: sea water | place: Pacific Ocean:Izu-Bonin Trench...
GAGGGGGGGAGGGGTTGGGTCGGAGAGGTCGCGTGGAGCGGGGGCGGCGTGGGGCCGGGCCGGGGCCACGGGCCGTCGGAACGGGCGGCACCGGCGTGGAGGGGGTGGACGCCTGGGGGCAGGTCGAGGGGGTGGGAGATCGCTTGATGGACGGCGTCGCGAGGTTCGGCAGCATGCAGATCTGCCTGCCCGCCAAGGACAGCCACAGGAGCATCGATTTCCACGGCAAGGTGCCGGCGGAGGCGACGCCGGATATGTGGGCCGATCTGATCGAGGGCGAGGCGCGCGACGGCTTCGGCTTCATCCTCAAGGGCCGGGTCAACGATGTGGGCTATGGCGCGATCACCGTGCCCGGCAGCCTCAAGGCCTACGGCGAGGCCCACGGCGAATTCGGCGCCCTGCCCTGGCGGCGGGTGGTGGCGCCGGCCATCGCCCAGGCCGAGGAAGGCTTCCATGTGCGCCCCCATATGCACCGCTTCTGGAGCGACACCACCGATATGGGCCGCGTCCCCAACCCGGAACGGACCCGCGCCACCCCGGCCGCCAGGAGGCTCTACTGCGACGACGGCGGCGCGCCGCTCAAGCCCGGCACGCTGATCCGCAATCCGGACCTGGCGGAAATCCTTCGCTGCATCGCCGAGGGCGGCGCCAATATTTTCTACACCGGCGACATCGCGGCGCGGATCGACGCCGACATGAAGGCCCATGGCGGGCTGCTCACGGCCGCCGACCTGGCGGCCTACGAGACCAAGCGGAGCGCTCCCCTGTGGGGCGAATACCGGGGGTTTCGGGTGGCCACCAACCAGCCGCCCGGCGGCGGCATCATGCTGGTGGAGATGCTCAACATTCTCGAGAATTTCGACCTCGCCGCCATCGGCCACAACAGCCCCGAGTATATCCGCGTGGTCTGCGAGACGATGAAACGCGCCACCATCGACAAGGACGCCCATGTTGGCGACCCGGCCTTCGCCCCCATTCCGCCCCGTCTCACCGACCGGGCCTATGCCGCCGAGGCCGCCGCCGCCATCAAGATCGGCGAGGTCGCCCATGTCGAGCGCCTGGGCAGCGGCGGCGGCGCGGAATCGCCCCACACAACCCATATTTCCGTGGTCGATGGTGACGGCGGCGCGGTCGCCATGACCCATTCTCTGGGCATGCCGTCGGGGGTGGTCAGCGACGGCATGGGCTTCATGTACAACGGCTGCATGGCGGTGTTCGACCCGAGGCCGGGACGCACCGGATCGATCGCCCCCGGCAAGAGCCGCTTCTCCTCGATCTGCCCGACCATGCTGTTCAAGGGCGACGATCCCTATTTGGTGATTGGCGCGCCGGGCGGCACCCAGATCGCCATGGGGGTGTTGCAGGCGATCCTCAATGTGGTTGATTTCGGCATGGCCATGGACCGCGCCGTGGCGGCGCCGCGCTTCTCGGCGACCAGCGACGCCATCGACATCAGCAATCGCATCCCGCGCTATACCGCCGCCGCGCTTGAAGCCAGGGGCTACGAGGTGATCCGCAGTTATCTCGGCTTCACCATCGCGGCGGTCCACGGCATCAAGATCGAGCACGGCGTCCTCGAAGGCGGCGCCGATCCCGGCCACGACGGCATGGCTTTGGAGGTCTAGGGATATGCGCGCGGTCTGGTACGAACAACAAGGCGCGGCGGTGGATGTGCTGCGCATCGGCGACATGGACAGGCCCGAGCCGGGGCCCGGCGAGCTGCGCGTGCGCCTCGCGGCTTCCGGCGTCAACCCGGTGGACTGCAAGCGCCGGCGCGGCGGGCGGGGCGCCATGGACGGCCCCCGGGTAGTCCCCCATTTCGACGGCGCCGGGGTGGTCGATGCCCTCGGCGACGCCGTCGATGGGCGGCGCAACGGCGAGCGCGTGTGGATCTACCAAGCCCAGTGGGGCCGCGCCATGGGCAGCGCCGCCGACGCCATCGTCCTGGACGCGGGGCTGGCCGTCAGGCTTCCCGACAACTGCGGCTTCGACGAAGGCGCCTGCCTCGGCATCCCGGCGATGACCGCCCACCGTTGTGTGTTTGCCGACGGCCCGGTCACCGGCCAGACCGTCCTGGTAACCGGCGGGGCCGGCTCGGTGGGCCGCTACGCCGTTCAGTTCGCCGCCCTCGGCGGGGCGCGGGTCATCGCCACGGTCAGCAGCGCGGAAAAGGCGGCCGTCGCCCGGGCCGCCGGCGCCCATGAGGTGCTCGACTACAAATCCGAAGACGTGGCCGAGCGAATCAAGGAGATCACCGGCGGCGCCGGGGTGACGCGCATCGTCGAAGTGGAATTCGGCGGCAACCTGGAGACCTCCCTCGCGGTGATCGCCGACAACGGGGTGATCGCGTCCTATGCTTCCGACGCCGTGCTAGAGCCGGCCCTGCCGTTCTACCGCCTGGCCTACGCCAATGTGACCGTACGCCCGGTGCTGGTCTTCGGCATGCCCGAGGACGCCAAGCGCCACGCCATCGCCGATATCACCCGCTGGGCGGAGAGCGGCGAACTCAGCCACCATATGGGCCCGCGATTCGCCCTCGAGGACTGCGCCGCCGCCCATGCCGCGGTCGAGGCCGGCGCCCTCGGCAAGGTCATCGTCCAGATCGCCGCGCTTTGAGCGAGCGGATTGCCCCGCGGGCCGCCCTCGGCGGGCTGATCGCCATCGCCGCGGCCATGGGAATCGGCCGTTTCGTCTATACGCCGATCCTGCCCTTCATGGACGAAGCCCTCGGCTTGAGCAAGGCCCAGGGCGGCCTCATCGCCTCGGCCAATTATCTCGGCTACCTGCTCGGCGCCCTGGCCGCGTCGATCATCGCCCTGCCCGGCGGGAGGCGACGGTGGATTCTCGGCGCCCTGGCGCTCAGCGCCCTGTCCACGGGGGCCATGGGGCTGTCATCGACCATGACCCTGTTCCTAACCTTGCGCTTCCTGGGCGGGGTCGCCAGCGCCCTGGTCCTGGTGCTGATCGTCGCCTTCGTTCTCGATCACCTGACGGCGGCCGGACGCATGGAGTTGTTCGCCCTCAATTTCGCCGGCGTCGGCGTCGGCATCGTCCTGTCCGCACTTCTCATCGCCGGGCTCGCCGGCCTGGATTACGGCTGGCGGGCCCAATGGCTGTATGCCGGCGTGTTGTCCTGCGCGGCGTTCGGGCTGGCCGCCCGGCTGACTCCCGGCGACATCCCCAGCCACCATCGAGACGACGCCGCCGCGGAGGCGCCCATGGATCGCGCCCTGATCGCCCTGATCGCCGCCTATGGCCTGTTCGGCTTCGGCTATATCATCACCGCGACCTTCATCTCGGCCATGGTGCGGTCCCAGCCCGAGATACGGTCCGTCGAGCCGGTGATCTGGCTGGCGGTCGGGCTGGCGGCGATTCCCTCGGGCGTGCTGTGGAGCTGGGTGGGCCGCCGAATCGGCAATGGCCGGGCCTTCGCGGCGGCCTGCCTGATCGAAGCGGCGGGCGTCGCCCTGAGCGTGTTGGTGATTACGCCGACCGCCATCCTGCTGTCCGCCGTGCTGCTCGGCGGAACCTTCGTCGGCATCACCGCCCTGGGGCTGGTCGAGGCCCGCAAGCTGTCGAAGGGCGACCCGCGCCGCGATCTGGGCTTCATGACCGCCGCCTTCGCCCTGGGCCAGATCATCGGGCCGAGCTTCGCCGGCTACGCCCACCGTATCGACGACAACTTCCTGGCGCCCTCCCTGGCGGCGGCGGCGGCCCTGGTAATCGCCGCGGGGCTGGTGACAGTCAGGCGTTAGGCCTCGTTCTCATTGTCTTTCAGCCAGGCCATATAGTCCCGCATGGCGTCGCGCAGGGGGCGCGGTCTCCAGCCGAATTCACTCCTCATGCGCGCAATGTCATAGGCGCCGAAGCGCCCCTTGCGCCGCCGGGCATCGCCCAGGACATTGGCCTCGGGGTCGGCAACCACTTCATGGCGCAGGCCGGGAACCGCTTCGGCGGTCATGCCGATGAGGTCGGCGATGGTCGCCAGTTCGCCCTGGGCGATGTTGTAGACCCGATGGGCGGGGGACGCGGCGCGCAGCAGCAGGACCAGCCCGTCGGCCACATCGCCAGCGTGAATCCAATCGCCGACACCATCCATATGGTTGACCTTGATGGTCTCCCCGGCCAGGGCGAGATGGGCGATGCGGTTGGGCTCGCAACGCACCCTGCGCGATCCCGTGATGCGGTCCATGGGACCGAAGACGCCCGAGAAGCGCACCGACACCACGGGCAGGCCTGATGATTTCCGGTATTGCTCGGCGAGCATCTCACCGGCCCATTTACTGATGGCGTAGAAGCCGTCGGGCTCGACATAGCCGTCTTCCGGCACCGGCCCCTCGGCGGGTCCGCCGCCATAGACCGAGCCCGAACTGACCTGGATGAAACGGGCCAGGCCGGGCAGCCCCGCCGCCCATTGCAGCAGGTTCGCCGTGCCCGAGATATTGACCTCGAGCAGCCGGCGCGGGTCGTTGTCCTCGGCCATCGAGGTGATCGTCGCGCCATGGGCGATGTGCCTGATGTCATGGTTCTCGGCGATCCGGGCCAGGGCGTGGTTATCGAGCACGTCGGCCCGGACAAAGTCGAGGCGGTCGGCTACGGGTGCGAAGAACCGCCGCGCTCGCTCATCGAGTTTAGAGGCATCGAGCACCACCACGCGGGCCTTGTCGTCGGCCTCGAGCCAGGTTCGCGCCAGATGGCTCATGACGAACCCGCCGCCGCCGGTAATCAAAAGCGTCATCGCCAAGCCTCGGAAATTCTGCACGACATTCCAGCCGCCTAGCCTTACATAGACGCCATGGATAGATTTCGCAAATTATGTGACGGCGGCTGGCGGCGACCCGAGGTGATGATCCTGGTTATGGCCGGGGCGGTACCCTTCAGCTTCGCCACATGGAACGCGCTGCTGAACAATTTCGTCATCGAGAGTGCCGGTTTCACCGGCGCCGAAATCGGCATCCTGCAGTCCTTGCGCGAAGTGCCGGGCTTCATGGCCTTCGCCGCGGTGTTCATCCTCATCCTCATGCGCGAACAGACCCTGGCGATCGTCTCTCTCCTGCTGCTCGGCATCGGCACGGCGCTGACCGGCTGGTTTCCCTCGGTGATCGGCCTCTATTGCACGACGGTGCTGATGTCGATCGGCTATCACTATTACGCGACCAGACAGACATCCCTGACCCTGCAATGGACCACGCCCGAGAAGACCCCCGAGATGCTGGGCCGCATCGTCGCCGTTGGCTCGGCGACCTCGATCGTAACCTTCGTCCTCATCTGGCTGACCTTCGATTTCGCCGCCCTGAATTTTCGCTGGGTCTATATGATCGGCGGCGGCGTCACCATGGTCGCTGCGGTGGTCTGCTGGATCGCCTATCCGCGGTTTCCCGTGGGTGTGGAGCAGCATCGCCACTTGGTGATCAGGCGGCGTTATTGGCTGTTCTATCTGTTGTCCTTCATGGGCGGCGCCCGGCGGCAGATTTTCGTCGTCTTCGCCGGTTTCCTGATGGTCGAGAAGTTCGGCTTCGGCGTCGAGGACATCACCCTGCTGTTTCTGCTCAACGCGGCGATCAATATGTGGCTGGCGCCGCGCATCGGGCGGTTCGTGGCACGCTGGGGCGAGCGCCGGGCCCTGATCCTGGAATATATCGGTCTGATCGGCGTGTTCGCCGGTTACGCGGTGGTCGAGAACGCCGCCCTGGCCGCCGGCCTCTATGTGGTCGATCACCTGTTTTTCGCCCTGTCCCTGGCGATCAACAGCTACTTCCAGAAGATCGCCGACGCCGCCGACATCGCCTCGACGGCGGGGGTGAGCTTTTCCATCGACCATACGGCGGCGGTCACCGTTCCGGTGGTCCTGGGCTTTCTATGGCTGACCTCGCCGGCCATGGTGTTCCTGATCGGCTCCGCCATGGCGGCGTTCTCCCTGCTGCTCGCCATGAACGTGCCCAGGCGACCGTCCCCCGGCAACGAAACGCTCTTCAGCTTCGGCCGCAAACCCCTGCCGGAAAGACTCTAACGATGCGGGCAGATAGCGTCGGCCTGCGCCGCGATAAAGGGCAGCAGACCGACCCAGTGATGCCGGGTCACGCAGGCCGTCGCCTCGTCCACGCCGAGCGAGCCAACCAGGGTCTTCGCCATTCTCGATATATAGGCTTGTTCCTCGGACCGGGATGTTCGCGTCTCATCCGGCACGTCGGTTCGAGGGCTGTATTCCAGGCCGTATTCCAGGTATTTCATCGCCAATTTCCCTTGTTGCGGGATCAAACAAACTCCCGATTAACCGCTACTTGTTAGCAATTCGTTAAGCTTGGCGGCGGGCGCATGAAATTTTACCGAAATCGACGATTTTTACCTTATTCTGAGATTTCTCAGGTATGATCCACAATATGTTGCGTATTTGAGGACCATGACGATGACTTGGACGCCTGAGAGAATTGCCGAATTGGAGCGCCTGTGGGCGACCGGAGCGACCACTGCGGAGATCGGCCGTAAGTTGAATGTTTCGAAAAACGCGGTGGTCGGCAAGACCCACCGCCTGGGACTTCCGGGGCGGCCTTCGCCGATCAAGCGCGATGCCTTCAAGGCGCCGTCGCCGTCGCCCACCGTCATCGAGTATCACGGCCCACCGTGCCAATGGCCGTTCGGTGATCCCGGCAGCGATGATTTCTCTTTCTGCGGCGCCCCGGCGATTCCCGAGCGCCCATACTGCGACAAGCATTGCAAGATGGCCTATGTGCGCAACGACAGGCAGACCCGCGCCGCCTAGAGCGTCACTCGATTCCACGAAATGGTTACTGCGGGGTTACGCATAAGCGGCTTTAGCTGCTTAAACCCCAGGGCAATTGCGCCCCTATGCATTGAACCGCGGCGACGTAAACCAGCGATACAATCCATTGAGAAGCCGCACTAATCCGTGGCTCGCCTGCCTTGACTCTGACGGCGTTCGCCGCGCAGCCTGCGCGGTACGCTGTGGGCACGATTGCTGTCGCGACGCGACTCCCCCTGGAAGCGTCGTTGCTCGTGGCGCCTAGCTCCCCCGTTGAGACGCCGCTCGATGCGATCAATCATCGATAAATTCCCTGTTTTACCGACCCGAAAACAGCCCCTGAACAAGGACACTTTATTATGACTTTTTCTAGCGTGACTCGACATCCGCGTCAACGCTAAGGTCGCAAGGCGCGGGCACGCTGGTCGAGTCGTTCCGTGTCGCCGCGCGCCGCCGGTCACTTCAGATTTTCCGCCACCAGACGCTGCATGCGCCACAGCATATGGTCCCTCTCGCCCAACGCCTCCATGGCCAGCGTGGTCTTGAGCAGGTATTCGGCGCCGGTGCCGCCATGGCCCCGCGCCCAGGCGATGATCGCCGCCACTCGGTCATCCGGCAATCGACCCGCATAACGGTCTCCCCGGCGGTTGGCGACGAAGGCGGCGATGCGCAGCGGTCCCGCCTCGGTGACGGCGCTCAGCCAGCGCGGACGATAGCCGTCGCCGGCCATCTCACGGCGCCACACGGGGCCGAGTTTTTCACGCAAACCGGGGCCTTCGATGCGATAGGCCAGGCCCGTGCAACAGCCGCCCGGGGCCAGGGCGAGCATCAGGTTGGGCGCCGCATCCGAGCCGCGCCAACGCCATTGCCACAGGCAGAACCGCCGGTGATAGCCGTGGATGCGGGCAATGCGACTCCCGTTGTGGGGAAAATCCGGGCGCCAGAGCAGCGATCCATAGGCAAACAGCCACAAGCCGTCATCCCCTGCCTCGGCCAACGCCGTATCGAGGGAGGCCTCGACCTCCGCATCGCTCAGCCGGGGTATCACGCGGCCTTCGGCGGGCGGCGATCCCCGATGGCGCGCCTCGATGCAATCGCTGGTCAGGGTCATCTTCCGCTTCATCTCGCCGGCCATGGCAGTTACCGTTATCACAGTCATAGCGCGCCGGTGGGGCAAGGCGCTAGACTGATTTCGAGTCTGCTGCAAAACCGCCAACGGCGCCATGAACCCTGAAGAAATCATCGCCCTCAAACAGACGGTCGCGGGCCTCATCGCGCGCCAAGTATTTCGCCGGCACGGTGGCCCGTCACGCGGCCGGCTCGGTGGCCGAGATATTCGCCGCCCAGGGGCTTGCCGCCGATTCGCCGATCCCCAAGATCGCCGCCTATGTGAACATGCTCTGCGTCGGCGAAGGCACCGCCAACGGGCAGCGCATCCTGATCGCCGAGGACGCTCTCGGCATCAAACACGCCGACCGCCACGCGCCGCGCAACCGCTTCGCCCGGGAAACAAACCGATGAACCCTATCACCATCCGGGCCGCCGAAATCGATGACTGCGAGTCCCTGGCGGCGATGATCGGCGCCCTGCTCACCGAGCATGCCACGGCGGTCCCCGACGATCTTGCGGCGGCCTTGCGCCGGGACGGTTTCGGCTCGACGCCACGGTTCGAGGCGCTGGTCGCGATGCGCCGGGGTGAGTCACTCGCCATGGCTCTGTTTTATCCCGTCTACCGGCCCAGCCTTGGCGGACACGGGCTGTTCATGGAAGACCTTTATGTGCGTTCGCAAGCCCGCCGCCTCGGCATCGGCCGAGCGCTCATGTCCCGCCTCGCCCGGCTTGCGAAAAGCCGAGGCTGTGTCTATATCGAATGGTCCGTGGAGGCCCGCAATCAGGCGGCGGGAAAGTTTTACGCCGCCGCCGGCGCCGACAGGGACGAAGGCATGGTGATTTGCCAGATCAAGGGCGCGGCGCTCGATATACTGGCTGATGTAGAAGGGTCCGGGGGATGCTGAACGACCGTATCGGCCAGTTGCCGCCCTCGGCCTTCATGATCCTCAATCAGATGCTCGCCGATGTCACCCCCGCCGCCGGTCTCGAGCCGCTCAATCTGACCATCGGCGAGCCGCAGAACCCGCCGCCTGATTTCGTCGTCGAGGTGATTGCCGCAAACAAGGCCCTGTTCAGCCGTTACACGGCGACCAACGGCACCCCCGACTATCGCCGCGCGGTGAGCGACTGGCTGATGCGCCACTACGACCTGCCCGACGGCATGATCGAGCCGGATCGTCATGTGCTCCCCGTGGCCGGTCTGCGCGAAGGCATGTTCATGATCGCCCAGATCGTCACCCCCGAGATCAAGGCGGGGGCGACGCCGACGATCCTCATGCCCAATCCGTTCTACCACCCCTATGCGGGCGCCGCCCTGGCCGCCCATGGCGAGCCGGTGTTCGTGCCGGCGTTGCCCGAGAACCGCTTCATGCCCGATTACGCCGGCCTCGATGAGGCGATCCTGGCGCGCGCCGCGGCGGTCTATCTCTGTTCGCCGGCCAATCCCCAGGGCGCCGCGGCGGACATGGACTATCTCACCGCCATGATCAAGCTCGCCCGGGCCCATGATTTCCTGCTCATCGTCGATGAATGCTACGCCGAGATCTATACCGGGGCGCGGCCGGTCGGGGCGCTCGAAGCCGCCGCCCGCCTCGGCGGCAGCCTGGATAATCTGGTGGTCTTCCATTCCCTGTCGAAGCGCTCCAACGCGCCGGGCCTGCGGTCGGGATTCGCCGCCGGCGACGGCGAGGTGCTGGAGCGCTTCTTTCAGTTCCGCAACTACGGCGGCGTCGCCGTATCCATGCCGATCCTGGCGGCGGCGGCGGCGCTGCTGCGCGAGCCCCGCCATGTGGAGGACATCCGCGGCTACTACCGGGCCAATTTCGACGCCGCCGAGCGCATCCTGGGCAACCGCTACGGTTTCTACCGGCCCGACGGCGGTTTCTTCCTGTGGCTCGACGTGGGCGACGGCGTCGCGGCCACCCGTAAGCTGTGGGCGCAGGCGGCGCTCAAGGTGGTGCCGGGCGCCTTCATGACCCGCCAAGCCCCCGGCAGCGCCGCCGCCGGCGACCCCTACATCCGCTTGGCCCTGGTCCACGGCCTGGAGACCACCATCGAGGCCCTCAACCGGCTGACCGAGACGCTGGGGTAATACCCAGCCATGCGCCCCCTACTCCTTCGGCCGTAGATGCGGCGGCAGGGCGGCGGTGGGGAAAGGACCGAGGGCGTGCATGTCGACCTCGACCAGGGCGGGCCGGGAGCCGCGAAGGCCGCTCCGAGGGCGGCGCCGACCTGCTCGACGGATTGGCAGCGCCAATGGGGCAGGCCGGCGACCCGGGCGAAATCGCCGAGGTCGGGGATCAACATATCGTCGTAGAAGCGGCGGCCTGCGAATTGGGCATCCTGAATCTTGCGGATCACCCCGCAGCCGCCGTCGTTCATCACCAGGAAGACCACGGGACAGCGTTCCTGAACCGCCGTCCAAAGCTCGCCCACATTGAGGAAAGCCGCCGTCGCCGCACATGGCGAGCACTCTGCGCCCCGCCTGGGCGAAGGACGCGCCGATGGCGAGCTGTATGCCCTGGCCGATGCCGGTGTCGATCGGATAGATGTTTTGATCGGGTGCCGCGAGCGTGAACATGCGGTTGCCCCAGGTGCTGTTGCACAGGGTGATATCGCGGGCCCAGATGACATCGCTCGGCGCCGCCGCGCGCACCACCTCGCCGAGCCTGCCATAGACACCGAGATTCTCCCGGATACGGTCCCTGGCGGCAGCCTTCACCGAGGCGAGGTCACCGGCGAAAGCGGGATCGACTGCCAGCCGCCCGGCGATCCTCTCGGCCAGCCCGGCGAGCGCCAGACCGGCGTCGCCGGAGACCAAGCCCTGGCTGCTATAGCCCCGGTTCGCGGCGGCGGGGTCCACATCGATGCGCCAGCGCCGCTCGGGCAGGGCGAGGGTGCCATCGGCGGTCTCATGACCGCGCAGGCGCGACCCGGCGACGATCATCAAATCGACGCCGCGGAAGAATTCCACCACCTCGGGGGTCGCGCCCAAGGCGCCGAGGCTCAGGGGATGATCTTCAGGCACCACGGCGCGGCCATGGAGATCGGAAGAGCACACGTCTGAACTCCAGTCACGATCAGATCTCGGATGCCGTCTTCGGCTTGAAAAAAAAAAGTGCGCAACGACGCGCACATC
>ERZ813253.718-NODE-718-length-11007-cov-4.360478_pt1 | contig 11007 bp, 10 predicted proteins | sample MGYA00520893_ERZ813253 | MGnify/ENA primary metagenome ERZ813253 (study PRJEB31669, sample SAMD00080414) | marine metagenome | biome: oceanic hadal pelagic zone biome; feature: marine hadalpelagic zone; material: sea water | place: Pacific Ocean:Izu-Bonin Trench...
TACAGCAGTTTTGTAATCTTCTAAAATACCTTTATATTCTTCCTTATTGCTGAGGTAAAAAACCTCTCCAAAAAAGTCATTTTCTTCTTCCAGCAAATATAATTTTGCCAAAAAAGAGGATTCTTCACTTCCTTCATATTTTATGCTTTCATCAAAAAGTTTGGTATCAATTGTAAGATTGATTTTATCACCTGGCCTTACATACATTGCAGTGCGCTCTACTCCATGTTCAAAATCTAAATAAGTAGCAGAATCCAATGCAAAAGAGATAGAAAAAGTTCTATCTTTATTTGTAGTTGCAGAATAGGCAGTATCCTGATTAGAAAAGATAACACTCTCACCTATAGGATTAGTTATTTTTCCTGTAATAGTGACTTGCTTTGGGTCTGTTTTTGTACAAGCAAAAAGTAGTGTTGCACATAAAATTATTGTTAGAGTCTTTAAGTTCATTTTTTTAAGTTTTAGGTATTAAATATTAATTTCTTTCGGTATAAATTCACTGATATCTCCTCCGTTTTTTATAATATCTCTTAAAATAGTGGAGGAAATATGCGAAAGTTCAGGGGGAGTGATGATAAAGATAGTTTCAATATCAGGATTTAGCTTTTTATTCATTTGTGCAATATTCTTTTCAAACTTAAAATCATGTGAATCCCTAAGTCCTCTTATTATATAGTTTGCATTTTCTTTTTTGCAGAAATCTACTGTTAAGCCCTCATATCTTTTGATTTCAATTTTTTGATTATTGTCATAAACTGATTCTATCCACTGCATGCGCTCTTCAATTGAAAAATATTGGTTCTTTTCTGAATTGATGCCAACAGCAATTATCACTTTATCAAACAATGGGATTGCACTATCCACCACTGATTTATGTCCCAAAGTAAAAGGGGAAAACGAACCCGGAAAAATTGCAATTCTATTCATTGGTCTTTTATATTAATTTGCAAAAATACTAAAATGAACGCTTCCATATTTTCTGAGCTCCAAATTTTCAGCATCAAAGCAAGTATTAGCATCATGCTCAATGATTAAACAGCCATCTTTTTCTACTAGGTTTTTGCTAAAAATAATGTCTTTTAACTTTTTGTAATGTTCGTAATCATAAGGAGGATCTGCAAAAATAATATCGTAATTTGATTTTGTTTTTTCCAAGAAATCCAAGCAGTCCATTTTTTTTACATTTATATTGAATTCTAAATCGTCTGCCGTTTGCATAATAAATTGATTGCAATGAAAATTCTTATCGATTGCCGTTATATTCTCACAACCTCTTGATGCAAATTCAAAGGCGATATTTCCTGTTCCAGAGAACAAATCCAATACTTTTTTTGTATCCAAATAATATCTGCTTTCCAGAATATTGAAAAGGGCTTCCTTTGCCATATCAGTAGTTGGGCGAACGGGCAATTTTTTTGGTGCCGATAAAATTTTTCCTTTATGTTTTCCAGAAATTATGCGCACAAAAGTTGGGAAAAAAGACAGAAATATTGATGGGATTTTATGCTTTCTAATTCTTTGGTAAAATTCAAATTTTCTGGGCGTTTTCCAAATGAGATATTACTTACATACTCATATAAAAGATTGTATTTTTCATCTGATTTTAAAATATCGCCAAGCAATACTAATTCTGTTTTCTCAGGTGATAATCCTAATTGCTCCTTGCTAAAAAGTAAGAAATATAACAAATCCTCTTTTGTATCGGTAGTAAAACTATTATGGAATTCCAACTTATTTTCACTAAGCACACATACTTCTAATAAATTTTTCTCAATAGATGCATATACTATTGTTTTCTCTGTTTTTTCATTTTGTAACAAAAGTTGGTCAATCAGTATGCTGCTATTGCATTTTATTTGTGTGTTAGGGAATGATTTATTGATAAGATTTAGCAGATCGGTTGGAACAGAATAAATATTCATTGCATCCATTTGATGCATTTTATCCGTTAACACTTCTTCATATACTTCATGATTAAAACTGAGAATTTCTCTGTTTTTTTCTTCTTTGTAAAAAGGGGTAGGCACAAGAGTAGAGGGGAAGTTATTAAAAGCTAGTGAACTAGAATAAAATTCTTTTTGCAGGAGATTTTCACTAGCTTTAATATTTGTTATTTTTTCACAACTTTCCTTAATGTCCTTTGCCTGGAACTCAAATTTCTTTAATAATGTGTAGGTAAAAGTTAAAGTATCAAAAAGGCAATAGGTAAAAGTATTAAGCCCAATTTCCACTGAAAGATGGCATTTTTCAGTCAATAAATTATTGGGTGAAGATGGGCTGAAATTTACTTTTGGTAATATATTACTCGCCCCAGTTTCCATTTAAAGAAGCTTCTGACATGGAGCCAACTCTTAAAAAGCTGGACAAATCATATTTTTTATTTTCGGCATCTAATCCGATTAGTACATCCCCATATTTGGCTGACACTTCAAAAACCTGCACTATTACTTCTCCTTTCTCAACGCTTCCAGCATCAATTTCGTAAGATTTGTCTGCTGTATAAGGGATATATCGTAACTGTTCTATATTAAGAGGGAATTTTTCATTTCTTGTGGTTAAATAATCTTTATTAAAAATATGGGATTTTGCAGCAATGTAGATGGTATCTCTACTGATAAGCCCTGCTTGCACAGCTTGTAATTCTGTTAAAGAATCAGGAGCTTCCCCTTCCGATTTTACCACAGCTACCGAATCATAATTCATAAAAACCAGTAAACTATCGAAATCATCAGAAAATCCTTTGTATTTATTTTTGTAAGAAATTTGCACGGCTCTAATATCTTTGAGTTTTTGAATATTTTCGGCAATTCTTACTTTTGCTAATTTCTGAAACTCTACTTCACTATTGATACTGTTATACACAAAATAAGCAAGGATAATATTGAGTGGAATTAGGATTAATGCAATTTGTTTGGCTTTCATCTAATTAAAATTTTAATTCGCAAATCTACAATTTTTGCTGAATAAATAATAATTTGTTTTTTCTTTGTAAAATATTTTTTGAACATGAAAAAGATACTGAGCAAATTTATTTTTAAGATAATGGGCTGGAAAGTAGTTGGTAGCATTCCAGAAATAAAAAAATACATTGTCATTTCTGCACCCCATACTTCCAACTGGGATTTCCTTATTGGCAGGTGTTTTGCCTATATCGTTTCGTTGAGTCCTAAGTATTTAATAAAAAGTGAGCTGTATTTTTGGCCACTTAGTATTCTGATAAGATGGAATGGGGGAATACCTGTTTATCGAAAAACAGCCAAAAATACAGTTGACCAAGTAGTGGAAAGATTAAAAAAGGAAGATAATTTGATTTTAGGTATTGCACCAGAGGGAACAAGAAAAAGAGTGAAAAAATGGAAAACGGGTTTTTATTTTATTGCACAAAAGGCAGGGGTTCCCATTGTGCTGATGTATATGGATTATGCCAAAAAGGAGGTGGGTTTTTTAGATGTGCTACAAGCAAGTGGAGATTTACAAAAAGATATGGAAATGATTCAAGAATATTATAAAGACAAAGTAGGGAAAAACCCAGAATTATTTAACCCTGAAATATATTAGGGTTTTTTATTTGTTTAAAAAAAGCAAAAATCAAAAAAATAAAAACGAATAAATAGGTCGATTCTATTATTTTTGCTTTCATAAAAATTATAAAAAATGTCATTACAGGCAACTACCACATTAGCAACCTTAGAACAAGCCCAGGAAATGGGGCTCTTGCCAGCAGAATTTGAGAAAATTAAGGAGATATTAGGACGAACACCTAACTTTTGTGAGCTGAGTGTTTTTGGGGTGATGTGGTCAGAACATTGTTCCTATAAAAACTCCATTAAATGGCTTAAAACCCTGCCTAAAACAGGACCACACATGTTGGTAGAGGCAGGAGAAGAGAATGCAGGTTTGGTGGATATTGGTAACGGATTAGCATGTTGTTTCAAAATTGAGTCGCACAATCATCCTTCTGCATTGGAGCCATATCAAGGAGCCGCAACAGGAGTGGGTGGGATAAATAGAGATATTTTCACAATGGGTGCTCGCCCAGTGGCTCAGCTGAATTCTTTGCGTTTTGGAAACATAAAGTTAGACAGAACAAAGTGGCTGGTGAAAGGAGTTGTAAAAGGTATTGGCGACTATGGAAATGCTTTCGGAATTCCTATTGTTGGTGGGGAGGTATTTTTTGATGATTGCTATAATACCAATCCGCTTGTAAATGCTTTTTCGGCAGGAATAATGAAAAAGGGTGAAATGATTTCAGCTACTTCATCTGGTGTTGGAAATCCTGTTTTTATAGTGGGCTCAAGAACAGGAAAAGATGGAATACATGGCGCATCATTTGCATCAAAAGATATTACGGAAGATTCAGCTAATGATTTGCCAGCAGTGCAAGTAGGCGATCCTTTCCAAGAAAAGTTATTGTTGGAAGCCACTTTGGAATTGGGAAAAACAGATGCAGTTGTGGGTATGCAAGATATGGGTGCTGCCGGAATTACTTGCTCCTCCAATGAAATGTCTGCTGCTGGAAAACACGGTATGATTATCCATTTGGATAAAGTGCCAACCCGCCAAAAGGAGATGAAGGATTGGGAAATTCTACTTTCTGAATCGCAAGAGCGAATGCTGGTGGTTGTAGAAAAAGGAAAAGAAGATATTGTAAATGCCATTTTTGACAAATGGGATTTGAGTTGCGAACATATCGGGGAAGTTACAGCAGGCGATAGGGTAAAATATTATATGCATGGTGAGTTGGTTGGCGATTTACCTTGTGCTGATTTGGTTTTGGGTGGTGGTGCTCCAGTTTACGAAAGACAGTATTCTGAGCCTGCTTATTATCAGCAGTATAAAAAGTTTGATATTAATAATGTTGAGCAGCCAACCGATTTGGTAGAGGTGGCAAAATTCCTAACAGCACATCAAAATATCGCATCCAAAAGATGGGTATATGAGCAGTATGATTCTATGGTTGGCACAATAAATATGAGTACCAATTACCCAACTGATGCAGGAATTGTAAATTTGAAAGGTACGGATAAAGCCCTTGCCATGACGGTTGATTGTAATGCGCGAATGGTAAATGCCGACCCAGAAGAGGGTTGTGCCATGGCTGTGGCAGAAGCTGCCAGAAACATTGTTTGTTCTGGTGGTGTGCCATCTGCAATTACGAATTGTTTGAACTTTGGAAATCCTTATAATCCAGAAGTATATTGGCAATTTGTGGGTGCTATAAAAGGAATGACAAAAGCTTGTAAAAAATTCAATACGCCCGTTACCGGTGGTAATGTAAGTTTCTATAACCAATCGGCTGTGGAGGGCACGGAAGTGCCTGTTTTCCCAACACCAACCATTGGGATGTTGGGTATTGTGGAAGACAAAAAACACATTACTTCCCTTGCGTTTAAAGGAAAATCGGATTTGATTTATTTGCTTGGAAAGTGTGAAAATGATATTTCAAGCTCGGAATATTTGGCTTCTTTTCATGGCGTGAAAGAATCTCCTGCACCAAACTTTGATTTGGATGTGGAATACGAATTGCAACAAACGATTATCAAACTTATAAGAGCAGGCGTTGTAGAATCCGCACACGATATTGCTGATGGCGGACTCTTTATTACACTACTAGAAAGTGCCATGTACAAGAATCTGGGTTTTGATATTACTTCCTGTTGTGAAGTAAGAGTAGATGCTTTGCTTTTTGGTGAAGCACCATCCAGAGTTGTGGTTTCTGTTTGTGAAACCACTGAGGGTAAATTCTTGGATTTGCTAAAAAATAGCCACACCCCTTATATGCTTTTAGGGCATGTTACCAAAGGCGATATCCGTATTGATGACACTTCTTTTGGGGATATTGCTGAATATAAAGAGTTGTACGATAATTCCTTAGCGGAGAAGTTGAAGTAGGAGAGATAGAAGGCAGTATTCAGCATTCAGTAGATAGACCACAGAAAAACATAATTTCTCCCCTGTTTTTAGGGGAGATGTCATTTATGACAGAGGGGTAACAATAAATGTTGTCATCCTGAACGAATGTGAAGGATCTCCCTTTTCCATGTTCATTTTGTTTTGAAACAAAACGAACTAAAAGTTCAAGACTTAATTCTTTGAATCTATAAGAAACATAAAATATAGAACAAAATTAAACTCGCCTTTAGCTCAGACAGAATTTTGTTATTTCAATATTTTAATTACTTAACAAAAGAATAAGGTCAAATATTTTTATTCATCTAATAGTCGTCTGTGATAATTAATCTGTCCTAGATGATAAGCTAAATGTGTGGTAAGATGCACTAAGAAATAATATGTTGAAGTTTTTTTTTCAAAAACTAAAATTGGGTATTCATTCTCAAGTTGGTTATTAGTGATTTTATCAAGAGCATTATCAAGCATTGATATTACCTTATTGATTTCCATTAATAAATCGGCTTTTGAAACATTTTTTTTTGAAAATTCAAGATCTCTCCGCCTAATGTAACCTGTGTCCCCAAGTTGACCTCCAATAAACCAGTTGAGATTGCCAATTATATGTAGACATAAATTTCCAGCAGAATTAGTTATATTCCTGTCTTTAGCCCAAATATTTTTTTCATTTTTATATGATTCAATTTCTGATTTAAGTTTTTTCAGGTCTCTTACAAATATTGATTTTAAAACTTTTATTCTCATTTTTATGTTTTTAATTGGATATAACAATCCTTCTCTCCACAGTCCCATCATCATACAAATAAAACAGAGGTGTATTCTTTTTGAAAGGCGTATCTCTGCCCAACACATCTACAATTTTCAGGAGTTTTCTATTTTCAGTATCTGGCACTTCAGTAATAGCGGTGGGTTGCATGAGTCCAGTAGCAATAAGGTTGTTGTCTAAATACAATCCGTTAAGTGTGTCTAAGGTGGTAAGGAATCCTCTCATTCTATCTTTCTGCCCCTGAGTAAACAAACTTTGGCAATCGTTATAACTCATGTAATTTTCCAATTGGTCGGGCATATCCATAGTGAAAGCAGATGGGCCTAACAAATCATTGGAACATAAATTGCTCGTATCACAATCAAAAGTAGGAGTGGTTGGTGGGGTGTCGCACACCTCATCCCCAGTAGTGTCGCACTCTGCTCCACAGCCAGTAGAAAAACTAAGGAAAGTATGATACAGCCCTAAGCAATGCCCAATTTCATGGGTTCCAACCCTTCCATCAGAAGTAGAACTTCCAATCGTTCCCCATTCGTAAGAGCGAATAGTAGGACCGTAAGTTTCCCAGGGTCCGCCATAAGTAAAAGCAGTACCAGGATACTGTGCATAGCCTAAAGCACCTCCTGAAATATGGCGCACTAGCCAAATGTTAAAATACATATTGCTAGGCCAATGGCTCACATATTTTACATTGTTAAAATTAGCATTTGTTGGTTCAGGATGAGGGTAAATGGAAGTGTCCGTTCGCGTTATTCCTGTTGTGGAATCCCCATTTTGGTCCAGTTTTGCCAATCGGAATTCAATTCTGCAATCATCCGCAAAAGGATAAAAAAGAGGGTTGCCGTTTATAGTATCGGCATTGGTTCTTCTAAAATCTTCATTGATTACTCTCATACCATCTTGCACTTGCAAATCCGTAATATCTCCATTTCCATTAAAGTGAATAATATGCACCACAGTTGGGATAATCAGCAAAGAATCTTGGCTTTTATTGAAACTACTATTTGCAATAGTAGTTCTGATTTTGCGCATTAAATTCTGCTCTTGAATAGTGGGATTGCTGGGAATCATTTTATCAGAAGTTCCGCACCAATTGCTTTGTGCCCATAATAATTGCGGGATGCAGAAAAGGAAAAAAAGGAATTGTTTCATAAAAATTTTTCAGTAAAAATAAGAAAAGAAATTGAATGGAAAAACACAAACTTTTAAGGATTGGCTGAGTGACTTATTTTCTTAAATTTGGAGCATGAAAAAATGGCTCTTCCTCCTCTCAAATTTAACCCCTTTTTATTTTTCAATTAAAGTATTAATTACTTTTGCATTTTAATAAAATAAAAATATGTCAGACGATAAGAAAATAATTTTTTCAATGATAGGGGTTTCCAAATCCTTTAATAATGGAAAACAAGTACTAAAGGATATTTACCTTTCCTTTTTCTATGGTGCCAAAATTGGTATTATAGGACTTAATGGTTCGGGTAAATCTACTCTTTTAAACATAATTGCAGGGGTTGAAAAGTCCTATCAAGGGGATGTTACCTTCTCGGATGGCTATAAAGTGGGGTATTTGGAGCAAGAACCAAAGCTAGATGATAGTAAAACCGTATTGGAAATTGTAAAGGAGGGAATGCAAGAAGCGGTAGATGTATTGGCGGACTATAATGCCATAAATGATGCTTTTGGCTTACCTGAAAATTATGAGGATGCTGACAAGATGGAGAAGTTAATGAAAGAGCAAGGGGTGTTGCAAGATAAGATTGAAGCGCTTGGTGCTTGGGATATCGATACCAAACTGAATATTGCAATGGATGCCTTAAGGTGCCCAGAACCAGATGCTCAAATTTCAGTACTTTCAGGAGGGGAAAGAAGACGAGTTGCCCTTTGCCGATTATTATTGCAAGAGCCAGAAATCTTACTATTGGATGAGCCAACCAATCATTTGGATGCAGAGTCCGTAATGTGGTTGGAACAACACCTTTCAGAATACAAAGGAACAGTAATTGCGATTACGCACGATAGATACTTCCTAGATAATGTCGCAGGTTGGATTTTAGAATTGGATAGAGGAGAAGGGATTCCTTGGAAAGGAAATTACACATCATGGTTGGAACAAAAAACAAAACGATTAGCCCAAGAGGAAAAGACAGAAAGTAAGCGTAGGAAAACTCTAGAGCGTGAGTTGGAATGGGTGCGTATGTCACCAAAAGGAAGGCGTACAAAATCAAAATCGCGTTTGAGTAATTATGAAAAATTACTAGGTAGTGAGGGAAGGGATAAAGAAGATAAAATTGAATTGTATATTCCGCCAGGGCCAAGGCTAGGGACTAATGTAATTGATGCAGAAAAAGTAAGTAAAGCCTTTGGTGATAAGTTATTGTATGAAAACTTAGAATTCAAATTACCCCCTGCAGGAATTGTAGGGATTATTGGGCCGAATGGTGCAGGAAAAACAACTTTGTTCCGTATGATTATGGGGCAAGAAACTGCTGATTCCGGAACATTTAAAGTTGGAGAAACAGTTAAGATTGCTTATGTGGATCAGCAACATACCGATATTGATTTGGAAAAAACAATCTGGGAGCAAATTACTGGTGGATTGGAACAAGTAAATGTTGGCGGGAAGTTAATGAACTCCAGGGCTTATGTTGCTAAATTTAATTTTAACGGTTCTGACCAAAATAAAAAAATAGGTGTACTTTCAGGTGGGGAGCGTAACCGTTTGCACCTAGCCATGACCTTAAGGCAAGAAGCAAATGTGCTTTTACTGGATGAGCCAACCAATGATTTGGATGTAAATACTTTAAGAGCTTTGGAAGAAGGGTTAGATAATTTTGCAGGTTGTGCGGTAATTATTTCTCACGATAGATGGTTCTTGGACAGGGTGTGTACGCATATCCTAGCTTTTGAGGGCGATTCCAAAGTAGTTTATTTTGAAGGTGGTTATTCTGATTATGAGGAAAATCGTAAGAAACGATTGGGTGATATTTCTCCAAAGCGTATTAAGTACCGTAAACTGAAAAGAGAGTAGTTAAAATAAGAAAGTCCGTAGTGGACTTTCTTATTTGTGGACCTTAGGGTCCTTATTTCGAACTTTTTTAGGAAATATTAAGTAAGTTTGTAACTTGAATAATTAATAGATGAATTTAAAAGGAAAAAACATTATAATAACTGGAGGAAGTCTTGGAATTGGAAAGGAAACAGCAAGAGCTCTCGTTAAAAAAGGAGCGAATGTGTTGATTACTGGAAGATCAGAAAACAGATTAATTGAAGCTAAAAGTTATACTGGAGCTAAGATTATTGAATTTGATATTTCTGATCATGAAAACATTTGTGAGAATGCAAAAAAATGTATCGATATTTTAGATGGTAGGGTAGATGTTCTAATAAATAATGCAGGTATTGGTGTTAGAAAATCTATTGATGAATTAAATATAGAGGATTTCTTAAAAGTATTTAATGTAAATGTTTTTGGACTTGCATTATTTACCAAAGAGATCGTTCCTCATATGATTAAAGAATCTTATGGAACTATTATTAATATTGGTTCTACAGCAAGTTTAAAAGGATATAAAAACGGCAGTATTTACTCATCTTCAAAATTTGCTGTTAGATGTCTAACGCAGTGTTGGCAAGCTGAATTAAGACCTCATAATATTAGAGTTTGCCAAGTCAATCCTAGTGAAGTTACAACTGCGTTTGGAAACTCTAAAAGAGTAGAGAGAGAAGCTGTAGATAATAAGTTAACTCCAAAGGAAATATCTCATTCAATAATCTCTGCAATTGAGATGGATGATAGAGGTTTTATTAATGAGCTTAATATTTGGGCTACGAATCCATTTAATTAAATAAAAGGAAACCCACTCATTTGAGTGGGTTTATTTTTAGTGGACCTTACGGTCCTAATTTCGAACTTTTTTTAAGAAACTCTTGAGCCTAAGGTTCGAATCCTCTCATCCCGACTTTTTTCTCTTTTATTGTGTCTATATTTTTTAGTATGTTTGTGTTGTGAAAAACGACTACTTATATTAAATTTAAAATTATGAAAAAGATTAAAATTCTTATTTTTTGCTTAATTACGATATTTTTTTACTCTTGTAAAAAGAACGCAGTCATTGATTGTAATCATTACCATTGGGGATATTATGAAAACTCATCATCATCTCCAGATACTTGGAGTACTTGCTACAGCGAATGTGATGGTCAATCTCAATCACCTATTAATATTGAAGGCGCTATTGTAAATAGTTCACTCTCTGCTTTGAATATAAATTATCAGTATGCACCCATCGAATTAAGTTATAATGGACATACCATAGATTTTCTATATGAGG
>ERZ813253.719-NODE-719-length-10986-cov-4.682660_pt1 | contig 10986 bp, 9 predicted proteins | sample MGYA00520893_ERZ813253 | MGnify/ENA primary metagenome ERZ813253 (study PRJEB31669, sample SAMD00080414) | marine metagenome | biome: oceanic hadal pelagic zone biome; feature: marine hadalpelagic zone; material: sea water | place: Pacific Ocean:Izu-Bonin Trench...
CTAAAGGTATTATTTTTTTATTTTTAAGAAAATAAGTAGTGGTTTATTATTACTTCTGTAAAGTACAATATAACTGTACGAATATTCGCCAATTAATTTATGAAATAGTGGAAACTACAGGCAAAGTTTAATACAGTCGTTGCAAAACAAATAAACGTGTTTTACGAATTGCTAGAACAGATTACTGCTAAAAATTGGCACTCTTTGCTAAGGATTTTTTTGGGACCGTGCGGGGTTTCAGAATCAAAATACATGGAGTCCCCTTCTGAGAAGTGGAATACCTTGGTACCATAAAAATATTCCATGGCGCCTTTGAGCATGTATATAAACTCAACACCGTTATGTTGGAATTCAGGAAATTCATAATTACGATTAGTAATAGTAATCAGACAAGGCTCTACTTTCAAAGACCCGCCCATTGTATGCCCAAGTAATTGGTAATGGCGACCCTCATGAGTACCTGCCCGTTCAATGGTGAGACCTTCACCAGACTTGACAAAAGTAGGCTCGACATTTTTATCGTACTGCTGAAACAAAGAGCTGATTGAAATATTCAAAGCATGACAAATAAGCTGGATGGTTTTCAGTGAAGCACTGATTTGACCGTTTTCAATTTTAGATAGCATGCTCGCTGAGAGTAATGATTGCTTAGACAATTGCTGCAAAGTAACCCCTGCGCTTTTACGTACGCTTCTTACTTGTTTACCAATCGACGCCTCTAATTGCTTGTTGCTACCAAAACTGGGTAGCTCTTTGTCAATAATCGATATGCCTTTCTTTGGGGGACTCATTGAGTTGGATTTTTACTAATAATAAAAAAAAATAACACGGAAGAATGTTGCGTTGTTATACAATCATAACATAATTTCCTCTCAAGAAAGTTTATCTATTTGAAGTTAACTAAAGATTTTACTCAGTGACAAGCAGTAAAAAATTAGCAAGAGTGGACGGGTGCTTGCTATAGTCAAACAAGACAAAGTAGATCTAACGTTATTTAGAGTAAATAATAAAAAGCTTTTTTATTGATTGTAATAAGACTTAAACCAATAAAACATTCCGTAATTTACTTTAGTATAAGTTTCGTAGAAACAGAAAAAACTCAGTTTAATCCCCTTTAACGTCCTCGACGGCTTCTGCGTACCTTAATGGGCGCACTATCATTGCCGGCAAAAATAGCTTTTGAACCCGCAGACATTTCACCGACCTTAGATTCAATATCCATCAAACTCGGCGTACCATTCATTTGATGTTCGTCCATTGCTTTTCTCATTGCACGAATATGCTCGAAGCTGGTACCACAGCAACCACCGACGATTTTTGCGCCAGAGTTCAGAGCCAAATGGACGTACTGTGCCATCAATTCTTCGGTGCCAGTGTAGACAATTTCGCCCTCACGATATTCAGGGATGCCACAGTTGGCTTTAGAAATAACAGTTGTGTCATCACTAACATGACGACTAATATCTGTGATGGTTGCCAATAGATCTGGCGCGCCAACACCACAATTCGCACCAAATCCAGCCAGACCGAGTTCTTGGGAGCGTTTGGCAAGATTAGCCGGCGTTATACCCATCATTGTTTTACCGGCAGTATCAAAACTCATGGTGGCGCATATGGGTAAACCAAAATCTTTAATCGCATCGACCGCAGCCTCTAACTCCTCAATGGCGTACATGGTTTCCAGCCAAAGAACATCAACGCCACCCTCGACCAAACCTTCGGCTTGGGCCTTATAAGCATCCGTTGCCTCTTGAGGCGTCATCAGCCCATGAGGTTCAATCATTTCACCTGTTGGCCCCATTGAGCCAGCAACAATCACTAATCTTTCAGCCCCATCAGCAACTTCTCTTCCAATAATTGCGGCTGCCTTGTTTAGCGTAAAAACTTGACTTTCAAACTTGTGCAATTTAAGACGAAAAGACGTGCCCCCAAAACTGTTGGTTAAAAACAGATCGGAACCCGCATCAACAAACCCTTGATGAAGTTCACGAATTCTATCGATATGATGAATGTTCCATGGTTCAGGTGGATCGCCCGTTTCTAAACCCATGCCAAATAAATTTGTACCAGTGGCACCATCGGCCAAAATATAGCTTTCCTTTTCAAGAATTTTTATGAAATTATTCATAAACACTACCCAAGTAATTACAATGTATGCACAAATCTAACATAGGTTTAGTTGAACTAAACCGTGTTGACCATATCATACAGTGAAAATGCTTTTGTATCAGCGCTTATCAGCGCTATTCAAATAATGCATTTTGCAATATTTTTCTGAAAAATTTATCAGATTAAAGCTATATTTTTTCTCAACAACTATATAATCAGTAACAAATAACCAACTCACACACTGTGATTTTTTTTAAAAACTTTTTTTGTCTAAAATTCGCCCAATCTTGGTACGAATTTTCCACAAAGGTTATTTGTCTAAAAAACCTGCACTTTTCCACTTTCTTTCTACCATACTCCTGAAATAATGAACAGCAATCCAAATGCGCATCAAGATGTTATAGAGCGTTTTATTAGTTGGGGCGAAAATAACTTTGAGACAAGCACCCAATCTCCAATTCTCGGTGATAACCCCCAGCAACTTGGCGTGCTTCGTTTGATTTACGCGTACCGATTTTCTGGGCATCTTAGAGCAAAAATTGACCCTTTAAATCGACCGAGGCATCATTCAACACCACCCTTTAAAATCACCGAATTTGGCTTAACAGATTCAGATTTAGACAAATCTTTCAACATGGGCTCCTATCAAGGCTCTAATTGTTCAACATTGCGTGAGTTGGTAAAATCTTTAGAAAAAACCTATTGTGGTAGTCTGGGTGTGGAATATATGCACATCCCCAACATTGAGGAAAGACGCTGGATTCAGACCCGCATTGAAACTTACGACTCCCAGCCAGAAATCAGCTCTCAGTTCAAAAAATGGCTACTTCAACGCCTAACCGCTGCTGAAGTTTTTGAGAAATTTCTACACAATAAATATGTTGGCCAAAAACGATTCTCGCTAGAAGGTAGTGATTCTTTAATACCACTACTTAATGTTTTAATAGAGCATTCTGGCTCGTATTCGATGAGGCGCATTTGTCTTGGTATGGCGCACCGAGGTCGACTTAACGTGCTTATTAATATTATGGGCAAACGTGCTGAGAATTTATTTAAAGAGTTTGCTGGCGATTTGGACCTCAGTGCAAACCAGACAGGCGATGTGAAATACCACCAAGGCTTTTCATCAGACATTGGAACTTCGAACGACAAAGTCCACCTTGCTTTGATGTTTAACCCCTCGCATCTAGAATTGGTCAACCCAGTGATTGAGGGTTATACCCGCTACTATCAAGAGGCTGTTGGTGACACCGAGGGACAAACAATTCTGCCTGTTCTTATTCACGGAGATGCGGCATTCTCAGGACAAGGCATTGTGATGGAAACGCTTAATATGTCACAATCGCGCGGGTACAGTACCAAAGGCACTGTTCATATTATTATCAACAATCAGATAGGATTTACCACCAGTAAACAGCGCGATGCGAGATCAACGGACTATTGTACAGACGTGGTGAAAATGGTTAATGCGCCAGTTTTTCATGTCAACGCTGAAGATTTAGAGATGGTTAGCTTTGTTACTCAGCTTGCGCTAGATTACAGGATGCGCTACAAAAAAGATGTTGTTATTGACCTAATGTGTTATCGACGCCATGGCCACAACGAGGCCGATGAGCCAGCCGTTACCCAGCCTATGATGTATGAGACTATTCGCAGAATGCCAACAACGCGTGCACACTATGCGGAATCACTGATGACACAGGGTGTTATTACTCAAAAAGAAGCTGACGAGATGGTTAGTGACTACCGCAAACGTCTAAAAGATGGTGAACGAGTTGCTTATAATATTATTCCGCCAACGCAGAAACGTCAGTGGAAACTTGACTGGGAGGAGTATTTTAATGCCGAATGGACCGCGCCCTACAACTCCAAACTATCCCACGAGCAAATAAAAGAATTAAACACCAAGCTTCAGACTTTACCAGATGGCTTTGAGCTGCATGCCAGGGTAAAAAAGGTAATGACAGAGCGCCAAAAAATGGCAAATGGAGAAATCAATGCCGATTGGGGTTTTGCAGAAACCCTTGCCTACGCAAGTTTGGCAGATAGTGGCACCCCAATTCGCCTGTCTGGCCAAGATTGCGGTCGTGGTACTTTTTTCCATAGACACGCTGTGGTTCACAATCAACTCTGCATCGAGGACTACATTCCACTTCAACACCTTAGTGAAAATCAGGGAAAAGTTCAAGTTATTGACTCCATTCTTTCTGAAGAGGCGGCGCTTGGTTTTGAATATGGCTACGCCACCGCTAACCCCGAGGCGCTGGTTCTATGGGAGGCTCAATTTGGTGATTTCGTCAACGGCGCTCAAGCCATTATCGATCAATTTATTGCCTCGGCTGAGGCTAAATGGGGCCGCCTTTCAAATCTTGTAATGCTACTACCACATGGTCTTGAAGGACAAGGACCCGAGCACTCATCGGGGCGATTAGAGCGCTTTTTACAGTTGTGCGCTGGGCACAATATGCAAGTTTGTGTGCCGACAACAGCTTCGCAGATTTTTCATCTTTTAAGGCGACAAATATTAAGAAAATTTCGCGCACCACTTATCATCATGACGCCAAAAAGTCTGCTCAGAAACCCACTTGCTGCATCCCCTATGCATAAGTTCACTGAGGAGAAATTTAGAGATGTCTATGAAGAGCAATACGACAACATCAAGCCCAAAAAGGTCGATCGTATTGTGATGTGTAGCGGCAAAGTATTCTACGATTTATTAACCCGTCGCCAAGACGATCAAATTAACAATGTGGCAATTTTACGCTTGGAGCAGCTCTACCCTTTTCCAGCCGAGACACTCCACGCTGAACTTGATAAATTTCCGAATGCAAAAGAGCTTGTCTGGTGCCAAGAAGAGCCCATCAACCAAGGCGCTTGGCATACTTCTAGACATAACTTTGTGTACTGTGCAAAAGAGGGGCAAACGATAGATATCGTCGCTAGAGATCTTTGCGCTGCACCTGCCGAAGGCAGTCTTAGACTGCACAATATTAATCAAAACTACGTAATTGAACAAGCTCTGGGTATTGTTGCCATTAAAGAGCGCTAGGAGACAATAAATGATCGAAATAAAAGTTCCAGTTCTACCGGAATCTATTAGTGAAGCCACCGTTGCCGTATGGCACAAACAACCTGGTGACCCTGTTCAAGTTGATGACGTTATCGTCGAGATTGAAACCGACAAAGTGGTGCTTGAGGTGCCCGCCGAAGAAGCAGGTGTACTCACTAAAATTATTGCACAAGAAGGCGAAACTGTCGGCGCTCAACAAATCCTTGGGACAATGACTGAAGGTTCAGAAATTCAGGACAATGAACCTGGGGAACCCGAAACAGAGTCTGAAGCTCAAGAAGACACCTCTCAGGAATCTGAGCCACAGATTAAGAATGAAACCAATGATTCTGTGGCTGCTGAAAAGCCACCTGAACCACAAGAGTCAATCAGTGAAGAACCCCAAGCAACCACTGCTCAAGTTAGTACTCCACAACCATCGATAACCTCTGTGGACAATCGAATGGAAGAGCGCGTGCCAATGAATCGTTTAAGGAAAACCATCGCCACTAAGTTGCATTCAACCACGCAAAATACTGCGATGCTGACAACTTTTAACGAAGTTGACATGTCAGCCATCCTTTCAATGAGAAAGAGCTATAAAGAGCCTTTTGAAAAAAAATACGGCGTCAAGCTCGGCTTTATGTCATTTTTTGTTAAAGCTGCTGTTGAGGCCTTAAAGAAATTCCCAACTGTGAATGCCTACATTGATGGTGATGATATTGTCTATCACGGCTATTGCGATGTCTCTGTTGCCGTCTCTTCAGACCGAGGACTGGTTGTGCCAGTCTTGAGAGATGCACATAAAATGGCAATGCATGATATTGAGAAAAACATCATTGATTACGCCGCAAGAGCACAAGCCGGCTCTTTAACGCTTGAAGAAATGATGGGCGGCACATTCACTATTTCTAATGGTGGTGTTTTTGGCTCTCTGATGTCAACACCTATTCTTAATTCACCACAAAGCGCTATTCTGGGTATGCACAAAACCCAAGAAAGGGCTGTGGTCGTTGATGGAGAAATTGTCGTCAGACCAATGATGTATCTTGCGCTGTCTTACGATCATCGTGTCATTGACGGTAAAGAGGCTGTGCATTTCTTGATCTCCATTAAAGATGCCTTAGAAGATCCATCTAGACTGTTGCTTAAAGTTTAAAACGGTTGTATACTCCCCAAAGTTTATAGCATAGAGGCCTTTGCGTAAACCATTTAAAATTTGCTGAGTGATAAAAATAAGTAAAAAGTGTGTAAAAATTTAAAATCGCAATTTGAGGTTGATGGTTTTTATTCACCTTTGCGTCTTATTAGTGCCGAAAAAGCTTTGTCATATCGGCAATCACTTGAGCTCATTGAGCAAAAGACCGGCTCACTTCATTATCGGTTTAAAATCCACACAGCTTTAAAAATGGCTTTCGAGATGGCGACCAATAAAACGTTGCTAGACAGTATTGAAGACTTATTAGGACCTAACATATTACTCTACAATGCCACTTTTGTTATTAAGGAGCCAAGATCTAACGCACATGTCAGCTGGCACCAAGATCTCACTTATTGGGGCTTTAACGACGACAAACAGATTGCTGCATGGATCGCACTCTCAGACGCCACGCAGAAAAACGGTTGTATGCATATGATGCCGGGCAGTCATAAGGGTGGTGAGCAACAGCATAAGCCAACAACAGACAGTAACAATGTACTCTATTTTGGCCAAACGGTTGATGGTGTTAGTGATGAGCAAGCACACTGCTTGCCCTTAAAAGCTGGCGAGGCGTCGCTGCATCATGGCTGGACACTTCATACATCCTATCCCAACCAAAGCAATGAACGGCGCATTGGTCTTAATCTCAACTACATCAGCACCGATATGTTTCAAACACAAACCGAGGACGATTCTGCTGTACTTGTGCGTGGTGTCGATAACTACAATCACTTTAAGATGGATATCCCATCAACCATGACTTTTGACGAAACTGTTTGGGAAAGGCTAATAGATTATGAAAAACTGGTTTATCAAACTTACAACAAGATGAATCAAACGTAAGCGTCATCTTCTTTTTTGTGGGCAAAAAAAAAGGCGGTATTTTCATACCGCCTTTTTCGTGTTACTTACAGTTGTTTACTGATGTTTGTCGTAGTGCTCTTTCTCGCTAATGTAACCAAGGGCTAAAATAACAATACTAAATACTACAGCAATCAGTGTCCATGTGCCTTCCCAACCAACGCCAATATACATCGCGCCAGTCACATCAGCCCATGAGTCAAATGAAAATCCAAACATATTATTCTCCTATATTAGATTAAGCGTCTTCTGATACTGGGCTCGTCATACCTTCAGGGTATGCTTGCGCAGGGACTTTAACAACGTCAAGACCTTTAACTTGAACCGCATCAGGAACACGTAACATACCTGCCTTGTTCAAAACCCAAGAGAAGATATATCCCGGCACCAAGCCAGACAAGATCATCACAACAGAGCCAACCAATTGGCCAACAAAGCTAATCGTTACCGCGCCTTCAGGGGCGTAGGCATCAAGGCCAGGATAACCAGAAGCCATCACACCCATCATTAGTACACCATAGATACCAATGGTACCGTGTACTGTCACCGCGCCAACCGCATCATCAATACCCAAGCTTGTCACATAATCTGCACAAGGCTTGAGGATAATACCTGCAATGAAAGAGATGATGATTACTTGCGATCCGAAATAAATATCAAGACCAGAAGCCACAGAGATAATACCGGCTAGTGCGCCAGACATCATCCAGAAAGGGTCTCTTGTGAAAACCCAAGCGCCGATGATACCGCCTGAAACCGACAGAATAATATTAAAAGCAAGCGCTGATAATGTCATCCGTGTACCGTAGATCGTTGTACCCGTTTCAGCCCAAGACCACGATTCACCCGGAAGGATGATACAAGCCATTAAGAAGCCGAAGAAACCAACAATGATTAGCATCAAGCCAACAACCGTTAGTGGCATATTATGACCGGCAATGTGATTCGCCGAACCGTCTTCATTGAACTTACCAACACGAGGCCCTAAGTTGAATAGCACACCGAGTGCGAAGAAACCCGCAACCGCGTGCACCACACCTGCAGCACCAAAGTCATGATAGCCCCATTCGGTGACTAACCAGCCGTCAGCGTGCCAACCCCAAGCAGCAGCAATGATCCATGCGCCAGAACCAAGAATGATCGCAAGAATAACAAAACCCACTGTCTGAATACGCTCGATTAAAGCGCCCGACATGATGGATGCTGTTGTTGCAGCAAACAGTGCGAAAGCACCCCAGAATACACCCGATGCATTATCGGCAATATTTGGCCCCATATACTGTGCTGAATCACCCCAAGGGAGCGCAATGGAATTCGCATACTGAATACCAGAAATGGCCATATAGCCTTCTGATCCCGTAAATCCAGTTGGTAAGGCCCAGTAGAACCACCAACCGAAGAAATAAAACGTTACGATGGTAAACGCAAACGCCAATAGGTTTTTAATACCTGAGGACAATGTGTTCTTCAAGCGGGTCGCGCCCATTTCATAGGCGAGGAAACCTGCGTGAATAAGCATCATCAGTGGTATCGATAAAAAATAGTACGTCTCAGCAAACTGGGTGTTTGTGATCTGTGCCGATTGTTTGACCGCCTCTAGATTTGCGGCCAATAGTGCAATTTGTTCTTCCAAAATGCTCTCCTTTAGTATTAAAAAAAATAATTTTTTTTCTTGGTAAGTAAATTTTTCTACTCACCGGTCAAAAGTATATAGGATTAGAGCGAAGGTAAGCACCTTAAATTAAATTTTCTTTAAAAACAGAAAGTATTTAAAGCTGGGTTGCGATTTACTAGATAAATTTTGCAGTTAATTGCTTATTAATTCGATTTTTAAGCTTTAAAGTAAAATTATTCAGAAAAAACTGATACTGACCACTTTCTGTATTCAACTTATAGTTTTTGGACCATTGCTGATGATGTTTAGCCAATAAATTAACACTCTCAATAATAAACAAAACCTCCGTATCTGTCATTGTTGGGTGTAGGGATATCCTTATCCAGCCAGGCTTTTGTGATAAATCGCCGACATCAATCATGTCAGTGATTTTTTTGGACTGCGCTTGATGCATTGACATGCTCTTTGATGAGCCTCTGTGAGCCTTTATAGGCCTGTGTCATTGCCATAGTGGCACTTGCCTCGGTATGCGTATTGGCAACTTATGGCATTATTTCTTCTTGTATTCGTTTCTCAATTGGCAAATAGTTACGCCCACTTGCTGTCCAGTCAGCATAAACAATAGGTTTCATGCTGCCATCTGGCGCTTCGATAGAGGCGTCAATGCCAATAATGCCGTGACGAAATTGTGAAAAATATTATTTTAGCATTAGGAAAAACCATCCAATTTTGTTTGAGTAGCTATTGTACGCTGTAGTGAAGCTTCAAGAGAGTCGCAGAAGAAAATCACAAACTTGTTTGCCAACACTTTCTGGCGCTTCCATTAATAGCGAGTGTTTGTAGTGATTAAGAATAACCAGCTCCGAATTTGGTAATACTGAATGGATGAGTCGATTAAGCCTTGGATTACAGCCGCCATCGTTCTCGCCGGTTAACACCAAGCAAGGCTGCACAATCAAGTCAAGCCATGGTGACATTTCAGTTTCTGCATAAATCCTAAAAACCTCTAAAAATACATCCGCTTCCGTCGCCAAAACTTGTTTTAATCGAAAATGCACTTTGTCTGGATTTGCGACGATAAAGTCATCGGTAAACCAGCGATTCGTTAGTGTGCTCAATACTGCCTCAATACCCTTCTCGTGCATACTGGCCACTACAGACTTTACCTTAGTAATATCATCCTCTGTACGAAAGGCCGCTGTACTTAACAGGGAAACGCTCAGTGTGTGCTGTGGGTATTTTTTTGCGTAAGCGGGACCAATCATCCCACCCAAAGAATGACCTACAATATGAATTTTATCAACTGCAAGTTTAGTGCGCAGCGCCTCAAGGTCTTCCACAAGTACTTCCAACGAATACGGTAGCTCACCTTTAGGTGACTCGCCATGACCTCGAAGGTCGTAACTGATACAAGTAAAGTTATTATCTAAATATGACTTGACGTCATTCCATGCTGTTTTCCTTGCACCAATTCCGTGCACCAAAAAAACAGCTGGGCCGCTACCGGTTATTTCATAAGCGCAATCAACAGCTGTCATTACTTTTAATCTGGATATTTATTGGCACAGAACTTGCATTCACATTTCTACTAGTAAAGTTAGGCATTACCTCTTCTGAAAATCGTTGGATTGATGCCATAGTGTCTGCATGACTGGCGCCAAAGTTCATATTGAGAATCATGCGATCGATCCCTATCTCATAATAAACCTCCAATTGATCAATCATTTCCTCTGGTGTGCAAATTAATAAACTATCCGCCAATTCCGCCATCGTTTGTTTTCTCGGGAGGATTTCAATCATGCCGTTTTTTACTATGCCCGGCCCAGTAAAAACGTTATCAAAGCGAGCAAAATACTCATAAGCTTGCTCTAGTTTGGCTTTTCTATCCGCCTCATCTTTAATAATAAATGCGCCCCTAGATAAAGACAAGGTCAAATCCTTGCCAGTATTACCCATTTCCGATTTGGCTCGATTAAAGCCATCCACTTGATCCAACATCAATTGATGGTTTCCAGCCAACGGCGTCGTCATAATATTAAAGCCACGCTTAGTGCATGCATAAATACCTTCAGGGTTTAACACCGCCATCATAATGGGCGGACCATTCTCTGTCATTGGTCGTGGCATGGCTGTCAATGAATCAAAGTTGTA
>ERZ813253.720-NODE-720-length-10982-cov-3.256564_pt1 | contig 10982 bp, 9 predicted proteins | sample MGYA00520893_ERZ813253 | MGnify/ENA primary metagenome ERZ813253 (study PRJEB31669, sample SAMD00080414) | marine metagenome | biome: oceanic hadal pelagic zone biome; feature: marine hadalpelagic zone; material: sea water | place: Pacific Ocean:Izu-Bonin Trench...
CACCATTTGCCAATAGGAAAAAACTCTGAAATGTCTTAGTAACTGCCTCCGTGCCCGGCAGGGTGGAACCTCTGTAGACGACTCCACTGTCGTAGACATCACCGCCGATGATGGCGCGATCCAGCCACTCCATCGTATTGCGCAGGCCGCCTGCTACTCTCGGGCCATCCGGCAGGTACAGCGCTTTCTGGTCGGCGTCCACTCTGCGGACACCAACCAATAATTCGAAATCGGAGCTGACTTCACCATCGAGGGGTCGGTGTATCGTCGAGGTGAAAACGGCACGTCCGTCAACCGCAGCGGAATTGGCCACCAGGGTGCCGCTAACGAGACTCAAATCCAGGCCCTTAGAGAGATCTACACGAAAACCGATGCGGCCATTAACATAACTGTAGTCCCATGTACGGGTGAACAGATTCGGTATATTTATGCTGAAGTTTTTGGATTCGAGATCGGCAAATCCCGTGGCAACCCGTTCGACTGGATCGTAAGTCGCTTCGATGTAGCCATTAATTCCCCACATGGCAGGGGATCCATCCCCGGCGGCGACATCTATATCGACGAGGTTGGTCTCTAGCGTGAGTTGTCTATCGGCGGCTGCCGTCAGCGGTAGCTGCAGAACAAAGTTTTCCAGGAAGCCCCGTGGCAGATACATTTCCAATTGCTGCTGGGCTGCGGCACTCAGAATCCCGCTCTCTCCCGCCACTCGAGCGAGCAAAGACAGATCGATATTGTCCGCTCGAGCCAGCAAACTTTCACCAGGCACAAATTCCATATACATATTAAACGGCGCCCAGTCCAGCTCCTGCCAGGACACCGACATATTTTCCAGGGCCAGCCGCCAGGTGTTGGATTGACCGATTTTATCGAGAACAGATTTCCCGGTGACGTTGTTCAAGGAAAACGGCTTGCCACCGTCGGTAATAAGTGTGATACCAGGCACCCTTACTTCGGAGACGACTCTACTTAACTGGCCATCCTCCAGCTCAAGCCACAAGTCAAAGCCACCAGTAAATTGCGCCACAGAAACCTTGCCGAATTCCACGCCGCTGAAGAGGCTCGAATAATTCGATTCGGGAACGTCGATATGCAAGCGCCCATCCATCGAACTAAAATCGTCTCCCTCTATCTCCAGCGAGATTGCAATCTGTTGAAAGCTGCCTTCGGGATTGGCGTTGACGTGTATCTGGTGGGTTTGACCCTGATTACGGATTGTTGCGGATCCATTAGTCAGGCTGAACTCATCACCGTCGAAGGATTGCAGATGAATCGAGACGTTGGTCAGACTCAGTCTGGCAAAGCGTTGAATCAAACGAAAAGCGCCCTCCAGCTCCGCACTACTGCCGCCTTCGATATTGAGACCCTGCAAGCTCCACTCCCCCGCCTGGTTCTGCACGATATCGATTCCCACGGTATCGATAACCACATCTGCCACCACCAATCGCCACTGCCATATACTCCTGGGCACATCAAGAATGACGGTAGCGCTGTCCAGGCGCAGTGCCGGCCCGGGAATGTCGGCCAGATCGGGGTCAGCGCTTACCCTCAGGCTGAGACCGTTCACGGAGATGATGGGGTTGAAGCGTTGAAAACTTCCGGTTAGTGAATCTACGCTGACCGACACGCCGGTACGGATGAAGAACTGTTCTTCGAAAAATTCGGTGTAGCCCGCCACCGCCGGCATGAATTGTCGACCGATGCTGACATAGACCGCTAACAGGATGAGAGACACTGCCAGCAGCAACACAACTTGTTGTCGGACTTTCTTGAGGATGTTGATAAGCATACTCGTGTACTAAATTTCTTGATTCGCCAGTCGTCTGCAGAGACTATCGATCAGGTGGCAATGGAATTCCAAAGCAAAATATTTAATGGGGCGATTTTTTACCGCAGTACAGGGTATAACCCAGGCTTCCTGAACCCGAACTGAAGCGCACACCGACCCCCAGCCCCTAGTAAAGGACCACATCAAATTGCTCTCGAGTATACATGGGTTCGACTTCGTATTTGACGGTCTTCCCCACTAATTCTTCCAGCATGGAGAGGGTGCCGGACTCCTCGTCGAGCAGGCGATCTACCACTAACTGGGAGGCAACTACCAGCAGCACGTCGTTCTCATAGCTGCGGGCGACGCCTATGATTTCGCGAAAAATTTCATAGCAGACCGTTTCTGCGGATTTTTGATAGCCACGGCCGGCACAGACCTCGCAGGGATCATTGAGTATCTGACCGAGGCTCTCCCGGGTACGCCTGCGTGTCATCTCGATCAATCCAAGTGGCGATATGTCGGTGATCCGAGTTTTGGCATTATCTTTTCCCAGGGCCCTGGCAAGTTCTCGCTGCACCTGGCGTTTATGTTCATCGTCGAGCATATCGATGAAGTCGAGGATAATGATTCCCCCCAGGTTTCTAAGCCGCAGTTGCCGCGCGATCGCCGTCGCCGCTTCGAGATTGGTTTTCAGAACAGTTTCGGCGTGATTACGTCGCCCGAGATAGGCACCGGTATTGACGTCGATAGTGATCATCGCCTCGGTCTGATCGATAATCAGATGGCCCCCCGATTTGAGTTTCACCTGACGCCGCAGGGCTTTGTTGATTTCATCTTCGATCCCATACAACTCGAAGACGGGGCTGTCGTCTTCGTAAAACTCGACACTGATTGTCAGCTCCGGTACATAGTTATGGAGAAATTGTTGGATCTGCTGGCAGGATTCAGAATCATCGATACGAATTTTTTCGACCTCAGGTGTAATCAGATCCCGAATCGTGCGCATATAGAGTGGGAATTCCCTATATACAGTCCTGATGCCGGTACTGCCGTGAATGCGCTGTTCAAGCTCAGACCAGAGCCGTTTCAGGAAGCGTATATCCTCGATAAACGCTTCCGCAGTCGCGCCCTCGGCGGCCGTGCGAATAATGAATCCCCCCTGCTGTGTCCACTGCTGTTGCTGCAAACATTCGGCCAACAAGGCGAGTAACCTTTCCCTCTCCTCGTCGTCCTGCAACCGTTGGGAAATCCCCCGGTGTTCGCTGCGTGGCAGGTAGACCAGGTTCCGCGCCGCTAGGGTAATCTGCGTGGTGAGGCGCGCACCCTTAGTGCCAATGGCATCCTTCGCCGCTTGCACGACGATGGACTGGCCCTCATGCACAAGTGCCTGGATGGTCTTGGCGGCATCACTTCGAATCTCAAAGCCATCCTCATCGAGTGTCGAGATATCGGTAACATGCAAGAAGGCCGCACGCTCCAGCCCCACATCGACGAACGCTGCTTCCATACCCGGCATCACCCTGACTACCTTGCCCACGAAGACATCCCCGACATGACCACGGTTATTATGGCGCTCGATAAAAATTTCCTGGAGCAGGCCATTTTCGATGAGAGCAACCCGGGTCTCCATGGGGCTGACGTTGATTAGTATTTCTTCGCTCAATTCAGGGACCTGCTTCGCTGCGTAAACACTCGATGCCAAATTGATGCAATAATCGCATGGTTTCATACAGGGGCAGACCCATCACCCCGCTGTAGCTTCCCCTGAGCTTTTTCACGAATATCGCGGCATGGCCCTGAATCGCGTAGCCGCCTGCCTTCCCTCTGGGTTCGCCGGTGCGCCAGTACGCGCCGGCTTCTGCCTGGCTAATTGCTCGGAAGCTGACCGTTGTCCGGGAAATGCTGGATGCACATTTCCCGGCAGAGGCGACAGTCACCGCAGTCAGAACCTGGTGGTCTCGATTGGACAACTGCATTAACAATTCCAAGGCATGGCTCTGAGAAGTTGGCTGCCCCAATACTTCCTGATCACACACTACGATGGTATCGGCTCCCAAAACCAGCCAATTGCTCTGCTCTGCCAGTGTCTTCAGCGCAGATTCCACCTTCTGCATGGCCATGCGCTGCACATAATCGGTGGCAGACTCCCCTGCAAGGCGCGACTCGTCGATATTTTGAGGGCAGCTCTTAAAAGAAATTCCAATCTGGGACAGCAATTCACGCCGACGGGGAGAAGCTGAAGCCAACAAGATGGGGGGCCGGGACCTGGACACGGGGCTCAATGAACGTCGAAGCTCCGTCGTATCTGGCGCAGCAATTGGAACAGGGATGGCCAGATTACTGCGCTGGTCAGGGCCGCCATCAGAAACAGCAGACTGACGTTAATGGTCTGACCGGTCACGATCTGGAGCCAGTGGCATAACATAAGATTCAGACCCACCAGAGCGAATATCAACCCGCTCTGGTGCAGGGAAGTAAGCATCCGCATGCGCTGATGCAGGCCCATGGTGACGTAGGCGAGAATCACCAGTGAGATTGCATTCAGACCCAGTGCCGAGCCCTCGAGGATATCCAGCAACAGACCGGCGCACCAAGCCGAGCCTATACCCAGTCGATAGGGCAGCGCCATCACCCAGTAGATGAGCACCATAGGCACCCACTCCGGTCGATAGTTCATCGCCCACTCTGGAAAAGGTACGATAGCCAACAGATAAGCAACGAAGAAGCTAAAGAAGATGACCCAGATCGCGTGTGCTCTTTTTTGCATCGAGATCCCTATCGATCATCCGGCGTCGGCGCAAGCCGGATCACTTGTCCCTGGGCTACCGGTAGCGGCAGGGATGCATCGGCTTCCGCGCCGGCAGCTGCCGGGTCTCGAATTGAACTATCCTCGATCGGGGCAGTTTCCTTCTCCAGTACCACCATGACATGGCGGGTGCTGGCGATCTGGGCCAGGGGCCGCGCCTTGACGACGGCGAAGTCCTGGCCGGCGTCAGCATAGACACTGATTATCTCGGCGACCGGATAATTCTTCGGATAGACCTGGCCCATGCCAGAACTCACCAGCAGATCTCCCGCCCGCATGTCCTGAGTCTGGGTAACAAATTCCAGCTCCAGTTCAGACGCGGTGGTACGACTGCCACGGGCCAGCGCCCTCTCTCCGTTGCGGTTTACCTCTACCGGCGTGACGTGATGGAAGTCAGTCACCAGCAAGACCCAACTGGTGTAGGACAGGACTTCGTGCACCTGGCCCATGAGGCCATTGGCATCCAGCAGGGCCTGTCCTATCACCACCCCATCTCTAGCACCCTTGTTAATCAATACGCGCTTGGAATAGGGATCGGGTGAAATATTGATAATTTCTGCCGGCAACACCTTGCCACCAATTGACTGGGTTGCCTCACGCAGTTCAAGCAGACGGTTGTTTTCACTGGTGAGGCTCTCCACCAACTGCAACTCCCGCCGCGAGATCAGCAACTGTTCTCGCAGTAACTCATTCTCCTGTAGCAAATCGGTGCGAGACACGAAGACATCGTCTATCCATAAAGATACCCGGGTCGGCACGTCTGCAACCCAGTAAACCGGTGCCGTAGCAAAGCCAAGACCAAATCGGACCTTCTCCAGGTAACCGAAGCGGCTATCCGCGAACATGATACATACAGACAGGAAGATGAAGGTCAGGGCCCTGTACTCCAGGGCAACGCCTTTGATAAACAGGGTATTGTCGATGGCTGGAGTACCTCTCTGACGGGATCTGAAATTATAGCCATAGCCAGCCAAGCAGGGAAGCCATGCCCGGGGCTTTATCTCACCTTGGCAGTGAAATCCCCGGTTTGTCGCCTATTCCAGTGTTAACAGGTCGATATCGTATTCATCCATGAGTTCCATGGCCTTACCGCCACCACGGGCAACGCAGGACAGGGGATCATCGGCCACGATAACCGGCAATCCGGTTTCTCCGGACAACAATTTATCCAGGTCCCTCAGCAGGGCACCACCACCGGTCAAGACCAACCCGGATTCGGCAATATCGGAGGCCAATTCCGGCGGCGACTGCTCGAGTGCGCTTTTTACCGCCTGCACGATGGCGAACAAGGGCTCGTGCAGCGATTCGCGGATTTCATCGCTATTCAAGGTGAAGCTTCGGGGCACACCCTCGGCCAGATTACGTCCATGTACATCGATTTCCCGGACCTGGTTGTTGGCAGACGCATAGGCGCAGCCGATCTCTTTCTTAATTCGCTCAGCGGTGGCATCACCGATCACGCTGCCATAATTTCGCCGCACATGGGTTGTAATCGCTTCATCCATGCGATCTCCCCCCACCCTTAAGGATTCAGAATATACCACCCCATTGAGGGAGATAATCGCGATTTCGGTGGTGCCACCGCCGATATCAACCACCATGGAACCGCTGGCCTCTTCAACCGGCAGCCCGGCACCGATAGCCGCAGCCATGGGTTCTTCAATCAGGCGCACATCCCGGGCCCCGGCGCTGGCGATAGATTCCCGGATTGCGCGACGCTCGACTTGAGTGGATCTACAGGGCACGCTGACTAAAACCCGCGGGCTCGGTGGGAAAAAACTGTTTTCATGCACCTTGTTGATGAAGTGCTGCAGCATTTTTTCGGTCACCTGAAAATCTGCGATGACGCCGTCCTTGAGGGGACGTATGGCAACGATGTTGCCCGGTGTTCTGCCCAGCATGCGCTTGGCATCGGTGCCGACGGCGGTTACCGTCTTCTGGCCGTTGTGGGTTCGAATCGCAACCACCGAAGGCTCGTTCAGCACGATACCTTGTTCGCGCACATAGATGAGCGTGTTCGCCGTGCCCAGATCGATGGACAGGTCGTTGGAGAACAATCCCCGAAGTCTTTTAAACATGAATTTTCGTGTACCTCAAATTTAAGATTCCAAACTAAACCAGCCTGAGGAGTCTAAGCTCCCTGGTATTATTGCTGGCAAGGAATTAGTGAAAAGTGAAAGGAATCTCCTACCGCGTCTGACCCCAATCCGGATTTGACTAAATCAGACCGAATTCAAGTATAATCTCGCGTTCTTAGCGAATAGCACGCACTCTAACAACGGCAAAGGGTTAGAGCAAGGGCCATGTATTAAATAGTTGAGCCACCTCACAGACAGCTTTTATTCGTTCCCGACACTGGAAATTCCGGAGAATTTCGATGGCTTTCGACAAGTCTGAAGTAGAGAAAATTGCCCATCTCGCACGTCTGCATATAAGCGATTCGGAAGCCGATGAAGTGACCGCGCGAATCGGGGACATTCTGGGCTTGATCGACCAGATGCAATCCGTGGATACCGACGGCGTCGAACCACTGGCGCACCCCCTGGACGTAGTGCAGAGGCTGCGGGAGGATGTAATCACCGAGAAAGACCAGCGCCAGGATCTACAGACCCTGGCGCCGAACAGTCAGGACGGACTCTACCTGGTGCCGAAGGTGCTCGAGTAGGGTCTCCCCCAACCCCCTTTGGTCAGCCATTTTCAAACCAGCAGTTCGTAACACGCAGCATCGCAGATCGCTCTTGTTAAGGGCATCACACCAGGAACTCCCTAATGATCGAAAAAACCGTCGCCGAATTGTCCGTTGCTCTTGCATCTGGTGACATCTCCAGTGTCGAACTGACCCAGACATATCTGGATCGAATCGCCGAACTCAACACCGAGCTCAATGCCTTTATCACTGTCTGTGACGAATCCGCACTGGATCAGGCCAGGGCTGCCGATGCGGCTAGAGCAAATGGTGAGGCCGGCGCGCTACTGGGAATTCCAATGGCGCACAAGGATATTTTTTGTACCCAGGGCATCAGCACAACTTGCGGCTCCCGCATGCTGCAAAATTTTGTGTCGCCATACGATGCAACCGTAGTCGAACGCTTCAAGGCTGCGGGCGCTGTTACCCTGGGCAAGACCAATATGGATGAGTTTGCCATGGGCTCTTCCAATGAAAACAGCTTCTTTGGCCCGGTCAGAAACCCCTGGGATACCACCAGGGTGCCCGGGGGTTCATCGGGAGGATCTGCGGCAGCAGTCGCCGCCGGTTTATGCGCGATGGCCACCGGTACCGACACCGGGGGCTCTATCCGACAGCCGGCGTCATTCTGCGGCATCACCGGGTTCAAACCCAGTTATGGCAGAGTCTCGCGCTGGGGCATGATCGCCTTCGCGTCCAGCCTGGATCAGGCCGGCACACTGTGCCAGAGTGCAGAAGATGCCGCCCTCATGATGAATGTCATGGCAGGGCTGGACAGCAAAGACTCCACCAGCATAGACAGAGACGTAGAAGACTATACGGCGACGCTGGACGACTCCCTCGATGGCTTGAAGATTGGCATTCCCAGGCAACACTTTGCTCAGGGCCTGAACGCCGAGGTGGAACAGGCCATACGTGATGCCCTCAAAGAGTATGAAAAGCTGGGTGCCAGCATCAGGGAAATCGACCTGCCTAACAACCACCTATCGGTATCGGCCTACTATGTGGTGGCACCGGCGGAAGCCTCCGCCAATCTGTCTCGCTATGACGGCGTACGCTATGGCTATCGTTGTGAGAATCCCCTCGATCTCGAAGACATGTACAAGCGCAGCCGCAGCGAGGGCTTCGGTGATGAAGTCAAACGCCGCATCATGGTCGGTACCTATGCCCTCTCCGCCGGCTACTACGATGCCTACTACCGCAAGGCACAAAAGATTCGACGCCTGATCAAGAATGATTTCGACGCAGCCTTCGAGGAAGTCGACATCATCGTGGGGCCGACTTCCCCCCACACCGCATTCGAACTCGGCGCCAAGAGCGACCCGGTGGCGATGTACCTGGAAGACATATATACCATCGCGGTCAACCTGGCCGGCTTGCCGGCTATCTCGATTCCAGGTGGCATGGTCAACGGCCTGCCGATTGGCATGCACCTGGTCGGCTCTGATTTCGCCGAGGCCAGGGTGCTGAATATCGCCCATCAATTTCAACAACAGACCGACTGGCATTGCCACAAGCCTGCGGCATTCAGGCAGGAGGGCTAACGATGGAATGGGAGACCGTTATCGGTTTGGAAGTGCACGTACAGCTTTCCACCAATTCCAAATTATTCTCCGGCAGCGCGACCAAATTTGGCGCCGCCCCGAACACCCAGGCCAATATCTATGACCTGGCTATGCCCGGCACGCTGCCGGTACTCAATAAGGATGCATTGCGGATGGCGGTACGATTCGGTGTGGCGATTGGTGCCGAAATTGGCAAGCGCTCGGTATTCGATCGCAAGAATTACTTCTATCCGGACCTGCCCAAGGGCTATCAGGTCAGCCAACTCGACTACCCCATCGTCGGCAAGGGCTCGCTGACGGTTACCCTGGATGACGGCAGCGAAAAAGTCATCGGCATCACTCGCGCTCATATGGAAGAAGATGCGGGCAAGTCCCTGCACGAAAACTATCAGGGCATGACCGGTATCGATCTCAATCGGGCTGGCACGCCCCTGCTGGAAATCGTGTCCGAGCCGGATATTCGCAGCGCCCGGGAAGCCGTAACCTACCTGAAGAAGCTCCACTCCATTATTCGCTATCTGGATATCTCCGACGCCATCATGGCGCAGGGCTCGATGCGCTGCGATGCCAATGTCTCTATTCGACCCAAGGGCGAAACCGAATTGAGCACCCGCACCGAGATCAAGAACATCAACTCGTTCCGCTTCGTGGAGAAGGCGATTAATTACGAGGTAAGACGACAGCGGGATGTGCTCGAAGACGGCGGTCGCATCGTCCAGGAGACCAGGCTCTATGACGCCGACAAAGACGAGACCCGCTCCATGCGCAGCAAGGAAGTCGCGAACGACTACCGTTACTTTCCGGAACCGGATCTGCTCCCCATAGTGATTGACGAGGCCTATATCGCCGCTATCAGAGCCAGCCTGCCGGAACTGCCAGACGCCAAGAAGCTCCGTTTCCGCGATGAGTACGGCCTCGGCGAATACGACGCCGGGGTGCTGGTAAGCAGCCGCGAACTGGCCGATTACTTCGAGACTGTCGCCAGGGGCAGCGGCGACGCAAAACTGGCGGCGAACTGGGTCACGGGTGAATTACAGGCCCTGCTCAACAAGCACAATTGGGAGGTGAGTGACTCGCCGATCCAGGCGGATCGCCTGGCCACACTCATCACCCGCATCAAGGATGAAACAATTTCAGGAAAGATCGCCAAGACCGTCTTCGAATCCATGCTCGACGATGCCTCCGAGGTGGATGCCATCATCGAAGACAAGGGCCTGAAACAGGTGACAGACAGCGGTGCGATCGAGAAGATAGTAGACGAAGTCATTGCCAGCAACCCCAACCAGGTACAACAATATAGAGAGGGCAAACAACAGGTAATCGGCTTCCTCGTCGGCCAGGCCATGAAACTGTCCCAGGGCAAAGCCAACCCCGGCCAAGTCAACACCCTGCTAAAAGAAAAGCTAAAATAGGCCGAGAGCAGCTTTTATCAAACCCAAAAAGAACACCCGTTGGCCATGGATGGCCAACCATTTGCGAAGCAAATGCGAGCAAAGTCAGGGCAAGCAAAATCACATTTTGCGCCAGCCCTGACCAGCGACATTTTTTAAGTACAGGGTGCACTTAAAAAACATAAGGTAATGAAGCAATGAAAGAAGGAAAAAAATCCGGTAAGGACCGCGTTCAACCCGCAACCAGAGATGAAACCTGGTCCGACCAACGCCTGCAGACCTTTCTGGAATGGGAACCACCGGAGAGCTTGCCTGCGGACTACAATATCTTGCTCAGGGCCTATCGAGGCATGACCGCCGATCTATTCAAACGCTTCCTCGTTTTCTACCTCGAATCTGATCGCGACATCAACGTGCCCCTGGAAGACGGCAGCACCTTCCTGGATCTCGTCTCCCAACACCGAAAATCTGTGGACTATGCCGCTGCGCTGGCAGCAGCCGGCGCTATTTCTACCCGCACTCAAATAGATTAGAACAAAAAGAGCCCAATGCATCTTGTTGGGTCTGACCGGACATTTGTGTCGTTTATCCGCGAAGTTGAGTTGCCTAGTCCCCTTGCGCACGCCCATATATCCTTCACTTTAGCCAGCGCTGCGGAACTCGCTCCGCAGCGCTGAAAAAATGGAAGCGCGAATGGTCGCAAGGAAAGCAGGGTAGAGGATCTTCGCCGAGAAAGTATCTTAAGATTGTCGCGGAACATTGAGTG
>ERZ813253.721-NODE-721-length-10964-cov-2.966504_pt1 | contig 10964 bp, 12 predicted proteins | sample MGYA00520893_ERZ813253 | MGnify/ENA primary metagenome ERZ813253 (study PRJEB31669, sample SAMD00080414) | marine metagenome | biome: oceanic hadal pelagic zone biome; feature: marine hadalpelagic zone; material: sea water | place: Pacific Ocean:Izu-Bonin Trench...
TTTTTTTTTTTTAAGGATACGGCGACCACCGAGATCTACACGCTTGCCCTACACGACGCTCTTCCGATCTGTGTAGTCTTCGGTGCTCGAGGCGAACCTTCTCAGAACGCTCTGGCGTGTTTAAAATATCGAATCAATCATGTTAGAGCTGACTGCCGAACTTTCCCGGTCCCTGGACGAAGCCGTCGCGCTGATCCTGCGCTCGGAACATGTGGTAGTGCTGGCCGGCGCCGGGCTTTCCGTCGAGAGCGGCATCCCGCCCTTCCGCGGTCCCGGCGGACTGTGGACCAAGTACGGCGAGCCCACCAATCTCTCTTACCAGGAGTTCACTAAAGACCCGAAAGAATGGTGGGAGACCCGGTTCCAGAGCGAAGGCCAGCCAGGCGACCCGACCTACGAACTAAAGGTTGCGGTCGATCTAGCCCAGCCCAATCCGGGCCATCACGCCCTGGTTGAGATGGAGGACATGGGACTGCTGAAGTGCGTGATAACCCAGAACGTGGATAACCTGCACCGCGAGGCCGGCAGCCAGTCGTTGTTGGAGATACACGGCAACCGGACCTGGCTGCGGTGTGTGGGGTGCGGCGTCCGCCAACCCAGGGAGGGTTACCACTTCGATAGCCTGCCCCCCATCTGCACGCAGTGCGGCGGCGTGATTAAGATGGACACCGTTATGTTTGGCGAACCCATTCCCGAAGATGTCCTGCTGGCCAGCCGTGAACAAGCTGAGAGTTGCGATTGCATGCTGCTGGTGGGGACATCGGGCACCGTGAACCCAGCGGCCCGCCTGCCATTGGTCGCCAAAGAGCGGGGCGCCACCCTCATCGAGATGAACCCAGACGAGACTACCCTCACCCCCTGGTGCGACATCATCCTCAACGGCCCCTCCGGCGAACTGCTGCCTCTGCTGCTAAAACGGCTCAAGAACGGCGGGGCTGGCGAGCCTGGCTGATCGAGCCTGAATGCTATAATCCAGGCGCTGGATTTTGGGCATTGCCCTGGGCGATCTAGCCATTTCCACGTAACGAATGGCCGCTTCCCATGGAGACCATCTTGGTGAATCCCATATTGGCCCGCTTCGGTGTGGGCGACCCAGAGTGGTTGGACCCCGCCACCGCCGGCGCGATTTTTCTGATTGCCTTGGTCGTGGCCGCAGTCGTACACAAGCTGGTCTTCCCTCTCGTGATCCGGTTCACTCATTGGACGCCCACCGACCTCGACTCGCGGTTGGTGAAGTCGGTCCGCTGGCCCCTCACATTCGGCATCCTGGCGCTGGGGGTTTACCTGGCATTGGTCATTCCCCTGGACCTGACCCCCTCGCAGGAGGGCCAGGTGGACACCGTGGGCAAGGCCTTCGGCGTTTTGATCGTGATCACGGTGGTGGTCGGCCTCCTTTCCAGCGCCATCGATTGGTATCTGGCCACTCTGGCCACTAGCACCACCCCCGTCGTGGACCTGCGCCTGCTGCCACTCATAAGGCGGATCGGCGGCGTGGTCATCTATGGTGTCGGCGCGCTGCTGGTCATGGATGTCTTGGGCATCAACATCAGCCCGCTGATCGCCGGGCTGGGATTGGGCGGACTGGCGGTGGCCCTCGCCATTCAGCCGACTCTGGCCAATCTGTTCGCCGGCACCTACGTGATGACCGAGGGCGTGATCGCCACCGGTGATTACATCCAATTGGAGAACGGTCTCAAGGGATACGTCGTGGAAGTGGGCTGGCGCAGCACCCGGATCCGCGATTGGCGCAACAACCTGGTGGTGGTGCCCAACTCCAAGTTCGCTGAAACCATCATCACTAATTATCAGCAGCCGTCGAACGCGGTCAATGTGTATCTCGAGTGCGGGACCAGCTATGACAGCGACCTCTACCGCGTGGAGGAGATATGCTTTGAGGTGATGGACACGATCATTGAGTCCCACCCCATGGCCGTGAAGGAGTACGGCAAGTATTTCGCCTTCGACAATTTCGGCGAATCCAACGTCAATTTCTGGCTTTTCGTTCAGGCCACGGACCGTTGGGGCAGTTTCGTCGTCCAGTCGGAGTTGATGAAACTCCTTCACAAGCGCTTCAAAGAAGAGGGCATCGTGATCAACTATCCGGTGCGCACCCTCCAATTTCCTGAGGGCTGGAGCCCAGAGGACCTGCTGTCGCGAAACGGGCGAGACCAAGATGGGCATGCATCCCCCCGGCGTAGATCGGCGAGGGCGGCAATCAGGTCCGGAAACAACCGGGGCCGCGGCCGGCCCTGCAGACCTAGGAGATTGATCAACACGCCCCTGGAAGCCCAGGAAGAAGGCAATTCAGGCGGTGGCAGTCCGGAGATCGGCTGACATTAACGGCGGCTCGCCTTGATTTCTGGAGGTCGATCTGGGGTTGAATCGCGCCAGGCTTTGTCCTCCTTGCCCGTGCCACGGCCAGTCGCTATAATCCAAACGTGGCTGTTGGCCACTCCCCACTATGTGGGCCTGTAGCTCAGGTGGCTAGAGCGCGGTCCTGATAAGACCGAGGTCGTTGGTTCAAGTCCATCCAGGCCCACCATTCAGAAGACAAAGACCGGGACGATTGTCCCGGTCTTTTTTGTTTCTGCGATTGGCCTGTGCCTTGGCCCGAATGCTCGTATCGATGAAGCGATCGCAGCCTAATGTCAATAATTGCAGTATGAATATCTGCAACTCTATTACCATGCTTAATCGCTGGTAATTCGAGCGGCAGCAACTAGGAACTAAGCGAACGTCCGTTGATTCGACTTCGACGGAACAAGCTCAGTCAACACACGAAATGATTAACGCCGGCCCCGCTTAATGAGTGCCTTGGTTAGTTGGTAGTCGGCTTCCAGGTTGAGCCAAAACCGGGCCGGAATCTCCTGCATCACCGCTTCAAGCTGGAGAGCGGTTTCCGCGGTTATAGCCTTTTTCCCATTGATGATTTCATTGATCGTGTTTGCAGGGCGGCTCATCTGCCGAGCCAACTCTTTCTGTGACAATTTTCGAGCTTCAATCTCCTCGGCAAGATATTCACCGGGTGGGATGGCCACGTCAGGATAAGCATCTGTTCTAGTCGCCATGATAGTCCTCCACACCAAGGATGCGGACGCTTTCCTCGGTTGTCGGTTCAATGATGAGCCGATAATTTCCAGTGAGAGTTACTGCGTACTGCCCGGCGCGGTTCCCCGACAATTGGTGCAACCGCAGCGCACTGAGTCCGTATAGTTGGCTGAACTCATCGACGGCCCTAATTATCACCAACCGCTGAATGTACTTGCGGCCAACGAGGACGCCATAGTGCCGGGTGGCTTCTGAAAGACTGCGGCTCGCTCTAAGCAGCCGGGCCGCTGCGAATTCTATGTCCACCTATACACCTATTGGGTGTATATTAACGGGCCTATAACGTCACCGTCAAGGTCTGTGATACGAATCAAAAAACTATCTCTATGGTATCGCGTATTGTCGATCCAGGCCCACCACTTGTGGTTGAACGGCAGAGTGGAAACACTCTGCCTTTTCTTTTTCTAAATTGATATAATTCTTTTAATATATTCTACTAACTAGAAGAATATTGCCCGTCCAGCGAAGGAGCTTCACTATCTATGGATTTTAATATCTTGGGAGACCGTTATGAAATTACCTGGGAAAACGTTGTTGAAGGCGTGAAGGGAATGCCTCCAGAGTTACCGGACAAAAGGCACCGATACTTCGTCAGACTGGATGACCGCAACTATCCGATTAAGCAATTGATCGCTAATGCTACTGGCCTAAGCCACGCTGAGTTTCCGGCTCAGTATGCCCACAGCATCCTTAGAAAACTAGGATTTCAAGTAGAAGAATTTAGGCAGCGGCGCGCTAGGCTTAATTTTAGGCCGAGTTCCTCATCGGTCCCGGACGGGGATGGCTCGGAAGAATCCCAAGAGGCATCCCAATTCGCTGTGACTTTGGAGATTGACGAGGACGGATTCTATGTGTCGAGTTGTCCTGCATTGCCTGGATGCCATAGCCAGGGACGGACACGAGACGAATCTCTCCATAACATCGCTCAAGCAATCAGAGGTTACTTGGCCAGTATGCAGAAGCACGGAGAAACTCTACCCGATGAAAAATGGGAAGTGGTGGAGGTCGCCATTTAGTGGCCCGTTTGCCCGTAGTGTCCGGGGATGAGTTCGTCCGAATCTTGGGTCAAGTTGGGTTCATTTGGGACTATACGCAGGGCAGTCACATGATTCTGCTGAATTCAGATGGAGTGCGTGTATCGGTACCGAGACACCGCGAACTCGGAAGAGGCCTGCTTCGGGCCTTAATCAGGGGCGCCGGTTTAACCAGAGACGAATTCTGGGAGCTTTATCGGCAATAGGCACGAGTATATGTTTTCTCGGTTCAAACTTAATACCACCCCCTAACGCGGGATATTCTTCTCCACCCACTCCAGTTCCTCCTCCGCCGTATCGAAGTACTCAAATCGGTGAAACAGCTTGGTTGGTCCCCGCGAAATGTGAAACTCCGATCTCGCCGCCGCCTCCGGCGGTGGGGATCCGGACCAGATCGCCCTTCTTCCAGACGTTGTCATCGGAGAAGGCGCGGACGTCTTTTTCCTGCGGAGTGCCGGGGTTCATGACCACTTTTGACGTCCCGCCGCCCATGCCGCCGGCCACGCCCCAGGTGGGGAAGATGTTGTTCTCCACGCGCAGGCCGAAAGTACCCGCGTCGGCCAGGATACGGACATCGCGGATTATCCCGCAGCCGCCCCGGTACTTGCCGGGACCGCCCGAGTCTTGGGCGATGGCGTAACGCTCCATGCGCAACGGGTGCTCCATCTCCATGAACTCGCCGGGGTAGTTCTCGTTGTGGCGGCTGTAGATGGCGTCCAGGCCGTCGGCGAATGGCCGGGCCCCGGGACCGACGGCGATGCCGTCGGTGCAGAGCAGCCAATCGGCGCCTTCGTCCTTCATCCGCCAGTAGGCGATCACGTAGACCGCCGAGCCGGCCATGACCTGGCCGCCGGTGGCCTTGGCCAGCAGCGCCCGGACCGAGCTCTTCAGTTTGGTGAAGGTGTGGGCCCGGCACCCAAGGGCCGCCGGCCAGTCCGGTTGCAGGATGCTGCCTTGGCGCAGCCGCACCTCGTCGATGGCCGCCAGCAGTCCGTGGTTGGGCAGCAACGATGGGTCGTATTGGTGGAAATACTGGCCGAAGTAGGCCGCCAGAACCCCGTCGCTGGCCAGGAAATTTATGGAGCCGTCGGCTTGATCGTCGCTCTCGGTGGCGTCAAGCGTGATGTGGTCACCGTCCCGGCTGAGCTTCACGTGGTAGGAGTACCAGCGGCCGCTGACCCCGGAGTTGTCCATGAAGTCCCTGACACTGAAGCTTCCCTGAGGGATGAGTTCCAGGGACTTCTCCCGCACCATGGCTGCCGTGTCGGCCTGGTCTGCTTCCAGGGCGGCCAGGGTGGTTTCCTTGCCGAAGCGGCAGAACATCTTCAGCAGGCGTTCCTGCGCCCGGTTGGCGGCGGCCATCAACGCCCTGGTGTCGCCTTCCAGCAGGTCCGGGTAACGGGAGTTCCGCAAGATTATCCGGTAAGCCTCGTCGTTCAACTTGCCCTTGTCTACGATCTTGATCGGCGGCACCAGTGTGCCGTCGTGGAAGATCTCGGTGTTGGCTGGGCCGATGCTGCCGGGCCGGGAGCCGCCCAGGTTCCAGAAATGGGCGAAGGAATGGCAGTAGGCCACGATCTTACCCTCGAAGAACACGGGGACCAGAAAGGTCATGTCCGGAGTGTGGGTGACGCTTCCCTTGGAGAGATAGGGGTCGTTGTACTACAGGTCGCCCGGAGCCATGGTCTCCACCGGATAGGTATCCCAGACGCACCGCACCATGTCGCTACCCATGGTGTCGCCGTAGAGTTCATGGCCGTTCCGGTCCAGGAAATTGACCTGGTAGTCCTTCTTCTCGCGGATGAATGCCGACATCGCCGTGCGTTCTATCAGCAGCTCGCATTCCAGTCTGGCCGCCCGCAGGGAGCCCCGCACCAGTTGTCTGGTCACCGGATCGACGACGGGATTCTCGTTGGTTACTGTCATTTGCTCGGCTCCATGATGCAATTGCCGTATTCGTCGATCTGCCCCGTCCAGCCCGGATTGATCAGGACGGTGGAGTCCATGCCCTCTAGGATCGCCGGGCCGTCGATGCTGGACCCTGGCGCCAGGCGGTCGCGGTCATAGATGTTGCACGGGGCGAAGCCGCCGGCTTCGTTGAAAAACACACGCCGCTGGCTGGCGATGGCTTGCTCACGAGCGTCCAACCCATCGGGACGCCGCGGCATGTCCACCGAGCCAACGGCTCCAGAGGCCGCCAACCGTAATGTGACTATCTCCACCGGTTGGTCCAATGCGAAGCCGTAGAGCTGTTCGTGCCGCGTTTGGAATTCCTGAATCACTTCGTGAATCGCCTCGCCGGAAACTTTGGTAGCCCCGAAGGCCACCGTGACCTCCGAGCCTTGATGGGAGTAGCGAAGGTCGGCCCAGCGGGAGAAGACGTGCAGGTCCCGGGGAACGCCCTCTTCGTTAAGCCAGGCGCGGCCCTCCGACTCCATGTCGGCGTACACTCGTTCCATGCCCTCGGTGTCGTAGTTGGGTGGCGTTTGGAGCGATGTACGGGCGTAGTCGTTCTTCAACTCGGCCACCAGCAACCCATAGGCCGACGCGATGCCGGGGTGCAGTGGGGCGACGACCTTGCTGATCCCCAGCAGGTTGGCCACGTCGATGGCGTGCATCGGGCCGGCACCGCCGTAGGCCCTAGGGCAAACTCCCGAGGGTCATGGCCGCGCTCGACACTGACGTTGCGGATGGCGCCGACCATGGTGTTGTTGGCGATGCTCAGGATACCGCTGGCCGCCGATTCCAGGTCCAGGTTCAGCGGCCCCGCGATCTTCTCTTTGATGGACTTGGCGGCGGCGGCGGCGTCCAGGGGCAGCGTGCCTCCGGCTATCTGGGTATTGATGCGGCCCAAGACCAGGTTGGCGTCGGTGACCGTCGGGGCTGTGCCGCCCTTGGCGTAGCAGACCGGGCCGGGCACTGCCCCGGCGCTGGCCGGACCCACCGTGAGGCTTCCGTACGGAGAGACGGTGGCGATGCTGCCGCCGCCACAGCCGATGGTGGCGATGTCCAGCATGGGGAGTTGGATGGGCCAGTTGCCTAGCCGTCCCGACAGGTTGGTGGTTGGGCGTCCATCCCGCAGCAGGGAGACGTCGGTGCTGGTGCCGCCCATGTCGAAAGAGATGGAGTTGGAGACGCCCGTGTTTTCGGCGATCTGCAGCGCGGCCATCACCCCGGCGGCGGGGCCGGACAGGGCGGTGTGCACTGGCTGCCGGGCGGCGATGCCGGCCCCGATCATGCCGCCGTTGGACTTCATGATCGAGAACGACGAGTCGACTGCGTTCGCGCGCAGGGACCTCTCCAAATTGCTGATGTAATGGCTGACCCTGGGCATGACGTAGGCGTTCAGCACCGTGGTCATGGTCCGCTCGTACTCCCTAAAAACAGCCAACACCTCCGACGATATGGAGACCTGAGCGTTGGGGTACTCCTCTAGGACCAGTTCTTTGGCCCGGTCCTCGTGGTCCGAGTTGGCATAGGAATGCAGGAAGGAAACTGCGATGGAGGTAATCTCGCCGGCCCGGAACTTGCGGGCGGCGGCGCGGACCGCGTCTTCGTCTAAAGGGACCAGTATCTCCCCGTCAAACGCGACTCGCTCCGGCACTTCGACGATGTCTCGTGGGCGCACCGGCCGGTTCGGTTTGACCCAGGTGTTGGGGTTTACCAGCCGCGGCGTACCGTGGCGGCCGATTTCCAACACATACTTGAAGCCATCGGTCACGATCAGGCCCACGGGGGAGCCTTTGTTCTCCAGGACGGCGTTGGTGGCGATGGTCGTGCCGTGAAAGATGTGTTTGACCTGTGATGGGTCCACCGAGTTTGCCGCCAGCACCTCCCGGAGTCCGGTCAGGAAGCCGGTGCTGGGGTCGTCGGGTGTTGATGGGGTCTTGTGGACCTGTTGTTCATTGGTAGCTAGATTGCAGAGCACGATGTCGGTAAACGTACCGCCCACATCCACCGCAACCGAATAGTCGTCCATAGTTGAAAGTTATCCCTGAAAAGTTATCAAGTGATTTGCGCCGCCGCCCATTCTAACAAAACTACCAAACCTGTCCGAACAAAACGCGGCGGCGCCGCCCGCCGTTGACACCTCTGCGCCTCGTGACTACACTCCCCCCAGAATGACATAATCCCGGGTGAAGGGAACCAAGCATGAAGCGATTTGAATATCTGGAAGCCAGGACGGTGCGGCAGGCTATCTCCATGCTGCAGCGTTACGGCGAGAACGCCCGCATCGTGGCCGGCAGCACCGACTTCCTGGTGCGCTGGCGTCAGGGCGTTTGGAACCCCGAGCATGTGATTAACATCCAGCGGGTCGCCGGACTCAGCCGGATCACCTATAGCTCGCGCAACGGCCTCCGCATGGGGGCTTTAGTCACAGTGAGGGCTCTGGAACAACATCCCACAGTGCGCCGGCGCTACCCCGCCCTGGCGGCGGCCGCGGCGTCTTTCGCCGGGGTCCAGGTGCGGAACCTGGCCACCGTGGGCGGCAACATCTGCAACGCATCCCCATCTGGAGACATGATTCCGGCATTGCTGGTGTTTGACGCACAGTGCCGCATCACTGGGCCCGAAGGCGACCGCTGGGTCGCGCTGGACCAGTTCTTCACCGGCCCAGGCCGGACCGTATTGCAATCCGATGAGTTGCTGGCGGAGATCAGAGTCCCGCCACCGGCCCCCAACACCGGCTCCCACTTCATCAAACACAGCCCCAGGGGCGCCATGGACATCGCCACCGTCGGCGTGGCTTCGTTAGTCTCGCTTGACGGACGGCGCGGCCCTTGCTCCCAGGCCAGAATCGCCCTGGGCGCCGTGGCCCCAACCCCGGTCCGGGCCTACTCCGCCGAGGACATCTTGCGGGGCCAGGACATTAGCCAAGACATGGTCCAATCCGCCGCCACCGCCGCCCAGAACGGCGTGAGACCCATCGACGACATCCGCGGCTCGGCGGTCCACCGCAAGGAGATCGTGGGAGTGCTCACCCGCCGGACCCTGGAGCAAGCTCTCAAGACTGCGGCCAGCGGGCCCATGACCTTTGAAGAACAACGGAGGCTGACGGTACAGGCCGCATTCTAGGGCGGGAATCTCAAAGGAATCAGCAGCTATGAAAAAACAACTTCAGATCACCGTTAACGGAGAACTCAGACAGGCATTGGTGGAGCCTTATTACTCACTCTTGGACGCGCTGCGCGACGAGATGCAACTGACCGGCACCAAGAAGGGTTGCGACGAAGGCGACTGCGGGGCCTGCACGGTCCTGCTGAACGGCAAGCCGGTCTGTTCATGCCTGGTCCTGGCCCACAGTGCCCACGACGGCGAGGTCACGACCATCGAGGGTCTGGCCAACGGGCAGGAATTACACCCGGTCCAGCAGGCCTTCGTGGAGTACGGCGGGCTGCAGTGCGGCTACTGCACGCCTGGGCTGATATTGGCCACCGTGGGATTCCTGGAGAGCGGCGAAAAGCCCACCGAGGAAAACATCAAATACGCCTTGGGCGGCAACCTCTGCCGCTGCACCGGCTATTCCAAAGTCATCGAAGCAGTTGTCGCGGCGGTTGACGCCTCGGGCCGCGGGACGGAGTAGATAAGATGGCCGACTTTCAGACCATTGGCAAGAACCACATACGGGTGGACGCCTTGGAAAAGGTGACCGGCAAAGCCACCTACGCCGGAGACGTCTACCTGCCGGGCATGCTCATGTGCAAGCTGCTCACCAGCACCCGCAGCCACGCCCGCATCAAGAGCATCGACACCTCGGCCGCCGAGGCCCTTCCCGGCGTCCGCTGCGTCATATCCGGTGAGGACTACCCCGACGCCAGGTTCGGGTCGGGGGCGCTCAAGGACCGCCGGATCATGGCCACAGACGAGGTCTTCTACATCGGGGAACCGCTGGCCGCGGTGGCGGCCGACGATGAGATCACGGCCCTGGAAGCCGTAGAGCTGATCAAGGTCGAGTATCAGGACATCGAAAACGTTGTCGATCCGCTGAAGGCCATCTCGGGCAGGTCACCGGAAGTCCATCCGGACCTGGAGGACTTCGAGGGCTATGGATTCGCTCTGGGCGGTAACAATTGCACCATGTTGGACGCCGACCGGGGCGATGTGGAGCAAGGCTTCAAAGACTCAGACTTGATCGTTGAAGAGACCTACCACACCCAGCCAATCAACCAGGGTTTCTTGGAGCCCATGGCCTGCGTGGCCGACGTGGAAGCCAACGGCCGGTTGGACATCTACGCATCGACCCAGGGCCCCTACCAGGTGCGGGCCCAGCTTGCCTCGGTGCTGGACATGCCCATCGGCAACATCAAGGTCACGGCTATGGAGATGGGCGGCGGGTTCGGCGCCAAACTGCGCCTGGCGCTGGAGGCATTTCCGGCGCTGCTGGCAATCAAGACCGGCAGGCCGGTCAAGCTGATCAACACCCGGGAAGAGGCCTTCACCCTGAACGGCCCTCGCCTGGAGACCAACATTTATCTCAAAACCGGCGTGACCAATGACGGGCGGATACTGGCCCGTGAGGCCCGGAGCATCTTCGACATGGGCGCCTACCTGGGCGCCGGTCCCAATTCCGGGGTGGGCCACGGGCTGGGAGCCTACAACATCCCCAACTTCAAGCTGCGGTCCTACGGCGTCTACACCAACAAGATCTACGTCGGTTCCTACCGGGCCTCGGGCGTGGCCGATATGACCTTCGCCACCGAGTCCCACACCGACGTCATCGCCCACAAACTGGGCATCCACCCCATGGAATCCCGGATCGAGAACGCCCTGAGCCATGGGGACATCTCGGTCAATGGCTCCGTCATCCCCCAGAACGGGCTG
>ERZ813253.722-NODE-722-length-10964-cov-2.551813_pt1 | contig 10964 bp, 7 predicted proteins | sample MGYA00520893_ERZ813253 | MGnify/ENA primary metagenome ERZ813253 (study PRJEB31669, sample SAMD00080414) | marine metagenome | biome: oceanic hadal pelagic zone biome; feature: marine hadalpelagic zone; material: sea water | place: Pacific Ocean:Izu-Bonin Trench...
AATTGTATTGCGCGCAAGCGGATTGCGATCGTGCATGATCGTCCCGGCGTCACGCGCGACCGGCTCAGCGCCGAGGTCGAGTGGCTGGGGCATCCGTTCACCCTGGTGGACACCGGCGGCATCGCCCTGCTCAGGGGCGAGCGGGGCGGTGACAACTTCGCCCGGGAGATCATCATCCAGGTGCAGGTCGCGCTCGATGACGTGGACGCGACTTTGCTCGTTGTCCGTGTGCAGGAGGGCGTCGTGCCGATGGATCTCGAGGTCGCTGGGATGCTGCGCGAAGCCGGCAAGCCGGTGTTCGTGATGGTCAACAAGGTGGACACCGCCGCGCACGAACGGGGCGTCGATGAGTTTGCCGAGCTTGGTTTTGAGCATATTTTTCCGGTCAGCGCGATGCATGCACGCGGCATCGACATTCCCATTGGCCAGGCGGTGAGCCGGTTGCCGGAGCGCTTGACCAAGCCGGTTGACGAAACCGGCGAAGAGAGCCAAGCCGCCGCCGAGCCGCCGCTGAACATCGCCATTGTCGGCCGGCCCAACGTCGGCAAGTCGTCGATCATCAACGCGCTCACCCGGTCGGAGCGGGTCATTGTCAGCGAGATCTCGGGCACCACGCGCGACGCCATCGACGTGCCGTTCGAGGTCGTGACCGACGGCGTGCGGCAGCGCTACAACCTCATCGACACGGCCGGTATCCGCAAGCGGCGGCGCATCAAGGACGCGGTGGAGTTTTTCAGCGTCAACCGCGCCGACAAGGCCATCGAGCGGTGCGATCTGGCGGTGCTGGTGATGGATGCCGCCGAGGGCGTCACCGAACAGGACAAAAAAATCTGCGACCGCATCACCGACGCCGGTTGCGCCTGCGTCATCGTCGTCAACAAGTGGGATCTGTTCCAGGCCGGACTGGAGAAGGCCCGCAAGCGGGAGGCCAAAAAAACCGCCGCGAAGGGAGGCCGCAAGCTCAGCCGCAAAAAACAGGAGGAGCTGATGTACGAGGAGTTCGGCAAGTGGGTGAAATCCAACCTGTTTTTCATCGACTACGCGCCGGTGATTTTCACGTCGGCGATCGAGGGTTTCCAACTGGATCGCCTGCTCGAGGCCATTCGCTACGTCAGTTCGCAGCTCCAGAAAACCACGCCGACGAGCCTGCTCAACCGCTCGCTGCAGGCGGCGCTGGAGCGCAGCCCGGCGCCCAGCTCCAAGGGTCACCGGCTCAAGCTCTTTTACGCCACGCAGGTCAACTCAAAACCGCCGACGTTCCTGCTCTTCGTCAACCGCAAGGAGTTGCTGAGCGACAATTACACGCGCTACCTCATCGGCGTGTTGCGCAAGTCGTTCGGCTTCGAGGGATGCCACATCCGGCTCGTGGCCAAGCCGCGCCCAAAAAGCATCGAGCCGATCCGCCGCAAGACGACGGTAAAAAGCAGGACGAGCAAAAAGGTCACCAAGCGCGAAATCCAAAAAATCCGCGACGAGACCAAGCGCAAAAAGGATGCAAAGAAAAAAGCCATCCGAAAAGGGGCCAAGCCACCGGGAGCCAAGCGCGCCAAAAAACGCCCCGCCAAAAAAGACAGGCCACGAAAGTCAGTTTAGCGCATGGCCAAGCGCTGGAGTTCGTTGGCGACTCGGCCGATCACTTCGGGCCAATCGCAGGCGACCCGTTGCCGGAACAGTTTTGTGTTCGGGTACCACGGCGTGTCCTCGCGATCGAGCAGCCAGCGCCAGTCCGGCGCGAAGGGCAGCAGCACCCACGTTGGCTTGCCAAGCGCGCCGGCCAAGTGCGCCGCCGCAGTGTCCACGGTCACGACCAGATCCATCGACTCGATCAGGCTCGCGGTCGAGGCGAAGTCGCTGATGTGCGGCGCCAAGTCGGTCACATTTTCTGACGCCTCGATCAGCCGCTTGGCTTCGTCGTTCGGCTGCAATTGAAGGCTGAACCAAGCGACATCTTTGCGGTCTTCGAAATTTTTTTCCAGTAGATCATGGTGCAACGACCGGTTGTGATCGTTTTTGTGCGTCGGACTGCCGGCCCAGGCGATGCCGACCTTGAGCCGGTCGGTGGCGGGGATGACTGGGGCCGGTTGCGCGGAAAGGTAGCTGCCGCCGTCACCATTCGGGACATTTTTGGGCGTCGTGCCGAAGACGAGCGGCGCTGTCATCATCGGCAACTTGGCGTCCACCGGCGGGACGGCTTGGCCCTGCTCGATGACCTGCGCCACGCCGGGCAACGTCTGCAGCAGCGACCCCAGTCCTGGCTGGCACTCGACTACGACTTTCGCGCCGATGTCGGCAAACAACGCGGCGTAGCGGCAAAACTGCAGCGTGTCGCCAAACCCTTGCTCGGCAAAAAGCAGCAGCGTTTTGCCGGTGAGCGGCTCGCCGTTCCAGCGGGGGATGCCGGTGTGCCGTGGCGCGAAGAGCGGGTTGTCGGTCTGCCAGCGCGCCTCGTAATGCCGCCAGCCATCGTTCCAGTTGCCGGTCGCCAACTCGGCGATCGCGAGGTTGAACGGGCCGTCCGGGTTTTGCGGATCGGCGGCGGTGAATTCCTCGAAGGCGGCGATGGCTTCCTCCACCCGGTTTTGCGCCTGCAACGCGACGCCGAGGTTGAGCAGCGTCTCGGGATGCTGGGGATGATGCTCGAGCACTGAGCGGCAGGTGCCCTCGGCGGCGGCGGGGTCGTCGCGTTCGAGTTGAAGCTTGGCCATGTTCACGCCGGCCATCGGCTGCCCCTGCAGGATGTGCCAGAAACATTCCTCGGCGATCGCGGTTTCCTCCAGATCACGGAGCGTGAGGCCGAGGTTGACCATGGCGTCGGTGTAGTAGCCGTCGAGATCGACGGCCCGCTTGTAGGCTTGGGCGTCGGTGAGAAAGTCGCCCTCGTCCTGGGCGGCTTGACCGGAACCGGTGCCGAGATTGGTGTTCAAGAGGGTATCTATTCCGAACACATTTTAAAAACTTGGAAAGGCTCAACACTTTTCTCAATTGATGCCTGGCAAAACTTTGATGCCGGAGAATATATCGACATCTCCAACCGACCAGATGATCAACAAATCCTCCTTTATGCGAATACCACACTCCGGTTGCGACCCTTTGGCGAGCACTCCATTGTATGGCGGATGACCTCCGAGCAGGCGGCACATGCCATGCCAGACAACACGCTGGATTTTTGTTTCATCGACGCAGATCACCGCTACGAGGCGGTCAGGCAAGACATCGAGTTGTGGCTTCCCGAGGTCAAATCGGGAGGAATTATCTGTGGGCATGATTACGTCAAGGATGGCAACATTTACAACAAAGCGGACGGGTCATTAATTGGCCTGTTCGGTGTGCAAAGGGCGGTCAAGGAATTTGCCGCTCGCGATGGATGGGACGTTCATGTGACGGAGTCCGAAGAATGGCCATCCTGGTTCGCCTTCAAACCTTGATTCAAGCCGCCGCTTGGCCTTGCCATTTTGGCTGTTGCCGGTGAGCATCCGCTTCGGTTGATCCCGAGGTCATGGCGGCGTTGATTTCCCCTGATTTGCTGAAGCGTTTGGAGCAGTTGCAACTGCTCGCCCGCCGCCGTTCCAAGAGCACCGCAAAGGGCGAGCGCCGCAGCGGTGCGCGGGGGCAGTCGGTCGAGTTTGCCGACTATCGCGCGTATGTTCCCGGCGACGACCTGCGCCGCATTGACTGGAACCTCTACGGCCGCCTCGACCGCCTGTTTCTCAAGCTGTACGAGGAGGAGCGCGAACTTCCCGTCACCATTTTTCTCGACGCCAGCGAGTCGATGTCATTTGGCCAGGTGCCCAAGTTCGACTTCGCCCGCCAAGCCGCCGCCGCCGTTGGCTACGTGGCGCTGTGCGGGTTCGACCGCGTCACCGTCGAGCCGTTCCCGCTGGGCGACGATCAATTGAGCTTGGCTGGCGAGCTGCGGCAGGTGCGCGGCCGCAAGTCGTCGATCCGCTTTTTTGAAAACCTGGCCAAGCTCAAGGCCAGCGGCACGGCGGACTTCAATCAAGCGTTGCGGCGCGGCGCGATGAAGCAACGCACGCCCGGCGTGTCGGTCGTCCTCAGCGATTTTCTCGATCCGGCCGGATACGAAGAGGGACTCAAGTCGCTCGCCCATCGCGGCTCGGAGATTCACACCGTGCAAATCCTCTCGCCGGAGGAACTCGAGCCAACGGCCTACGGTGACTTGAAAGTGATCGACTCCGAGACCGGCGCCGAGCAGGAGGTCACTTTCGGCAAATACCGCCTCAAGGCGTACCGGGCTGCGGTGCATAACTACTGCCAGCGGCTGCAGGAGTTTTGCCGCGCACGTGGCGTGCGCTACCAGTTGGCGCGCTCCGATACGCCGATCGACGACTTGCTGCTCAAGGCCATGCGAACCGGGGGCATGTGGCGATGAATTTTCTCACGCCCGAGGCGCTCGCGTTTGCGGCCACGCTGCCGGTTGTCGTTGTTTTTTATCTGCTCAAGCGCCGGCGGGTGGCGCGGCTGGTCTCGAGCACCGTTCTGTGGCAGCGCTTCCTCAACGAGACGCAGGCCAGTTCGCCGTTCCAGAAACTCCGGCACAACTGGCTGCTCGTCATTCAGCTAATCCTGCTCGCGCTGGCGGTGTTCGCGCTGACCCGCCCGTACTTCGCCGGCAAACTCGAGAGCGGCCGGTTCATCGTCGCTATTCTCGACGTGTCGGCATCAATGCAATCGACCGATGTTTCGCCGAGCCGGCTTGGCCAAGCGAAGGCCGACTTGGCCAAGCTCATCGACTCGATGTACGACAACGACCGCGTGGTCCTGCTGCTCGCCGGTGCTGTGACGGAGGTTCGCCAGTCGCCGACCAGCGCCAAGTCGGCGTTGCGTTCCGCGCTTGGCCAAGTGCGCGCGACCGACTCGCCGACCCGGCTGCTCGACGCGATCAAGCTTGCCCAAAACCTGACGCGCAACCGTGCCAAGACCGAGGTGCATTTGTTCAGCGACGGCGCTTCGCCGGACTTGGACGAGTTCGAGTTGCAGGACTTGAGTCTGGCCTACCACCGCGTGGGCGGCAGCGGCGACAATCTCGGCATCGTATCGCTCGAGGTGCGGCCACACCCGGAGCAGGCCGGGCAACAGGCAATTTTTGCCACTATCGCCAACGCCTCCACCAACCCGCTCGCGAGCGACGTGTCGTTGTTTTTCGCCGGGAGACTTGTGGGCAACCGGCGCGTGAGTGTCGGCGCGACCAACTCGGCGTCACTCGTTTTCATCGCCAGCCAAGGCACCAACGGCGTCTTCCGGTTGCAGTTGAAAAACAACGATGCGCTCGCCGTGGACAACACCGCCTCTGTGCTCAGCCTCGCCCGGCGCAACACCCGCGCGTTGCTCGTCACGAAGGGCAACCAATTTCTCGAGCGGGCGCTGCGCAGCGTGCCCAAGCTCGACCTCGCCGTGGCGGCGAACCTCACCGACTCCGAGCCGGCGGTTGATTTCGTAGTGCTCGACGACGTTGTGCCGAGTACTTGGCCAAGCGGCAACGTGCTGGCGATCCACACGCAGTCGACGAACTGGTTTCGGCCAAGCGGCTCGATCGACGGCCCGCCGATTGTCGATTGGAAAAGCAGCCACCCGCTGCTGCGCTTCGTCAATTTCGACAACGTGCAGGTGGCCAAGTCGCTCGCCGCCAAGCCGCCCGCTTGGCTTGCGCCGATCGTCGAGTCGCCGTCCGCGCCGCTCGTTGCTGCCGGCGAAAACGACGGCAAACGCGTCGTGTGGATCGGTTTCAATCCGCTCGACAGCACATGGCCGCTGCGTGTTTCGTTCCCGATTTTCATCGCCAACGCTGCCGCTTGGCTCAACCCCGATACCCGCACCGGCATCCGTGTCGGCGAGCCGTTTCACGTGCGATTAGCGAGCGAGGAAAAACCGGTGACCGTCGAGTTGCCGGACGGCTCGACGAGGGAAACCAAGACGACGACCAGCGGCGAGTTGATCTTCGGAGACACATTTCAGCAGGGCGTTTACACGGCGACCGTCGGGACGAATGAACTCCAGTTTTGCGTGAACCTGCTCGACAGAAACGAGAGCGACATCCGTTCGCGTCAGTCGCTGCAAATGGGCGAGTACGGCACGGTCGAGGCGACAGTGCAGGTGAGCGCCGACAAGGAGGCGTGGCGCTGGATCGCGATGCTGTGCCTCGGGTTCATCCTGTTTGAGTGGTGGTTTTACCATCGCCGCACCGCATGACCGTCCGGCTGCAAACGGCGTGGCTCATCGGCGTGGCGCTGCTTGCCGGTTGTGCGCCCGGCGGCGACTCGGTCACGGTTTACACCTCGCAGGACCAGGTTTACGCTGAGCCAATTTTGCAGCGGTTCGAGCAGGAAACCGGCGTTCGCGTTCGAGCTGTTTACGACAGCGAAGTCGTCAAGACGGTGGGGCTGATCAACCGCTTGATCGCCGAAAAAAATCATCCGCGCTGCGATTTGTTTTGGAACAATGAGGAGTTCCGCACGCACCAACTCGCCGCACGCGACGTACTCGCTGCTGGCGTGCCGATCGAGTCGTTCGGCGTGCGGACGCGGCAGTGGGTCTGGAACACAAACCGGCTTGGGCGCGCGGAGTTGCCGCCGAGCTTGGCCGCGCTTACCAACGCGCAGTGGCGTGGCAAAGTGGTAATCGCGCTGCCGCTGTTCGGCACGACGGCGACGCATTTTCAACTGCTGCGCGAGCGCTGGGGCGCGGCGCGGTGGCAGGCGTGGTGCCGCGCGCTGTTGGCCAACGGCGTGATGACGGTCGATGGCAACTCGACGGTCGTGCAGCTCGTCGGCCGCGGCGAGGTCGCGCTTGGCTTGACCGACTCCGACGACATCCGCGCCGGTCTTCGCAACGGCCTGCCGATCGCCGGCAAGCCGCTTGGCCAAGACGGCTTGGTCATTCGCAACACGCTGGGCCACATTCGCGGCGCGCCGCAGCCCGGCTTGGCCAAGCGCTTGGCCAAGTTTTTGCAATCGCCGCCGGTGCGCACCGCGCTCGCCGAGGCCGGTGCGATCGATCCCGGCGAAACACCCGCCACCGCGATCGCTTGGCCAAGCTTGGTCGAGGCCAACGGTCAGGCAGTGAACGAACTTCAATCCATCTTCCTCGAGTGACATGAGTTGGGGATTGCTGCTCAACAGTTTGGCGCTGGCCGCGCCGGTGGCGTTGGCTGCGGTGGTGGTCGGCTGGCTCGTCGCGCTGTTCATCGCTTCGTCGCGGGGCTGGGTGCGATGGGTGGCGCTGGTCGGTGCGATTGTTTCATTGGCGCTGCCGCCGTTTTTGGTCGTCAACGCGTGGCTGGGTTTGCTCGGGCACGCCGGTGTGCTGAAGCCGTGGCTGCCGCTTGACATTTATTCGCACGGCGGAGCAGCTTGGGTGTTGGCGCTGATGCTTTGGCCGTTGCCGTGCCTGATGTGCCTTGGCGCGCTCAAGCGGTTGACGGCGGAATTGCTCGACGCCGAGCCGGGGCTGGGCGGCTGGCCGCTCGTGCGATCGCTGCTGCTGCCAATGACGCTGCCGGCGGCGTTGCAGTCCGGGTTGATCGTGTTCGCGCTGGCATTCAACAACATCGCGGTGCCGGCGATTCTGCAGGTGAAGGTTTTCCCGGCGCAGTTTTGGGTGCAGTTCAGCACGAGCTACAATTTTGCTCTGGCGTGGCAATACGGCTGGGTGCTGGCGGCGCTGCCGCTGGGATTGCTGTTGCTGCTGCGCGGCCGGCCGGTCGCCTGGCCGTGGGAGAGTCAAGGCGTGTCGCCGGAGGTGTTGCGCGACCGGCTTGGCCAGACGCCGCTCGGCTCGGTGACAATTGTAGCCGGGCTACTCGTTGGCTTGTCGGTTTTATTGCCGCTTGGCCATTTGCTTTTCGATGCGCGAACGTGGACGGATATTTCGGATGCAGTCCGCGCCGGCCGACAGGCGATTTGGAATTCGTTTTGGTACTCGGCAGCGACGGCGACGCTGGTTTCGGCGCTTGGCTTGGCGGCGGTTCGCTGGACCGGCCTGCGCTTGGCTTGGCTGCTCTTTTTTTTGCCGGGAGTGTTGCTCGGGGTAGTGTTGATTTTCCTGCTGAACCGTCCCGGCTTGGGTTGGCTTTACGGCGGACCTGGCATCGTGCTGCTGGCGTTTGGTCTGCGATATTTCGCGCTTGGCTGGGAGGGGATGCGCTTGGCCCGGGCGTCGATGGATGCCGACTTGCAAACCGTCACCGACCTCGCCGGCCTGCCGTGGTGGCAGCGTTGGCGGCACCTGTTTTTGCCGCAGGCCGGCCCGGCGCTGGCGGCGGCGTGGTACGTGGTTTATCTGCTTTGCCTATGGGACACGGAGACGCTGGTGCTGGTCGTGCCGCCGGGCGGCGAGACGCTGGCACTGCGGGTGTTCAACCTGCTGCACTACGGGCCCCACGCACAGGTGAACGCCCTCTGCCTGATCCTGCTGCTGCTGGCGGTGCTGCCGCTTGCCGCTTGGGCTGTGTTTGGTTTGTTCAAAAAAAAACCGGCCCACGATTGATCGGGCCGGTTGGCGAAAGTCGATAACTTGATTTATTTGGTGGCAATGCAGTAGAGGTGCTCCTTTCCACGGAGGAACATTTGGTTGCCAACGACGGCTGGCGAGCAGTCGAACTTGTCGTCCAGTTCGTTGGTGGCCAGCACTTCCAGTTTGGCGCTGTCTTTGAGCACGGAGACGGTGCCGTTGCGGCCGGCGATGTACACCCGGCCACCGGCGCTGACAGGCGAGGCGTAAACACCGCTGATGCCCTTGAGCCGTTCGCCCTCGACCAGCAGCTTGCCGCTTTTGGTGTCGCGCACGGAGAGAATGCCGTTGTTGCCGGAGAGATACCAGATCCGTCCGTTGCTAAGCAGCGGCGACGGGGCGTAAGGTGTTCCACGGTTGGCGGTCCACGTGACCGATTTGCTGTCGGTCAGATCGCCACTGCCGCCAAGCTTGATCGCGGCCAGGTGGGCGCCACGGAAACCACTCATCGCATAGGCGAAGTTCTCATCTACAACCACTGATGGGATGCAATTGGGAGTTTGCCCGCCGCATTGCCAAAGCAGTTTGCCGTCGCTCAGTTGGTAGCTGCGAACCGCCCGGGTGCCGTTGACGATCACCTGCGTGACACCATCGTACGTGGTGACGACCGGTGTGCACCAGCCAGAGGCTTCGTTTCGATCGGCTTTCCACTTCAACTTACCGGTCTTTTTGTCGAGCGCGTAGAGGGCGGAGTCGCCCTCGTGATCCCATAGCAGCAGCACCGTGTCACCGTGCAGGGCGGGAGAGGTGCCTTCGCCGAAGCTGTTGCGCATGCGCATATCGCCAAAATCCTTCTTCCACTGCAGTTTGCCCTTCATGTCGTAGCAGTAAAGGCCGCGGGATCCGAAGCTGACGATGATGTGCTCGCCATCGGTCACGGGGGATCCGGAGGCATAACCGTGGTCGCGATGATGTCCTTCGTGCGGCACTTGCGTTGCGGCAACGCGCCGCCAGTTCTCCTTTCCGGTGTTTCTATCGAGGGAAATCAACACGAAACGATATTCTTCGGTCGGCTTGCTGCCGCCACCGAAACCGCCACGTCCCCGGCTGGAGCGTCCACTACGGCGGCTGCGTTCGCCGCCACGTCCTCCACTGAATTGCTGACGTAATCCGTCGCGCATTGCATCACGCTCAGCATCATTCAACTCGCCGTCGCCGTCCTTGTCAAAGCGCTTGATAAACTCCTCACGATTGAATGAGCCGCCGCCGAAGCCGGATTGGCCGCCACGTTCACTGCGTTCTCCATCCGGGCGGGGGCGTTCCCCACCGCGCGAGCCCCGATCACCATCCGGTCTTGGCCGGTCTCCATCGCGTGAGCCCTGTTCACCTCGGCCCCGACCCTCTGGGCGTTCGCTGTCCGGTCGTTGCCTGCGCTCAGCTCCCTGCCCGCGTTCGCGTGACTCGCCACCGGCGGCGGCGGCCACTTTCTTGCCGGTTTTTTCGGCTGTGATGACAAAAACCTGGTCGCCCCAGATCACCGGTGTCGATGAGCCCGAGCCGGGTACCTTGATTTTCCACTGAATGTTTTTGTTCTCGGAAAACTCCGTTGGCGGATTACCGCCTGGAGCCACGCCGTTCGCCGCCGGGCCGCGCCAGGTCGGCCAGTTTTCCGCAGTGACAGTGCCAGCCAGCGACCATGCCAAGCCAGCCAAGCCGCCTAGCCCAATTTTGGTGAGGTGAATGAATTTCATGATTTTCCTAGTCGAACCGAGAGAAAGACTAGGCCAAGCGGTGAAAGGTTTCAATTATTTTACGTGGCTACTGCATTTTTTCCGGCGGGGGGCAGCCTCATTTTGACGCCGGCCACCTTCTCCGTGAAGGAGAAGGAATCTAACGGGATGCGCTTGGCCAAGCGGCCCGGGTGTGTCGCGGGAGCGTCTTGGAGTGCGGCCGTCCCTGCCGCTTTCTGGCGCGTTCCAAAGCGGTGCAGAGAACCGCACTCCACGACGCTGCCGCGACTTTTAACGTCTCTCTTTTTTTTCGCGTTCGCGGCTTCGCGTGAGTTTCGATGACAGGTCAGGGTATGGCTTGTGCGGTCCGGATCCTGCACCCAGAATGCCGCCGTGAATGTCCACTGGGTCGATGCGACGATTCTCTGCAGCTACCTGCTGGGCATGGTCGTCTTTGGAATGTGGATGGGACGCGGTACTCGCAGCTCCGCCGAGTTCATGGTCGGTGGGCGTGACATGCCGTGGTGGGCTGTGCTGTGTTCGATCGTCGCGACTGAGACCAGCACGATTACTTTCCTGAGCGTGCCTGGCCTCGCGTACACTGGGGATCTGGGATTCCTGCAACTGCCACTTGGCTACATCCTCGGTCGCTGGATCGTGGCTTCGAAACTGCTGCCGAGGTACTTCGCCGGCGAGCTGTTCACTGCCTCCGTAGATCGCGACCGTCACCTTGGACCGCCTGTCACGCGCACCCACACTGCTCTGTCT
>ERZ813253.723-NODE-723-length-10959-cov-4.708456_pt1 | contig 10959 bp, 6 predicted proteins | sample MGYA00520893_ERZ813253 | MGnify/ENA primary metagenome ERZ813253 (study PRJEB31669, sample SAMD00080414) | marine metagenome | biome: oceanic hadal pelagic zone biome; feature: marine hadalpelagic zone; material: sea water | place: Pacific Ocean:Izu-Bonin Trench...
TACCGGAAAAAACGTTTCCGCATTCATTGTTGAAGCATTGATGGGCTGCGGCGGTCAACTGCTCCTGCCAAAAGGCTTTCTGAAAGAATCGTTCGCCAAAGTCAAAAATGCCGGTGGGGTGTGCATTGCTGATGAAATCCAAATAGGTTTTGGCAGAATGGGTTCGCACTTCTGGGGTTTTGAGAGTGAAGGTACTATCCCGGATATTGTGACTATGGGTAAATCCATGGGTAATGGTCATCCCTTATCTGCGGTGGTGACGACGCGAGAGATGGCTGAATCATTCAATAACGGCATGGAATATTTCAATTCCTTTGGCGGCAATCCTGTCTCCTGCGCTGTAGGACAAGCTGTTCTCGATGTGATCAAAGAAGAAGATCTACAGGAAAATGCTTTGGCAGTGGGCAGCTATCTTTTGGAGCGACTAAAAAAACTGCAGATTCAACACAATCTAATTGGAGAAGTCCGGGGTCGGGGACTTTTTATTGGAATCGAGTTAATCAAAGATGATGCTCCTGCAGCTGCAGAAGCACGAACAATGGTAAATCAAATGAAAGATAAAGGGCTTTTATTAAGTACAGACGGTCCGGACCATAATGTTATCAAGATCAAGCCACCCATGGTGTTCAATAAAGAAAATGCTGATGAATTGGTCAAAAAACTCGATGAAATAATGACTAAAAAATGAAAAATGCAATTGTACTCATTTTTATCTTAATGTTAGTGGCGGCAATATTAATGATGAAAAAAGAAAAAAAACATGAAATGAATGAACATTGGGAAAATCAAACCGTCTTTCAGATTAATCGCGAAGAACCTCGAGCCCATTTTTTCCCATTTGAATCAGAAGCATTGGCCTTGAAAAATGATAAGTCCTTATCTAACTATTTTCAATCCTTGAATGGCGAATGGAAATTTCATTTTGCCAAAGATCCTACTCAAAAAGCAAAAGGTTTTGAACAAGTTGACTATGAAATATCTCACTGGGATAACATTAAAGTACCGGGGCATTGGGAAATGCAGGGCTGGTCCGTCCCCATATATCTGGATGAAGAATATCCTTTTACTCCTAATCCGCCTTTTGTGCCACATGACTACAATGCAGTTGGATCCTATGTAAAGACATTTATTTTGGATGAGGAATGGAAAAGCCGGGATATTTTTATTCATTTTGGCGGTGTGCGGTCGGCTTTCTATTTCTGGCTGAATGGTGAATTTGTCGGTTACAGTCAAGGTTCAAAAACTCCAGCAGAATTCGATATTACTGATAAAGTAAAGATGGGTGAGAATCGAATTGCAGTTCAGGTATATCGTTTTTCTGATGGCTCATATTTGGAAGGCCAGGATACCTGGCGAGTCAGCGGATTGGAACGTGAAGTTTATCTATACAGTGCACCCAAAATTCGTATTAAAGATTTTTTTGTAAAAGCTGAATTAAATGAAGATTTGATATCTGGTTTACTTTCGATCAAAATTGATATTAGCAATCCTCTGGGATATGAAGATAATATTGTTCGAATTGCATTCAAGGGTGGAGGTAAAAATTTAGAATTTGAAGAATTCATTTCATCTGATGTTGACCAGATTATAAACATTTCTGAATTGCTGAATGATGTCAAACCATGGTCAGCAGAAGCACCGAATCTTTATAATATGCAAATCTCTATGCTTAATGCTCAAAAAAATGTCATTGAGTCGTTTGTTCAAAAAGTTGGATTTAAACGGGTTGAAATTAAAAATGGTAATTTTCTATTGAATGGTAAAGCGATCATGTTTAAGGGCGTGAATCGTCATGAATGGGATCCAGTGCTCGGACGTTCCATTACCGAAGAGATCATGATTAAAGATATTCAGTTGATGAAGGAAAACAATATTAATGCCGTCCGTACGTCTCATTATCCCAACCAGGAACGCTGGTATGAATTGTGCAATGAATATGGTTTATATGTCATCGATGAGGCCAATATTGAAGCTCATGGTATGCAATTCCATGAAAAAAGCTACGGGTATATTGCTAATGACAGCACTTGGACAGCCCAATGGATTGACCGCGGAAAGAGAATGGTTGAAAGGGATAAGAATCAACCCTGTATTATTATGTGGTCCATGGGCAATGAAGCAGGTGATGGCACCAACTTTGTCAAGTTATACGATTGGATAAAAGCCAGGGATAATACCAGGCCAGTTGTTTACCAGCCTGCGTGGTATGAACGCCACACCGATGTGGTTTTTCCCATGTACAAGAACATACAATTTATTTCCGATTACGCTTCTAAAAAAACTGAAAAACCCCTTATCCTTTGTGAATATGTCCATGCCATGGGCAATAGTGTGGGCAACCTGCAGGATTATTGGGACACATTTGAAAAATATAAGGCACTCCAGGGTGGTTTCATTTGGGATTGGGTTGATCAGGTCATTTTAAAGACAGATGAAAATGGAATAGATTATTGGGCTTACGGCGGTGATTTCGGAACAGAGTTTGCCGAGAACGATTCCAATTTTTGTGCTAATGGATTGATCGCAGCAGACAGAACTATCAATCCTCACATGCATGAAGTAAAAAAGGTTTATCAGCCAATCAGATTTCAACAGGAATATTTACCATTCGGAAGATTGCTTGTTACGAATCGGTATGATTTTATTAATTTGGATCATTTAGATATTGATTGGTTCATAAAAGCCGATGGCAAAATCATCCTTTCTGGAAATATTGGTCAATTAGATTTATCTCCAGGTGAATTGAAAAGGATTACGATCAATCTTGGCGGCATTGTTCCTGATCCGGGAACAGAATATTTTATAACCATACGTGCCCGAACCAATAGGGAACTACCGTTATTGGATAAAGGACATGTGGTCGCTTGGGAACAGTTCGAATTGCATTTAGATGATGATGAAATGATCCGTTCAATTCCAGATGAACCTTTGCCTGTTATCAGCAAGACTGACAAAGGTATAAAAGTGGAAGGAGATCAGTTTTCTGTGTTCTTTGACCGAAAATCTGGACATATCAGTCATTATTCTTTCAATGACAAGAAAATCATCGCGGATCCCATAAATGATCATTTTTGGAGAGCGCCAAATGATAATGACCTTGGAAATGGAATGCCAAAGCGAACTGCAGTTTGGCGCACGGCTCATGATAGTTTACAAACCAACCTTATGCATGCAGAGATTAGAGATGGTTTTGTGAGAATAGTGATCAAGCAAAGTTTTACTGCCATTGGCTTAAACACTAAGTCAGTCTATAAAGTATATGGAAACGGGATTATAAGCATTGATAATAAATATTCAATGGCAGACACCTCACTGCCGGAAATTCCGAGAATAGGAATAAAGATGAGTTTACCGGGAGATTTTGATGAAGTTACCTGGTTTGGTCGTGGTCCACATGAATCCTATGTAGACCGTAAAACATCAGCATCAATAGATTTGTACAATGGTTCAGTATGGGATCAGACATTTCAATACGTACGTCCCCAGGAAACAGGAAATAAGACAGACGTCCGCTGGATGGCACTTTCCAATGAAAAGATCGGGTTGATGGTCAAAGGATCACCCACATTTGATGGCAGTGTCCATCAATATCCATACGAAGATCTTGATTATGTGCCAAAAGGACAAAAACACGGCAAACTGAATCTACAGCAAAAGGATCAGGTAGACTGGTTGATTGATCTTAAACAAATGGGTGTTGGCGGCGACAACAGCTGGGGAGCAAGGCCCCACGATCAATATACACTTTCTCCTGGAAATTATGACTATTCCTTCATGCTGATCCCATTTGAAGTCGGAACAGATTTAACCAAACTTTCAAAACTAAAGATGAAATAAAAGCTCATAAACCATATCAAGGATTAAAAGGAATATTAAAAAACTATGAATACAATTTCGATCATCTCTTTCATTTTAGCGACAGGTGGCGTTGCATTATTCACCTACCGTATTGTCCATCGGATGAAAAAGTCTGATAATGCTGCTGAAGAATATTTCATAGGCGGCCGGGCTCTTGGTTGGCCCATTGTTGCCGGATCACTCTTATTAACCAATCTATCCACAGAACAGTTGGTGGGACTAAACGGTGCTGTCTTTGGGGATAAAGCCCTGGTAGGTATTGCCTGGGAAGCACTGGCTGCTTTTGCAATGATCGCTACCGCATTGGTTTTTCTTCCCCGGTATTTAGCCAGCGGATTTACCACCACCCCTGCGTTTCTAGAAAAGCGTTTTGATAAAACAACCCGTTCCATGGTTTCAGGTCTTTTCCTGTTTGGATATGTGACTGTACTGCTTCCCGTAGTTCTTTATACCGGTTCTTTGGCTTTGATCGGTATGTTTGATCTAAACCTGCCCCTTTGGTTTGTGGTGGCGACGATTGGTATCCTCGGGAGCTCCTATGCCATTTTTGGTGGTCTGAAATCGGTTGCTGTAAGTGATACATTGAATGGTGTTGGTTTATTAATTGGCGGACTGGCCATTCCTTTTCTGGCACTGATCGCTTTGGGAGAAGGATCATTCTTTTCAGGATTGGCAGCATTAATAAATGATAATCCAGAATATTTGACAGCCTTAACTCAAACCAATGTAGATAATAAAGTTGTTTCGGTCCCATGGCCTACATTGTTAACAGGAATGATGTTTATTCAGGTGTTTTACTGGTCCACCAATCAGGTGATTGTTCAGCGGGCTATGGCAGCCAAAAGTCTGGCCGAAGGACAAAAGGGTGTACTTTTTGCATCAGCAATGAAATTGGTCGGGCCGTTGATGTTGTGTCTTCCCGGTATTATCGCATTACACATGACAGATCTCACAATCGATAAACAGGATCAGGTCTACGGGGCGATTGTCCGTCACGTATTACCCGATTGGTCATTGGGGTTGTTTGCTGCGGTGCTCATGGGTTCCATCCTGAGTTCATTCAATAGTGCATTGAACAGTGCATCCACCTTGTTTTCTCTTCAGTTTTATAATGGCTACATCAACCGCAGTGCAACGGGAGAGCAGATAGTAAAAATCGGCAAATATTTCAGTATTGGCCTGGCCATTGCATCCATTTGTATAGCGCCTTTATTAGCACAGATGGAATCGATTTTTGAATACCTGCAAAAAGTAAATGGGCTATACAGTGTACCTATCATCGGTATTTTCCTTTTAGGGATCACTACAAAACACGTGCCGGCCATAGCAGCGAAAATGGGAATGATTGTAGGAATGGTATTTTATGCATTTTTCACATTTGTGAATATCAAGGACGTTCCAACATTTTTTGCCAACGGCGATGGTGATCTCCATTGGCTCCATGGCTATTTTATTAGTTTCATTGCATCAATTTTTACAATGCTGATCATTGGATATTTCAAACCTAAAACCGCTGATGAAATCGCCAAAAGCGATGAAAGAGTTCCGGCTCCGGTTGATATGACACCCTGGCCCCAGGCAAAAAACGTTTCATTCGCCATCATGGGAATAACGGTCGGTATTTATCTAGTATTAACTGTCATTTCCAGTTAATGCGTTCTACGCTTTATTTTTTAAGAATTTTATTTATTACAGGGTTGATCTTTACCCAAACGCCTGGACGAGAATTTTCAGAATATATAAAGATCCAACATGAACTGCAGTCAGGTTGGAATACATGGAATACTCGATCTGTTCTCCAGCATGTTTTATTACCCTATGGGTTTGCTATCAATATTGCGTTTAAACAGCACTATTTTCTGGAAGAGCAATATTTACGTGAAGCTCTCATTGGTCGCAGGGGAGAAAATGCAGAAGAAATTCGTCCGGGACCACACACCTATGATGGTAGTTATACTCAATTAGATATTCAATGGGAAGAATTGGACGCACGGATAGAAACCGCCCACGCAGGCGAAGATCTGGTTATACTTATTTCTCCCAATTCCATACCAAACAATCGTATAAAGGTTATCATTGAATCGGGCATGCTATGGAATAGAAGAGGAACTTTATCTAGAAATAAGGAGCACCTGCAAGCCAGAATTTCAGGAAATATAATCAGAGTTTATACAACAGCAGAGATCGTTGATGATGATCCCTATTTAGATGTAAAAACTCCTTACATGGCCGTTTGGCTTGACGGTGAGATCGGCATTTCAACGGGACAGAAAAAGACCCTCCAAGAGATAAAGGAAGCGATTCAGATCCAAAAACAAAAACTGCAAGATGAAGCCGATGAATATGGAGAATTATCAGAGGCTTACGTGGCTGTTCAAGCAGGGATTGCATGGAATTTGATTTATGAACCAAAACATGAACGTGTTGTATCGACAGTAGGTAGACTTTGGAATGAGGAATATGGCGGGTATTGTCTTTTTGGCTGGGATAACTTTTTTCTGGCTTATATGACCGGTCTTTCCAGCCGAGAACTCGCTTTTGCTAACGTGATCGAACATTTACATGGAAAGACCAAAAAAGGATTCATTCCCAATGACAACCGCGGAAACGGGAGTAAATCATTTGACCGTTCCCAGCCGCCAGTTGGCGGAATTATGGTGAAAGAGATCTACAAGCGATATCCTGAACAATGGTTTCTGGAAGCGACCTTTGATGATTTGCTGGAGTGGAACCGCTGGTGGCCCAACGCCCGAATGAATGAAGGACTTTTGAGCTACGGATCATCCCCAGCAGATAATCCATTCAACGAACCAGTCTTTGAAACGAAAACTGCAGCTGGGTATGAATCTGGTATGGATGATTCTCCCATGTATGTGGGTGTTCCCTTCAACAAGGATAAACATACACTGGAGTTGCAGGATGTGGGCCTTAACAGCCTCTATATCGCTGATTGCCAAGCGTTGGCAGAAATGGCAGGGATCATTGACCGCAATGATGAAAAATTGGAATTATTGAAGCGTGCGGAAAAATTCTCGTATGCGATGGAAAAAGTGTGGGATAATAATTTTGGTGCATATCTTAATTATCGCACTGACGTGGATTCGCTTTCTAAACGGGTTTCACCCACGATGTTTTATCCACTGTTGGCAGAACTGGGTTACAAAGGTCGAGCAGGCCATATTGTGCAACACTTTTATGATCCCAAAGAATTTTATGGGGATTGGATGTTGCCGTCCACGACACGAAACGATCCCTTATTTCCAAAACAACGTTATTGGAAAGGCGCTATCTGGCCACCCCTCAATTTCCTCACCTATTTAAGCCTGCGACAGGCTGGTTATTATGGAGCAGCAAGAGAATTATCAGACAAATCCCTGAAGCTTATTTTAACAGAGTGGAATAGGAAAGGTTATGTGAGCGAAAATTATTCATCTATCACCGGTACAGGCGATGATGAACGACTTTCATCTGACCGCTTTCATTCTTGGGGTGCTTTATTTGGAATTATGTCGTTTATTGAGCAAGGATATCTACCAAAGACTGAATCTCAATTGGAACCAAGAAAATGAACGAATTTGAAACAAAATAAACCTGGAGTAATAAATGTCTAAAAGGATCAATAGACGCGATTTTATTAAAACAACAGCTTTGGCAGGTGCTGCAATTTCTACAATGCCAAAAATACTTTTTTCTGCATCAACAAGTAAACGGGTTAAAATGGGATTCATCGGAACCGGCATGCGGGGGCAATGGGTTTTATGGCTCGCCGCAAAATATCCGGAAGTGGACATTCCTGCTATTTGTGATATTGATGATGGCATGATTGAAAGCGCATTGAAGATCCTGAAAGATGCGGGAAAACCGGAACCTCGAGTTTATAAAAACGGTGATGAAGATTTTCGCAATATGGTAAATATTGAAGATTTGGATGGGCTATATATTGCAACGCCCTGGGAATGGCATCATCCCATGGCAATCGCAGCAATGAAAAATGGAATTCACGTGGGGACGGAAGTACCGGCCGCCCTCACCGCTAACGATTGTTGGGATTTGGTCAGGACATCTGAACAGACTGGCAGGCATTGTATGATCATGGAAAACGTCTGTTATCGCAGAGATGTCATGGCAGTATTGAATATGGTCCGTAAAGGCTTGTTCGGTGAATTACTTCATTGCCAGGGTGGATATCAACACGATTTACGCCACGTAAAATTCAATGATGGGAAACAGCCCTACGGCGGCGGCGTTGAATTTGGCGAAAAAGGATATTCCGAATCGAAATGGCGAACCCAGCATTCTGTTGATCGCAATGGTGATCTTTATCCCACCCACGGATTGGGTCCTGTCAGTACCATGCTGGACATTAATCGCGGCAACCGCATGGTGCACCTCACCTCCACAGCCACCCAAAGTCGCGGACTCCATAAATATATTGTGGACCAAGGCGGACCGGATCATCCCAACGCAAAGGTGGAATTCAAATTGGGCGATATTGTAACCACCGTGATCAAATGCGCCAACGGACAGACCATCCTATTGAGTCATGATACCAACTCTCCACGACCCTATTCCCTGAATTTCCGCATCCAGGGCACAAAAGGAATTTGGATGGTGGACAATAATTCAATTTATATTGAAGGGACAAGCCCCGCGCCGCACCGTTGGGAAGCTGATACAGAATACATGAAAAAATATGATCATCCGCTCTGGAAACGATTTGAAGATCATGCAGCCGGGTCGGGTCATGGAGGCATGGATTTTTTCATCCTCCGTGCATTTATAGAAACATTAAAAGGTGGAGATCCTGTCATTGATGTGTATGACGCGGTGAGTATGAGTGTCATTTGTCCGTTATCTGAAAAATCAATTCGATTAGGCAGCACTGCTGTAAAGATCCCTGATTTTACCCGTGGAAAATGGAAAACTAATGAGCCAATATTTGGTCTATCAGATGCATATTAAATGATATTATCATCTTTAGATTGGTCAATCGTTGGTGCCTATTTTGCCCTATCTTTAGCGGTTGGAATTTGGGCGTCAAAACAAGCGGGTAAAGATACAAAATCATTTTTTCTCGCAGGACGCAATATGCCCTGGTGGCTTTTGGGTGTGAGCATGGTTGCCACAACCTTTTCCACGGATACGCCAAATTTGGTAACTGACCTTGTTCGACAAAACGGTGTTTCCGGGAATTGGAGCTGGTGGGCGTTTCTGCTCACGGGCATGCTGACAGTTTTTGTGTATGCGAATTTATGGCGTCGTTCCGGAGTTTTGACGGATATCGAATTTTATGAACTCCGTTATAGTGGAAAAGCTGCCGCATTTTTGCGCGGATTCCGCGCTTTATATCTGGGATTAGTTTTTAACGTTTTGGTCATGGGCGCCGTGAGTTTGGCTGCTGTAAAGTTTGGTGAAATAGTTTTGGGAATGCCCGGTTGGTTAACTCTTACTATCGCAGGTTCAATCACACTGGCTTATTCAATGTTAGGCGGACTTAAAGCTGTCATTATCACGGACTTTGTTCAGTTCACTCTGGCCATGATTGGGTCGGTTTGGGGCATGCTCTACATTTTAGGGTTACCGGAAATAGGCGGTCTTTCAAATTTGATTTCTCACGCGAATGTTGTTGATAAACTTTCCCTAATTCCCGATATGTCCGATCCAAATATATGGGTTCCGGTTTTGTTGGTGCCTTTGGCTGTCCAATGGTGGGCCAGTTATTATCCCGGTGCTGAACCCGGCGGTGGCGGATATATTGCCCAAAGAATGTTTTCTGCGAAAGATGAACAAAATGCCGTGGGTGCTACTTTTTTATTCAATGTGGCCCATTATGCGTTACGGCCCTGGCCATGGATCCTGATTGCATTGGCATCTCTTATTGTATTCCCGGAATTATCAGATCTACGAGAAGCATTTCCGAATCTCCCTGAAGATAAATTGGGCCATGATGTTGCCTATCCTGCGATGCTCACTTTATTGCCATCGGGCCTACTGGGATTGGTGGCTGCTTCGCTCATTGCCGCATTTATGAGTACTATGTCCACCCAACTCAATTTGGGCGCCAGTTATTTGGTGAATGATTTTTATCACAGATTCATAAAACCTGACGCATCAGAAAAAGAACTGGTCATGGCCGGGAGATTGTTCACGGTTATTTCACTTATTCTGGGTGCAGGACTTGGACTCATGCTCACCAGTGCCGGGCAAGCATTTAATTTATTATTGATGATTGGAGCTGGAACAGGACTTATATATATTTTGCGATGGTTTTGGTGGCGAATTAATGCCTATACAGAAATTGTAGCCATGATTAGTTCTATATTCATTGCAGGATATTTCAATTTTGGAGATTCATCATTGGATGGATGGCAAAAAATTGTCATTGGTGCAATTCTCACCACAATCGTCTGGATTGTTGCAACGTATTTAACGCCAGCGGATGATGAGCAAACTTTAAGGAATTTTGTGAAAAAAGTGAATCCCGGTGGCCCCGGTTGGAAAAAATATTCTGATGGGATTTCTACTGAACCTTGGCCCGTCCCCAATGGAATTCTTTCCATGGTTCTAGGTTGTGTGGCGGTCTATGGATTCCTGTTGGGTGTGGGGCAATTAATCTATGGTCATACCGAAAGCGGAATGATGATTTGTGCAATAGGCACATTTGCATCCATTGGATTATTTAAGGTTTGGAAAAAATAAAGTGTTAACGTTGGAAAAGTGTTCACGTGTTCACCTTAACAGGAAAGTAATTTTCATTTTCTTACAATTGAAATCCCACTTTCAGATGGGGATTTGTAGGGGGTTTTGGAGAAGGAAAGAAAATAAAAATTACGTGTCTGCCGTAGCAAAAACACAGGCAAGGAATTAAATAGTACCGAACAAGAGAATCTCTCAAATACGATACCACTTAAAAACATGAACACTCTAACACCTAAACACATGAAAATAAGCACTCCCGGTCGAATTTGTCTTTTTGGAGAGCATCAGGATTATTTGGGTTTACCAGTTATTGCTATGGCAATTTCTCTACGAATCAATTTAACAGGGAAAAAGAGAAAAGATAATAAAGTCATTATCCATCAACCGTAGATGTGAGAAACA
>ERZ813253.724-NODE-724-length-10950-cov-14.270997_pt1 | contig 10950 bp, 8 predicted proteins | sample MGYA00520893_ERZ813253 | MGnify/ENA primary metagenome ERZ813253 (study PRJEB31669, sample SAMD00080414) | marine metagenome | biome: oceanic hadal pelagic zone biome; feature: marine hadalpelagic zone; material: sea water | place: Pacific Ocean:Izu-Bonin Trench...
CTTTTATATGCCTTCTGAAATACTTTGATATTGGTTTTTGAAATGGCTGCTTGCATGGTATCTCCTTATTATTCTTTATTGTGAGCCACCGAGAGGAGTTGAACCCCCGACCCAATCATTACGAATGATTTGCTCTACCAACTGAGCTACGGTGGCGACTATTCTTTAATTATTTCCTTCTCTGACAGATTGAAATTTAACGGTTTAATATCTATTGGATAAAAGAACATAATATTTAGTTGCAAAAAGTGATATTTTATTATTTAATTATTTTTTAATAACCCCGTAAATTTGCCTATGGTCAAAATGAATTATAGTAATCATAGATGACTTCTATCTTTGAGCGCCGGTCGGTGTTTTTCAAAGATGGGCAACCACTGATTTACCCCTACCCGGGAGCAAATAATTTCCCCTACTCAATAAATTATAAATTAATACAGGAAAAATTGAAATGAAGAACGCTGTATGGCTGATAGTCATTCTTATAGCTGCTTGTGCATTAAACTTCTCTATTAAAGATACTAATAAATTTAACCAACGCATATTCCGGTTCACCTATGAAATGGAAATTGAAGCTACCAATGGAAAAAAACTGGAAGTTTGGATTCCGATTCCCCAAACCAATGAAGTCCAAACCATATCCAATTTAACTTTTGAAACGAATAAATTGGAATACAAAATCAAAGATGAAAAGGTACATGGAAATAAATATCTCTACATTTTGGATGAAACCGGAATATCCTCACCTGAAACAATATCGATAAAATTTGATGTAATTCGAAAGGAGCATAGCAGCCTTTCTGATAGAGGTGTTAATCCGCAGAATTATTTGGGTTCCTACAATACTGTACCCACAGGGTCGCTGTTTTCCAAAATAATAGATGAAAATGACCTGTCTAAATCAAATGTGCGGGGAATATATGATTTTATCCTTTCCGGCATGCATTACGGAAAACCAAAATCGGTGGATGATGTTTATTATAAAGTCCCCTGGTTAAGTTCTGACAGCATTTACGGCCGAAAAGGGGTAACACGGGATGATGTGGTGAAACTGTATCAAAAATCTAAAAGCGAAGGAGGCAATTATACTTTTGGCAATGGCAACTCCATTTATGCCTGTGATATCGGTGTGGGTAACTGTACCGATTACCATTCTTATTTCATGTCATTGGGCCGCACGCTGAATATTCCTGTCCGTTTCCATATGGGCTTTCCTATACCGGATAATGGCGAGGGACAAGTAGGTGGATATCATTGCTGGGCAGATTATTATGTGGAAGGGGAGGGTTGGTATCCCGTCGATATTTCTGAAGCTGATAAAACGCCTGAGAAAAGGGATTATTACTTTGGCACTCTTGACCCCAACCGTGTGGATATTATGGTGGGGAGGGATTTTATTTTGGAAGGCTATGAACTGGAATCCACCAATTTATTTATTTATCCTCTTATGGAGGTGGATGATAAAAAATCAAATGCATTTACAAAATCATTCTATTATAAAAGTTTGTAGGACTTATTAAACTTTAACCATCTGGCGGATAGATACTTTTAAAATCCTCTCTAAGGAGGGGTGTCCTTAAACTACTCTACTCAAATAAATGCTCAACAACTTGGAAAAGTTGTTGTACAGTTTGGTACTGAAGGTGTCTAATTTTAATAGTAAAAATTATACGGATTATCAAACCAATAAGGGTTTCAGTAAGGCTTATATTATCAAGATTAATTAAGCATAAATATGAGTGATATAATACTTTCCACCACAGATTTTATTCCTGGAAAAGAAATTGTTGAAATTCTGGGTATTGCCAGGGGCAGTACGGTGAGGGCTCGGAATATTGTTCGAGATATTTTCGCAGGCTTAAAAAATATTGTGGGTGGTGAAATTGAGGAATACACCAAATTGCAAGCTGAATCCCGGGAACAGGCAATTCAACGCATGAATGAGGATGCGGAACAATTAAATGCCGATGCCATTATTAATGTTCGGTTCACCACATCAGTTATCATGCAGGGGGCTGCTGAATTATTGGCTTATGGCACAGCGGTTAAGCTGAAATAATTTCAAATTAGTATATTGAATTTGGGAACCATTATTGTAAGTATGTACGGACTGATTGCCATTGTTGGATTTTCTCTTTTGATTTATCTAATTTTCAGGAGAATGCAAATAAAACAAGATGAGACCTTTGAAGAAAGAGAAAACTAAAGATAATTATAAATATTCACTCACCCCCGAACAATATCGAATTACCCGCGACGGTGGTACGGAGGCTCCCTTCACAGGTCAATACTGCAGCCTCTTTGAACCGGGCTCTTATCTCTGTATTTGCTGCGGAACTCCCCTTTTCAGCTCAGAGTCAAAGTATGATTCCGGTAGCGGCTGGCCCGATTTTCATGAAGCTATCACAGAAGGTGTAATCAAATATGAGGATGATTTTAGCAGCGGTTTAAAACAAACTGAAGTTAAGTGCAATCATTGTGATGCCCATTTAGGACATGTTTTTGATGATGGTCCACCACCGGATTTCAAGCGCTACTGAATTAATTCCGCATCCCTGAAGTTTCAGGCAGAATGATTTTGGAAAGGGTGTAAAAAATAGCTTAATTTTCATCCCGATGCAAGGGGAAGAAAAACCACAATTTTACGCTGAGACAGCCTCAATTTATTTGGGGTTTTTTTATATCAATTACCTGCCCACAAAAGTCACGAACGAGATTGATACAGATTAACATAAATAAACCCGCAAAACTCGTATTAGAAAACGGAACTGTATTTTCCGGGGTTTCCTTTGGAGCTGAAGCAGAAACCATTGGTGAAGTCTGTTTTAATACGGGTATGACGGGCTATCAGGAAATTCTTACTGACCCATCCTACTGCGGCCAGCTCATCACCATGACCTATCCGCATATCGGAAATTATGGTGTTAACCCAGATGATGTGGAATCAAACAAAGTTCAGGCGGCTGGTTTTATTGTTCGCGAAGAAAATGTGGTTCCATCAAATTTTAGATCAACCCAATCCTTAGGCGATTATTTAAAAGATCAGAAAGTTGTTGGCATTCAGGAAATTGATACCCGCATGCTTACCCGCATAATCCGAGATGAGGGTGCCATGAATGGTATCATCAGTTCTGTTGATTTGGATGAAAATTCTTTGCTTAAAAAAGTAAAGGCTGCTCCTTCGATGACCGGAATGGATTTGGCGAAGGTGGTTACGTGTGCAGAGAGATATGTATGGAATTCGGGAATCGGAAACAGAAGCGAAGAGCCAAGAACCAAGAGCCAAGAACCAAGAACCAATTTAAAAATAGCCGCTATCGACTACGGCATTAAACATAATATTCTGCGACTTCTTGAATCACATGGCTGTGATATTACCGTCTTTCCTGCAACTGTTTCTGCAGCTGAGTTACTGGACTTTGATCCAGATGGAGTTTTTCTTTCCAATGGTCCGGGGGATCCGGCAGCTGTATTCTATGGAATTGAAACGGTCAAAGCGTTACTGGGCAAGAAACCCATTTTCGGTATTTGTTTAGGGCACCAGATTCTAGCATTGGCATTGGGTGCAAAAACGTATAAGCTGAAATTTGGACACCGTGGCTGTAATCATCCAGTGAAAAATTTGAAAACCGGGAAAGTTGAGATCACCAGTCAAAATCATGGTTTTGCAGTGAATCCTGAGACTTTTCCTAAAAATGTAGTGGTTACCCATACCAGTCTAAATGACCAAACGGTTGAAGGATTGAAATGTACCAATATACCTGCATTTTCAGTGCAGTATCATCCGGAGTCTAGCCCGGGGCCGCATGATAGTCGATACTTATTTCAAGATTTTATAGATATGATGACGGAAAAAGAATATGCCTAAAAGAACGGACATAGAATCCATACTCATCATCGGTTCGGGACCCATCATTATTGGTCAAGCCTGTGAATTTGACTACTCCGGAACCCAGGCTTGTCAGGCACTTAGGGATGAAGGCTACCGTATTATTTTGGTAAACTCAAATCCTGCCACCATTATGACTGACCGTAACTTGGCAGATGCCACCTATTTGGAGCCGGTAACTCCGGAAGCCCTGGCGGCAATTATTGAAAAAGAACGGCCTGACGCACTCCTTCCAACTGTAGGCGGTCAAACTGCATTGGACACCGCTATGGCATTATACGAAAATGGCGTGTTGGAAAAATATAATGTGGAGCTTATTGGTGCCAATGTAGATGCTATCCGAAGAGCTGAAAGCCGGGAGGAATTCAAAATTGCCATGGATGAAGTAGGCATTGAAACTGCTCGGGGAGGATTTGCAAACACCTTGGATGAAGCCGATAAAATTATTGAAGATATTCCCTTTCCAGTGATCATCCGACCTTCTTTTACCATGGGTGGCACAGGTGGATCAATCGCCTATAATTTAGAAGAGTTTCAGGAATTGGTAGATAATGCTTTGTCCGCAAGTCCCATTTCAGAGGTGCTTATTGAAGAATCTTTACTGGGATGGAAAGAATTTGAAATGGAAGTAGTGCGTGATGGTGCCGACAATGCCATTATTATTTGCTCAATTGAAAATTTGGATCCCATGGGAGTACATACCGGTGACTCCATTACGGTAGCACCTTCCCAGACACTCACCGATAAAGAATATCAAAAGATGCGAAATTGGTCCCTTCTATGTTTACGAACTATTGGAGTAGATACCGGTGGATCAAATGTGCAGTTTACCGTGAACCCTGAAACTGGCAGGATGATCATAATTGAAATGAATCCGAGAGTGAGCCGCTCCTCGGCATTAGCCTCTAAAGCTACGGGATTTCCAATTGCCAAGGTAGCCGCCAAGCTGGCAGTTGGTTATAGATTGGATGAACTCCAAAATGATATCACAGGTCAAACCTTAGCCGCATTTGAACCCAGTATCGACTATGTGGTTACTAAGATTCCTCGCTTTGATTTTGAAAAATTTCCATCTGCAACTGGAATATTGGGCATTCAAATGCAATCTGTAGGCGAGGTGATGGCCATTGGCAGAACCTTTCGAGAAAGTCTGCAAAAAGCCTTCCGCTCTCTGGAAGTTGGACTGGATGGATTTCAACCTAAAGAAACTGACTATCGAGATTTGGATTTAAGTAAAATCAGATTTGCAACAGCATTCCGTCTATTAAAAGTTAAACAGGCATTTGATGAAGGTCATTCCTTAGAGGAAATATTTGAACAAACGAAGATTGATCCGTGGTTTTTGTATCAAATTCAAAAATTGATTTCCGTTGGTGTGGAATGCATTCCGCCCTTTAAGGGGACACAATTCATTGTGTCCCTACATAAATTAAAACGTGAAGGATTCTCTGATCGGCAAATTGCCCAGATGTGGGACAAGACTGAAAGCGAAATCCGAAAATTAAGGAAAGAGAATGATATTCTCCCTACATACAAAGTGGTGGACACCTGCGCTGCTGAGTTTTCTGCCCTCACTCCCTATTGCTATTCCACTTATGAAACGGAAAATGAAATCACTCCTTTAAAAGGAAAAAAGGTTATGATATTGGGTGGGGGTCCCAATCGAATTGGGCAAGGGATTGAATTTGACTACTGCTGCGTACAGGCGGTTTTCGGATTGAAAGAAGCTGGCTATAAAACCATTATGGTTAACTGTAATCCGGAGACCGTATCCACTGATTTTGACATTGCAGACCGTCTTTATTTCGAACCCCTCACTTTTGAAGATGTAATGAATATTGTAGATCTCGAACAACCGGATGGCGTACTGGTTCAGTTTGGCGGACAGACCCCGCTTAATATTGCCAACCGTTTGAAAGAGGCCGGAGTGAATATCATTGGCACAAGTCCTGACGCAATTGATTTGGCCGAAAACCGGAAAAAGTTTGGAAAAATATTAGGTGATTTGAAAATTCCTGTTCCCAAATGGGGTACTGCTTTCTCAGTTGATGAGGCAATGGAGGTGGCTCATGAAGTAGGTTATCCCGTTTTGGTGCGGCCCTCATATGTGCTTGGTGGCAGGGGAATGGAAATCGTCTATGATGATGATGGGCTCAAAACCTATGTGGGAAAGGCGACTTTGCTGTCCGGAGATCACCCCATATTGATTGATGCCTTTTTGGAGGATGCTTTCGAATTTGATGTAGATGCTCTCTGTGATGGTGAAGATGTTTTTGTTGCCGGCATTATGCAGCATATTGAAGAAGCAGGCATACACTCCGGGGATTCGGCTTGTGTATTTCCGGCCTATGAACTCACTTCAAAAGCCAGAAAAATGATTGAGGATTATACCAGGGAATTGGCCTTAAGCCTAGACACGATTGGACTTATCAATATTCAATTTGCCATGAAGAATGAAGTGGTGTATGTGCTTGAGGTGAATCCGCGCGCCAGCCGAACTGTACCTTTTATCAGCAAGGTGATTGACATCCCATTGGCAAAATTGGCGGCTCAATTAGCAGTAGGGAAAAAATTGACTGATTTCAATTTGGACTCCCGCTCAAAAAATGGGCTAATTGCTGTGAAAAAACCAGTGTTTCCCTTTAATAAATTCCCTCAGCAGAATGTATTTTTGTCTCCAGAAATGAAGTCCACTGGTGAGGTTATTGGCTTTGATAAACATTTGGGTAGCGCTTACGCTAAGGCTGAAGCTGGAGCTGGTCAGACACTTCCTATTGAGGGTACGATATTTATTTCTGTAAATAATATGGACAAAATTCGAGCCATTCCTTTGGCTAGAGATTTTCAAGAATTGGGGTTTGATATCATTGCCACCAAAGGAACAGCAGACCTCCTGTCTGAAAATGGAATTTCTACCCGATCAGTCTTCAAAGTTGGCGAAGGCCGCCCCAATGTAGTGGATGCCATCAAAAATGGAGAGATACAACTGGTCATTAACACTCCACTTGGGGCACAATCCCGGTTTGACGAATACGATATTGGACGTTCTGCCATTCGCTATAAAATACCTGTCATTACCACTGTCTCCGGGGCCCAGGCGGCAGTGCGGGGCATACGAAATATTAAGAATGGTTCCATTCAATACCGCAGTTTGCAGGATGTGTTTGGATAGTTGTAGATTTAATTAAATGAACATCTATATCATATCACTTTTATTTGCCATCCCCATTTTTATAATTTTAATTGGGCTGGAAGCTTTTATTGCCTACCGTAAAGGAATTCAAGTAAACAGGGCTGCTGATATGATTTCCAGCCTAAGCTCAGGACTTACCAATACCACCCGGAATGGAATCCAATTTGGATTTATTCTCATTAGCTATTCATGGTTGGTTGACCATATTACTATTTTTAAAATGGAGTCCCTTTGGCTGGCAGTAATTATCGCGTTTATTTCTGAAGATTTTGCTGGCTATTGGTTTCACCGAATGAATCATCGCGTTAATTTTTTTTGGAATCGCCATGTCATTCACCACAGCAGTGAAGAATTTAATCTTTCCTGCGCATTGCGTCAATCTATTTCGGATAATATTCAATTTTTTGCCATCTTATTAATTCCCGCTGCCATGTTGGGAATCCCACCCTACCTATTTGCCATTATAGGACCCGTGCATTTATTTTTGCAATTCTGGTACCATACACGCTTGATTGATAAAATGGGTATTCTGGAAAAAATATTGGTGACTCCTTCCCATCATCGGGTGCACCATGCCATTAATCCAGAATATCTGGATAAAAACTACAGCCAAATTTTTATAATCTGGGATAAACTTTTTGGTACCTTTCAGCCGGAAGTAAAATCCATTCCGCCTGTGTATGGAATATTGCGGCCTGCCCAAACTTGGAACCCGGTAACCATCAATTTTAAGCATCTTTGGCAAATTACAAAAGATGCCTATCGAGCCAATAGCTATTGGGATAAAATTCGAATCTGGTTTATGCCTACCGGGTGGAGGCCGTTGGATGTGACAGAAAAATTTCCACTAATGACAATTGAGAATCCATTTTCCCTGAAGAAATATGCTACTGACAATTCTAATTTTTTACTGGCTTGGTCCTATTTCCAATTAATAATAGCTTCGGCTTTGATGTTTCTAATTTTTTTCAAAATACCCGTTTTATCCTCCGCCACGATCATTCTTTTGGGTGGATTATTAATCCTGCATATTATGGCTTATACCTTCCTTTTGGATAGAAAAAATTTAGCCTTAATCCTTGAGGGATTGAAGTTTGGTTTTGGCATTGTATTATTTTTTACAATAAATGAAAAAAATGGGTTTATTCCAAATATTAGCCTGAATTTGATTTTCATTTACTTATTTATTTCGCTGGGAATGACTGCTTACTTTTTCTGGAGTGAAATCAAAAATTCTACAATTTCTGTTTCTATTAAATCATAATATTTGTTAATGTCCACCATCCTTCAAAACTTAGGCTATGATTCCCAATTAGATACATTTATACAATCTCATGATTTAGCTGATTTTGAGATTGGACGGGTTATTCGAGAGAGCAAGCAAAAATATATTATTAAAACCCAACTGGGTAATTTTAATGGACAAATTTCCGGGAAGCTCATGCATGAGGCAAAAAGTCGAGCCGACTACCCTGCTGTTGGTGATTGGGTTGCCATAAAACAGATGGAAGAACGTGAAGCTATCATCCATGAAATTCTGCCTCGAAAAACTATCATCGAACGGCAGGCCATTGGCAGATTTGGCAAGAAGCAGACCATTGCCGCCAATGTGGATACTGCCTTTGTTTTGCAAGACATCGCCCATGATTTTAACCTGAATCGTTTAGACCGATTAATTGCCATAGGATTTGCATCTAAAATCCAACCGGTGGTTATTCTTACCAAAATTGATGTAGAAGAAAAATCTGAGTTGGCGGATAAAGCAGCGCAAATCAAAAAAAGGTTCACTGATATTCCTATTCTATTTCTCAGTAATAAAAGTATGGAAGGATTCTCTGCTATTCAACAATTAATTGAGTACGGAAAAACCTACTGTTTTATTGGAGCATCTGGGGCTGGGAAGTCCACTCTTATTAATAATTTGGTAGGTGAAAAGGTCATGTTGACCAAATCACTGAGAGAAAAATCTAACAAAGGACAGCATACTACCAGTCACCGGGAATTGTTTATTTTAAAAGATTCCGGGATTCTGATTGATACACCGGGAATGCGGGAGTTGGGTATTGCTGAGAGTTATAAAACATTAGAAGCAACCTTTGAAATTATATTCACCCTTTCTGAATCCTGCAAATACTCAGATTGCACCCATTTGATAGAACCGGGCTGTGCAGTTCGATTGGCACTTGAAAATAATGAAATTGATCAATCTTATTATGATAATTTCCATAAAATGAAAGAGGAACAAAACCAATTTGAACTCAATAAAAAAGGAATTAAAGATAAGAAAATGATTAAAAAAATCAAGGCAGATTCCAAATATAAAAAGTCACGAAGGTAGCATCACATTGGTTAAATTTCCCCTACTCATTCAATCAGGAGGTTTGTTATGAAAGGCATATTTTTAATTTTAATACAGTTTTGCTTTATTTTTCCCAATGATAGTACCGCTATTGAAAAAGTAGTCATTACACCTGAAAGTAAGGTAGAAATGTACACCGCCTTATTCTGAGCACCCTGTAAGGAAGCCAAGGCGCTTCTGCAATCCCGGGGGATTGAATTTGATACACATTTGGTAACCTTTTCTAGAAAGACAGCAGCAGAAATGAAAAAACGAACAGGTGGCAAAATGGCGGTGCCGCAGATCATTGTGGATGATAAGTATTTTGGGGAATTGGCTGAATTAAAATCCTATTTTAAAACAATTTCTCCAGAAAATTAAATATCTCCCTTTCTGTAATATATCACTCTGATTTTCTAAATCATGACACTGGAGTGGGGCACCCAGAGCGACCCGACCGTTTGCGTACCTGTGTATCTGCTTTAGAATCCTGTGAATTTTCTCATAAACTAAATTGGATATCCCCCCGCTCTGCCACTGAATCTGAGCTGGAATGGATCCACAGGAAAGAGCATATTGATCATGTCAAAAAGGTTTGTGATTCGGGGGGCGGTTATTTAGATACCGATACCCCTGTTTGCCCGGAAAGTTTTGATATTGCCTTGAAATCTGCTGGTGCCTGGTTGGATGGTGTGGACGAGATTCTGGCTGGAAATTCAGCTATGGTACTTTCCCGTCCACCGGGACATCATGCTGAAACAGATAGGGCTATGGGATTTTGTCTTTTCTCTAATGCTGCTCTGGCAGCCACTTATTCCCTGAAACAAGATAATATAAAAAAGGTGGCAATCTTTGATTGGGATGTGCATCATGGAAATGGCACACAAAATATTGTTCAATCCAACCCCAATATTGCCTATTGTTCCATTCACCAATTTCCATTTTACCCCGGAACTGGCTCCCAAATTGAGAAAGGGGATTTTAATAATGTGCTGAATATTCCGGTGCCGTCCGGTTATGGAAGTACAGAGTATCGCGCCATTTTCGATGGGCAGGCTTTTCCCTTTATTCAAAACTTTCGTCCTGATCTCTTAATCATCAGCGCCGGATTCGATGCCCACCGAAATGACCCTTTAGCTGGAATTAACCTAGAGGCTGAAGATTTTGCTTATATGACTAAGCGTTGTATAGAAATTCAACCTAATCTGTTGTTGGGATTAGAGGGTGGGTATGATTTGGGGGCATTGAGGGAATGTGTGGTTGGGGTGGCAGTTTGCCTATTGTAGTTTCCGAAAATAGGTGATAAAGATGGTTTTCTGATAAATAAAACTTTGTGTCACTGTGACTCCGCGGTGAACAAATCAAGTCTCTAATAATGGTTGAATTAAATCTAAAACACCTGATTCATCCTCAAACTCCATTTCAATTTTTATCACATAAATATCAAATTCATCTAAAAAGCTGTCTGGTAATTTCACCAAATCTTTTTCAGTGGTGATAATGCCCTTGATTTGACTGGAATTTATCTGT
>ERZ813253.725-NODE-725-length-10950-cov-2.348147_pt1 | contig 10950 bp, 5 predicted proteins | sample MGYA00520893_ERZ813253 | MGnify/ENA primary metagenome ERZ813253 (study PRJEB31669, sample SAMD00080414) | marine metagenome | biome: oceanic hadal pelagic zone biome; feature: marine hadalpelagic zone; material: sea water | place: Pacific Ocean:Izu-Bonin Trench...
GGGTGCCGCCGGGCGCGAGCCGGAGACAGGCGACGGGGCCGGCATGTTGATCCAGATGCCAGCCAAGCTGTTCCAACGCGAGGCCGCCGCCTTGGGTATCGACTTGCCCGCCGCCGGCGAGTACGGCGTTGGCATGGTGTTCATGCCGCCGGAAGTCCACGCTGATTGCCGCGACTTGATCGGCAAAGCCATCGAGGCTGAAGGGCTGAAAGTCCTGGGCTGGCGCGAAGTTCCGTTGGACCACTCCAAGATCGGCGAAGACGCCCGCGCGGTCTGTCCCAATATCGCCCAGGTATTCATCGGCATGGGACCCGAGATCAAAGACGCCGCTCACCTCGAGCGGAAGCTATTTATCGCCCGAAAATCCCTTGAGCATTCAATGGACGAGTCTGGTCTGACCGAAAACCAGGCAGACCGCTTCTACATCTGCAGCATGTCCTGCAATACCATCGTATATAAGGGCCTGATCATGGCCCACCAGATAGCCGAGTTCTATCTGGACCTGCAAGACCAAGACTTTGTCAGCGCCTTTGCGCTGGTCCACTCCCGGTTCAGCACCAACACCCTGGGCAGTTGGCGTCTGGCTCACCCCTACCGGTACCTGGCCCACAACGGCGAGATCAACACCCTTCGGGGCAACGTCAACTGGATGCATGCCCGGGAGGCCCAGTTCCAGTCTCCCTTGTTCGGCGACGACATGGCCAAGATCGCACCGGTGACCAACCCCGGCGACAGCGACACGGCCAGTCTGGACAACGCCCTGGAACTGCTTCAGATGACCGGCCGCGACCTGGACCACGCTCTGTTGATGCTCATTCCAGAAGCTTGGGACCAGCACGAGACCATGTCTCAAGAAAAGAAGGACTTTTACGAATACCATTCTTCTTTGATGGAACCGTGGGACGGCCCGGCCATGATCGTGGCTTCTGATGGCCGCAGCCTTTGCGCCCTTCTGGACCGGAACGGCCTGCGTCCCTTCCGGTATCTGGTGACCAAAGATGACAAGCTGGTGATGGCCTCCGAGACCGGAGTTTTGGACGTGCCTCCCGCCGAAGTCAAATTCAAGGGACGGCTACAGCCGGGCCGGATGTTCCTGGTCAGCTTGGAACAGGGCCGCATCATCGGCGACGAAGAATTGAAACACAATCTGGCCACCAAGAACCCTTATGGCCAGTGGTTGAAAGACAACAAACTAACCCTGAACGACCTGCCGGAGGCGGTGGAAGCGCCGGCCATGGAACAAGCCGAAATGGTGCGGTTGCAACAGGTCTTCGGCTACAGCATCGAAGAGATTCGTTTGCTAACCACGGTCATGGCCGAGCGAGGCACCGAGGCCATCGGGTCCATGGGCAACGATGCGCCCTTGGCCGTGCTTTCCGACCAGAACCAAGTGCTCTACAACTACTTCAAGCAGCTATTCGCCCAGGTGACCAACCCGCCTTTGGACGCCATCAGAGAGGAACTGGTCACATCGCTTGGCGCCTTTATCGGAAGCGAACAGAACCTGTTCGATGAGACTCCGGAACATTGCCGGCAGTTGCGCCTGGAGTCACCCATAATCTCGGACCTGGAACTTAGCCAGATCAAGGCCTTGGACCGGGAAGGACTGCGCACCGGCACGCTGTCGGCGCTTTACGACCGGGAAGCCGGAGACGGCGCATTGAAGAAAGCATTGGACGAACTGCGAGAACACGCGTCCAAGTCGATAAAGGCTGGTTGCTCGATCATCGTTTTATCAGACCGCGGCGCGGACAGCCGCTGGGCCCCCATACCCAGCTTGCTCGCCGTCTCGGCGGTCCACCATCACCTGATCCGGGAGGGCACCCGCACCAAGGCGGCTCTGGTCATGGAATCGGGCGACGCCCGCGAAGTCCATCACTTCGCGTTGCTCGTGGGATATGGCGCCGGCGCCATCAATCCGTACCTGGCTTTGGCCACGGTCCGAGACCTGGCCGAGACCGGCGAGATCAACGGGACCAACCCTGATCACGCCCAGAAGAACTTCATCAAAGCCAACGAGAAAGGCGTGCTTAAAGTGATGTCCAAGATGGGCATCTCCACGGTGCAGAGTTACCGCGGTGCGCAGATCTTCGAAGCCGTGGGCCTGAACCAAGAACTGATCGACGAGTATTTCACCTGGACCTCGTCCCGAGTGGGCGGCATCGGTCTGGAAGGGATCGAACGCGAAGCTTCCGAGCGCCATGCCCGGGCCTTCGGTTCATCCCAGATCGCCGCGGAGCCGGACCTCCAACAAGGGGGTGCCTACCAGTGGCGGCGGGGCGAGGAATTCCACCAGTGGAACCCAGACGCCATCGCTAAATTGCAGTACGCCACCCGGACGGACAACTGGGACGCTTACAAAGATTTCAGCCGCCAGTCCGACGACCAGACTAAAAAATTGGCCACGCTACGGGGCCTGCTGAGCTTCAAACAAGACCTGAGTTCGGTACCCATCGAAGAAGTGGAACCGGTCTCTGAGATCGTGAAACGGTTCGCCACCGGCGCGGCGTCGTTGGGTTCGATCAGCCGGGAAGCCCACGAGACCATGGCCATCGCCATGAACCGGATGTCCGCCCGCAGCAACACCGGCGAGGGCGGCGAGGACTACGGGCGGTACGAACTGGACGAGAATGGCGACTCCCGCAGCAGCGCTGTAAAACAGGTGGCCTCGGGCCGGTTCGGCGTGACCGCCAACTATCTGATAAACGCCACCGATCTCCAGATCAAGATGGCCCAGGGAGCCAAACCCGGCGAGGGCGGACAGCTACCGGGCCACAAGATCAACGAGTATATCGGCTGGGTGCGGAAGACCACGCCGGGCGTTGAACTGATCTCGCCGCCGCCCCACCATGACATATATTCCATCGAAGACCTGGCCCAGTTGATCCATGACCTGAAGAACGTCAACCCCGACGCCAGGATCCACGTGAAGCTGGTGGCGGAGGTCGGCGTCGGCACCGTCGCCGCCGGTGTGGCCAAAGGCCACGCGGATGTGGTGCTGATCAGCGGCTACGATGGCGGCACCGGGGCGTCTCCCGAGTCTTCCATCAAGCACGCTGGTCTGCCCTGGGAACTGGGCGTCGCCGAGACCCAGCAGGTACTTGTGGCCAACGGACTGCGTAGCCGAATAGTGGTGCAGACCGACGGTCAACTTAAGACCGGCCGGGACGCCGTGATGGCCACGCTCCTGGGCGCCGAAGAATATGGGTTCGCCACCTCTGCTCTGGTGGTCAGCGGCTGCATCATGCTCCGCAAATGCCACATGAACACCTGCTCCGTGGGTATCGCCACCCAGGACCCGGAGCTGCGGAAGCAGTTCGCCGGCAAGCCCGAACATCTCATTTCCTACTTCATGTTCGTCGCTGAAGAGATGCGGGAGATCATGGCCGAACTTGGCTTCCGGACCGTTAACGACATGATTGGACGGACGGACGTTTTGGACTTCAAGGACGCCGACGACCACTGGAAGGCCCAAGGAATGGACTTCTCCCGGCTGCTGCACCGCCAAGAGTCCGGCGACGCAGATGAGCCGGTCTACTGTGATCGAAAGCAGGACCACGGGCTGGAAAAGGCCCTGGACCATCAGTTGATCGCCCAGGCCAAACCGGCGTTGGATGAAAAGAAAAAGGTCCATATAGACCTGCCGATCTCCAACTCAAACCGGACAGTGGGCGCCATGCTCAGTGGGAAGATCGCCAAGGCGTACGGCGAAGACGGCCTTCCCGACGACACGATCAATATCAACCTGACCGGCTCCGCCGGCCAGAGCTTCGGCGCTTTCCTGACCAGGGGCATCAACGTCAAGCTGACGGGCGACACCAACGATTATATGGGCAAGGGAATGTCGGGCGGCCGCATCGTGGTACGCCCCCATCCTGAAGCGATTTTCGTGCCTGAAGAGAACATCATCATCGGCAACGTAGCCATGTACGGGGCCACCGGCGGCGAGGTGTTCATCAACGGCATAGCAGGCGAGCGGTTCTGCGTCCGCAACAGCGGAGTGAAGACCGTGGTTGAAGCCGTGGGAGACCATGGCTGCGAGTACATGACCGGCGGAGTTGCCGTGGTGTTGGGACCCACCGGCCGCAATTTCGGCGCGGGAATGAGCGGCGGAATCGCATTCGTTTATGACAAAGACGACTGTCTCGGAATCTCATTCAACGACGGCATGGCCGACATGGAGGCGGTAACGGACCCCGAAGACATCTCACTCCTCAAAGGGCTGATCGAAGACCACAAGAAGTACACCGATAGCACCCCGGCCACCGAGATTCTGGCCGACTGGAGTGCGGCTTTGAAGCGGTTCAAGAAGATCATGCCCAGAGATTACCGCCGGGTCTTGGAAGAGCGGCAGCGCAGGGCCGAGGAGGAGACGGAGCGGGAACTGGAAGCGGTCGGAAATGGGTAAACCGACAGGCTTCATGGATTCCGGCCGTCAACCACCGCAGCGTCGTTCCGCTGCGGAGAGAAAGGGCGACTACCGCGAGATCTACCAACCGTGGGGCGAAGAAAAAGCCAAGGAGCAAGGCTCCCGGTGCATGGACTGCGCTGTTCCTTTCTGCCACATGGGCTGCCCCTTGGGCAACGTCATACCCGATTTCAATCACCAGGTCTATAAGGGTGATTGGCAAGGGGCGTTGGCCACACTCCTTTCCACGAACAATTTTCCGGAGTTCACCGGCCGTATCTGCCCCGCTCCGTGCGAGGCGAGTTGTGTTCTCAGCATCAACTCCGACCCGGTCACTATCGAGTTCATCGAGAAAGAGATCGTCGACCGGGGATTTGAGAACGGCTGGATCAAGCCCGAACCGCCCGCCAACCGCACCGGAAAAAAGGTCGCCGTGGTTGGTTCTGGACCTGCCGGCTTGGCTGCGGCGCAGCAACTGAACCGGGCCGGGCACTTGGTGACGGTCATTGAGCGCGATGGATATATCGGTGGCTTGCTCGTTCTGGGCATCCCAGAATTCAAACTGGAAAAGGCTGTGGTCCAGCGCCGCGTCGACCTGATGGCCGAAGAAGGCGTCACGTTCCTGACAAACACCAACGTTGGCGTCGATTTTCCGGTGGAACAACTACTCTCTGAATTCGACGTGGTCTGTCTGGCCATCGGGTCCACGGAGGCCAGGGAACTGGACGTTCCCGGCCGGGAACTGGATGGCGTCCACCTGGCCATGGACTACCTATCCCAGCAGAACAGGGTCTTGTTCGGCGAAGAGATCCCGGAAGGTGAACGCATCGACGCCGAGGGCAAACGGGTGGTTATCTTGGGCGGAGGGGACACCGGCGCAGACTGTTTGGGCACGGCCCACCGTCAGGGCGCCGAAATAGTACACCAGATAGAGCTGTTGGCCGAACCTCCGGAAGAGCGGCCCGGCAACAACCCTTGGCCCCAGTGGCCCATAGTCCTCCGGTCGTCTCCGGCCCACGAGGAAGGCGGCGTTCGGGACTATGCGGTGCTGACTAAGTCGTTCACGGGAAGCGGCGGCAAACTGGAGAAGATACACGCTGTGCGGATCGAATGGAAGGAAGGCGCCAACGGCGGCCGCCCGTTCATGGAAGAGATTCCCGGCAGCGAGTTTGAGATTGAAACTGAACTGACCCTGCTGGCCATGGGATTCTTACATCCCGAGCAGGACGGCATGCTGGCTCAGCTCGGCGTGGACCTGGACGGCCGGGGCAACGTCGCTATCGACGGCAACCGCATGAGCAGCGTTCCGGGCGTATTCGCGGCTGGCGATGCGGCCAGAGGACAATCACTGGTGGTCTGGGCCATCGCTGAGGGCCGGGAGACTGCCCGCGCGATGGACGTCTACCTCATGGGTGAAACGTCCCTCCCCCACTCACTGCCCGAACACGGTTAGGTCCGTCAGTTCCCCGGCGTGAACAGCCGGAACACTTCTGCGAACTTGGAAACGTCTACGATGATTCTTATCCGCACGTTTCCGTCTTCTTGACGCAGGCCCAAGTCTTCGAACCCTTGAGACTGCTTTTCGTTCTCCAGGGCATACGCGGCTTGCTGCATTACAGCTAAGGCCGCGTCTTGGCCGGTGAAGCCGATCAGCGCATGGAACACCACCACGCCGGTGCAGCCGGGCAATCCTTGGACTCCGTTGAATAACGGCGATGTTTCGCACTGCGATAGCACCGCCGCCGCGAAACCAGAAGGGATGTCCGCCAACAGGCCGGAGAGGCCCGGCGCGTCCAGTATGGAGGAGGACCGACCGTCGAATCCATCTAGGGACGCTTCAACCAGCGATGTTGCTTCCGCAGGCGTGATGCTCTGACCTGATGCGGCTACCCCGGTTGTACCATCGGCTGTCGCCATCGCCAGGACCGTGCCCAAGATGTTGACTTCCCAAACATCATGGCCCTCGTAGGTGGTTGGGCCGCCGCCGCCCAGTTGCAGGCCGAAACCGCTGGAGAGGCGAAGCATATCCGCGATGGCGAAGTCGCTCTGGAATGGCGTGACCACGTTCCTAGTCTGGAAGTTAGCGGCCACGGCGAGTCGGCTGACCAGCCCGGTTGCGATCGGTGGCAGTGCCACGTCCAGCCCCAGGACATCCGGGTTGATGATGGCCCCAAGACCCTCGTTGGACCGCAAGAATTCCGTGTCCAGGGAGATCACCGAGCCGAAATCCTCCGGGACCAAAGAGACGACCTTGGCCAGTTGGGCGAGTTGTTCCAGATCGGCCGGCGGAATCTCCGTAGGGCACTGGAGTGGGAGATGGCGTTGGTGTGGGGGCGGCGGTTGGCTCTGCGGTGGGTTGTGGAACGTCCGTCGCGGGAGCTGTCTCCGTTGAACAGGCGGCGAAAATCAAGACCGCCAACCCGATTGCCAATAGCGCTGCGGTGGTGCGTTTCCCGCTCCGCAAAGACAACGTCCTAGCTCTGTGTAGCGGCAGCGTGGTCTTGTTTGACATGGGCCAGGTATTCCCGCATGTCCAGCACCTGCACTGCATTGGTCGTGCCCGAAACCCCTGGTGAGAAGCCGTGGACGATGGTCACAACGTCGGTTTCGTCAATCGTTCCGCCGTCCAGCCCTGCCTGGATGACCGAAGCTACTAGACCGGCGACGTCCCTCTGAGGCGGAATGACACCGCCCGGGCGGATGCCCCAGCCCATGCACAGTTTTTGCAGCACGGCCGCATCGTGGGAAAAAGCAACGATGTCCGTGTCGGGCCGGTACCTGGCTAACTCGAACGCGGCCCGTCCGGTGCTGGTCACCACCACCGGTTTCGAATGCAGAGACTCCACAAGCCGCGCCGCCGCGGATGTGATTGCCTGGGTCCGGTCTCTGGAGCCCAGTTTGCTGAAGTAGGGGTAGATTGTCTCGGTTTCCTTGACCGTGGCATCGGCCATCTTAAAGGCTTCCAGGGGGTATTGGCCCACCGCCGTCTCATCGGAGAGCATGATGGCGTCGCAACCGTCAAGAACAGCGTTGGTCACATCGGAGATCTCAGCCCTGGTCGGCGTTGGGGCGACCACCATTGACCAGAGCATCTGAGTGGCGATAACTGAGATTTTGCCCACTTCGTTGGCCTTGGCCACCAGTTGCTTCTGGACGATGGGCACACGCTCCATGGGAATCTCAACGCCCAGGTCACCCCTGGCCACCATGATGCCGTCCACCTCGGGGAGGATCGAGTCGATGTTCTCGAGGCCTTCTCCCCGTTCGAGCTTGGCCATCACCAGGGCTTTGCTGCCGGCGGCGTTCAAGTGCTCTCTAGCGTAGAGGATATCTTCGGCCGTTCGCACGAAGGACAGGCCGACCCAATCGACCCCATGCTCAACACCGAATTCCAGGGCGATCTTGTCCTTTTCGGTCAACACCGGGTCATCGATGGGCACGCCGGGAAGATTCACCCCTTTGTAGGACGAAACTACCCCGGAGGAAAGTACGGTGGCGTCCACTCGGGAAGAGCTGGCCGCCGTAACTGCGAGGCGGACGGTGCCGTCTGCGATGAAGATGTCGTGGCCGACTGTTATGTTCCTGAATGCTCCCGGCTGGGGAAAGGGCAGTACTCCGGGTTCAGTCGTCGATGCTTCAGGTACCAAGCTCACGGCGTCGCCGAGGTTCAGGAGCATGGGTTCTTCCAGCGTTCCCAAGCGAAGTTTGATGCCGCCCAAGTCTTGGAGGATGGCCACCGGGCGCCGGTGATTCTCGGAGATGCGCCTGATGTTGGCGATCACCTCGGCGTGTTCATCCAAGGTGCCGTGGGAGAAATTCAGGCGGGCGCAGTCGATTCCCATCCCGATGAGTTGGTCCAACATGTCCGGGTCTCTGGTTGCTGGACCGATGGTGACAATGATCTTTGTTTTGCGCATGGTGCCTGCCTCTTTGCGCCTGGACCGACCAAGAATGCCGGCACAAACCGGCCCTGATGGTCTTTAACATTTTGCCGTGTATGAAATATAACAGACCAACAAGTATTCTACGAACCGATAAGAGTGGTGGATTCGCGTCAAAAAAGAGACGTCACGACCGATCGTGACGTCTCTTTTTCTTGCCTAAACAAGCTGAAGGCTGTTAGTCGAGACCTCCCAACTACCGCCCGTTGCTTCGGCCGGCGTCGAACCGGTCGGTGGCCGCCTTGATCCCCGCATACCGGTTCGCCTGGAGGGCTTCGCGGCGCTCGCTGGCCCAGTCCCGGGATATCTGTATACCTTCCAAGCTGCCCTGGAAACGGGGCATCACGTAGCGCGCCAGGAGTTCATAGCTGCGGTGGATCTTGTCCCGGGGGGCCCAGTCTTCGACCCTTATCATGAACTTGCCAAAGCCACCGGTGAGTTCTTGGAGCCGCTCTATACCGGCGATGCAGTCGTCTGGGGTGCCGACGATCCATTGGTTGTGGTCAACCATGTAGTCCACGATCTGGTCGCGGGGGACATCAGGCACTGGGTTGCCCAGCGTCTCGCCAAAATACTCTGTGACCAGATTGGCGCTGCTCTCCCGGATGTCTTTGAAGGCTTGCTCTTTCGTTTCCGCCAGGTGCATGCCCATGACTATTCCCCAGTCTTCCCGGTGCATCTCCTTGCCGTGCTCGGCCGCCGTTTCCTCTGCGATGGCCCAAAGTTCGGCCAGGGAAGTCTTGCGGATCGTGTCCCTGGGTACGCTTAAAGACAAGATTGAGGCCCCGTGCTTGCCGGCCAGAGTGACGCCGGCGGGTGATTCCACCGAGGCCACGGCCACAGGGACGATGGGGTCTTGGTAGGGCCGAAGTTGGAGCACGGCGTCGTTCATCTCGAACCAATCGGTCTTGATGGTGTAGGGTTCGGGGTTGGACATCAGCCGCATGATGGCGTCCAGCGACTCCTCCATCATCGCCCGCTGCCGCTCCGGCTTTATTCCCAGCATCAGCGCGTCTGATGCTAGGGCGCCGGGGCCGCAGCCCAATATCACCCGGCCTTTGGTCAGATGGTCGAGTAGGACCATCCGGTTGGCCACCATGAAGGGATGGTGATAGGGCAGGCTGGTTACGCCGGTGCCGAGCCGGATGTGGCGGGTGCGTTCGGCGGCGGTGGCCATGAAAAGCTCTGGCGATGCGATGGTCTCCCAGCCGGCGCTGTGGTGCTCGCCGATATAGGCCTCGTTAAAACCCAGGGTATCCAACCATTGGAGAAGCTCCAGGTCCCTTTCCAGAGCCAGGGTGGGGTTCTCGCCCACGCGGTGGAAGGGAGCCATGAAGACGCCGAATTTCATGCGCTTGGGGAATGACATGCTTACATCCTCCGAGAGTGTCCCGCGACGCCTTGAAGACATCCAGAACGTGTGGTCCGCTTGGCGAATGCGCCCGTGGGGGTTCGAGACGGGGCAGCCTAGTGGCCAAGATTATTCTAACATGCAGCCTGACCGCGCACGGGATAGTGAGTAACGGTAAAGGCCAAGCCTCTACCGCGCATCCTGAGGTTGTCGAAGGACCATTTGCGGGTTAATCAAATTTGGAATACTAAGAACCAGCGACCTCGCTGCGGCGTTCCATCAGCAGAGTGTCCCGCCAGCGGCCGTTGAGGCGGCCGATGCGCTCTCGGGCGCCAACCGTGCGGAACCCGCAGACAGAATGGAGGGCGATGCTGGCCTCATTCTCGACCAGGATACTGGCCTGGAGGGTCCAGACGCCGGCGGACTCTGAGGCAGAGACCAGTGGATCTAGCAGGCGCCTTCCCGCTCCCTTGCGCCGGAAGTGCTCACCGACATAAACGCTTACTTCAGCCACGCCTGAATAGACGGCGCGGGATGAAACGGGGCTGAGGGCGGCCCAACCGACCACCTGTTCACCATCTTTGGCCACTAGACAACAGTCCGGGCGGTGATCGTTGTTCCAGCGTTCCCAAGGCGGGGCTTCTGTCTCGATTGTGGCGTGACCGGTTGCGATGCCCTCTAGGTAGATCTTCCGGACCGCCGGCCAGTCTTCCGGCGCCATCGATTCGATCACGCATTCAACTGTTTTCATTCTGGTTCTAGAGTCTACGGGTCGAATAGTCATCAAGACCGTACATAGTAGGATCAGCGGGCGACCGTGTAAACCGGATGTCCTAGCCAGACCGGAATCGAGCCGCGGCAGACCTGGGTCCAAGCGCCGCGCAAAGTGACATAAACTCACTAAACGTGGTATCGTTGCACCCACAAATCCCGTCTTCCGGGAGTACTCAAATAACCGGCAGGAGAGGTTGCGACATGCCTAAGATCAAGCACATCGCCATTGCCACCCAAGACGCGGCGAAGACCGCCGCTTTTTACAAAGAAGTCTTCGGACTGCGCGAGATCGCCCAACTTGACAGCGCCAACGCCAAGGGATTCTTCCTCAGCGACGGCAACGTCAACATGGCCATTCTGGACTTCCAGAACGACGCCGTTGCCGGTGAGCGCGGAAAAGACTATAGCGGCATCCACCACATCGGCTTCGAGGTCGAGGACCTGGAAGACGTTGAGAAGAAGGTGGCCGACCACAA
>ERZ813253.726-NODE-726-length-10939-cov-5.162320_pt1 | contig 10939 bp, 9 predicted proteins | sample MGYA00520893_ERZ813253 | MGnify/ENA primary metagenome ERZ813253 (study PRJEB31669, sample SAMD00080414) | marine metagenome | biome: oceanic hadal pelagic zone biome; feature: marine hadalpelagic zone; material: sea water | place: Pacific Ocean:Izu-Bonin Trench...
AGCAAACCCATCTCGACTATAATCAGATGTCAGTCGATTACCATCACACTCATAACGCCCACTAGACACCTTAGCTTGCTCACTTACAGTTATCACATTATCAAAATGATTTGCACTGATCAATGCACCCATTTGCGTTTCCAGATCCATTGGATCCCCAATATTGATAGCTTCAGTGCGCACTCGTGCCTTTTCAATAAATTCATCATAAACGCCGGCTTGTACAAACACTCGAGTACCATTAGTGCAAATCTCGCCCTGAGTATAAAAGTTACCCAATAAAGCGCCGGAAACTGCGTTGTCTAAATTAGCGTCATCAAACACAATCAGCGGTGATTTTCCACCCAACTCCAAGGTAACCTCTTTGATTGTTTCCGCGGCATCAGCCATCACTTTTTTTCCGGTATCGCAACCACCGGTAAACGAAATTTTTGCAATACGAGGATGACGGGATAAATATTGACCCACGCGATAATTACCAAGAACCACGTTAAAAACACCTGGCGGCATACCAGCCTCCGTGTATATTTCAGCAAGCTTTAGCACACTAAGTGGTGTTTCTTTGGAGGGTTTAAATATCATCGAATTACCAGCCGCCAAACACGGTGCAGACTTCCACATCGCAATTTGCATAGGGTAATTCCAAGCACCAATACCCGCACAAACACCCAAGGGCTCACGTTTTGAAATAAAGAAAGTGCTAGGGTCAAGATCTTGTTGAGCGCCTTGCAAAGCAGGTATAAGTCCAGCATAATATTCAATAACATCAGCACCGCTGTGTATATCAACACAATTTGCTTCTTGCAGCGGTTTGCCAGTATCCATCACCTCTAAAGTCGCTAACTCATCGTTACGTTCACGCAAAATAGCCACTGCCTTTAAAAGGACACGGCTTCGCTCAACTGCTGACATTGCCGACCAAACAGCAAAACCCTGTTCTGCGGAAGTCACCGCTTTTTCAACGTCGGCCTCACTGGCCTGGTCGACCTGACAAATAACTTGGTTTGTAGCTGGGTTAATGGTTTCAAACGACTCTTTAGAATCCGCTTTGACGTAGGCGCCATGAATATAAAGGTGTTGTTGCATATTAATTATTTTTCCTAATTGTTTTTTGATGAATTGAAAGAAAACGTTCCGGCACTGTTGACTTAATATAATCGCCAATAATGCGCTCAGCTTGCTGTGGATTTATCCCCTTGGGTGTCAGTGCACCGCGCAGCCACATGCCATCGATCAGTGCCGCTACAGCGATTGCAACAGATTTAGCCTCATCAGCTACCAGCATGCGTTTTAATTCAGCACGTAAATAAGACAGCAGGCGTTTTTCATTGACTTGTTGCAGGCGATAAAGTGCTGGATCATGCATTGCCCGAGACCAGAAGGCCAACCAAGTTGAGGTAACATCAGAGTTAACTTGCCCGCCACTAAAATTAGATTCAACAATAGCAAGAACACGCCCCAGTGGATCTTCTTTACTGGTTTTATCAAGTGTCGCCCGTGTTATATCAGCCAGATCTTTCAGGATAAAACGCATTGTCGCTTCTAATAAGCCATCCTTTCCACCGAAATAGTGGCTAATAATACCCGGCGATACTCCGGCGGCTCGCCCAATAACGGCCACACTCGCACGCGACATACCCACCTGTCCAATGACTTTAATAGTGGCTCTTATTAACTGTGGCCGACGCACTTCCGGCATTCCAACTTTGGGCATTATTTATTATTGATTGAACGTTCAATTAAAAATAATACGCTTATCCAGCTCGCATGTCAAATTTATATAAATGCAAAGTATCCCAAGGCAGAGTTGAGTAATTTATGGAGAAAATTACGTTCTAAAAAACAAAGTAAATTACAACACTTTTAGCGCAGCTATTAAAATACTTTTGAACATGCATATGAGAGTTATAGGTATTAACCTCAACCCCAGAGGGTAAATAAGACTATTCAGCTTGAACCCATGGTGTCAGGGTCAAGCACACTCATAACGACAATCTAACTTGTCATCTACCTGGTGGTAAATATTCTTAGAATAAAGTAGGGTTTACTGGTGATGCAGCAGTTAAACCGCCATCTATGGTGAACATTTGTCCAGTAGCATATCCAGCGTCATCTGAGGCCAGCCATAGAGCCATATTGGCAATATCGCTCGGTTGTCCAAATCGACCAACGTGATGCCTTGCCAAAGCGTCTTTTTTTGCACTCTCTGGATCACCCGCTAATGCAAAAGCCACATCTGCCAAGCCGGTCAGAACCCAACCTGGGCAAATTGCATTACAACGTATACCCTGCTTGCCATGATCAACCGCTATCGAACGTGTTAAACCGTGGACAAAAGCTTTCGATGCATTGTAAAGGGCCATTTGAGGATCTGCAGCACGGCCACTAATCGAGCCAATATTGATAATCGAGGCGCCTTTTGCTTTTGCCATCAGCGGTATAAAGGCTCGACAACAATAAAAAACCCCTTTGGCATTAACCCCCATCAATAGCTCCCAATCATCATCAGTACTGTCAACGACTGTTTTTTCAATTTGAACACCAGCATTATTGACTAACACACGCAGGGCGCCGTATTGGGTCGTAATCGTATCCCGCAACCCTTCCACTGCAGTGCGATTAGCCACATCCACGCTGTACCAATCAACCGCAGTATCCAAATCGTCCGGTCGATCACTACGCCCACAGGCAATCACCACCATACCTTCTTGTAAAAAGCGTTCAACGATGGCACGACCAATGCCTCTTGAGCCGCCTGTAACTAGGGCAATTTTTTTACACTTTTCTGTCATTGTCTTTAGCACTCCTTACGTAACTATTTGAACAATTAACAATATCGTATTCTCTTAGGCACAAGAAAATAATTTTGACATTTTATCTTTATAAACGCATTTGTTGAACTTGCGCACTCAATCCTCCATCCAAAACCCACAGTTGGCCACTTGCGTAACCCGCTTCATCACCAGATAACCAACTCACTAGACTGGCGACGTCATCTGGCGTGCCGTAGCGACGCATCGGATGGATGTGGCGCACTTCCTCTTTGAGGCTTTCGATATCGCCCGATGTACCAAAAAATCTCTGTAGCATTGGCGTATCAATATATCCTGGGCAAATGGCATTAACACGGATGTTTTCTGGTCCATAATCACAAGCCATTGCCTTAGTAAGAGCATGAATAGCACCCTTTGTCGCGCAATAGGCAGACAACTCAGGGTCAGCAATAAAACCGTCATAAGAGCCAAAATTCACAATCGAGCCACCACCGGCTTTTCGTAACAGCGGGATTGCATATTTAGACACTAGAAAAGTGCCTGTTACGTTAATTGCGAAAATCTGATTCCATTGTTCAAGTGAGGTATCTTCGATGGTTTTTTCGATTTCAATAGCAGCAGTGTTAATAACAATATCAAGCTTGCCATGCTCACTATGGATTTTTTCCATTAGCGTTTTAATATTATCCTCGTCGGTAACATCTAACAATTCAAAACCAACATTGGCTGGCAAGTCGCCCTCCCCGCGCGTGAGATCAGCAGCAATGACGATGGCACCTTCCTTACTAAAGCGCTGACAAATGCTGCGACCGATACCGCCACGACCGCCTGTGACAATAGCCACTTTTCCCTCTAACTGACTCGGCATAATTTAAATCCTTATAAGTAAAAAACGAACAAAGAAAAAATGTTCTTTCGATGTGGTGTTATTTTGCAACGGCCTTTGCATAAGCATCAAGCACCAAACCGTGAAAATGATGCACACCATGTTCGCTCAAACCCGAGCCCGCCGGGTCGTAAACAATGCGCCCATAATCAAAAGCCGGTGTTTCCATACCGCGCTGAATACTTTCAACAAGATCAATATCTTCCTGCTGCAAAACATCCTCAATATAGCTAATGGCTTCAACCTCTTGCGCACTAGGCTCGCTAGTTTCAAAAAAGAAATCATAGGTTTCTATGGTACGATTTGGTCCGACAGGAATAACATTTAAGACCAGAAAATTACCTCTGCCCGGATAACGCATAAGGCAAGTATTTGGCCATAACCACCATACAGCATGGTCATCAACAGTTGCACCTTCAGTACTGTAAGCTGAATTATTGGCATTACCGCCCTTAGCCATGTGGCTGGAATAAATACCGTGAGTTGTCACCTTATAGGTTTCAAATTCCAACAACGTACAAAAATCTTTATGCGCTGTAGGGCAGTGATAGCATTCGAGAAAATTATCCACGATATTTTTCCAGTTAGATTTAATATCAAATGTCAAACGATGGGCAAAGGTCAATGCATTCACATCTGGCGCAAATTCCCCAATTTCTTTTGCCAAGTCCCCAGATTGCTCTGTCAATGGCACCGCATCAAGATCAAGATTAACGTAGATAAAACCGCAAAATTCTTCAACTTGCACCTTACTTAAGCAAATTTCACTTTGATCAAATTCCTCAAGGTGCTCAGTATGGCGAGCGCTACGAAGGCCGCCATCAAGATCATAGCACCAAGCATGGTAAGGGCAAACAATCATCTGCGTTTTGCCTTCGCCTTGCAGTAGTTCGTGGGCACGATGTTGACAGACGTTATAAAAAGCTCGTAAGTCACCGCCTCCATTACGCAGCAGCAAAATACTGTGGCCTGCAATGTCTTTCACGTAATAACTACCAGCTTCGCGTAGTTTTTCTTCGTGGCAAGCCCATTGCCAGGTATTTTGAAAAATCGCGTGCTGCTCTACGGCTAAATATTTCTCTTGGGTGTAGCAATGAGCGTGCAAAGAGGATGATAGCTGCGGCTCATTCGCAACATAGCCTGCTTTCGCTATTTTAAAATCCGTTTCTTTGAGAATTTGTTTCATACCGCCCTACTAGAAATTTATTTAAAACCATCTTCTTGTTTTGCAATTGTTTTATTATATTTTATTTTTGTTCTTGACAAGAAGTCTAATCCTAATGATAAAATTTTCCCTATTTCCTTGTTTTAACGACCAAATCCTATGATGATACAATCAATCAAAGCTACAGACGCAAACTTAAAAGTTCAATGGCATGATGGCATCACAAGTGACTACCCTTGGCATTGGCTAAGAGATCATAGTGAGAGCCAAGAAGATTTGCATCCTACGACCCTTCAACGCCAAGTTGACACTCTCAGCACCCCTTTTAACAACACGGTTGACAAAGTTTTTCTTGATGAGGATCATAAACGTATTCACATCAAGTGGACTGATCAAAAGCAAAGCACACTGTCAGTCGCACTACTTGAATCAATGGCTCTACCCGCACCATCCCAACCTAAACCATTAGGGTCTGCTGAAATATGGCACGATTCAAGCGACATCCAGAATTTACCTGAAATAACTTACGACTCGTTAATGAATGACAACGATGGCGTTAAAACTTGGCTCAATCACATTCAAAGGGTTGGTTTCGCACTGGTGCACAACTCCCCTGCCACACCTGAAGCAACTCAAGCAATGATGGAGAAAATTGCCTATATAAGAAATTCGATTTTTGACGCATTCAGCGTTTGGGACAACAAAGCCGCCAATCATGAGGATACAGCATACACTTCGCTTGCTATCGAGCTACATACAGATGGTACTTACGTCCACGATGCGCCAGGTCTGCAAACTCTCCACTGCTTACAAAGGGATGCGATAGGCGGTGACAATCAATTTATCGACGGCTTGGCTGTTGCTGATGAAATGCAACAAAACCACCCTCAGGCGTTTGAAACACTTTGCAATGTTCAAGTACCAGGACGCTATATTGGCGAAAACATCCATCTCCAAACACATAGGTCAGTTTTTCGTACAAATAGCTATGGAGAGGTGTTGCAAGTTAGCTTTAACAATCACGATCGTGCACCTTTTAGGTTGCAAGAAGATGAAATGGCACGCTTTTACGAAGCTTATGGAATCTTTTATCGTTTAGCGCATCAATCTCGCCGACAATTTCAATACTGCTTAAACCCAGGCACAATTCTGACTTTTGACAATTGGCGCCTATTGCATGGGCGTGCATCACTGACAGGTTATAGACAATTGTGTGGTGGTTACCATAACAGAGAGGACTTTGAAAGCCGTCTACGATCAATTGATAAGCAATAATTAGGGCCTCAACATCAACAGATAATTCTTTTGGATTTCCAGCTTACTACCGGGGTTGTGTTTTATAAAATTTGCACTCTGTTTGTTTAACAAACGCCCGGCGGCAATACACAGTCGGCACCCAATTGGCCGTGTTGTGACTTTAGCAGGCGATAGCGAGAATGAACAAGGTCTCTGTCCATTTGACACAGTTGCAAATGCCTTCTAGCAGAAGTTCCTTCGAAAGAACTGCGACCATGCATCACCAGCTGGTTGTCAAATACAAAAGCCTCGCCTGACTTTAAGTTTGTCTTAACAGAGAACTCACCACCACACACCATTTCTGATAATTTGATCAGGGCTTTGTAAAAGTCATCCATTAAATCAGGATTGATATCTAGCGTTGCCATCGAACGCTCATGAAACCTAAAGCCACACACTTGGCCTTCTCTATCCAATTTGATGATTGTTGCTTCCGCTCGCAAATGCACATCTTTACCCTGATCAACCACATCCTCACGATAACGAATAAAAGGCACGGCAATTGACGAGAGAAGAGCGAAAGCTTGTGGGTCTAATTCTCTTAATTTCTCACAAACCGAAACTCCGTTTACAATTTCTGACTGACCGCCACCCTCATCACTAGCTTCCAGACAGTACAGAACTCTGATGCCTGGTGGAGAGTAACGGTATGGGTCATCGGTATGAGGGTCAAGCGCCTCACTTGACTGAGATAAATCCCAAACCTTAGGCTCCGAGATTAAATTAAAGATTCGGCCAAAATCATTAAACGTCAGCGGGCTTAAATAAGCTTCAAATAACTCAATACTGTCGACTGTTGTCGGCAGGTTTACGACATAAGCAAAGCCATTATTAACAACACACTCCAACAAGTTAAGATGTGTTTTGTTATTCGGCGCTAAATCCTTATAATCTATACGCACTTCTTTCAGATCAAGGGTGTGGTTCCACAATTTGCAGTTTTGTTTTTTTGCAAGCCTAGAGCTTTCTTCGCAACAATTAGCCCTCAACCATTTGAGGTCAAAGAAACTGCTTAGTTCTTCGTGCAACCATTGCACAACAACTTGTCCAGAGTCATTTGTTCTCACACTTTCGATCGAGGGCTCTTTTGCCATCGCTCTCAGTGTAAAGCTTCTAACAGCCGACAACTTATCGCCACCCGATTGGCAATTATCTCTAAGCCAGTATGCATTGTATCGGCTGGTGTGGTTATCACTCCAGCGAACAACAACATCACGACCAACAACGGACAATTCTTTGATTGCAGAGTTTTTATCACTAACCGGGTAGCGCGTTTTTAATACATTTGACTGCATGATTTCCCCAAATCTTTGATAGCCGTCAAAGTCTAAATCCATATCTTGAGACTGTCAATCGAAATTTATTAAACCATAAACAGCTATTGATAGCTTAATAGTTCAGCGGTATGATACGGGAAAACTTGAAAACACACTTTTATGCAAACATCGTACGACTACTTGATTGCTGGCGCCGGATCAGCAGGATGTGTGCTTGCGCGTAGACTCTCAGACGCCGGCAATAAAGTGCTATTAATCGAGGCGGGCATGAGTGATGAATCTTGGGTGTTGCGAATGCCTGCGGGTTTGCGTTCAGCCTTTAAACCCAGCTCAAAGTACAATTATTGGTTTAAGACTGTAGAACAAAAGCACCTTGACAACAGATTAATCGACCAACCCAGAGGAAAAGTTCTGGGCGGCTCGTCATCCATCAATGGCATGACGTGGCTTCGAGGTCACCCACTTGATTACGACCGCTGGGAAAAAGAAGGCGCCACAGGATGGGCTTGGTCGCAGTGCTTTGACTACTTTAAAAAGATTGAGTCAAGTGAGGTTGACACTCAGTACCGAGGTCAAGGCGGCTTGATCAAAACTCAACGCCAAACAAACTTAAGTCCATTAAATGCAGCATTTATAAAATCGGGCGCTGAAGCGGGCTTTAAGCACACAGACGATGTTAATGGCTACCAACAAGAAGGCGTATGTCGCTTCGACACAAATGTTAACAATGGTATTCGAAATAGCACTTCTTTTGGCTATCTTCACAGTCAAACCAGCAGCAGCAATTTAACTATTTTGCTTAATACTCAGATCCACAAAGTCTTGATGACACATAATACAGCTGAGGGTTTACATGTTAAACACAAAGGTCGCTTTATCGACTTTTCTGCAAAAAAAGAAGTGATACTCTCTACTGGGGTGTTTGGTACGCCACAATTGCTTATGCTTTCAGGAATCGGTGCAAAACAGCATCTTAGTGAGTACGGTATAAAATCCGTAGTCGACCTGCCCGGTGTTGGCGAAAATCTTCAAGATCATTTGGAGTGCCATATTCAAATTGAAACAAAAGAACCTGTATCTCTGAACAGGGAATTACAACCCCACCGGATGCTGATGGCAGGGATAAAATGGTTTGTTTTTAAAAAAGGCGTGGCCTCAGTCAGTCAATGCCATGTGGGTGCTTTCTTGAAGAGCGCAGACTTTATCAAGCATCCCGATATACAGTTTCATTTTTTTCCATGCTTTTTTGACAAAAATTGGATTGCTCAACCGACCACCTATGGCTATCGTTTAGGTGTTGGCCCAATGCGACCAAGTAGTCGAGGCAATGTTCGCTTGCAAAGTGCCAACGTGGAGGACCCACTACTTATCGATCCGAATTACATGTCCAGTGAACAGGACTGGAAAGTTATGCGCCAAGCGATGCGCCTAGGCCACAAACTCTTGACTCAAATGGCCTTTGAAAAATTTCATTATCGACAGGACACGCCAGCAATTGACATGCGCGATGACAAGGCGCTTGACGCCTTTATTCGCAAAGATTCAAGTAGCGCATATCACCCTTGTGGCACATGTAAGATAGGCTCTGAAGGCGATCCAAACACTGTCGTAAACCCAGAACTGAAAGTGGTGGGGTTAAATAAATTACGTATAGTCGATGCGTCGGTGATGCCTTCACTGCCCAGCGCAAACATAAATGCAGCGACCATCATGATTGCAGAGAGAGCCAGTGACATGATATTAAAAACAAAAATTGAAAAATCCAAAATATTGCCTTTTGCTTAATAGTTAATCAATAAAGGAATTAATATGAACCAACAAATCAGCCAAAGAGAAGCCACAGAGCAAGAAATTATCGACGCTCAACAATGGAATCTCTGGGAAAGTGGTTCAACCGATCATTTTGAGTACGAGTACGATTACGATCAAGACGTTGTTTTCATTGTTCAACAAGGCGAGGCTGTAATCAGATCCCAGTTTGGTGAATACGTGTCAATTCAACCGGGCAGTTATGTGCAAATCAATCAAGGCGTTTCAGGCAAGTGGGAAATTTGAAGCCCTATTTACAACCGCTATCGGTATTTATAAAGAAAATCAAACAACGCTCAATATTGCCCTAAGAAACCAACATAGGCGTGTAATCACTCATCGTCACAGTACAAAAACGCTTAATTTTAAGCGTGTCCCTTGTTGCTTTATCCAAGCAAAATAATGCGCGATTGAGCGCCTTGGTCAGTTCACCAGACTCACAAAACGGATTGTCTTTGTGCGTTACTATGGGGGGCGCTGCGCTCTTCAATGACTGACCAATAATTTTTAGCTCGTCCCGATAAAAAGGGTTAATAGTACATAAATAGCAAAACGTTGCAGCATCAATGGCTGCTAGGGTGGATTCGCCTTTTAAGATGGATTTAATACTTTCATGATGAGAACCGCTTATCATCACTCGGCCAAAAAACTCTTCAAGATTACTATCACTTGCCAACTTTAACTCTTGTCGAAAAACATTGAGACCACTATTTGAACAAAGGCTGTTGATGGCAATAGACTCTCCTTTGGCACTCAGAATTGATGCAATCTTGCTATTTTTCTGCACAACAAAATAGCTATAGTATTGAGCCCCAGTCACCCCTTGTATCTCAAAATGCGGTGCTGAGAGTGGCAAAAGATGCTCAGCATACTTGTTTAACAGTGAGTAGCCACATATATGGCTAAGACAGGTGTTTTTAGCGAGAATTACCGATTCTTCTATGGTGTTTACAATGCGCTTGGGGAATTCAATTTCTGGAAAAAAATCTGCAGTCTGGTTAAACAACTGCTGCCACGCACCTTCTATTTCGGAACTCAGAGAGTACATCCCCAAAGCGATTTTCTTATTCACTTCCATTGTTTAAAGCCCAAGTATTTAGGGTGTGCGACAGGCTTAAAAGCATGTTTTGCAAACCATCTCAAGTATCCTTGCTCAACAAAGCTGTCATTCTTTTCTTCATAGTAGGTGCGTTTTGAGTCGTATTCTTTGCCCAGTTTGTACCAGCTCATTCCAGGGTGCTCGTGGTGAATAGCGTGGTAATTATTGTTAAGATACAATATTCGCATTGGCCAAGAAGCTTTCATAATAATTGAACGGTGATTGGGCTCAGCAGCCACCCTGTGCTCATAAAAACTGCGCAACAGTATTACGGATTGGGCAAAGTACGCACAAATAATATATATAAAAACATTAACTTCAAAAATCAACCCGACCAATAATAATAATATCAAGGCAAGAAATTCGTGCAAGATCCAAACACGACCACTCGTTGAAGCGGGTTTTTTAATGCTCTCAACCATTTGTTTTTTAAGGCCAACAAAGTGATGCAGTGGTGCCAATAGTAAGCGACCCAACAAAGTCATGTTGAATAATGCTAATTGTTGGCGCCACTTTGAAAGTGTATTCCACCGATCTTTACTCAGAAAATAACTCTCAGGATCAACACCAGGAATCGTCAGATCTTCGTTATTATGTTGTGCTAAATGAGTGCGTTTATACACGGGATACTGA
>ERZ813253.727-NODE-727-length-10926-cov-2.462172_pt1 | contig 10926 bp, 11 predicted proteins | sample MGYA00520893_ERZ813253 | MGnify/ENA primary metagenome ERZ813253 (study PRJEB31669, sample SAMD00080414) | marine metagenome | biome: oceanic hadal pelagic zone biome; feature: marine hadalpelagic zone; material: sea water | place: Pacific Ocean:Izu-Bonin Trench...
TGGACAAGCACAAGGTCCATTGCACCTTCTTCGCCTGCGCCCTAGCCCTGGAGCGCAACCCGGAGGTGGGCCCGGAGATCGTGCGCCGGGGCCACGAGGTGATGGGCCACGGCAACCGGTGGGAAGAGTACTACAAGATGGACATCGATTCGGAGCGGGAGGCGATCCGCCAGGCCGTCGAATCTATGACCAAGACCACCGGTGTACGTCCCATCGGCTGGTACACCCGCTACGGCCCCAGTGTGAACACTAGGGAGTTGGTGGTTGAGGAGGGCGGGTTCGAGTACGACTGCAACGCCTACAACGACGACCTACCCTACTACACCCACGTCCATGGCAAGCCCTGGCTGGTGGTGCCCTATTCCCTGGACGTCAACGACTACAAGTTCTGGAGTGGAGGGTTGGTCGCGCCCAACGTTTTCTTCGAGACGGCAAAGAACTGTTTCGACGTGCTCTACGAGGAAGGGGCCACACACCCAAAGATGATGTCGGTGGGCCTGCACTGCCGGATCATCGGCAAGCCGTCACGGGCCTACGCTTTGGACCAATTCCTGAAGTACGCCTCGGAGAAAGAGGGAGTCTGGTTCGCCCGGCGCGACGAGATCGCCCGATGGTGGAAAGAGCAATACCCAGCCTAATCCGGGCTGATGGAGGGGACCCTTGATACAGCTAACTGACGAGATGGTCGATCTGGTGAATAACGCCCGGGAAAGCGGCAACCCGTGCATCGTCGCCTCCGCATCGACCGACGGCACGCCCAATTGCGGGTACATCGGCACCGTGCTGGCCCTGGATGACAGTTCCTTCGTCTACCGTGACCGCACCGGCCGCACACCACTGGACCACATCGAAGAGAACCCGAAGGTTTTGCTGCTGTTCCGGCACGCTGAAAAGCAGACCGGTTGGAAGTTCCGCTGCACTGCGTCCGTCCACCGGCAAGGCCCCGTCTACGAGGACTCCATCAACCGGCTATCCCAGGCGGGCCTGATCACCGACCCGGAGCTAGAAGCCGCCGCCGTGGTGTTGCAGATCGACCAGGTTCTGACCTTATTCGGCGAGGTGCTGCAGGAACGCGAGCCGGGGCTTAGCTGGTAGAGCGGCTACTGGTCCCCAAAATCAGGCACCCGTTTCTCGAGGAACGCGGTCATACCCTCGTGTGGCGCACCGGTGGTGAAGATGCGGGCGAATTCTTTAATGGTGAACGCGGCGGACTCTTCCTCCCCTAACTCTAGCCACTTGGCGACGATGTCTTTCTGGGAGGCGAGGACATCCCGGCTCATGCCCACAAACGTGTTGGCGGTGTCGTAGGCCACGTCCATCAGTTTGTCAGCGGGCACCACCCGGTCAACCAGCCCCATGGCCAGGGCCTCCGACGCATCCACAATCTCGCCGGTGAGCAGCATCCGGCGGGCCCGGCCCAAGCCGATGGTCGGCGGCAGCAACGACGCTTCAATCACCGACGGGATTCCAACTTGGACCTCCGGCAGACCCAATATGGCGTCATCGGCGGCGATGCGGATGTCGCAGGCCAGAATCAGCTCCAACGCCCCGCCCAAACACGGTCCCCGGATGGCAGCGACGGCGGGAATCGACATGGTCAGCAGCTTTCGGGCCGGGCCGTGCAGCGCAATGATGAACGCTTCGGCGTCCTCCGGGCCCAGGTCTTTCATCTGGTGCAGGTCCACTCCGGCGGAGAAGGCGCGCTCCCCGGACCCGGTGAGAATCATGGCCCTGACGCTCCGGTCTTCATCCAGCCGGTCCAGCTCAGCCTTCAAGGACAGAAAAGTTTCCTTGCCCAGTAGGTTCAGAGGCCCCCGGCCTTCCAGCTTGGTGACTGGTAACGCGGGGTTTCTCGCGTCGTTATCTGTCATCGGTCCTCCCAAAATCATTCACTTGACCACAGGCACCCAGATTCCGACTCTCGGGTCGTCCGTTCCAACTCCACCAAGAAATCCCGGTGCTGCCCGTCTTCGGTCCAGGCGAAAGCCAAGCCTTCGCGGACCAGAATCTCATCGATACTTGATCCGTCCTCAGTGTAGACGTAAGCAAGGTGGCGGCCAAACTGGTCGGTAGGTCTAGGTCCATCCTCCAAGCGCACCGAATTACCGGCAAGTTCGCTGAGGCGGTTGGTGGCCTTGGATGCGCAGGGTTGGCCTCGCTCGGGCGTATCAATGCCATATAGCCTGACACGGCCAGAACGGCTGTCCAAAGTGTCGCCATCTATCACCCGGTCCACACGGATTTTTTCGCAATCACCGCATTTGAGCAGTGTGTCTTCGGCGGTGGCAGAGCAGGCAACAATCAAGGCGAGAATCGCTATTAGAGCAAGTCTCATGGACCGGTACGATAACATCCGGTTTCTCTTCTGCGGCAGGTACGCCAATCGGTACAATCCGGTAGAACGCGGAGTGTTCCAGAAGACCATAGACCTCCCGGCCGAATGGGCTAAGCGGTATCGCTTCACCCTCGATCAAGCGAAGCTAGCGACATCGAGGCAGGACCGGGTGCCGGCAGTTAGACGGACCGGACGCCGGTTCGCTGGCTAGGCTCGGACCACTTGGCATTCCAGGCATACCGACTCCGGAATAACGCCCCAGCGCATAAGGTATCCAAAAACGAAACACCCAGCGCAAAAACCAACCCCAGCTTCAAGACTAGCAAACACGACCAACACCCCGACTACACTCTTGGCAGCGACCGGACTGATCAAGAAGAACAGAGCCAACGCCACCGAGGAAAAGATCAGCCCGACCACCTGGGCGAACCGTTTGGGTGGTCCGGGCACCGGGCGTTGCGGGTTTCCTAAGACGGGCACAAGCACCCGAGTCGCCAGGAGTCCTATGGGGCTAAGGTTCGGGCCGGCGAGCACCCTGGCCAGAAAGCCATACAGGAGCAACACCAGCAACCAAGACTCACCCGTCAGAATGAAGGACAAGGACAGGGCCACAACCATGGCGGCAACCAAGCGCGCCGCTACTTCATTGACCGGACTGGGGAACGTGAAGATGGCCTTGATTCGCATTGTCAGCATCGGATGGTCGGCCGGTATGGTCCTTTTTCATCTGATGAAATCCCCCGGTAAACCCGCCACACCGTTCGAGTTTTCGAGAGGCGGGTCAGTAAGGAGAGGACTCAGCTTACCACAAGCCACGCTTACCGCATATCTAGCCGGCCGAGCGTGGCATAACGTTAGAGACCTTGAGAGGTCGCCTTTGTTTCAGGCGGTTTGGTCCGCGGGACGGTACCCCGGATAGGCCCCGGCAGGGCCATGATGGCTGAGGCGAGCGGCGGATATATCTCGGATTACCGGTCGCTTTCTTCGGTCGGGCCCGTAGGAATGCGGTCTCCTTTTATTCACTCTGTCCCATGAAACGACAACTCTCTGGCCGGTGCGAATACTTGACATTCGATTATTATCGACACCAATTTGTAGTTCGACCGGCTACTCCGGAGGGTCAGACTTAACAACCGGGTTGAATCGAATCTCGCACGGAATGATAATCCACCCGGTGGGGTAGCGAGCCGAGTTCTCGATCAATGCAAGAAAGGCGGTTGGCAGAGTTACGGGGTCTTCAAGAATCAGGGGGATTGCGTAAGCTTCGTTAAAACCGACGAGAAGAATCCCCCAGCTAACTAGGAACTACCGGTAGGGTGCCGCCACGCAAGGGCGGCCGTTTGGCTGGCCTCCTGTGGTTCTGGGGAACCGCTGCCTTTGTACAGCGCATAAGCACCTGACTAGCCGGTCTGCTGAGCCTATGTAGGTCGTGAATAATGTCGCCCATTGGCGTATAATACCGCCTCCGACGCACTACTGATCCAACCAAACATCTGGAGGCAATCGAAGTGAAGCTGCTAATAATAACTGGTGGGAGGCACCCTTATGAAGAGTCGACTCCCGTGCTGGAAAGGTTCCTAAAGTCAGCGGGCCACGACGTCACCGTCAGCGAAGACGCATCGGTCTTGGCCTACGCGGCCGGCATGGCTGCCTATGACGCTCTGGTTTTCAACACCCGGCGCGAGAACGCCGCCGATTTCGCGGAGTTGAAGCTGTCCGAGGGAGAACAGAACGGGATCATCGATTATGTTAAATCGGGCAAGGGGTTCGTCTGCCTGCACATCTCCGGCTGCGGCGCCGATTATTGGTCCGAGTTCGCCGAGATCACCGGCGGCGGCTGGGTCTCCGGGACCAGCTTCCATCCGCCCTACGGCAACGTCGCGGTGAAGGTCAGCCAACCTGGCCACCTGGGCGTCGCCGGCGTCGCCGACTTCAACACCGAGGATGAGCTCTACATGGGCATCGAATACAAGAATGGCAGTGACGTGTTCTTGACGGCAACCTCGGAAGAGGGGACCTGGCCCTGGGGACCGGACCGCGCCGATGCCCATATGCCCGCTGGTACGTTCCCAATGGGCTGGACCCGCACCTATGGTCAGGGCAAGGTCTTCACCCTGCTGCTGGGACACGACGGGAAGAGTTTCGAGTCGCCCGAGTTCCAGAAGATTGTCCTGAACGGCGTTCAGTGGGCCACGGCTTAACTCATGTTCCAACTACTTGGACTGGTGACGCTGCCGCTTCGCTTGGCTATCAAGCTGATGAAGCTACCGTTCACCATCATGAGCTGCATCACCAAGCTTGGTTGCCTCATCATGGTCATCGGCGTCCCGGCTGTCATCATTATTCTGATAGTCCAACTAAGCTGACGGCTACCCGACATAGGCGAAGCCTTACGCTTGGACGAGAAAAAAGCGCCCCGATGAATCGGGGCGCTTTTTAGTTACCTAGTTCGCTAACCGGTCAGCTTAGTTCGGGACCAAGTTAGGAGTGACGTCTACGGGCAAGCCAGGGTGACCCGTCAATGCTTCTCCTTCAGCCAGCATCTCACGTGCTTTCTTGGTCAACGCGGGCAGAACGGCATCGATCATGTCTTGGTCCAGATCGGCCGCGACACCGGGGTAGCCGGCCCGCTCGATCATCGCACCAAGCTTCTTGCCGTCGATCTTGTCCAAGACCCAGCCAAGGTAATCGGTGACCAGAGTGCGGTCCCAATAGATCCGGTGGTTCTTGTTGCGGGGGCCATAGTGGTAATGAGGGCCGTCCCAGAAAAGGTCGAAGGCCATGATCTCGGTCTCTTCCACGAATGACTTCTCGGTGGAGCCGCCAACATCGGTCAAGACGTGGATCGCCAAGCCGCCGTCGCCGACGGGCAGGCGCCGCATCTCCAGCCCAAAGCGGATGTTTCCGGCTTCGAAGATGTCGGTGCCGCGGTTGTGCTTGACGGTATTCCGCTTGGCCACGAAGAGTTCTCTGGCGGATGCTTCCAACTCAGGGACCACGTCAGCCAGAACTTCAAGGTCCAATCGCTTCGAAATCTCGGGATATCCAGCCCGGTCCAGCATCTCAGGGAGTTGCTTCTTGATGGTCTTCATGGTCCAACCGATGGGGTTGCCGTCAGCCGTCGGGTCCATGCGGAAGAGCTTTCCCATGCCGGTGCTGTTTTCTGTCCGGCCGGCCAGCATCATGGGGCCGTCGGGTTTCAGATCGGGGTTCTCCGGACCGTAGATGTAGCTTCGTTCAATGTCGAAGCAATTGAACCGTATGAGAGTCGTCTTCTTGCCGTCGACTTCAGCTTGGACCACGATGGACACGCCTTGGTCGGCGTGGTCTTGGATGTTGCCGTCCCAGAGTTCATGCCTGGCTGTGAACGTTACAGGGCCGGCCTCGAATGTAGTTTTGATCTCTGCTTGAACCATTTCCTAGAACACCTCTTTAAGATTTAGCTCAGGGCTATATGGCGCCGGTGCAAACCAACTGACTGGAATATTAGCACAAATCCAATCAAAGTCCGTGACTTCATATGCCGCCTTGAGCGCGGCTCGGTTAGATGGCCCCCCGGCCGAACCGTCAATCGCCCGCTGGCTTTATCAAGTCAAATTGGTCGGCGTTTAAGTTGAAGGTCCGACCCTCCAGGCGGTCCCATTTGATAACCATCCACTGAAGTTTCCCGGCTTTGCGTTTAAGGGTCACTTCGCCAAGGTCACCTGGCTCTATCGTGAAGGATGGGCCTCCTATGGGGGCTCCGCCCATATCGCTTTTGACCGGGATGGATGCCACCGCTTCAACCCGTGACCCGGCTTCCACTAAGTCCCAACTCATATCTGATTAGCCCTCCTGTTAGACATGGCCCCAAAACCGCATGCTTGGCACTGGAGCTCAGCCCAGATTCGGGGCAACTTTCTCCATCATCAAGCGCAGGCTGTTCACCTGGTTCTCCAGGGGCAACTTGTTACCGAAGTTGACCTCGAACATGATCTGGTTCAGGCCCAATTCTTCGGCCAATCCGTGCAGTTTCTCGGTAACCGCCTCGGGGGTGCCGAAGGCTACTTTGTCCCGGAACCAGTCGTCGTAGGACATGCCCGCAACCGTCTCGGCCTCCTTACCCCAATTGCCGGTGGTGCCGCCGTACTCGGCGTAACTGGCCACCCGGTTGGACAGGCGTCCCATGGAGAACAAGGCGCTTTCCATGGGCTCGTCATGGGCCTTCTGTGGGTCTTCGGAGAGATAGATGGGCACCCTAAGTCCGACCTTGCCCTTGCCTGCGTGCCCGGCGTCCTTCCAGGCCTTGTGGTATTCCTCGATCTGGGGTTTGAGTCCGGCCAGAGTGAAGACCCGGGAGGGGTTGATCAGGATGTCGTGGCCCATGCGGCCGGTGGTGGGGAAACTCTCGGCGGAGGTTACCCCGATACGGATGGGCGGATGGGGTTTCTGGTAGGGCTTGGGCGTGACCTCCAAGTCCTTCAGATTGTAATACTCGCCTTCAAAGGAGAACGTCTGGTTGGTCCAAGCCTTGATGATGATCTCCAGGCTCTCTTCAAACCGGCCCCGGCTTTCGGCGAAGGGTGAATTGAAGCCCTCGTGAACATTGGGGAAGGTCCCGCGCCCGATGCCGAATTCCACTCGCCCTCCGCTGACCAGGTCCAGCGTTGCGACCTCCTCGGCAACCCGCACCGGGTTGGCCAAGGGTAGCAGGATCACCGCGGTGCCCAGCCTGATCCGCTTCGTGCGGGCTGCGATGTTGCTCAAGACGGCGATGGGCGAAGCCATCACCCGGCCCGGACTGAAGTGGTATTCCGCCAACCACAGGGAGTCCACTCCAAGCTGTTCCGCCTCATTGACCAGGACGAAGGAATCGTCGAATGCCTCCTTCTCCGTCCTTCCTTCACTGACTGGGAATTCAAGGAAGATCCCAAGTTCCATGGCGGCCTCCTAACTGGGGCGCGGTACGTTAACCGTAGCCTGCGCCCATCGACTTTCATCATATCGTGAATCGGCATTCCGAGTGGAACGACGGCGTCATGATAGTACAGGCCCGTGGGTAGCCGTCAAGAAGAATGCACTGGTTTGAGCCTCAACCGGCGCGGCGCCGGGGACAGGCCGCGGAGCAGTTCCCGCACCTCTTTGGCGTTATTCACCCGCACCAGGTGGGAGATGCATCGGCAATCCGACGAGCCAAAGCCAGGCGCGGGTACATCAACTCCATCCGTGGCAATGGCGGCGGGGGCCCAGACGCATTCCCACCGCTTCCCGTCCGGCAGTTGCCAAGCGTGCTCCCAAGGGGCCTCCGCACTCAGGTAATCGGCGTGCCAGTGGAGTTTCTTTTGGTTGCTGAAATGCCGGGCGACCCGCGCATCCAGTCCGCCCAAGGCGCTGCCGAAGTAGATGTAATGGCCCCGTGGGAACTCAACCAAACCCAGCTTGTCTATCTGTATATTGCGGCGGTAAGGGAGACGCAGCACCAAGGCGTAGCTACCGGTTGAGCGGTGTTTTGGTTCGCGGGATCTCGGGGTAGAAGTTGTCATCGGTGACGTGCGCCGCTGGCTGTTCCCCATCCCTTCCGCGTATGGCGAAAGGTCTTATTGTTCTCAGTCAGTGTTCGTATTTCAGCAACGAGATTCATCTCCTTCCGCGGAAGGATCAGAATGACAGTATTAAGGCGATACAGACGGACGGCGAAGCGGACTGAAGGCGTTACACGACAAGCCTATCTCTGCGGCTGGATGATCACTTTCAATGAAGACTTGGCTTCGGCGGTGAGTTGGAACCCGAGGGCCGCTTCATCAAGTCCCAACCGGTGGCTGATCATCTGGCCCACTTGGACCCGGCCCGAGCCGATCATCTCCAGGGCCGTGGCCAGATCGCCTGGGGCACCGGCGTAGGTGGTCGTCAGGGTAGCATCGTTCCGGAAGAACAGGTCGTTCACCGAGACCGTGATACTTACCCCCGGCTCTGTGGGAGCAAAGAACAGCACCGTGCCGCCGCGGTCCACCGAGTCCAAACCCTGCTGTAAAGCCGGCGGAGCCCCGGTGCAGACGATGACCTGGTCAGCCAGGCGGCCGTCGTTCACCTCCCGCAACCGGGCGGGGATATCCTCGGTGCCCAAGAACGTGTGATCGGCGCCCAGGTTCTTTGCGGCCTCCAAACGGGCTGGGACCATGTCGGTCGCTATGATTCGGCCCGCACCCAGGGCCCTGGCCAAGTTTATGTGGAGCAGTCCGGCCAGTCCACTGCCCAGGACGATGACGCTCTGCCCTGGCTGGATGTTCGCCCGGCGCTGGCCCCGGTAGACGCAGGCCAACGGCTCGGCGAAAGACGCCTCGTCGAAGGACAGACCGTCCGGCAATGTGAAAACGCCCCGGTCCACATTTATCGCTGGCACCCGCAGATACTCGGCGAAACCGCCCGGGTCGAAAGTCGTCTCCCGGAGAGTGTCGCAGACGGTGTGATGTCCGCTTAGGCAGTAATGACAGGCGTTGCAGGGAACGTGATGGGTCACGATCATGCGGTCGCCTTCACGGAACCTTTCCACGCCGGCGCCGGCCTGCACGATGGTCCCGGCAACCTCGTGGCCCAGGACCATGGGGGCTTTTTGGATGCGGTACCACTCCATGACATCGCTGCCGCAGATGCCGCTGGCCTCCACCTTCACCAGCAGCTCACCGGGGCCGATCTCCGGCACCGGCAACTCCTCCACGCGCACGTCGTGGTTGTTGTAGTACATGGCGACACGCATGTTGGCTATTACTTCCTAATCAAGATTGGCATTGCCAGCCCCGCATTTGAGGTGACTCCACCGTTCATGGTTCCTTCCCGGGAAGGACGTCGAGCCACCGCTTGGGTTGGGCCGGTTTCCACCACTAGTACGACCTATGCGCATCCTTCGACGAGGCTCAGGACGAGCGGATTCTCCACCATTCTGGTAGGGATTCACAAAGTTGCTGGGACCCGCAATTACGCGGGCAGCGAGGCGACCCGGCCGTTCTCGGCCTTGGCGCTGTCGAAGATCTCTTGGGCTTCTGTGACCGTCCCGTTTTCGTGGACGATGTGGCGCAGTGCCCGGATCATGGGCACCGGGTGATCGCTCTGCCAGATGTTCCGGCCTAGGTTGATGCCTATCGCTCCGTTGTCCATGCCGTCTTTGACGAAGTCCATGACTTCCCGTTCGGTGTCGGCCTGGGGCCCACCGGCCATGACCACCGGCACCGGGCAGCCATATACGACCTTATCGAAATCCTCGCACCAGTAGGTTTTGACCACCTTGGCGCCCAGTTCGGCGCAGATGCGGGTGCAGAGGGCCAGGTAGCGGGCGTCCCGCTTCTCCAGTTCCTTGCCCACGGCGGTGACGGCCATCACGGGGATGCCGTACTTCTCGCCTTCGTCCACCAGTTTGCCCAGGTTCAGCAGCGACTCTTTCTCATACTCGGTGCCGATGAAGACGGAGATGCCCACTGCCGATACATTCAGCCGCACGGCGTCCTCCATCGATGTCGTCAGTCCTTCGTTGGCCAGGTCGTCGCCGACCATGCTGGTGCCGCCGGACACTCTGAGGATCACCGGCTGGTCCATGGCGGGGTCGATAACGGCCCGTACCACGCCGCGGGTGGCGAAGAGGGCATCGGCGTAGGGAAGCAAGGGCTTGATAGTCTCGCCCGGCTGCTCCAGCATCCGGGTCGGTCCCTGGAAATACCCGTGGTCGATGGGCAAAAACATGCAATGGCCGTCGGGTTGAATCAGCCGGGCCATTCGGTTTGCCATTCCCCAGTCCATATCGATACCTCGCTTCACTTGATGAGTCTTTTGGGGCCATGGACCCCAGTTATGCAATCTTAAGTTGACCACCTCGACGGGAATATTATCATCGTTAGCGGGCCTGGTAACAAGCAGGGTTGAGGGGTGGTGTCTCTACGTTAATCGGATTTGCCGGGCTCCCAGGTTATCAGCACTTCCCGAACGTCCGGCATCCATCGGGGGACGAAACCTTCCGGCTCCTGCTGAAACAGCTCGTCGAAGTTTTCCCGCACCACTCGATCGGCCCGGTCCCGGTGTTGGGGAGCAAGCCAGATCCCGGCCAGCGCAACCTCCACCGCCTCCTCCTTGGTTTGTGGAAACTCCGGGGGCCGGGGCACGCCGTCAAATGTGGTCCCCTGGGGTAGAAACCGTACATCCGGAAGGATGCCCATCTCCCACAAGGCCGGCAGCAGATAGGCGTAAGAGGGCACCAATGCTTGTTCTTCCTCGTAAACCATCTTGAACAGTTTGGCGTTCAGCATCGGCCCCGCCACGCTCGCCAAATTGATGATTACGCGGCGGCGGGCCGCGCTTTCCAGATTGGCGACGAACCGTGTGATGTCCCGGACGAAATAGGTTACATGGGCGGCATGGACCACGTCCCCTTCCACGCCATCAACATCCAGCCAATCGGATAAGACGAAGCTGGCGTTGTCTATTCCAGCATCGGCCGCGCTCTCCTCGAATTCCTGACCCATGCCGGGAGAAGGGTCGACGTTGATCACCTGACGGCATCGGAGCGACATGGGCAGGCTGAACCTTCCCGCGCCCCCTCCCTCGTCCCCAACTACATCACCCGCCCC
>ERZ813253.728-NODE-728-length-10917-cov-3.688323_pt1 | contig 10917 bp, 15 predicted proteins | sample MGYA00520893_ERZ813253 | MGnify/ENA primary metagenome ERZ813253 (study PRJEB31669, sample SAMD00080414) | marine metagenome | biome: oceanic hadal pelagic zone biome; feature: marine hadalpelagic zone; material: sea water | place: Pacific Ocean:Izu-Bonin Trench...
CACACTTTCATTAATTATACGATATTGTTTACCATCAATCATAAGAGTTTCTTGGTTTAATTCTTTACCAGTTCTTCCAGATGATTCTTCATCATCTTCGTCAGGAACTCTACCAGGAGCACTCGTAAGAGATGAACCTTTCTCAAAATCAGGGTCATCTTCTGGAGTCCAAGGACCAGTATCCCGGGAACCTGGTACTGCTCCCATATCGTAATCATCTTCGTCATCATCTGCTTGTTGTGCCTGTTGAGAACCAGGATGCTTCTTGATATATGCTGCCTGTGATGCTGCATTCATATTATCCCACCAACCTTCTTTTAATTTATTAACTTGGTGTTTTTTCATTACATCTTCAAATGTAACAAGTGGATCACCAAATTCTCTATCCCAAGTATGTTCTTTAATTAATTTTCTTAATTTTAACATTTTATTTCTCCTGTCTCATAAAATCAAATTCTTGATTTTTAAAAGTTTCTTCAAATTCATCAACATAATCTTTAGCTAATGTCTGTCTTTGTCGTTTTGGAAAATCATCTCTTACATTTCCACCGTAAGACTTAACATATCTTTTTGCACCATCATCTATCATATACATAAAAGCTTTTGAAGCTAAACCTTTACGATATTTTCCTTGTTTCTTCTTTTTTGATAAATTCTTCAATATCGGCATATACCTTTGACGATATAGACTGTAATCATTATCAATATAAGCTTTTAATTCTCTCATTTCGTCTGAAAGACTTCTTTCAGTTAATAAATTCTTCTGTTGATGTTTTTGCATCACATCTTGGAAAGTAAGAAGTGGCTCCCCAAACTTTCTATCCCACATAGTAGATTCTTTTAATAAATCTTTAAGTTTAATCATTTATCTTTTCTCATCATTATTTCGTGTTTTAGATCTTCTAATTTTCTAATCCACTTGGTTAAATTATTAATCATATAATTCTTATCCACATCTTTTCGTTGTATTTCAGTATGCCACCTCTTTAGAAGTGTACTAATACTGAACAACGAATCCATATAGGACTTTTTGTTCTCTTTAAAAGACATCGTTATTTATTAATAAAGTCGTCCAATTTTATTAGACAATTTAACTAATCTTTCACTAATTTTACTTAGAGCTTTATGTGTATTCTTCCAATAATCTCTACTATCCACATTTAACTCATTCTTTAATTTTACATTATATCCAACCACTCTCTCTAATTCTGCAAGACTATCACGAGTTTCTCTCATGGCCATTCCAATTTTTTGCTTGGATGTTAAACTCTCATCATTTCTCCAAGCGTGATATCTTCCCTCATTAACCACCGATTCAGTTTTTCTCAATTTCGGGTCATCTGCAATAAAATGACCAGTTCCATCAGTTGGATCATCATGACCTCCCGTATAACCGGCCTTGCCCTTACCTTTACCTTTCTTATTACTACCTTGAAATGCATGTGGTGTATTGTAACTACCACCTACACTTGCGGTAGAATTGGCTTCATCTAATTCTTGTCTAACTAACTCACGAACAAGTTTACGAAATAAATCTTCTTTAACCCGTGACATTGTGAAGTTCCTTGATGAGTTCATAATACCTCATTAGTGCCACAACCTGTTTGTCTTTCACAATTTTACCTTTAGATAAAGTATCAGTCTGTTTAATTGCTTCCCTTAACTTTATTTTAGTTATTTTATCAGTAACCATTGGTAAAAATTTAGACAAGATTTTCTTAATTTTCTCAACCTCACTATCTACAAATTCTCTTAACGAATTAGTATTAGAAATATTATTAACATATTCTTTTAATAAATTTCTCTGCATTGAATTAAGACTCTTATATTTTCCATTAAAATTATCTACCATTAATTGATAAGAAAGTAATCGTAAATCTTTATCTTCTTTCTTAAATTCAGAAATTACTTTACTATCTGTATCACGTGGTTTAGTTTTATTACGAGTAATATGTTCTATAATAGTAAATGTACTATCAACTTCATCCGCTGGGTCAAATACAGGAGTTGTTTCTGACAAAAATGTTTTATAAATAGAAGCATATACTTTATAGTTAGGAATTCGTGCTCTAAAAAAATCTTCTACTTTGTAATTCCTTTTAATCTCCTTAATAAGATTATATTTTTCATTACGAAGTTTTTTATTCTGTAATTTTTCTCTGGCTCTCAATACAGCATCGACCAATTTTTCTGCCTTCCGAGTAGAATTATAATTCTCTTTTAACAATGCCTGATATAATTGATTTTCTTTACCAAGTTCTGTTTTTTCATTAAAAAATTTCTTTATCATTTCTACGGCCTTACTCTTGCCGTTATCATTCATCACATCAACAGTGATCTGACGGGATAATAACTCAAAAAGAATTCCCGTATTTTTTATCTTCGAGTGCTTTACTCTCTGGCCCATAATCTATGCTCCTAAATAATATATTTCTTCATCTATAAATATAAAAACTTCTAATAATTAGTCGTTTAAGTATCACTTAAAGATGATGATACTTCATTTTTATATTCTTCTTCTACATCTGATGATTCAGATAGTATTTTTCTATCTTCTCTACCTAATTTCCCCATACTTTTCTTCAATGCATCATAATGTGCTAACGCAACTCCATATTTTGGACTTCCACTACCACCTTTTCTTTTATCATGTGCACCAAGTGGATCTCGACCCCTTATACTTGAATCTTTTCCATGTTTGGGTCCCTCTTTTGGACGACCACTTCCTGGCCAACCATCTTCTGGTATTTTTAAATCTAATTCTTTACCACTTCTTCCTTGTCTTGCTCCAGGTGGTTGTGCTCCAGGTACTCCTGGCATTCCACCATCAGCTCCACCCGCATCCATCATTGCTCCTTGTGTTCCAACTGCCTCTTCACTCTGAACTGGATCATTGCCTTCCATTTCAATCTGTGACCATCTGAACTTCCGTTTTTGATCTTTGATAATACCGAGTCTTATCTCTTTCTTATCTTCTTCTGTAAATTTAAACACATTATCATAAATCCACTCAGTATCTGCTATCTTTGAGTCCATAAGACTTGTAGCGAGACTTTGTTTATTATTCCACAATTCAATTCTTTCTTCTTCGTATATTGTAGATGGATTCTTTAATTCCAATTCAAAATTTACAAGTTCATCATCTGTATATCCTTGTGCGTATAAATGAACTATAGCAATCTTTGTTAATTCACTGGTTACAATTCTTTGAAGTCTTTCAATCGTTCTTGCAAACCTTACATCTTCTGCGGCGAGTGTTGCTTTACTACCTACATTTTCATCATATCCAAGAAACGCCTTTGGAATTTTTAATGCCGCCATCATTTTATTTCTTAAATATTCAATATCTTCTACCGCTTCATAAGTAAGACCAGGAAGATTATCAATTGAAGTTCCACTATCTCCACCACGAACTGGTAAGAAAAAATCCTCAGTAAGATTTTGAATATTATATTTCAAATTGTAATCGCCTGTAGTTTGATCAATTATTGGTGCCTTTTTCATTTTATTCATAATCTTCTGCATAAACTGTTCAACTTCTGATGGTGGAATATTACCAATATCAATTTTGAAAACTCTCTTTTCAGGTGCTCTCATAATTCTATGAATTAACATTGCATCTTCCATAAGAGATAACTGTTTCCAAACCTTACGGGCTCCTTCAATCATACCTTTTCCGTATGGTATGAAATTTGCATCTGAAAGTAATCTGAAATGTGCTATTTCAAAATTTTCTAATTCTTTCTTACCATGCATACGACCAGTGTGTCTTGCATCTCCTTCTTCAACTACAAATTGAACATAATATGGATTATCTGGATCCTCACCTTCAATACGAGTTACATCATATGCTGAAAGTGGAATTACATTTGTAATACCATATTTTTCTTTAATGTCTAAATAGAGATAAAAATCTCCATATTTACATAGATTACGAACCCACGGCCACAAATTGAATTCTATATTCAATATATCGTAAAAAAGATTATGTAGAATATCGTGAATGTTTTCATTTTCAGAACGAATTTCTAATACTTGCCCATATTCTGATTTCATCGTGGATTCATCTGCATAAATATCAAGTGCTGACGATATAATAGCATCACTATCCATTTCTTCATAATCTCTAAATAAGCCCAATCTTTCTGCCTGAAAACTGATTGCCTGTGCGTGTCCATGTCCACCTGTTGTTAAATTAGAATGGAGTCTTGACCATCTATCTACAAGACGGTTTCTTTCCTGTGCCTGAACTCTATCAGTATCAGCTATTTTTAACATTTTTCCACCTGCATGTCTTACAATTACATTTGTGGAAAATAATCGTTGTAGTCTAGCTCTTAAACTTGTTCTTGCCATAATTTACCTCTTATTTTATTAACCAAGTTAGATCTTCTTTTTGTCCACCTACGTCCCATTCCCAACCTTCTGCTTTTTCTTCTTCTGGAGTATAAAGTGGTTCATAATCTAACATTTTATTTAGGACTGTTTTTTGTAGAGCGATTCCCTCTGCCTTTAATCTAAGTGCAGTATCTCTTACCCACAATCCTATCGCCAAACTCATCGGAAGGTCATCATTGTATCCTTCCATTGCTTCGGCTTTATTGTTGTGCCATATAAACACAAATAATTCATCAATCAGTCTATTAGAATGTACTATGACTGATTTTTCTCTAAAATATTCTTCTAATTTTGCTATTACTAATGGTCTTGTTTTCATAGTCATACTGAAACCAGGGATCATTTGTCTATCTTTATGTCTGTATCTATTTGTTACTTGTCTTGCAGTATCTACATACTGTAAATCTTTTGATGAGTAAAATAAATTATCATATTCTCTGTCTATAACTTGTTGAATTGTCGCCCAACCAATAGACGAGTTTTCAATAACTAATATCGCGTTATTATACTCTATAGCAACATTCATACAAAGATTACCAAAATCTTTTGTAGAAATCTTACCCTTATATTCTGCTACTTGTTCCATACTCTCTATATCTATAACATGAAATGCAGAAAAGTCCGATGCATCACCACGAGCAACATCTGCGGAAACAACATAATCTCTCGAATAATTTGGTTGTCTCCAAATCCATAAATTACTATCAATACCACGTTTTTCTATCGGTTCTTCTACTTGTTTATTTCTATATTCTTCTAAAATAGCACCATCAATTACAGTTTGACCTGATGTGATAAAGTCACAGTCGTATTCTTGGGCTGCCATTGAAGGTCCCAAAAGTTTTTCTTGTCCTGCTCTCCATTTATCATCTCTATCTGGATGTAATGACCAATGTAATCTTATAAAATTCCAATCACTTTCTCCTTCTTCTGCTTCTACCCAAACTTTATGAAACCAATTTCCTACACCGTTTGGTGTAGATAATGCTATACATTGACCACCAGTTGCAAGAGTACTTTGTGCGGCAGTCCATATTGTATCTATTTTCTCAATGAACGCTGCCTCGTCAAGTATCAAAAGTGATAATGCTTCTGAACGACCTGCATCTTCAGTACTTGATATTGCCTTTACTTGTGAGCCATTACTATATCTTAATGATAATTTGTTATCCTCAACACAATTTGACTTTACCCAATTCGGTAAGTTTGCGTGCATCACTCGAATTTTCGTTACAAGGTTTTTGGCTGTATCTTGTTTAGTTGCAATAACCAATATGTTCTTATCAGTCTGAAAAGTCATCATCCACAATGCGTAACCGGCGGTAAGTGTGGATATACCTAACTGACGGGCCTTTAAAATAACATTATAATTATGATTATTAAAATCATTTATCATTTTTTCCTGAAATGGATATAAGGAAAATGGTATCTTACCCTTCATTGGATGTTGGATAATAGCATACTTTTTTAGAAAATATGCAGGGTCTTGTGCACATTTTAAATATTCCTTTTTAATGACTTCTTTCATATTACTCATTAATTCGCTACCTCTACTATTTTAATACCCAAATAAGTTGGTATAATTATTGCTGCTGATCCATATGCAAAATATAGCCATTTATTTTCATACCAACTTGGTTTTGCTAACTTTGCCAATTCTTCGTTGGCCTCATTTTGTTCCTTCAAGGATTCTATTTGTTTATCTTTTTTTAACAATAAAGTAGAATCAGTTTTTGATTGATTTTCTAACTTTTCAATCAATTCTTCATATTGACCAATCTGTATTGTCTTTACACTATCTATATCTTGTAATTTTCCTAACTTACTTTCCCACTGAGCATCTCGTTGTTTAATCATTTCCAACGCTTCTGCTTCGGTATAAGTTATCTGTCCAAATAAGGGGATGGATAGCAATAATATCCAAAGATATTTCATATTCACTCCTTATCTATGTAGTACGTGAACTACACCAGTTGCACCAATTACGACTTTCTTTACACCTATCGGATAAAGTGTTTTAGTGGTAACTTGATCAGTATCTAAAGTTCCACCACTAGCACAATGTATTACTACATTTGTTGCATTTTCAACAATAAATCCTGCACCGGATTTTGAACCTGTAGCATAAAAGGTGGTACTTGACGCCACCTCTGTTACTCCATTATAATCACCAAGTGTTAAATAATCTGGTATTGCCATTTTATTTTCTCCTTATATACATATATATAATTATTTACTTTTGGAAAACTTCCTCAAAAAATCTGCTGCATCTTCTACTTCATCATTTTCGTAAGCTGTTTCCATTTTTTTAATCTCGTTTTGAGTACGAGTAAGTTTTCTTTTTGCATTTGTTATTTCTTTTTTATTTTTATTTTTGTGTACTTGTAATTTTTCTATTTCTTTGGATACTTCTTTTGTTTTCTTTTTATGTTCTTTTATAACATCTTCTAATTCTTTTACTTCTTTTGATTTATTAGCACTTAAAATAGTACTTAAACCAAAAAGTCCTAAAATTGCAACTATTAATTTCTTTAACCATTCCATTATTTCATCTCCATTATTTTTTTATAAATAGACTTACTTTCTAATTGTTTAGTTTTTGAAGGTTCATTAAAATCACTATCATCAGGTTCATCATATTTTCCATATCCTTCCGCATCCCTATCAATTTTTTCATCAAATCCTTTATCAAAAATATTAACTTTTCTATGTATTCTAAATGTAGTGGCTTTTCTTCCATTTATAGTCGGCATCCCATGATCATCTACACCTATATCTTTTATTACCATTTTCTTGTTTTTAAATTTTCCTACTAAAATTGTATCACCAATTTTAACATCTATTGTAATTGCCATTATGCTCTCCAACTTATCATAAGATTTTGTCCATCAAGTTTTTCCGTTACATTATCTTCTCGGTTTAACTCTCCACCCAATCCCATGTCTATGATATTTTTTAAATCTTTAAATGTCAAATCTTTATCGTCAAAAGGATGTGCCATATGTCCGTATGCTCCACCCTCTAATAATAATTCTTTTCTAACTGTATCATCCCACCATTTTTTTGTCAGTGGTTCATATTTTTCAGTATTAAGTTTTGGACGACCACCACCAAATTTTTTACCTTCTTTTGCTGCATTTTTAGTATTTCTAGCATTATCTTTCATATCAATACCAGCTGCTACTGGTGGGCCTGCCATTTGTTGGTCTTTATCAACCCCCATCCATTTGATTACTCTCCAACCCAATGTATCTAATATATCTCGTAAAGCTTTCTTATAAGGTTTTACTTTACCATAAGATATTGGATTTGCTGCTCTGAAAGACATTGTATAATCTTCTTCTGGATCCATCGCTCCTTTACCCAATATATAATCCAACACTTTCCATCCTAATTGATCCTGTAATGAATTAATCCACTTTTTAGACTCCCTTTTATAGTTAGTTAAAGTTCTATAAAATGTAGGTGGTCCATCATCAGTAGGGAAATTAGTACCAGGACTTGATTCACTTAAAATTTTACTAATATCATTATCAACTAAAAAATCACCAATGACTTCACCATTAAATTCTTTTAAATAATCTCTCATTTTAATGCCCTCAATAATTTTTTAACCATATTTGAATCATCTTGATTTATAAAATGAGCATCTTCAGGATTCTTAGCAATTTTTTTAATTTTTGATTTTATTGAAGAAGTTAATTTCACTTCTTTCTGTTTATTTATCATATTATTAGTTCCAACTGCATTAGCTATCATTGCTTTTAAATCAAAAGATACGGTTTTCCACTTATTGGGATAATATAGTTTATCTACAGCTATCTCAATTGAATTACCATCTTTAAAGGCATCACCGGAATTTACTTCTGTTATTAAATCTTTTAATTTAATCATTTCTATCTCTTATACAACTTCTTAAAATCTTCTTATGATAAAACACCTCTCCTATCAATTTCTTTTTGTAATTCTCTTTTTGATATTTGTTTTAATTTATTCTTTTTTATTCTTTTATTATTTACTTATTTATACTTCTCTGGTTCTAATGTTTCTTTTAGCTTGTTTTTAGATGATTTCTTTCCTCGCCTTCCAACATACAAATCTCCACCATCTTTACCTTCATATTTTTCCAAATCATCTTTGGTTTTATCTATGTAGTATTCTACATCTTCTTTTAGTAAGTCTTTTAATTTAATCATGTCTTATTTCTTTTCCAAATTAAACGCCCTGGTTAACATTGCACCGGTATGTTGAAGTTTTAGACGTGCTTTATCATATTCTTTAAAATATTTAATCAAGGTTCTATTCTTACTTTTCTTAATATCATCTTCAATTTCATACCAAAGTTTCCCATCTCGTGCTTTATGAATATAATCACTACCAACTTTTAATAATTTTTGGTGATTCCAGGAAATATCTGAAATATCTATCTTTTCTTCCAATAATTTCTTCATTTTAATCACTTAATTTCTCCAATATACATTGACACAACTATAAATATTAAATTGCTAAACTATTTAGTTTTTCTTCGACTTCTTCTTTAATTTTATTTAATCCTTCAAGTGCTTCGTTAGACATTTCTTCAACTTTTTCTGTATTTTGACTCCACTTTTCTGTTTGTAATTCTACATTTTTAATTCCCACTTGGTCAAAAACCTCTAATGGTTTAGAAGCTTCTTTTTTCCAATCTTCTATACTCTCAATTTGGTCTATTATATAAGAAAGTTGATTATTTAACACCTTTTGTTCTTCCCATTCTTCATATTTACCCTCAACCCGAAGTTTATTCTCAAATTTTACTTGACAATCAAAACAATGATTATGTAATCTATACATTTTATCGTCCAAACGACTTTTCATCACTTTATCACATTCTGGACAAAACCACGGCATTTTTGCTTCTTTTAATGCTTCCATTCTGTCATTTTTTCGTTCTCTTTCTGCCGTTACTTCATCTTCTCGTTTCTTCTTCTCATCTAAATCTCCCATGTGGACGAAAATTCGTTTTTCGGGAGTTTCTCCCCTTAATATTGATTCTCTTACTTTTACGTGTCTTTGATGTTCGTTCATAACTACTCCTAAAAGGTCATCAAGCCAGCTATCTGATTTACGCTGGCGAATGCCCCGGTGAACTTATAAGTTTTACCATTATATTTAAAAACTATTCCTTCACTTGGAACAATAGCATCCAATCCGCCTGTCGCCTTCAATTTATCCAACTGTAATTTTAATGTATTAAGTTTTTTCAAATCTCCACCACTTCTAACATTTTGAATGGACGCATCTAATTGTTTTTTCACTCTTGCAACCGTAGCATCTGGACTTGCAGCTAACCAACCACTTACGTTTTTCATTATTTCTGCACCAAGTTCAAAAAATAATTTTTCAAATGGTTTCATATTTTCTTTAACTATAGCTGCATGGTCTTCTGCATCTACACCCAAAACCCACTCTAAAAATGCTGGAAATTTTTTCAAATCTTTTTTGATTGTAGCTATCTTATAACTCTTATCAAAAAATGCCCACCGTTTAACAAGGTTTTTCTGTATTTTCTTTGGGATTCCAGATGTATACATACCTTCTCCTTGTTTAACAAAATCTTCCCAAAACTTCTGATGGTAAAGTGCTAATGTATCATTATCTTTTAGTTTATATTCTGACTGTAATTTCTTTAATTTATTTACAAAATACTGTTTCTTCTTATCAAAGTCTTGATGTTTAGGAACTGTAAGAAAATTTGGTTTTCCTATCTTATAATGTTTCTGTATATTTTGATTTACTTGTTTAATCATACCTGCCAACATTCTACCACTACCTTTTACTTCACCAACCGCTTTTCCACTATCATCATATTCAAGTGCCCCATGAAATACAATCTCTGCTTTATCATAATTAATCACATTTGCTGACTTGGGCCACATAACCTCTAAATTCATCCAAGCTTTACCATTCATAAAAATCTTATTTCGTTGTTTATCAGACAATTTACCAATGGCCTTCTCTAAATCATGTACGGCAAAACTAAATGCGTCCGAAATGTCTCCCCTACCTTTAAATTTTGATATTATTCCTTTGGCGTCTAACGCGTTTTCACCTGCATTTTTGAGATGACCTTTATTTCTGGCTGCTATTAGTTTTCCACCAGTTGCTTCAGTAATTTCTTCTTCAGATAATTTTCCAAACTTATTAACCATCATCATAAAAATACCTTCATCGTAATAACCAAATGCCTGTTTAAATAGTTCTGGTGTTGGTTTAGGTTCTGTATTTGGATCTAACAGATTTCTCATTACAGTTCCACTTATTTCTTTACCACCGACTTTAACAGAAGCGTGTGGTGCAGTCATAAAATATCCGTGTTCTTCCCATCCCTTTAGATTATTCTTATTCTTCTTATAATCTTGGAAATATGATAAACCACCACTTTTCTTTCTTCCACCTGCTAATCTTCCTGCATCCTTTTCTCCGAATATATATATCACGGCAGTAGTCTCGGAGTCGTATTTATTTAGCACTTTTTCT
>ERZ813253.729-NODE-729-length-10910-cov-3.435686_pt1 | contig 10910 bp, 5 predicted proteins | sample MGYA00520893_ERZ813253 | MGnify/ENA primary metagenome ERZ813253 (study PRJEB31669, sample SAMD00080414) | marine metagenome | biome: oceanic hadal pelagic zone biome; feature: marine hadalpelagic zone; material: sea water | place: Pacific Ocean:Izu-Bonin Trench...
CAGCCTATTTACGAGTTGTTGAGCCACAACTGCACCATAATGGCCACTTGGGGAGTTCTCGAAGCGGCGGGGGGCATCCTCGGCGTGAGCGCCACCACCGTCGAACTGCTGATCCCGTTCATCGGACTTGCGCTGCTCGCCTACGCCTTCCATGGCAGGACTGAGACCCCCGCTCGTTATTCGGCGCCCGGCTGGGTCCTCATCGGGCTCTATTTCTTCCTCGCCACTCCGCATTACGTCGAGATCGGTGACTGGGTGCTGGTGGTGATGTGTGGAGCAGCGCTTCCGCTCGGCATCGCCATGGGCTGGTGGGACCTGAAGATCGAGCGGGAAGGGCAGGATGAACCGGCGGTCGTCTGGTTGCGCGGCTGCGTCTTCTGGGCCGCATTCCCCTACTTGTTGATCGCCCACATGCCGCAGTTGTCCATCGCCGCCGTCTACATCACCGCTTCGCAAGGTGTGCTGTTCCTGAGCTGGGCGGGCATCGCCGACCTGCAATTGGGCGAGGCGCGGGTGGAATATGCTGATGGAACGACGGCGCCGGTCTCCGAGTTCGGCGGCAACCAGTGGTTCCACACAGAAGCGTTGGGAGAAGGTGGATTCTTCATCCCGCTGCTGAACGCCGACGGCACGCCCGTGGGGATATCGATCGTGCTCGCCTGTTCCGCGATGCAGTCGATGATCATCTTCGTCGGTGCTCTTGTGGCGCTGCGGAGCGTGTCGTGGAAACTTAGGGCACGCGCCTTCCTGCTGACCCTGCCGGTCATCCACGTACTGAACGTGTTCCGTAACGCCGGCATCATCTGGCTCAAGATGACCTACCCTGATTGGCACTTGATGGGCATCGACATCTTCGATTTCGGCCACTCCTACGCTGCCAAATTCGGCTCACTGTTCGCAATGTTCCTGATGGCCATCGTCCTGTTCGAACTGCTCCCCACGCTGCACTCACACGTGCTGCGCCTGCTCGACCCCTTGCTGCGCTTCTTTGACAGGGTGTTTCCCCCGCCGAACCCGAAGGTGGTCTGAGTACGCTTGGCTGGGCGCTGCGGTGCTCACCGACCTCGGATCCTGTCGAGCACCTTGCCGCGGAGCGGCTTGTTGTGCTCCCAGGCGAACTGCTTCATCACGCGCACAGCCTCCTTCTCCAACTTGGGGTCGGTCACGAAGTCCGTCACGTCGATGATGGCGTCCCTCGTGTTCGCCTTGAAGGCGGCGATGGCATCCTCGTTGTGGAACACCAGGTAGGCCGAGCCGAATCCGAACCGCTCGCGCAGCAGAGCCGAGAAATATGGGGCGAGCGGGTCTGATGGCGGCAGCACGAAATCCCTCATGGGGGGTAGTTTGGAGGCATTCTCGAGCATCTCCTTGCGCCCCCAGCAGATCTCGAACATGTCCTCGAGCAGGAATCCCTTGATGAACACGCCATCGTCCTCCAGCTGCTTGAGCACATCCATCACGTCCTCGGGCTTGAACGGCCTGCCAGCGAGCCTCTCGAACTGCTTCAGGCTGATGACGGGGATGTCCTCGATGAGTTCGCGGAGATATTCCTGTTTCAACTCCAGCACATCGACGTCGGGCAGGGGGTCTACGGTGCGAAAGCCACCGCGGTAGTCCTGTACCAGGTGTCCTGAGCGGATGAGCGGTTGGGCGAGTTTGCGGAACGCGGAACGGGTCATCGCATGCCTGTCCATGAACAGTTGCGGGTCGGAATTCTCAGAGAAGAAGTCGAGCACGTCGAGCAGTTCCTCGTCGGGCTCCTGGTTGCGGATCGTCAACAGGCGCTGGAAGTGGGCATACGGGGCGTAGACGCGGTGGCTGCGCAGGTTGGTCCCTTGGTGCAACTGACTCGCGGTCGCCATAGATTTCAGGTCGACGCGGTACATCTCGCATCTGCCGCGCAGAGCGAAGTCGTCACGGACCTCCGCGATCTTCACGACTGCCAACGTCTCATTCTCGCTGCGCGTGTCCTGGTGCAGGTTGTTGTTGTAGAACAGGCTACGGATCGACTCTTTGGGCGGGCGGGGGTCCATCACGCCGCCGCGCATCATGCGCTCGCCGTCGCCGACGAAGCGGAAGCCGATGTCCTCGAACGCCTTCTTGGTGGTGTCATCCGCGAGCGAGATCGACTCTCCGTTGAAGTTGGTCAGCAGTGCCACGTCTACCAAGGTGTCGCGGTAGTTCTCCAGCAATCGTTCGAACTGCTCCGTGAACTCGTCCAGATAGGCGTGCGGGATGTGGATGTCGCGCACCTCGAGGTAGTCATGCACCTTGTACATCAGGATGCGACCCACCGGGTCCACCCCCTTGAACACGGGATAGTACCAACCCTGCTTGAGGACGTAGCGCACCTCCTGGATGAAGCGGGAGCAGAACGGGTCGGATTGCGTGAGGATGCGCATCTTCCGGTCCTCGCGCACGCTCTTGCGCACCTGGATGGCGTCGTCGGGCATGCAGTAGAACTCGGTCAGATCAGGCTGCAGTGCCAGCACCACGGCGACCTTCCCGGCATCGACCAGCTCGCGGACGGCTTGGTCGACCTCCTCGGGTGATCGGCTGATGTAATTGCCCAGTGTGTAGCGCTTGACCGGCCCGATGCGCTTGATCAGTTCGAGCAGCGCGTCGAGGAACGGCATCGGCTCGTAGACCTCGTGCACACGATGGAACAACGACAGGCTGCGCTTGCGTTCAGGAAGTTCCTCGTACTGCTTGACGAACACCATCTGGCGCTCGAGGTTGGCGAGGGCGTGCTTGGCGTGGCTCAACATACGTTTGTGCTCGTCATCCTTCGGGATGTCGATGAACAGGTCCTGCCTCACAACATTCACCCCTGGTGGCATCTTGCTCAGCACCTTGGCCTCCATCTCGCCGATCCACGGCTCCGGCCTGAGCCCCAGCAGCAACGGAAGCTGGTCGATCTTGGTGTAGCCCACCCGATTGTGCAGCAGCCTCCCCATCACCACGTCGGGATTGTGTTTGAGGTCCTTCCAGTCGGCGAAGCGATAGTCTGACACGCGGTCGAGCAGTTCGTGCATCTTCTGGAACATGACATGCGATTCGAACGCTTCCAGCGGGTCGTCGTAGAGTTTGAACGACTTTGTCAGCAGCATGTTCTGGAGCAGGCGATATTCGACCACCTTCTCCTTGCCACCGGTGATGTAGTGCTCATCGACCTTGAGAATGAATTCACCTTCGTCCGTCCCTCTATAGAATCCTATTGACACGACGTTGCGCACTTCCAGTTCGTGCAGCATGTTCTCGATCATCCTCTGTGGGAACGGTAACCGACTATCCAACTGCTCCAGTTGCTGTGGCCCTTCACTACCTAGCATGTCGACCAATTTCACACGCAGGCACTCATGAGGGTCGGAGAGCGCCACATCCTCCCAGGCAGTGACCTTATTGCCATCGAATTCGGAGGCCGTCTTGTAGGTCAGCCCGCCCGTGTAGAGTTGGCGCAGGTCGTCCAATTCCCCAGCACCTTGGCTCGCGAGGACGCCTAGTGTACCGTGGATGTCCGCCATCCGGCATGAGAACCATTTGCCATCGACCTGATCGTTCCCCGTGTCTTTGATCTTGGTGATGTCTCCCCGTTCCAGCAGTTCATCTCGCCATTGACGCAGGATGTCGATGTCGATGCCCTCGAGCTTGTCGGCGTACAGCGGGTTCTGCAGATCCCGTTCGAGTCCGCCGCCCATGTCCATCAGTTTCAGCAGGCCGTCGGCGTCCTCCGGCACGGCCAGTTTGTCGCGGTAGTACTGGTCCACCCCCTTCGAGTCGAGGTCGGTGGCGAGCGCTCGGCGCCCGAGCAGGCGGCGCAGGATCTCCGGGTCGATGTCCTTGATGAGATATGCGCGGGTGCGCAGCGCCAGCAGGTCCTCGAACGCTGACATGTAGAGGTTCATGCCCAATGGCGAGGGTATCGCCACCCGGGTGTGGATGATGCGTGCGTCACCGTTGATCACATCCTCGATGAACGATTCGAGTCCGGGCAGGTCGAGGTCGTGCTGCAGGATCTCGTTGCACGCCTCACGCACGAGCAGTGAATCATCCATCGCCCGGTGGGTGCGGAACAGCGCCTCTGTCTTCTGTTGGAACTGCTGCGGGGAGACCTCCTCGGCGCCGACGCGCCGCGGGACGATCAGGCTGCGCCCAGCGACCTCGCGGAAGCGTTTGGCGAACAACTGCGTGTCGAGCAGGTGGGTCTCGATCAAGCGACGGTGGTCATTGGTGGCGAACAGGTGTGGGAATGTTTCGGGTTCTATCTCATGTGACAGTTTGGCGAGGAATCCGTTCTCATCGAACGAGAGTTCGTGCACATCGATGTCGTTGGCCTTGGCCAGCCCCGCGAAGAAGTATCCCAATGTGAGGTTGAACGCCCTCCCTCTGCAGGTGGTGACCATGTACGTCGGGACCGCGCCGCTGATCTGCTCCAGCAGGATGCGGTTGTGGGCAGGAACCGTGAACGATTCCGCGAGATGCTGCTCCAGAAAGACGGCGACGCCGTTGGCGACGGACTTTGTCAATCCATATGCGCCGGTGAGCAACTTGCGCGGGTCACGCTTCCTTCTGAGAGCGGTCACGCACGCCCCCAGCAGCCTGAGCACCGCGCTGGACAGCTCTGGACTGCGACTCTGCGCCTCTCCAGACCAGGAGGGGACGGTTGGGCGGAAACCGGTGACCGGCGAGACGTTGATCCGCGAACCCTGGATCGACTGGATGCGATACGTGGTGCCGCCGAGCAACACCACATCGCCACCGCGCAGGTTCTGCACGAACGACGAGGACAACTGGCCGATCATCGAGCCGTCGGTGTTCAGCACGAGGTAGTTGTTGTCCGGGGCGATGGTGCCGATGTTGGTGTAGTAGATCATCTGCGAGTAGCCACGCTTGCCGAACGCATTGTCCTCCCATTCGACCCAGATGCGATTCTCCTCCTCGAGCATGTCGAGCACCTCGATGTAATCATCGTAGGGGAATTCGCGATACGACCAGGTGGCGGTTATGAGGGTGTAGGCCTCGTCGATGTCCTGCTCCCCGATGATGGTCAGCCCGATGATGAACTGCGCCAATACGTCCAGGCAGTTCTGCGGGAAGCGCAGTTGGTCCATCTCACCCGCCATGATCGCCCCCTGCAACGCCACCAGTTCGAGGAGGTCATGCGGACTGGTCGGCAACAAGCGCGCCCTTGGCACGCCCCCCACCTGATGTCCTGCCCTGCCGATACGCTGCAGGCCGGTGGTGATCGAGCCGGGTGAGCCGAGCTGCACCACGAGGTCGACGCTGCCGATGTCGATGCCCAGTTCGAGCGAGGAAGACGAGACCGCGCAGCGCAACTCTCCATCTTTCAAGCGTTGCTCGACCTCGAGACGGATCGTCTTGTCCATCGAACCGTGATGCGCCTGGATCGCCTCACCATCCCACCCCACGATGCGCCTGAGCCGCGACACGATCTCCTCGGTCATCGCCCGCGTGTTGACGAACACGAGCGTGGTCGTATGCGCCTCGATCAGGTCGCGGATGCGCTCGACGTTCGCATCGAGGATCTGCTTGTGGTCGAACTGCGGGTCGTTGAAGCGCTCGTGTGGCAGGATGATGTCCAAGTCGAGTTCGCGAGCGCCCGAGACCTTGGCGATGTACACCTTCTGGTCCTCTCCCTCCTCTTCGCGTCTGTCCGAGGAGACGAGGTAGTGGGCGACCTGTTCGAGCGGCTCCATCGTGGCGGAGATACCGATGCGCTGCACCGGTGTCTCGATGACCGTGTCGAGCAAGGAGAGAGAGAGGGCGAGGTGCACACCGCGCTTGGTCGGCACGAGGCTGTGCATCTCGTCGATCACCAACCAGGAGAGTTTGGAGTAGTGTGGGCGGAAGCGCTTGGATGCCAGAGTGAGCGCGAGGCTCTCTGGAGTGGTGATGAGAATGTGTGGTGGCTTGCGTAGCATCTTCTGACGCTCGGATTGGCTCGTGTCGCCTGTCCGGAGGCCGACCCTGATCTCCTTGGCACGGCTGGGCAGGAAGCGCTCCCGAATCTCGGTCAGCGGTCCGATGAGGTTCTTCTGGATGTCATTGGCCAGTGCCTTGATCGGCGAGATGTAGACGCAGTAAACTCGCTCCTCGAGTTCGCCGTTGAGCGATTTCCGGATCAGGTTGTCGAGGATTGACAGGAACGCGGTCAGCGTCTTGCCGCTGCCAGTGGGGCTGCACAGCAGCAGGTGTTTGCCGGCGATTATACTTGGAATGGCCAGCTTCTGGGGTTCGGTGAAATCAGGGAACGTCTCCTTGAACCAGTCCCCTACGGGCTGGCTCAAGTCAGCGAATATCGACTCGGATTCGGCGTACGAATCCAAGTATACTGTTTCAACCATGTTCGCGCCGACCTTTTAATTCGGCGGACAGCGGACCGAGGGGCTATATCAACAATTCCCTTTTCAAACATAATCGGATTTCCTCCCACCTCGTTCCGCCGGTGAACGCTGGGCCGTTCACGCCCATCCGACACCGTCAGTGCTCCACCGGGCCACAGGCACCACCTCGGGGTCTCCTTCTCGTTGTGTGAGCAGCGGTGATGCGGCCGCCACGGGTGGCAGCGTCACCTCGCGCAGCGCACCCGTGGGACAGGACCCTATGCACGAAAGGCAGCCGACACAATAGGCGTTCAACACGACCACGGCCCGCTTCTTCCGATGTGGAGCGCATTCGGTGAGCGGGAGGAGCGCCTCGAACGGACAGTGGGTGATGCACAGGTCGCACCCCGTGCAATCCGGTTCGATGATCTCCACCATCGCCTGTCCCATCGTGTACGGGTAGCAGGTGGCCCCTCTTGACTCTGGTGACGCACAAGGGTTGAGAACCGGGTGAGGTTGGAGTGTAACCGAGGAGACCTGTTTCATGGACGAGGACAGGAGTCGAAATCTGCTCTCACTGCTCAAACGCCGTGGGTTCATCTTCCCCGCATTCGAGATTCACGGTGGGGTGTCAGGCTTGTTCGACTACGGCCCTGTGGGGGGCCGGATGCTCAGGAGGGTGCAGCAGGCGTGGGTCGACCATTTCCTGCGGATGGGGAACATCGTGGTGATCGATTCACCGACCCTCACCCCGCATTCAGTGCTGGAGGCGAGTGGCCACGTCGGGGCGTTCAACGACCACGCCTCGGAATGTGCTGCCTGCAACGCGGTCTTCCGCAGCGACCATCTGCTCGAGGCCCACCACTCTAATCCCGACTCATTGGCAGCGGAGGAACTCGACGCTCTGTTGGCTGAGCAAGGAGTGGCCTGTCCCTCGTGCGGTGAGCAGGACTGGCGAGGCGCCCGCCCGCTGAACCTGATGTTCGCGACGAGGATCGGCGCCACGGGGGGCGGCCGTCAGGCGTACATGCGCCCGGAGACGGCGCAAGGCATGTTCCTCACCTTCCCCCACCTCTACCGCCACTTCCGCAACCGGCTTCCGTTCGGTGCCGTTCAGGTCGGCAAGGGATACCGCAACGAGATCAGCCCGCGGCAGGGGATGATACGCCAGCGAGAGTTCAACATGGCCGAACTCGAGTATTTCATCGACCCCGAAGCACCGCTGGAACACGACCTCTCACCGTGGAACGACCGGCCGTTCAACCTCGTGCCAGACCCACAGGGCCCGACCCCGGACCCGAGTCGAACGACCATCGCTGACGCGGTCGCCTCCGGTGTTGTCCGCCACGCCACCGTCGGGCTGTTCATGGCGCTGACCCACGACTTCCTCGTCTCCGTTGGCTGCGACCCGGAGCGAATCCGGTTCCGACAGCACGAAGGCGACGAGATGGCGCATTACGCCAGCGACTGCTGGGACTGCGAGTTGGACGGCGCCTACGGATGGATCGAGGCGGTCGGCATCGCCCATCGCGGCTGCTACGACCTCGAAGCGCACGAGCAGGCGACCGGCAGCAAGGAACTGCGGGCGTGGCGGGAGTTCGACGAACCGCAAACCATCGTCAAGGATGTCCTGACGCCCGTCGGTGGGGTGATCGGGCCAGCCTTCCGCGACCGAGCAAGTCAGGTCAACGAGGCTCTGGCTGCCCTGGAGCAACTTCCGGAATCACTGCCCTTCGAACTCACCTTGGAAAACGGGGAGATGGTCACCATCGAACAGAACATGGTTGAGGAGAGAAGAGTCGAGGAGGTCGCTCGCGGTGAGTGGTTCCTGCCGCATGTCATCGAACCGGCGTTCGGCATCGATCGCATCATCTGGCACATCATCGACCACGCGCACGAAGAGACCGTGAAGGAGGGGGAACCCTACGTCATCCTGCACCTCCCCGAAGGGGTCGCTCCGTACGACGTCAGCGTGCTCCCGTTGTTCGAGAAGGATGGCATGGGGGAGGTGGCGCGCGCGTTGCACCAGCGGTTCCTCGACATTCGCGGCATCCAATCACAATACGACGCTTCCCAGTCCATCGGCCGTCGCTATGCCCGCGCCGACGAGATCGGCACTCCCTGGGCCGTCACCGTCGACCACACCTCACTCGAGGATGGCACTGTCACGGTGCGGCGGCGCGACGACCAGCAGCAGATACGGGTCGGTCAAGACGACCTGTGCGCACACCTCGCCCGAGGCAGCGTCTCGTCACTGTTCAGGTGACGGAGACTCCCCCCTTCCGGGATGAAGGTTCAAGAGGCGTCGCTCGCCGATGGCGCATGATGGCGTCAGAGAGCGTGGAGCCTGTCGCAGATTGGTGCGAGCGCTATCGGCCCCAGACCGAATCGGAGCTGGAGGGCAACGACGCGGCGCGCAAGCGCATTCGCTCCTGGCTGCGGTCGTGGACACGCGGCACCCCTGACCATAGGGGATTGCTGCTCACCGGTCCACCCGGGGTCGGCAAGACGAGCATCGTCGGGGCGATCGCCAACGACCTCGGCTGGGACGTCATCGAGTTGAACGCCTCCGACGCGCGCAACGCGGCGGCGATCCGCAGGGTGGCAACAGCCGGAGCGACCCACTTCACCTTCGGCATGGACGGCTCCTTCAGCAGGGATGCCGGTCAGCGCACCATCATCCTGCTCGACGAGGTTGACCACCTGCAGGGGACTTTCAGGGCGACGAGCGAGAAGCGGATCGGCAGCACTCTGGCGGCGAGCAGAGGTGATGACGATGCCAAGAACGTGCTCACAGGGGATACTGGAGGCAAGGCCGAACTGATGCGGTTGCTGAAGATCGCCGAGCAGCCGGTCATCATGACCTGCAACGACGAGATGCGCCTGTGGGGGAGCGGCCAGCACTGGCGTCCTGCCCGTGACCGGTTCAACGCGCTCGCCAGCGTCATCCAGTTCCGCCGAGCGTCTGACAGTGCCATGCGCAGGATTGCCCACCGTGTCCTCGATGGAGAGGGAGCCGGCGCCGATGGCGTTGCCCTCGACCGGTTGCTGCAGTCGAATCCCGGTGACCTGCGGGCGCTCATCCGTGACCTGCAGATGATCATCGAGAGCGGTGTCGAGCACATCGACATGGCAGCTGTAGAACTGCAGTTGGCGCGCGGTTCACGCGACCAGCAGATCGACCTGTTTCCCGGACTGGAACAACTCTACCGCACCGGTTCTGCTGCCGAATCCACGCGCATCGGCCGCGAACTGGAGAAGACACCTCCCGAACTGGTCGCGTGGGTATCTTGGAACAACGGCTCGGTGCTCCCGGACGGCGAGTCGCGAGCAAGGGCGGCGAAAGCGCTCACGACCGCTGACCACGCGTTGGCGGCGCTCTACGAGAACAACGCCTTCCGTAGTTGGTACTGGGCGGGAGACATCGCCGCACTGTCTGCCAGCGTGGTGTCCTCTGCTCAACCAGAAGGACGCATCTCGCTCTCCTTCCCGGAATTCCTCCGCCGTGGCAATGAACCATGGCGACGAGGCGGACTCATCGAGACGCTCGCCGGGTGCTCCGGCTCCAGCCAGCAGGCGGCACGCGAGGAACTCTGGCCGCAGCTCGCTGCGATCCACGACGTGGGAGATGGCCTCGACGCGAACGACTTCTCCCTCAACCTCGCGCTCGGCCTAGATGCAGACAGCCACCTCCTGCTGCACGGGCTGCCCACCAACCGCGTTGCCTCCAAGCGCATCGCCGAGGCCTACACCGAAGCCAAGGAGAACCCCGTGGTTGAACTCGAGGACATCGATGAGTCCGTGGAAGAATCCGCGGATGACGACGAGCCGCCCGCTGGGCAGCAGCGTCTGGATCTGTTCTGATCACCTTCGCCAGACGCGGGGCGTCAACAGCACGATGACGGTCAGCAGCTCCAGTCGACCGAGCCACATCATCAGGGAGGTGACGATCATCGAAGTCCAATGCAGGCTGGCCCATGTCTGGGTAGGCCCGAAGGCGCCCAGAGTCGGACCGGTGTTCCCCAGGGATGACAAGGTCACACCGATGATCGATTCCAGGTCGAGATCGTACTCGATGAACGCGAGCAGCAGCATGCCGACCATGGCGATGACAGCCCACCAGGACAGCATCCCGACGATGATCCACAACTTGTCATCCTCGACCACCTCTCCATCCATCCTCACAAGGTGCACCTTGCGCGGGGATGAGATGCGGGAGATCTCCCTTCTCGCCAGTTGAAACGCTATGCGCAAGCGCAGTATCTTCAGCCCACCGCTGGTCGAGGCCGGATCGACAAAGGCTACCGTACGGCCGCGTAAATCCTCCAAGGTCTGGGCATCCGAGTCGCCGGGCACGACAAAGATACTGCGGTATTTGACCCTGCCGTCGGCACGGACGCCGACCGCGAAAGCTTCCGCGTTGGCCTCGCGCTCGGCGAGGTAATAGGACATCGGCCCGAACCAGGCGACATCGATGCGCTTCTTGCGCATGGCCTCGATGATGCCGCTGTAGTCAGTCGCGGTAAAGACCCGCCCGCGTTCGCCGCGCCGTTAGCTCGGCACGGC
>ERZ813253.730-NODE-730-length-10897-cov-5.347911_pt1 | contig 10897 bp, 11 predicted proteins | sample MGYA00520893_ERZ813253 | MGnify/ENA primary metagenome ERZ813253 (study PRJEB31669, sample SAMD00080414) | marine metagenome | biome: oceanic hadal pelagic zone biome; feature: marine hadalpelagic zone; material: sea water | place: Pacific Ocean:Izu-Bonin Trench...
CCCAAACCATTTACGGTAATTTGCTTAGACCATCTTACATTGTAAATATTTTGCCACTCAGAAGGTATTGATACATCTGATGTTGCTGGATTAAGTTCTCCCACAATATATAAAGTATAAGACCCTGGTTTTACATCAGAATAAACCTCAACGGAAACCCTCCGTAAATCTCCCTCTAAATGGGATCTAACTGGTTCAATATAAATTGTTTCGCCTGTTTCATTATGAACCAATTCAATTTTAACTTCAACTCCTGGTTTAAGAAATGATGAACCACCAATGAGAAAACTACTTTTACCTTGTGTTAATATTACGGGGCATTCTAAAACACGAAAATACTTTGAATCAAATACCGTATCTTCTACTAAAACGTCAAGATTTTTTAGTCCTAAAAATTTACTTATACGTTTAACAACAGCCAATTAATTTCTCCTGAATAGATTTATTCATTAATAAATATCAAAACCACAAATTCTTAATATTTATAGTATGATAAATGTATGACTTTTGTATGATTCACATATTTATATTTAACAGGAGATTATAATGGAAAGAGTTGATATAAAAATTAGACCAATGTATAGAGATTTATTAAAAAAATACTGTAAAGCTAACGGATTTAAAATGTATGCATTAGTAGAACAATTAATAGAAAAAAATTGTTCTATTCGTACACCAAATGAAAGAAATGTTTTAAGATCAAATGAATAGGCACAAAAAAATATCCCCTATTATATATGAGGATATTTCTAATTTACAAATATTGTTATAAAAAATCTATTAACTAAATTTATCTGGTAATTTTATTTGACTAAAACCCTTTTCTTTAGTAATTTCAAGAAGTGAATCAACTGTATCTCTCATGGATTCAATATGAGATACAATAAGTGCGAATTGGAATTGAGTTTTTAAATATTGAAATAACATATAAACAGAATTAAGATTATCAGAATCCATATTACCAAATCCCTCATCAATAGCCAAGAAATTAGCTCTCGGTAGATTACACACATTAATCAATCCAACTCTCATAGCAAGAGACGAAACAAACCTTTCCATACCACTACTTAATTCAAGTGGCCAAATATTATCTTCATCATAAGCAAGATAAGTATTAATATTCTTACCATCCATTTCTAATATAATACCAAAATCTACCATCTGTGCAAGAATATCATTAACCTCACCCTCAATAGTTGGAAGTGCCTTTTCTATAAGTTCATATGGAATACCATCTCGTTTAACGGCATCCATATAATATTCATAAGCCTCATATTTAGTTTGCAAATCTTCTACTTTATTCATAGTTTCCATAATAGTTTTCTTCTTAGTTATATTAATCTGTATTTCACCATGAATAACTTGTATCTTATTATCTATTGTTTCAACTTGATAATCTAAATCATCTATAGAATTTTTAAGGTTATCAATTTCTTCTTCTACTTGTTTATTATAAACAATATCATTTTTACTTGCATGATATTTTTCTATTTTTTCTTCTGTGAGTGTAATCTGATGAAGAGTATTTTTCTTTCTTTCTTTTAATAAAACTTCTTCTGATTCTAATTTGTTTTGATTTATATCAATAGTTTTTAATGCTTCCATTGACCTATCAAAATCAACTTTATTGTCATGAATATCACTCATATTTTCAATTTGTAAATCAAGATAATCTAAATTAGAAATAATTTCACCGGATATCTTTTTATCTTCATCTAATTTTTCATTTGTTGCTATTGCATCTAATGTAAAAGGATTGCTCATACAATACTCACAATCTTCATCCCATTCTAAAATACCAAGTTTTTCTATTTTATCTAATTTATTACGAACTTCAATTTTAAGTTTATCAATTTCAATTCTCAATTCTCTTTTATCATCTTCTAATTTTATTAAATCAAGATATTTTTTATTAGTATCTTTATTAACGTAATCTTTAATTCTATGTTTTAACTCAATAATTTTAGATTTATTTTCTTCTTGAATTGCATCTACTGATCCTAATCGTATATCCATTGATTCAAGTTGACTTTCATAATCAATTTTATCACTACTTAATTTTTTAATATCAATAATAGATTCATCTACGGGTCGTAATCTTTTAGTTAAATTTAATATTTGTTCTGTAAGTTCTCTTTTTCTTGTTATTAATGTTCCCTTTTGACTTCTTAAATCTTTCTGAACTAATTTATATTGGATATCACTTTTTTCTATATCTGATAAATCTACATCATAATCTGTTTTTCTAAAATCTTTTAATACCGCTGAGATATCAAACATTTCCTCATGGGCTAAAGTATAAAGTTGGTCAAAAATTCCCATTCCCATAAACTGAGCTAACAAATCTTTTCTCTCTTTTTGTGTCTTATCTATGAATACCGTAGAATTGTTTTGTAGAGATAAAGAAGTCAAAACAAAATCCTCATAAGAACCAATCACTCTACGAATATTTGCGTTTGTAGTTCTTCGTTGGTCACCATTCAATGAAATTCTATCATTACTATCATCAATCATCCAAAAATCTACATCAACCTTTACATGACCGTTCCTTAATCTTTTACCTTTTCTCTCAATAAAATATTCAGTTTCATTTATTTCAAAACCTACTTTACATTTAAAAGAACCTTTCTTGTTATTTAATATTCTTTCTGCCTTGTATGCTCGAGATGATGTATCAAATAAGGCGAATGAGAGAGAATCTAATAATGCTGACTTACCAGTTGCGTTCGGTGCAAATAATCCAATTATTCCATTAAGTCGTGTGAAATCTACTACATTATCTTCACCATAAGAAAACATATTTGACCACTCAAATCGTTTAAGTTTCCAAAATACATTACGAGATATTTCTTCTACTGGAAGTTGATTATTCAGTTCTTCATTAATATCTTTTATTTTTAATAAAATCTCATCTTCTATAATATGATTCCGTTTTAAATAATCCTCTATTAAATCATACTGATAATCTGGGTTAGTCATATCACCAATATCTACCATCTGACCATCACGTATTCTTTCTGTCAATCTATCCGTTCTATTTACTACTATCTCCTTGATACCGTATATCGTCTGTATTTTGGTCAAGGCCCTCTTTAACTGAACTGAGTCAGTATTGGACACCCTTACTCTTAACCTGGCTTTCTGTGGCATATCATCCACATCAGGAACTATACCATTATCAACATCTAATGTATAATAACCGTAATCATTATGAATAGGAATATAAGTAGATTTTCGTTTTGGAACATCCCATAATAGATAACCGTGATCCAATCCTTCACCGTGATTTTGTTGGACAAGAGAACCACAATAAGATATAGTTTCTTTCTTATTTAAATGTTGTCGTTTGTGTATATCACCCAATAATCCTAAATCAAAACCTCTAAACTTAGCAATCTTTACTTTTGATGGTAATCTAAATCCTAAATCAGTTCTTGATTGGTCTACCGTTCCGTGAAATAATACAATTTTTGTCTTACCTTCTACATCTTTTGCTAATAGATAATCCTTTTGATTATCCCAAACATCCCACACTACAAAACTTACATCTGCACATTTATACACACCTGTATTTTTTAAGTAATGTAAATTAGGATGATTAAGATTTTCTACAATCGGTGTTAAACAATCCATACGACTTAAATTGTTTAAATTACAATCGTGGTTTCCAGCAATGATGATAGTGGGACAAATATTAGATAAGTTCTTAAATAACCTTGATAATTGGTCAATCAATTCAGGTGACATTTCTGTTTTGGAATGAGCAATATCACCACCTATATATGCTATAGCATTATCTGGATATTCTTTAACCTTTTCATATAAACGATTGAATACTTCTTCGTATTCTCTATGCCGTTTAAGGTTTCGGATTTGGATATCCGATATGTGGTGAATGTATTTAAGTTTACGAAATGGAACTTTTAAAACATTCGTCATATATTAATACTCTTTTTTACTTTACCGTTCAACTTGTATCTCATTAAATCTGAAAATTTCATTTTCTCTGTTTCTTTTAATAGTGGAATAATTTTCTCAAATCCCAAATCTGATGGGTCTTTCTCGGGCAAATTAACAAAATATACATCAATATCATTTTTCATAAATTCTTCAACCATTTTTAGAGAGTCTTGAAAAGCATCTCTATCTAAAGATATATATATTTGTTTAACTTTTTTCTCAATAATTCTTCGTTTGAGATTTGATAATATTGTTTTTCCGAATAACGGGATGGCATTTCGTTTTACTGCTATGGCGTCAAATGGGCCTTCACATAAAACTATTGGTTCATCCCAATTTATAAATAATTCAAATCCAACAACATCTTTCGGTGTCGGTGAATTTCTGTATTTCATTTTACTTTCAAATATGTCCCTACCCACAAAAAAATTCAATTGGCCGTTATCATCATAAGATGGAATAATAATCCTATTAGTATAAAGTCCTTGATCACAATACCCAATATTATATTTTAATATATCCTCGTATGTAATTTCTCTTTTGGATAAATAGTACATTGCATTCTTGTATACTGGAGATGGGTGTTTATATACCAAAGATAAAAATTCCTTTGGTAATTCCACTTTTCCTTCTTTCCTTACTTCCTTACTTTCATACCCATACGAAATTTCATCTACAATACCACGTAATTCTGTAAATTGGTCGTTTGTAGCACTTAATTTTTTGAATAACTGAAATAAATTATAACCACCTTCTTCACTTACCCAACAATGCCATTTTCCATTTACTATATTTACTTGTAACTTTGGTTTATGATGCACAACAAAAGGTGACCAATACATATATTCATTTGGTTTCTTTAATTTCCTACCTTTAGAACCTATTACTCTGTCAAGTAGATATACTATATTATTTGACATTAATTAACTTTATAAATTCCTCTAACTCTATGGTAACATAAGTTTTACTTCTATTTCTTTTAAATATTAAAACGGGAGGGTAATCACCACTATTTTCTGCTGCCTGTTCTAATGCTGACCAAATACTTAATTTTTCTTGATTTTTACATTCAAATGAATATGGAATAAGTTTACGGGCGGCCGGAGATAATTTGATATCTTCACCAGATTCGCCCATAATAGCAACCTTAACGTCATCTGGTTCTAATTTATCTGAAAAGTGTTCGAGAAGTAAATCTCTGATTTTATTTTGTAATCTACGGCCTTTGGCCTTACCTGAGCTTGTTTTCATAACCTATAATAAGTATAACTATAATAGTTCAAAACTACTTAAATTTTAGCTTCCATTTTCTACTATATTCTTTCCGTGCCCATCTTTCTGCTTTTTCTTCAAAAGCGTTATCATCGTGGAAATCACGACCTTTATTTACGGCTAAATCACCAGCTGCCTGATATTCACGTTCATATTTCTTGGCACCCATTTTTTTTCTATCATTTGCGTGATCTATTTCATGTAATACTGTAATTATGAATTCCTTAACTGATGAATAACTTTTTCTTAAATTGATTACATCATTAACCCAATCGTAATCTGCTTTATTCGTTCCTTTTACTTTACCAAATTTAACTTTGGAACGAAGTCTATAATCCTTAACTAATTGTTCAGCAGTATCTTGATAATCAAGTCTTTCTACAAGTAACGATTTTAGTTTTATCATTAGAATACGTCACCCGCTAATACATCATCAATTGCAGATTTTATTTCATCATTGCTAACCTCAACAATTCCATCCATATCTGCCTTCCATACTTCCTTTTTAGAACCATTATAAAATAATGCTATAGATGGATAGTTCCGTATTCTTAATTTTTTAACAACCTTTTTAGCATCTTCTGATGCAACTGTAAGAATTATACAATCATTATGTCCCTCTATCCCATCTAATATTTTAGGATCGAGGTTTTTCTCTTGCCATTTTGAAGTGAATTTTACTACTACAAAACCCCTTTTTGTTTTATCTTTAAAATTCTTATCTGTTGCGTCTTGTCCTCTTAAATCATTACATATAAATACTCCAATTAATGCAATTACTGCCAACAAATTAAATCCATATCTTATTAATTTACTTTGATCCCTCATAACTAATTCCCCACCTTTATTCTTAAATTAGTAACTTCCTTTTCAAGTTCATCAATTTTTTCTTCATATTCATCAATCTTATCAAATACTTCATCCATATCATCTTGTAATTGGCCAACCTGTGATTTATATTGTTCATATGAACGAGGCCAGTTATATCCTTCAGGTCTTGATGGATATTCTGCAGAATACCATGACTCTAATGATGGAAGTTCTTTTGCTTCTTGTATATCTGCCTGAAGTGCATACCAAAATCCAACAAGTGTTGCAATACCAACTGCAGCAGTAATCATTGTTTTAATATCTAATGCAAATTTTGTTTTCATTACAACATCTTCACTTATATCTATTGGTTGTGCTATTACTTTTTTCTCTATAACTGGTTTTATTGTATCATCATGTGGAGTATTTAATATCGCGTCTGTTAAATCCTCAACGGTGATATAATTCATTTCAATTAAAATATCCCCTAACTTTTTTTTATCACCTTTTAACTGTTTTTGAATGGCCTTGGCAAGCTGTCTCCTTGTAATAACATCTGCCTCCATTAGGAGTTCGCCTAATCTTTTTCCATTGTTTGACATTATTTATCCCCAAAATATTCCTAATAATATTATTACTAATCCTAATCCAACTAAAACCAAAGATTTCTTTCCACCAAACCAAGGAATGTCTTTTCCAAAGATATGCCATTTATAATCTACTGGTTTCCAGATTTTACCATAGTAAATGTGATTGAGTGCAGATTCATATAAAAATGAACCTATTAACCAGGCACCTACACCAATAAGTAGAAAAGATTTTACTGGAACATCCAAAAAGAATGCTGTAATAACTGTTCCCCAAATACCGAGATTTTCAAATATTCTCCAACCATGATAATCCATTATACCATTTGATTTATTATTTGAATGGATAAGTTTATTTTCATTTCTACGTTTTGGTTTTGCCCAAGTATATCCTTCCGTAACTCCTTCACTAAACCAATACATTATAATAAATAATGGAAATAATATTTCTAATATCATTTATCTTCCACCATAATTATAATACGGTGATTCTTCTGAATTCGTATTCATCTTTAAGTTATTGAATTCTATTTTACCTTCTATATTAGCTTCTGTATATGGGTCATAAAATATTCCTTCACCATTACCAGATATAATCCAACCACCGTCTTTTTCATCAACTCTACTTATACGGGCTACTCCTGAAACAGCGACATCTTCTTCACCAAATATTTCCATTCTTACCCATTTACTCGGTGCACCGTGATCACAAATGCATATTCTAACACATATTGGACATTCTGCGGGCCATTTATAATTTCCCACATCAACAGGTTTACTATTTGATGTTCTGCCTTCCCAATCAGTAAATACTATGGCGTAATGTTCTTTATCCAGTTCAACTCTACCACCTTCTTCTTGAAAGTGGATAACGAATATCTTTTTAGTATATGTATGACCATTTTCAGCAAGATATTCAACTTCTTCACCGTAAGTTGTAATTTTCTCATAGGTTGCTTCTACATCTACTTCAACACCACCAAGCCATAACTTCATTGATGTTTCCTCATCTACATCTACAGCTACATTATCTTCACAACTAAATGTAAAGAGTAAGGACATAACTAATAAAAGTTTTTTAAACATTTTTTCTCTCCTTAAAAAGTTAAGTTAATTAACAATCGCAATTTTCACAAGTGCAATTTTCACATTTACAATCTTCACATTTACAATTTGGATTGTCGCATGTTTTTTTCATTTTATTTCTCCTATTTTAAATTCCCACAAATTGATAATTCAATCCAATTTTAATATCATAAGCTGGTCTTCCCCAATAATACAAATACTTACCTTCAGCATAAAATCCTAAATTATCTTGTAATTTAAATCCAATTACTGCACCAAAATCATAATCATTCCAATCCATCCACATCGGATCCATAAACATAAAAGTTTCAGGTTCTTTTCCTTCTTCTTCGTGTTCTTGCCATGCGGATGCATTGTGATAAGAATATTTATCCATTCCATAGTGATAAGGATATAAACTACCCCAAGCATGTATCCACCAATTATCTGTATACTTATACCAATCTAATCCAAGTGATACTGATATTTCTCTCTGGTTTCCTAACGCTATAACTTGTTCATCAAACCAATTTTCTAATAGTTCTGGAAAATGATATTGATAAAATTCTCTATCAGACATTGCCATTAAATTACCATCTGCATCATACCATCTGTAATCCCATCCTACATATCCAATAAACTCATCTGTACCATAATCATAAATTGCTATACTGCCATCAGGATATCCATCTCCATCCATATCAGGATAATATAATCTATCATCTACACCAAACTCATCTGCTGCAAATTCCCACCACGCTGAAGTATACCAACTACTATCAATAATTGTTGGTGCAAATCCGTATGCTGGATGTGTTCTTGCTCCTATACCAACTGAAAAATTAAGACTTCCTAAACCATTTGTAAATTCTTTTCGTAACCTTAAATCACCTTGACCATATTGTATAGACTCTAATTCTAAATCTTGATACTTCACTTTAAATATAAGCCAATCACCAAGATATCTCAAAAAATATTCTTGACTTTTAAATTTATCTCCCCATCTCCGTGCTTCAGAATACTTTATAAGATATTCAAATCCCTTTACATTGCCTATTGTAGCAGATTCATTTGGACTTGCTTCATCACCTTTATACCAATCTCCTCCAACACCTGCATTTTTTACACCACGTTTTGGTTCATAATGAAATCGTGCAATTTTTCTTAAACCAAATGAAAAATCAAAATCTGGTTTTAATTCTCTTTCTTCTTTGTGTACAGTTAATTCCCCACTTAACCAATTTTCCATTCCTGTCTCAGGATCAATCATTGAAAGTTTATATCTATCACCTTGGTATACTGGTGATGTTAAATTGAATCCTGCATAGGCAGTTGAATACTTAAAAAAATTTACTATAAAATCTTGACTATATAATGTTGTTGATAATAGCAACAAAATAAGTAATTTTTTCATCATATTTCTCCAAAAATATTATACTTTCACAATTATAAATATTAACCTCTCTAATAAATATAAAATATACCGATTTAAGAATCAAATCGTACTAAAAATGAAATTGGTAAATCTTTATCGTTTTTAATTGGATTGGATAGTTTTGCGATGACTAATAACTCGTTTGTATCGTTATACAAACCTATATTTGTGATATATGTCCCAAATTCTGAATGTGTTGTGAAATTTTGATATTCAGTTCCTGCATTATAAGATGATAAATAAGAACTGCTCGCGGGTGGTAATACTAAATCAATAGTATTTTCATATTGTGGATTGCTCCAATTCCCATTATAATTGTATCGGGCTCCTTGAGGAATTTGTATACTTCCACTCCTACCTACAACTGTACTTGGATTTGTAGTGCCAGTAAATTGATATTCTGCTACATTACAAAGATATTCATATTCATTGGAAGTTTTTGTTGCTTGAAATCTTAAAGACCATCCATTTGCTCCCGTTCCGAGTCCAATATTAGTATATGAAGAACCAGTATTTGTAATTGCAACTATACCATGTTCATAAAATATATTTCCTATACAACTTCCACTACCTTGTGCAGTAAGAGTTCCTGCTGCAAAACTTGAAGAATATGAATAATCATATAATTGTCCATGCCCATCATCTCTCAAATCTATAGTTACGTCACTACTATCGTCAAGAATTTTAACTGAATATGGTTTAACTTCTTCTCCAAAATAATCTTGTGGGATTGTTATAACATTTACTGTATCATGTAATTCTCTCGGAACTATTGATCCCCAATCTTCTCTACCGTGAGGCCATTTTCTACTCCAGTTTCCTGCAGTATATATCGGATATCTTGCTATAGTAGATTTTGGATTTGAAATTTGGTCATATTGATAATATAAATGACTAACCATATAATACAAAGGAAACTTATAAAAAGTCCCATCACTATACCAAGTAGTCCAATTTTTACCTAAACTTTGAGAATCAGAATTAAATACTCCATAACTTTGAGATTCTGCAGAACCTGTTTGGAAATTATGAAAACTTCCACTTATACCTTCAAGTCCATAAACTCCACTTCCACTATCAGAATTTGTAAAAGTGAACTGTTTATAAGTTTTAAACGATTTGATTGACCTATCATCAGGAGATATATCCTTAAACATTGGAATCTCCTTTAAAAATCAAGTCTTACTTTGATAAGTGCTTCAGTATTTGGATCTTTTTTGAATGGTCTCGATAACTTTGCAACTGCTAATAATTCATTATTATCATTATAAAGTCCTACTGATGTAATGTAAGTATTTGGTTCTGTAATAAAAGAACTATTAACTAATGCTGCATTATCTCCTGTAACATATGATGGATTTTGACTATGGTTATATTCCCCACTCAATATTTTACAAAAATACATTGAACTTCGTTTTTGTTCTTCCCTACGAGATGCAAAGTATGCTCCAGTTTTTATAGAAGTAAATAATTTTCTATGATTTAAATCATTAGAAGATGCACTTGTTCCAAGAGGTTCTATAAATGCCGTATTATCTCCAGCACTCATTGAACCAGATGCTAACGAATTTGGATTTAAAACAATCATACCCATTTCTGGATAAAATAATCCATAAGAACCTGAATTTGAAGCGGCAGCTGATGCTGACGCGGTAGTATATACTCCACTTGCAACTGAACCACTAACTACATTAAATTCTCGTTTTGCGTTTCCAAGTAGTGGATTTTTATTTGCGTTACTATCATCTATTAACTTGACAGTATTACT
>ERZ813253.731-NODE-731-length-10889-cov-4.287679_pt1 | contig 10889 bp, 10 predicted proteins | sample MGYA00520893_ERZ813253 | MGnify/ENA primary metagenome ERZ813253 (study PRJEB31669, sample SAMD00080414) | marine metagenome | biome: oceanic hadal pelagic zone biome; feature: marine hadalpelagic zone; material: sea water | place: Pacific Ocean:Izu-Bonin Trench...
CATACCAGTCAACTCTTCAAAAGCACTCAAAATGTTATCAATAGTCTTGGGGACACCCGTAGAAAAGTCAGGTGTCTCAAGCAGGTGCCAATTATCTCTGTTAATCAGAGCCTCTTCTGGATCAGCGCCGGGTGGAAACCTGTCTGGGTACATCATTTTCTGACCCAATGGTTCGCAAGTAAAGGCATATAACGCCCAAGTTATGTAAAACTTGCTCACACCTAACAAACGACTCACGACTAGATTGGCTCGGACATAGCGGTACGGGTTTGTATGATAAAAATCCCATGATTCAACACCATACAGGTCGTAGATCAAAGCTAGCGCGAGCATATGGACCGACGCGGTTGAGTTCACTCGGTTAGGTGACGCTAATACGGCAAAGTTTTCGTCAAATTCTCCAGCGATCGCCGCATCGAAGACGTCTTTCATCTCTTGTTTTGCAACATCTTCGCCTGTTTGCCAGCGTGTCAGTAGATGAAGTCCCGCGGGAAAAGCATAATCTTCTATTTTAATCATTGTCATAGTAGTACGATTGACATGAGAATGAAGTGTACTCGTTTTTTACTGCTTGTGATAAAGACGAGTTATGGCTCCATTGTTTGGTAGAGCAGTATGCCAGTATAAGCATGTCATACGTTCCCCCATTTCTGAGAAGAAATTTAGACAGATAATTTCGTTATCAAGATCCTCATACATTTTCATTTATAAAACATCAAGGTGTTACCGGTGCCGGACTACTTTTATCCTGTATAAGCCTTTGTGCAAAGGGCTTTATTATTATTTGTAAAAAACTACCCCAACTCACCCACTTTTGAGTGCCATAGGTTGGGTATGCCAAAGACCCATTTATTCTTAGTAGATTTAAATGGGAGTATAGACAGTCAATTACAAGGCGAGTGGGACCATTATTTTGACGTGATTTTGAAGTTGGGGAAAAAAGAGTAAGTCAAAAACCACTCTCCCTCACACATCAAACGAAATTTGGACTTAATTATCGTCTAGGACTTCTCGTACATTATTTTCTGAATTATTGACCCACTAACCACTCACGCCAAGCCTCATAAATCATCACCATTGCCAAAGTGTCAAGTTCGCAATACCTTAACAAGCCGTTTTTTAGTTCATTGTATTCATCATCACCCATTTCAGAAAATTGCATGCGTGAGTACGCGGTCATTGCATCACCACCATCACTAATGTCTTTATTATCTCCGCTACTCAATTTCAGAAGTTACTAATTGTTAGGCTAAAAAATAACAATTTTGGACTGAGGTCAGTTCAGTGTGTCGCCTCTTTTTTGAAAAGGGGTGGGTGGGGTGTCTGTAGCTAGATTATTAGTATTAAAAACAAGCTAAATTAATGCTTTCTTGTTGTTGAATATTGAGCGACTTATTGGTACAATGTACTGGTACAGAAACAACACGATTTATCCTTTTTTTAATGTTGTACTGTTATAGAGTTTTTGTGTTTTTGACGATTGTTGACGAAAGTATTATTGCGATTTTAACTAGCGGGGCTTGTCGCTCTAGCTCCACCAGCAAAAATATGTCGCGTTCGTCTATTGGTTAGGACTCCAGGTTTTCATCCTGGCAAGAGGGGTTCGACTCCCCTACGCGATGCCATATTCGCTATCTTGGCCTGACAATATATTGCAAGCCTTGATACTAAATAAAGACATGATTTTTGTCCCGTTCGTCTAGCGGCCTAGGACATCAGGATTTCATCCTGAAAACAGGTAGTTCGAATCTCCTACGGGACGCCATATTTATCAACAATCTGCATTATTGTTGTATTTGCCTTCTCTAAAGCCTTTTAGTTTGACTAAGTGATGGTATAGAATGGCAGTTAGGTAAAAAACATGGCGAAGGAATTCTTACTTTTACTAGTGGTGTTCAATATCAAGAAGTTTAGGAAGACGTCAAGGTGGAAACCGAACAACTTCAGGTGTTGCTTTAAAGCTGTATATGCGTATGATTCATCCTATACAATGTGCAGCATAGCTTAACTATTATTTTGATTATTTACTCCACCTGTCATATGTCCAATGTGATCAAGCTACAAGTTTTTAATGTCCAGAAATTTCTGATTGTTGCCCTTGTTCTTTATTTATGGCCAATTATGGTGTTGGCAAGTAATTACAAAGTAACCCAAGTCGCATCAGGTTTGGGCATTCCTTGGGGTATGACGTTTCTTTCAAGCAGCGAAATACTCTTTACCGAGCGGGGAGGCAGACTCGGTATTATTAATCTTGATTCAGGTGATGTTAACTATTTATCAGGCTTGCCGGCTATTCTTGCAAAAGGTCAAGGTGGCTTAATGGATGTCGCTAAACCAGCCAATTATAAAGCCGGAAATTGGCTGTATTTTAGCTATGTTAAACCTTTTAAGAATTACGGTGAAACAACCTTGGCAAGAGCACATGTTAGTCACGAGGGTGTTGTTGATTGGCAGGATTTATTGATCACACATTCAGTTGATGGAAGTGATAAACATTATGGCAGTCGCATTGCTTTTGATGCAACACACGTTTATTTCTCTGTGGGTGACCGTGGTTATCGGCCCAATGCCCAAGACCTAAGCACCCATGCGGGTTCCATAATGAGACTAAACCTAGATGGCAGTATTCCAAAAGACAATCCTTTTGTCGGCAATTTGGAAGCGCTTAGTGAAATTTGGAGTTACGGTCATCGCAATCCTCAAGGCTTGGTATGGGACGATGCAAAGCAACGACTGTGGTCAATTGAACATGGGCCTCGTGGTGGTGATGAAATCAACCTGATTGAGAAAGCCAAGAATTACGGTTGGCCAGTTATCTCTTATGGCAAAGAATATTGGCTGCCTTTTGCTGTGGGTGAGGGCACCCACAAAGAGGGCATGGAGCAACCTATTAAAGTCTATGTGCCTTCAATTGCACCGGGTAGTTTATTGTTCTACACAGGCGAAGCCTTCCCTGATTGGCAAGGGGATTTGTTCGCAGGTGCACTGAAACTGCGCCATATTAATCACATAGAGCTTGACAATAATGGTCTGGCGATTGCCGAAGAGTGGCTATTTGAAAGTTTAAATGAGCGCATCAGAGCACTTTTACAAAGCCCTCAAGGTTGGATTTATTTCTCTACTGATAATGGCAATATTTACCTTGTTCAACCACAATAAAATGCTTTCAGTAAAAAGCATTAGTATGATTTGAATTAAAATGTTGATATGGAAGTTCTTAAAATATTAATACCCGAACGCATGACAGGCGAGCGAATCGATGCTGTTATTGCGAGAATGTTGCCACAGTATTCGCGCTCAAAAATAAGTGCTTGGATAAAGGCGGGCGACATCATGATAAATCAACAAAAATTCAAGCCGAAGGAGAAAGTAAAAGGCGATGAGATTGTAGAGATCACTGTTAAACAAAGTGAGAGCATAAGTTGGATTGCACAAGATATCCCACTAGTGGTTGTTTATGCAGATGACGATATACTTGTTATTAATAAACCCGTTGGTATAGTCAGCCATCCAGGTGCGGGTAATTGGCAAGGCACTTTGGCTAACGCCTTACTTTATTATGACTCTAGTTTAGCAACATTGGACAGAGCGGGTATTGTCCATCGATTGGATAAAAATACCTCGGGCTTGATGGTGGTGGCGCGTAGCGAAAAAGCACAAAAACATCTAGTCGAACAGCTGCAAACGCACACGGTTTCGCGTGAATACTCGGCGATTGTTTACGGTCATATGATTTCTGGTGGTACGATCGATAAACCAATTGGTCGTGATAGTAGAGACCGCATTAAACAAGCAGTAAGTGAATCCGGCAAAGAGGCGTTAACACATTATCGAGTGATTGATCGATTCGCTCATCACACACACGTAAAAGTTATTTTGGAAACGGGTAGAACGCATCAAATACGCGTCCATTTGTCGTATATAGGTTATTCACTGATTGGTGATCCGATGTATGGCGGTAAAATAAGATTTCCGAAAAAAGCCGATGAAGCCTTAAAGGATGCATTGAAAGGTTTTAAGCGTCAAGCGCTACACGCTAAGAAGCTAACATTAACCCATCCTATCAGTGGTGAAACAATGTCTTGGAAAGCCCCTTTACCCGATGATATGTTGGCATTACTTGGCGTTTTGAGTGAGTTTGATGCTGAATAACACAATGAGTCCTTTACAGCAATCATTATAAAATGATTGCTGTAAAGGACTCACAATGCCATTCCGTTATGTTTCCGCTAAACGTTCAGTTTCATAGCACACCAAGATTTATTGAAAATGGCGCAAGTAATAATAACTATGGAAATTTTAATCTCGCCAACCATGTTGGCGACGACCCAAGTGCTGTCAAAGCAAATCGTCAGTTATTAATGGGGCATTACAGTCTACCATCATCGCCAAAATGGCTTGACCAGTGTCATTCAAATATTTGTGTTAATGTTGATGAGAAATGCTCTTTAACAGCAGATGCAAGCATTAGCCAGTTACCGGGTGTGATGTGTGCTGTATTAACAGCTGACTGCCTGCCGGTTTTTCTATCCAGGAAGGATGGTAGCGCTGTAGGCATTGTGCACGTAGGTTGGAGGGGTCTTGTCGGTGGTGTTATTGAGTCTACTATTGAAATGCTGAATTCAGAAAAGGGAGAACTTTTGGCGCATTTGGGTCCTGGAATTTCTCAAAGCGCCTTTGAAGTGGGTGCTGAAGTACGAGAGGTATTTGTTGCTAAAAATTCGGAATTTGAAAGCGCCTTTATTCAGAGTAATGATAAATATAAGCTCGATTTATACGGCGCTGCGACAGTGGTATTAGAAAGGTGTGGTGTTCAGTCGATTACGGGTGGCACTCATTGTACTTACTTCGAAAAAAAGCGCTATTTTTCCTATCGACGTGATGGCGAGCGGTCCGGGCGAATGGCGCATTTAATCTGGATGGAGGCTGTTACAAAATAGGGCGTGGCACTATTTTGCAACAACTCCAACAATTTTTTAAGTTGGGGAAGGATATTAAAATCAATGGATTATAAAACATAGGAATTATTACCCTTCCTAAAACCACATCCTAAAATCAATCTTGCAACGATCTTTGATAGGTGTCTATTCTAATTTTTCGCCCTGCCTTTTTCATTAAAAATCATTTTTTTGCTCACTTCATCTAAATGGTAATAGTGCAGCGCCGTTTGTTTACGTTGTTTTTGTTGAACTACACAGCCCCTAACAGTATATTCATCAGTGAGCTCGATATCCTCATAGGTGTTATTTAGGCAGCGCATTAACGTCCGATCATCTTTATTGATAAACTGACGGAAGTAGAGTTCGCCTTGATAATCAATCACGGCGTAAGCTTGATCATGAACTCTCATTCCTGGGTCAACAATAATAATACAATTCTCACTGAATTCTGGGGCCATCATATCACCCAAATTTTGCAAAGCAAAAGACTCAGAATTTGTAGAGCAAGTGCTCTCGAATAGGGCTTTTGGGTTGTCTATCGTTGGCATTTCGGGCAGTAATAAGTGGCGCGTTGGTTTTGTATGATTCTCTTGATTGTACCATTGCACCGCACACAAGGCGCATCAACACGTCCATAGACCAATAACTCTTGTGAGAAATAACCCGGTTTGCCGTCAACACCCGAGAAATCCTTTAAAGTGGTACCACCTTTTTCTATCGCCTCTGAAAGAATTGACTTAATGCTTTGAGCAAGCACTTGGTAGCGTTTTAGCGATATTTTTCCTGCAAGTGTTTTGGGTGAAATTTTTGCTAGAAAGAGGCTTTCGGGGGCGTATATATTGCCAACACCAACAACGATATTGCTGTTCATAATAAAGGTTTTAATGTTTTGTGTTTTGCCTCTTGAGCGCTGAAATAGGTAACTGGCGTTAAAGTCATATGTTAGTGGCTCTGGCCCGAGCGATTCAAACAAGGGTAGTGTTTCGCCTTTGTTTTGCCAAAGCACGGCGCCAAATCGTCTCGGGTCATCAAAGCGTAAACTGGTGTTGTTATCCAATGTCATCTCAAAGTGCTCGTGTTTTTTTAGCGGTAATTCTGTGGCTACGACACGTATCGAGCCAGACATACCTAAATGCAGCACCAGCGTGCCGCGTTCAAAATTAACAAGCAAATATTTTGCTCGTCGCCCGACACCTTGGATGACTTGATTTTTAAGTGTCACTGGTAAATGTTTGGGGATTTCCCAGCGCAATTTTGGCCGGTAGATACCAATACTGGTAATGTTTTGATTAACAACAAGCGGTTTTAGGCCTCGAGCAGTCGTCTCTACTTCGGGTAATTCTGGCATGAACTTATCTTTATTCTATGTGCGCTAAGGCAATTTTTTTAGTCGCACCGAAATCTATTTTACCACTGCCGAGTTTAGGAATCTCCTCAACAGAATACACTTTGGCAGGGTGGTAAAGTGGATTAACCTTGGCTTTTTTGAGTGCTTTTAGCACGAGCTCTTTGGTTGCCCCCTGGGTTGCCAGTAGAATAATCCTCTCGCCTTTGCGTTGATCCGGCATACAGATTGCGGCCACTTCAAGGTCTTGATTTTTGAGTGCATCTAATATTTGCTCTTCCACAGCGGTGAGGCTCACTATTTCACCACCAATTTTGGCAAAGCGTGAATAGCGATCAACAATGGTTAAATAGCCGTCTTCGTCCAAATGACCTTTGTCTCCACTGCGATACCATCGATAGCCATCGATAATTTCAATGGCTTCGGCCGTTTTTTCAGGCATGTTTAGATAGCCCTTCATCAATTGTGGACCGCTCATGAGAATAAGGCCATCTTCGCCAGTTGGTAAGGGCTCGAGTGAATCCGGGTCGACAATCAGAAACGCTGTACCTTCAAGTAAACGCCCAACAGTGCCAACTCTGCTACGTACGCCACTGGCATCGTCAGGCAGGTTAATAGAAACCGCGGGCGAGGTTTCCGTGGTGCCGTATCCTTCATAAATCACCTTATTAAACTTTGTTTCAAACGCATTTCGAACTTCGGCTCGTAGTTTTTCAGCGCCGGCCGCAACCAGTCTTAATGATTGCATCGATTTAACGCTTACTTTTTTATTAATGGCATACATTCTTAAAAAAGTGGGTGTACCAATTAAAATGGTGCCGTGGTATTTTTCCACACCTAAGGCGATGGTGGTAACGTCGGTAGGGTCTGGATGACAAACTAGGGGAATTCCTTCCGCCAAAGGCATCAGTGTGGTGATGGCAAAGCCAAAGGCGTGAAAAGGGGGTAGGGTTGACATCATCACGTCGGTGCTGTTGGCATCCATCGCAATAGCACATTGTTTGGCATTTGCAGCAATATTACTATGGCTGAGTTCAACGCCTTTTGGGGCCCCTTCGCTACCACTGGAAAAAAGTATAGCCGCAGTGTCGTTTGGTGCTACTTCTTTAAAGAACAGTTTACGGATCATACCAACTGGCATTAGCTTGGCGCTTAACAAGTAAGCTATCTTGCTTAAGCTTGAGATCTCCTCTTTAATGTCTTCTAAGAAGAGCACCTCGGTGCTTGGAAAAAATGATGCCAAGTCCACACCTTTTTCATATAGTTTGTCAAAGAACTTGCGTGAACTGTATAGATGCTTAATATCGGCTTGCTCGACTGCAGACTGCAGAGCTTTTTTACCGGCGGTAAAGTTGAGGTTGACAATCGTTTTACCCAGTGACAGAATTGCCATTGTAGTAATTGCACCACCCGCACTACTTGGTAGCAACAAGCCAACATTTTGCTCCGGACTAATGACTTTAATTTTCTTGGAAAACAATAAAACCCCGGTTAAGAATCGATCATGGGGTATTTCTACGCCGACTATATCAGCAATGGCAAATTTAGTTTTCGATGTTTTTGCTTGCTTGAGCCACGACACATGAACAGGGTCAAGTGTTTTTGCATAGTCTTGCCATTCGGCAAATGATTTGGATGCAGCGGTCATATCACTTTCCTGTTGGTCAATACATACATATATAGTATGTATAACAAGTTTGAATCACACGATCTGCAGTTGCCAAGAAGATAAATGAACAGCTGGCCACTGCTATAAGCTATATTTTTGAATTTCAGTATAACCTAAATAAAAATAAAAGACAAAAAAGAGCTATAAGCGCGCAATTAGTCGATTAACATATATATGTGGTTATAATGAGTCCGATTAATTAATTATAGGAGATCCTATGAATCCATTAACTTCCATTAAAGGCACAATCGCCTTAGGTTTTATTCTTGCCATTCTTGCGGCTTTGTTTGTTTTTCCAAGGGCAGAGTCATTCGAATTAAACATAGACGAGCTCGTTGTCTGGCTGCATGTTATTTTTGGTATTACCTGGATTGGACTTCTCTACTATTTTAACTTTGTTCAAGTGCCTGCCATGGGTGAGGCTTTGGCCGACGAAGGTGGACCTGGTCCGGCGGCTATTGGTAAATATGTTGCCCCACGGGCACTGCTTTGGTTCCGTATGTCGGCAGCAATGACCTGGCTTACAGGGGCATTAGCTCTTGAAAACTTCTCTTCTACTGAGAGTGGTAGTGGTTTTGTTAATGCATTTACTTTCGCAGAAGGTTTTGAGGTTATTGGTCTTGGCGCCTGGCTGGGTACGATTATGTTGTTTAACGTCTGGGTCATTATCTGGCCATGCCAGAAAAAAATCCTCGGCATTGTTGAAGCCAGTGCTGAAGCTATTGCCAAGGCTAAATTTACCGCGGCTATGGCCTCACGTACAAATGTTGCTTTATCAGTGCCTATGCTTCTAGCAATGACAGCATTTGGTCACGGCGGCAATCTCTTTTAAAGTAGGCAATATATAGTATTAACAAAAAACCGGGCTTGTCCCGGTTTTTTGTTAATATTTTAAAATATTGACCAAAACAGAATGTTGTTATTTACGAATACTCAGTAGCTGTTGTAATGGGGATTATTAAAGGCAAGGTTCAGTAATAACTACAAAGTGTATAAAAACAACAAATATCCAATATTAGAACTTAATTACGATTAATAAGGTCTATATTAAGCACAAATTTATAAAATAGTCCAAATTATTCAATATTACTAAACCTGATAAGATCGAGTTAAATTAACTACTTATCATAACAATGTTGAAAAATATCAACAACTTGTATTATTTTTGCAAAAAAAGTTGACATAGTAAAAGCTTATGGGGTATTATGTGCCCATTGTTGATCGAAAGAGAGACAAAAGGGTGTTGGAAATGATTCCGACAATTTAACTATTCTTGAAAGGAGAATAACATGAAAAAACTAATTGCTTTATCTGCTGCGGCAGTTTTGGCTTCTTCAGCGGCAATGGCTTCTGTTTCACTATCTGGTACTGCGTCAGTAACTTATGCTGATAACGGTGATCTCGATTCAGATACTTCAACTGGTGCTACATTAACGATTGCGGGTGTAAACGGTGGCACTTCTGCTACTGCAACACTAGATTTAACAGACGGTACTTTGCATAGTGTTTCAATGTCTACTTCAATCGGTCCTGTTGCAGTTGAAGTGGATATGATTGATGAAGATGGTGTTGATACAAACACAGTGACATTAAGCATTGATGTTCTAGCGGGTGATATTAACATCTCTCTAGACGATGGTGGTGGCGTTACTATAACATCTACAGTTGCTGGTATTGCAATCACACACGTAGTCGGCGGTGATACTTCAGCTGTTGCTTCTCTAGCGGGTATGGACATTGAAGTTTCTACGGATGGTACTTGGCTTGTTTCAACTACGCTTAATGGTGTAACACTTAGTATTACTGATGCTGGTGTAGTAACCGCATCTTTGGGTCTTGCTGGTAACACAGTTGAAATCACTAACGATGGTGACACAACTATCACAGTAACTCGTGACCTAACTTCTGGTGCAACACTGGAAGTTTCGTACGATACATTTGATGATGCACTTACACTTACCGCTTCTGTTTCTTTCTAAGACCTCTTAGAAAAACAGTTAACTTAAGTTTAAGTTAAACGTTATAAAAAACCTCGAAGTTCGCTTCGAGGTTTTTTTTATGTCTGCTTAAAAAGTGATTAAAATAACCCTTATTGTATTTCTTTAACTTTTCAAAATGGCTTATAAACTCAACAATCGTGCTTTATTAAGACTCAGTGGTTCTGATGCTGAAGGTTTTCTACAAGCACAACTGAGTAATGATATTGTTAAGCTTGACTCCAGCATGGCTCAGCTCAGTGCTTATTGTCAACATCAAGGAAAGATACTGGCGTTATTTTGGGTCATGCGTCAAGCAGATGATTTTCTGCTGTCGTTTCCAGCTGATTTATTAGAGGCAGTCCTACCTCGACTTAAGATGTTTGTTCTAATGTCTGACGTGGTTATTGAGGATGTCACTAATGAGTGCACTCAAGTTGGACATATTGATACAGTTCAGGATAATACCTACCGCATTAATCAACGCTTATCTGTTGAGATTATTGTGGCAGACAATGTTACCAATATTGAATTTTCCAATCAAGATGAGTGGACCAAGGTTTGTATTGAAACAGATTTACCAGAAGTGGTTTACGCAACAGCTGAGCTTTTTGTGCCACAAATGCTTAATTTGGATATTGATGAAATTGGTGTTAATTTTACTAAAGGTTGCTACCCAGGGCAAGAAGTGGTGGCACGATTGCATTATTTAGGTAAGGCAAAGCGACGTTTGTTCGCTTTTGGGTGCACAGCATCCCTTGCAATAGGTGATTTATTATATTGTGAATATTCTAAGTCTGCTAAAGCAAGCGGTATTGTGGTCTCTCAAGTAAAAAGCGAGGCTGAATTTTTATGTCTGGCAACACTTGAAGTGGCACATAAGGACGATCTTATAACCCTAAATAGCGCCGATGGCGCAACTCTTACTCGTATTCAACATGAATAAGGAAAAACTACTT
>ERZ813253.733-NODE-733-length-10854-cov-3.389671_pt1 | contig 10854 bp, 9 predicted proteins | sample MGYA00520893_ERZ813253 | MGnify/ENA primary metagenome ERZ813253 (study PRJEB31669, sample SAMD00080414) | marine metagenome | biome: oceanic hadal pelagic zone biome; feature: marine hadalpelagic zone; material: sea water | place: Pacific Ocean:Izu-Bonin Trench...
GGCAGGCAGGCGCCGCGCACGGCGGAGCTGTCCGTGGTCAACTGCGGTTCTCCCGCAATCAACAGGGTGCTGGTCACCAGCGTGCCCACCGAACCACTCTGGCCGGTTCTGGGGATATCGAGATTCTGCAGCAGGGGATGATTGCGTACGTTGTCCGGGGTCTTGCCGTGGGGAATCGTCCACAGCAACTCGCCCTTGTTCATATCGATCGCAGCGATCACGCCATAGGGTGGTTTTAACAGGGGCAGGCGCTGTACCAGCAAACCAATTGGTGGCCTGCCCCGGCTCGAAACCGGTGGTTCTCGCGCAGCGACTTGAAATTCGGTGCGGCCACCGCCGGCCGAGGAACCGGCACCACCGGAAGTGCGTGGGCCGGTCGCAGCGTTACCCTGAATATAAGCCATATCCGATTGGCCGGGATAGGGTGGCACCACGGCCAGGCCGACGACCGAGCTACTGGACGAAACGTACAGAATTTGGGTTTCCGGGTCGTAAGAGCCGCCGGGCCAGTTGGTGCCCCCGCCGGTTGCCGGCGCCATCAAGATGCCCAGTGGCCCGTCGATATTGCTGACCACCGGTGGCGTAAAGATCGGTCCCATCTTATACCAGCTCGCTACTTCCAGCGCCTGCTGCCGTAGCTCGGGGCTGAAGTCGATCAAATCGTCTTCCGTCACTCCCTGCCGATCATAGGCTGGTGGTTTAGTAGGAAAGGGCTGGGTGGGAGAGTACCACTCACCCGGTACGTCCCCCGCCTCCACGGCGCGCTCCTCGATAGGCCACACCGGCTCGCCGGTGACTCGGTCGAACACATACAGGAACGCCTGCTTCGTCGGTTGTGCCACGGCCTTGATCTGGCGGCCGTCGACATTGATATCCAAGAGTATGGGCGCGGCGGGGATATCGTGATCCCAAATACCGTGATGCACCAGTTGATAGTGCCACTTACGCTCACCGGTGTGGAGGTCCACCGCCAACAGGGTTTCACCAAACAGGTTATCGCCGGGCCGATAGGCGCCATAGTAATCGCCGGTGGATTCCTCTACCGGCAAATACACGATTTCCAATTCCTCATCTACGGAAATCTGTGCCCACACGCCGGTGTTGCCGGTGTATTCCGCCGACCCGTCTAACCAGGATTCATAGCCATACTCCCCGGGCAAGGGGATGGTGTGGAAAATCCACAGGCGCTCACCACTGCGAACGTCGAAACCCCTGACGAAGCCTTTGACATTTTCCCGGCTTCGGGGATTGCCGCCGGTACGATGAGCGGCGCCGACGATCACCACATCCTTGGCGACGATGGGTGTCGCATGCAGGCCTATCTCACCGGTCACCAGGTCGATCTGCTGATCGGCATTCTGTTTCAGATCGACGATGCCGTTATCACCGAATTCCGGCACCGGGCGACCGCTGCCTGCATCCAGTGCTATCAGGCGGTAGCCAGGTGTCACAAATAATACCCGCTTGTCCTCGCCCTCCTGCCAGAATGCCAGGCCCCTGCCAGATAATTGCCTGGGTGCCGCCCCGCCACGTTCGCCCTCGTCGAGACTATACATCCAAAGCATCTCGCCGGAACGGGCATCCAGCGCCACTACGGCGCGGCGGGAACCCCCGGTTGTGTACATGACACCATCGATGACCAGCGGTGTGGCCTGGTAGCGATATTCCGGCCGCGGACCTAGATTGTCGGTCTTGAAACTCCAGGCCAGTTCCAACTCCGAGAAATTCTGCGCGTTGATCTGGGACAACGCCGAATAACGCGTGTGACCCAGGTCACCGCCGTAACTCGGCCATTCACCATTTGCTGCACCTTGCTGGGCGACGAGCAGTTGGGCAGCAAATCCAAAATGACAGACTAAAGCCGAGAGTAGGAGCCGGTTGACCAGGCTTGTTCTCATTATTACTTCCTGGCATTGCGTTGAGACCTCACCATACCCAGTAGGATTTTCTGGCGAGAATCGAGGTAGTATTGCCTCAGCTAAGCAAAAAAAGCTGGCCTTGTCTATTTATTACGGGTGTCATGCTACGCGCCGGCAGCAACGAGACGAATTACTGAAATCACAGGCCGTAGCCACAGAATAAGAATCATGAACCTTTCTACTCGCATTTTAATCTCTCTGGGTCTGGGTCTGGCAGCCGGCGTGGGATTCTCCCTGGCCCAGGGCCCCTTCTTTCCCTCGCTGCCGGGTTGGATCGAGCCCATCGGCACGCTTTGGGTAAACGCCATCCGCATGACCGTAATTCCCCTGCTCATGGGCTTGCTCGTCACCGCCATAGCGGGACAGGACAACGCCGGTATCGCCGCCAGCTTGGGCAGCAAGACACTCGGGCTGTTTGTTCTGATGATTATCGCAACCAGCACCTATACGTTAATATTTGCGCCCCCGCTAATTGGCCTGCTGAATATCGATGCCGACGCCAGCCGGGCCCTGTTAGCCAGTACCGACGTGGCGGCGGCGGCCACTGCCGAGTTGCCTCCGTTCCGAAACTGGCTGGTAAACCTGATTCCCGCCAATCCGTTTCGCGCCGCCGCGGACGGCTCTGTTCTGCCCTTGATGATTTTCACGGCCCTGTTCGCGGTCGCCCTGCTCTACATTTCCGAGAGCCAGCGTGCCCTGATCGTTAAGTTTTTTGCCGCGATCAAGGACGCGATGTTTGTGCTCATCAGCTGGATAATGTCGCTCGCGCCTATCGGTATCTTCGCCCTGGTATTTCCCTTGGCGGCTACCCTGGGCGTGGCTGCAATCACGGCGCTAGGCTCATTTATCGTGATCGCCTGCGGCCTCATCGTGGGCATGACCTTGTTGCTCTATCCGCTGGCAACCATTGTTGGAAGACTGCCACTGTTACAGTTTATCCGCACCGTGGCACCGGTTCAGGTAATTGGATTCAGCACCCGTTCTTCTCTTGCCACCTTGCCGGCAACGATAGCCGCTACCGAGAAACTTGGCATCTCCACTAAGATATCCGGGGTCGTTTTGCCTATCGCAGTAACACTGTTCAAATTTGCCTCTCCCGTTGGACGCATCGCCGGAACCTACTTCATCGCCAGTCTTTATGGCATCGAGCTGGGATTTCCGGCGCTGGTGGTAATCGCTATGGCGATTGGACTGTTCAGCTTTTATTCGCCGGGAATACCCAGCGGCGGGCTGCTAATCATGGCACCGGTTTATACTTCCCTCGGTCTGCCGGTCGCCGGCATCGGCATCCTGATTGCCATCGACCTCATCGTCGATATGTTTATCACCGCAGCTAACGTCTCTGCCAATGTCACCGCTACCGCAATCCTGTCCCGCGGCGACCGCCGCCGCAGTGTGCCTTGAGACTGAATGCTTCAGGACTCGCTGAGAGATTTTGACAGCCTTCTAGGTTAAACTGCTTATATGCGACAGAGCGAATTCTCAGCCTCCACCACCGATGCCGATGCACCCGCAAATATCTTCACGGTCAGCAGCCTCAATCGAATGGCGCGCTCGATACTGGAATCCAATTTCCCGGCGGTCGTCGTCGAAGGCGAAATTTCTAACCTGGCGATGCCGGCCTCCGGCCATTGGTACCTGACATTAAAAGACAAGTCCGCCCAGATTCGCTGCGCCATGTTTCGTGGGAACAATAGGAGCGTTCGCTTCAAACCGGCAAACGGCAATCAGATCATCGTCAGGGGACGCTTGAGCATTTATGAGGGACGCGGCGACTACCAGTTGATCGCCGACTCCATGGAGGAAGTGGGGGATGGGGTCCTGCGGCGGGCATTCGAAGAACTGAAAGCCAGACTACAGGCCGAGGGCCTGTTCGATCAGGAAAATAAACAGCAAGTGCTTTCCCGCTATGACCACATCGGCGTTGTCACTTCACCGACGGGGGCGGCGCTACAGGATATTCTGAGTGTGTTCAAACGGCGGTTTCCAGCCATCCGCATCACCCTGTTTCCCGTCGCCGTGCAGGGCGGCGATGCCGTGGAGCAAATCGTTAGCGCCATCGAATCCGCCAATCGAGTCCGGCATAAACTCGACCTGCAGGCACTCATCGTCAGTCGCGGCGGTGGCTCCCTGGAAGATCTGCAGGCATTCAACGAGGAGCGGGTTGCGCGGGCAATTTATGCCAGCGAGCTACCAGTAACCAGTGCCGTTGGCCACGAGATCGACTTCACCATCGCCGACTTCGTCGCCGATCTGCGGGCACCGACCCCTTCTTCCGCCGCCGAGCTGATGAGCCCGGATCAGGAGGATTATTTTCAGTTACTTGCGGCTTATCAGTTACAGTTTCGCAACACCATCGGACAGACGTTACGCCAGGCGCAGCAGGTTCTGGCATGGTTGATGAAACAGTTAAAACATCCGGACCGTCGCCTGCAGGAACAAGCACAGAATCTCGATAGACTCGAAAACCGTCTGCGGCTGGCGATAACGCACGACCTCGGCAGACAGAGCAGCGATCTAAACGAACTGGCCAGATCACTGTTAGCACATTCGCCGGCGCAGCGACTGCAGCAACTGAAAATACAGATGGACAATGTTATGAAGAGCCTGAGACAAGCGGCAACTGCTCTGATTAAAACTCGTGATGCAAAACTGGGGGAATTGAGTCGTTCTCTCAACACGGTGAGCCCCCTCGGCACCCTGGGCCGGGGATACAGCATTACCTATGACGATTCCGCGAAAGTAATCCGCCACAGCGACGATGTTAGGATAGGCAGTACGATTCTATCCAGAGTGAATCGGGGACAGATAATTTCCGTGGTGGAGTCAGTGGTAAACGATGAGAAGTAAGAGAATGCACCGGCTTATATTTAGGCAGAAAGTAGGCATGGTTTATCATATTTCAATTTGCCTAAGCCTCTTATTGCTCGTCAATTCTGCATACACACTAGCGGATGTTGCGGTCACGACCTTGCCCAAATCTTCCCTGGTGCCGGGCGGCATCGCTGTCATTCCCACCCATGCGGGGGCGCTGTCCGGCCGCTACAGAAATCAACGCATTACTCTCGCGAATTTCGATGGTGAACAATATGCCATCATCGGCATTCCCTTGAATGCCGAGATCGGTTCTCAGCAATTTGATCTCAGTTACGCAGATGGGCACAGTGAGTCACTGCAGTTCTCCATCGAATTCAAGGAGTATGTTGAACAACACCTTACTATTAGCAATACTCGCCAGGTAAATCCTAACACTGAAGATATGGTACGAATAAATCGTGAGAGTGCCGAGATGACCAGGGCATTCTCCAGCTGGGACGATTCTCTGACACCCGTTTTTAGCATGCAGGCGCCGGTGGCTGGCATCCGTAGCAGTTCGTTCGGCCTTAAACGCTTTTTTAACGAGCAGCCTCGCAATCCCCATTCCGGTATGGATATCGCCGCCGACTAAGGCACGCCTATCTACGCGCCAGCGCCGGGTATTATTCTCACCACTGGTAACTATTTCTTCAACGGCAACACCATCATCATGGACCATGGTCATGGCTTGATCAGCCTCTACTGCCACATGAACACGATCGATGTCGAGCCCGGTACCGTTATCCGTACCGGCGATCAGATCGGCCGAGTCGGCCAAACCGGGAGAGTAACCGGACCTCACCTGCACTGGAGTGTTAATCTCAATAACACTCGAGTCGATCCTGCCCTGTTTTTGACAGAATGAGACGTTGCAAACATGGCCCTGGTTGAATTCACACCTAATCTGTACCGACATGTGAAATGTCAGTCCATGACCGTACCAGGGGATACCATAATACAGGTGTTATACACTGTCTGTGAGGAGAATACCCGGTTGCGCAGTTATCTATTGGATGACCAGGGTCAGCTACGCAAACATGTGACTGTCTTCATAGACAACGTACGGATTCAGGATCGCAGCAATCTAAGCGATACCGTCTCTGCATCCAGTGCGGTATATATTGCCCAGGCCTTATCCGGAGGGTAATCTGTCCGCATCCAGATGAGGGCCACGGCAATGTCAACACAGTGTTGGATTGGAACGCGAAAGGGACTTATCCAGGCTCGTCGGCATGCTGACGACAGCTGGTCTCTGTCGCCACCGAGTTTTCCCGGCGACCCGGTAACCATGGTACTCCCCGCAGACGACGGCGGTGTCACTTACGCGGCTTTGAACCTCGGCCACTTCGGCCCCAAACTGCATCGCTCTGGAGACGGCGGTAAATCCTGGCAGGAATGTAAAGCACCGGCATTTCCAGCACAGGATAAAGCGGGTGATGAGTCCTCGAACGATGCCAAGTCTGTGGAACTTATCTGGATTCTCGAACACGGTGCGAACGGCGATCTCTGGGCCGGCACGGTACCCGCTGGCCTGATTCGTGCCCGCGGTCAAGGATGATTGTCGAATACCGGTGGATAATCAGCTGGTGGTGAACCGCACCAAAGACGGTGGTGCCAGCTTCGAGTCTCTGCGCGCGGGCCTGCCGCAAACCCATAGCTATGACTTGAGTATACCGACACTGCCTGGATGTTGCCAGCGACGGCGAGGCTTTGATGATGGGGTCTACCAGTGGCAACCTCTGGTATTCCAAAAATGGCGGCGAAAATTGGGAGTCCCTGGCGGCTCACCTGGCAGATATATATTGTGTCAAATTTGGTCAAATCTAGCCCAATTTCGACGCAATTTCAGCATTTTCGTAGTGTAGGTTTTTTTTACATTCCGTAGAACTTTCAATGAGTTAAACTAAGACTTCGCCAATAAGGCTCGAGGCTTTGGATAAAGTTGAGAATAAGTGTGAACTCTCTCGCAACTTCGTATCGGCGAGCGATCACCTGGCCTGTTTAATGCTTATTATTGTGGAGTAGCGTAATTCGTGTTGTTATTCCTCCTGTAGAAACAGGCTCGGAAATATTCGCTGTGCTGCGCTAAATATGACAAGGAAGATCGACCTTAGCTGGGGACCCGGACATATGCCATTTATTGAAACCCTTTTCTTGCTTATCTTTGGTCATGCGCTGGCTGACTTCGTGTTGCAACCCGAAGCTATGGGCTACGGCAAGAATCGCAATGACAAGATTCATGATAAAGAGGCGAGCCTGTTCCCGGTTTGGTATTACTGGCTCACCGCGCACGCCATGGTGCACGGTGGTATCGTCTTCCTCATCACCAACAGCCTGTGGCTGGCGCTGTTCGAGGTCGTCCTGCATTGGATTACGGACTTTGCCAAGTGTGAAGGCTGGATCGGCATGCATCAGGATCAGGCTGTACACATCGGTTGCAAAGTCGGCTACGCCCTGGTTTTATGGTATTAGTGCCATTCTTTTTTTCACGCCACCGCCCGCCCCCAAGCCCTGCCCCGTTGCTTGCGTCTCAGCCAGCGCCATTGGGGACATTAATCTGAGTTGAGCCGATGACAGTGGTGGCTTTGCCTCATCGACGTTTCTGGTTATAGTACATAGCCGCATAATCCAGGTTTCGATGCCGGCGTAGCGCTGGCATCTTCCAATAAAATATACTCAGGTGTCCGACTAGAGATGGGTAAACGAGATCAGCAACGCAAGGTAAAAGAACAGAAGCAGCAGGCAGCGAAACAGCGAGAACAAACCCGGAAACTGATGGTCAAGGTGGGCAGTTTCGTGGTCGCTCCGGTACTATTGTTGTTCGTGCTGTATACATTATTCAGCCAGGGCCCTACCTATTCCACCGTCGAAATCGTTGCCGGCGACCATGTCCGCGGTAGCGCGGGGACACCCGTTAGTATCACCGTCTACGCCGATTTCCAGTGCCCGGCCTGTGCCACCGAGCATGAGACTATGACCCGCCTCTGGCCGAGTATTCGAGACCGGGCTCACCTGGTATTTCGGCATTTCCCCCTGACTGCGTCCCATCCCCACTCCTGGACTGCCTCGCTCTATGCAGAAGCGGCGGGTAAACAGGGCCGCTTCTGGGAAATGCACGATTACCTGTTCGCTACCCAGGCAATCTGGTCCGGATTAACCGATGCGGAATCAGAATTCGATAGCTATGCGCTGGAGTTAGACCTGGATCTCGACCAGCTTCGCGCCGACATCGAATCCGACGAGGTCATCCAGAAGGTCCGTAACGATCAGCGTAGTGGCAATGCCTCAGGCGTTCGCAGCACACCGGCGGTGTTCATCAATGGCCGCCAACTGGCGCGACCGACCAGAGAAAGGATCATGCAGGTGGTTGCGGAGGAAGCTGCGGAATCCTGATCCGCGTTGCTATGTTCGCCAAGTCCAACCTCTCGAAGACCCCGGCTTGCAGACCAGCTAATAACGCCCCGCGCGAACCTAACCCGGAGTGTCTATGCTTGTCCCTGAGCCTGCAGCGCATTCAACCAGTGATCCAGGCCCTGGGCGTTGAGCTCCATATCGCGGCCGATGAGTGACCGAATAGTGTCTACATCGACGCCGCAATGGGCATCCAGCAGGTAGTCGATACTTCCCTGCAACAGCGATCGGGCGATGCGCTCACTTCGATCCGGGACCTGGGCAAGATCTTCGGCGGTATCGGCGTAGTCCCGAATGGACTGCAGCAACAAGGCCTTCATCGCCGGTATCTCTTCATGCATACCGAAGTGGGTAACAAATACTCGCTGCGGGTCCAGCGTCATCAAGCGCTCGAGGCTGGATTGCCAGGCCAGCGGATCGAATTGTATGGGGGTAGTGGGCGGAAAAATGAACCTTGCTCGGCCGTAGTTTAATTCGGGGTAACTGGCGCCAAAAGTATCACCGGTGAACAAGCCACGACTGAATTCGTCGTAGACCACGTAATGATGCCGCGCATGGCCCGGGGTATCGAGGAAGACCAGCCTTCTGCCATTAAAATCCAACTCGAAACCATCCTCCGCTATCTGGATACGGTCGACGTCGACAGCAGTGAGCCGGCTAAACATCTTGCCAAATTCTTCTTCGCCATAGACCGCGAGCGAGCCCGCTTCCAGTTTCGCCGGCGTTATCATATGACGGGCGCCGCGGGGGTGAACGATCAATGTCGCATTGGGGAATTGCTGCATCAGGCCGCCGGCGCCACCGGCGTGATCGAGATGGACGTGGGTGGGCATGACATAGGCAACAGCCTCGGGCGCTATGCCCTTACACCTCAGCACTTCCAGCAGTATCGGCACCGAATTGTTAGTGCCGGTGTCGATAAAGCCTGCCATTCCCTCGTGTTCCAGAAGATAGCAAGCAGCCAGGCCCCGACGTTGCAGCATGGTATCGATGCAGGTAATCCCATGGCCCAGGTCCTGGTAATAAACCGGGTCAGACAGCGGCGCGTTGTCCATTTCTATCTCTACTCCAAGTTCACAAAATCCCCATCTTCTCCGATTCAGGCTGCACCCAGCGACAGAAGATATAGCCTGCCAGGTAGTTGAGCCAGAACCAAGATCTGGCACCGTATGCTGAATAAACGACTTACACCGTCGGATACTGTTGCAGACAACGGTGTAGGGTCTGGGCGTCCATATTGCCACCGGACAAGACCAGGCCCACGGTTTCACCGGCAACTTCCAGCTTGTTTCCTAGCAATGCCGCCAGTGCCGCCGCCCCACCCGGCTCTACCACTAGCTTCAGATAGCGAAAGGCATAGCTCACCGCATGGGCGATGTCATCTTCGCTAACCACGAGATAATCATCCACTGTCTCGCTATTGATGGACCAGGTTATTTCTCCCGGCGTCTTGGCCATCAGCGCATCGCACAGGGTTGGGCTGTTGCCGTCTATGCTGATGCGCTCCCCGGCCAATTTCGAGCGCCGGTGGTCGTCAAAATTTTCCGGCTCCACACCATAGATCCGGGTCGGCGGATGTAGCGCCCTAACGGCTGTAGACACGCCCGCTAACAGGCCACCACCGCCGCAAGGGCTCAATACCCTATCCGGCACCCTATCAATGTCTGCGAGCTGCTGCATGAGTTCAAGACCCACCGTGCCCTGACCGGCGATAATATCCTCATCATCGAAAGCCGGAATCAGGATCGCGCCGGTGCTTTCCGCAATTTCCGCGGCAATGTCTTCTCGGGATTCGCTATGTCGGTCGTAGAACCGTATCGCTGCTCCCAATTTTTCCGTGCCTTCTTTCTTTATCGACGGTGCGTCTGTTGGCATCACGATAGTCGCCTGCAGCCCCAGCAGCTTTGCCGCATAGGCGACGCCCTGGGCATGGTTGCCAGACGAATAGGCAACCACGCCGAAGGCTTTTTCCGTGTCGCTTAGTTGGCAGATGCGATTATAGGCACCGCGAAATTTGAAAGCGCCTATATGTTGCAGACACTCAGGCTTGAGAAATACTTCGGCCCCCAGGCGCTCGTTAAGAACATTCGATTGCAACAGCGGCGTTTTTACCGCCACCCCTTGCAGGCGGGCAGCCGCCTGGGAGATATCTTCGAGTGTTACTGCCATATTCTTGCCGCCCTGTTCTTTCTGCGCAATAAAACCAGCCTATTGTTTTGCGAGTTTTCGATTCTTGCGAATTCTTCGCTTGCGCGCAACTTGTTGCTGGTTAAGATTTTCCTCGCCCTTGACGAAGGGATTGTCATCGGACCGCAGTACGATTTTTATCGGCGTGCCTTCCAGCTTCAATCTCTTACGAAATGTTTTTTCCAGATAACGACTATAATGTCCCGGTAGCTTTTCTGTCTGTTTGCCATGAATGACAATGATCGGCGGGTTATGACCCCCGCTATGAGCGTAGCGCAGTTTGATGCGTCGACCGGCCGCCATTGGCGGCGCATGGTCAAGCACCGCATCCTGCAATATTTGTGTGAGTTTATTGGTGGCAAGTTTCTTATTAGCGGAGTCATACGCCTTGTGTATGGACTTATACAAATCTCCCACGCCGGTGCCATACTTCGCGGAAATGAAATGAAGCCTGGCGAAGTCTACGAAGATAAAACGCCGC
>ERZ813253.734-NODE-734-length-10850-cov-8.283223_pt1 | contig 10850 bp, 13 predicted proteins | sample MGYA00520893_ERZ813253 | MGnify/ENA primary metagenome ERZ813253 (study PRJEB31669, sample SAMD00080414) | marine metagenome | biome: oceanic hadal pelagic zone biome; feature: marine hadalpelagic zone; material: sea water | place: Pacific Ocean:Izu-Bonin Trench...
CATACCCAAACCCATTCAATCCAACCACTACAATCTCATTCTCAATCCCACAATCAGATATGGTATCACTTAATATATATGATATAACAGGTAAACTGGTAACAACCCTTATCAATAAACAACTCAACATTGGTTATCATTCAATTGACTGGGGTGGAACCAATCAATCAAGTGGTATGTATTTCGTTAGAATGGAAAGTGGAGATTATGTTGAGACTCAGAACTTGGTGTTGATGAAATAACTAATACCTCTCAACAAACACAATATCAAAATCCGTATACTCTGAAATAACCTCCCTATTTAACTTTTCCTCTCTCCTTTTAATAGTTCTCCACATGTTAGAAACTAAAGAAGGATAAAACGTTTTACCTGTTACACTTTTGATTCCCATTTCATTCAGTTTCTTTGAGATTTTACGATAACCTAAACCTTCGTGTTTTAGTTTAGATATTATGTCATGTAACTTTTGATGTGAGTTATCAGTCAATTCTTTTACAAACCCGAACTCGTGAGTTCTATATCGATAAATGAAGGTTAAATATGGAGTTGTAGTTACCAAACCCAAGTCTGTCACAGTAGAATGACGGGAAACAAAAACAGAAGATTTACTTTTTAAATCAGAAAGGGAGACAAATTAGTTTCTCTTTTTAATTTATATCCATTTGTCCCTTTATCCCCGATAATCTCGTAAATTACAGCATGAATATTTTCATATATTTTTCATTTTTCATTTTTCATTTTTCATTCTTAGCTTCTCAAGACTGCACCGCCGGTGACTGCATAGAAGGCTATGGCAATTATATATACGAAGATGGCTCAAAATATATGGGTATGTTTCAGGAAGGTAAAAAATCGGGTGAAGGTATATTTATTTTTCCTGATGGTTCCAAATATATTGGTGAATATGAAAATGATAAAATGCATGGTGAAGGTACATTTACCTTTTCAATTGGCTCTGTATATTCGGGAGAATTTGTTAATGGAGTAAGCCATGGAGAAGGTGTATTTACGTTCCCCAATGGTGCAGTTTACGAAGGCGAATTTGAAAATGGTAAAAAAAATGGTCAAGGCGTATTTATATTGAGTAACGGTGATTTGTTTTCAGGTTCATTTATTGATGGTGTGCTCAATGGCTCTGGGTCATGGTATGGAGAAAATGGTGATAATTATTCAGGGAATTTCCAAGATGGCCTTTTTCATGGTCAAGGCACCTTCTTATCTTCTATCGGGTCAAAATATATAGGTGAATTTCAAGGAGGAAGGAAAAATGGATTTGGCACCTATATAATTAATACTTCATCCAATAGTGAAAAATATGTGGGTGAATTTAAAAACGATATGTTTGAGGGATTTGGAACATATAATTTCCCCAATGGCTCTGTTTATACCGGCGAGTTTAAGGAGGGTCTTTTTCATGGGGATGGGATTTATACGCTCAGTGACGGAACAGAGTTTGAAGGATATTTTGAATTTGGGGAATTTATACATTCGCATTAGATCATATGTCCTCTCAATATATCCTTTTCTAAATTAGTCATCCCTTAAAATACTTCTATATTTATCCCTTGGAAAATCAATCACTTTTAGACTTTTCTGAAAATATTTCCGCAGATGTAAAGGCGCTATTTTCTCTTAATCCACTTAAATATTCTCGTAAGGAAATTGCACATAATTTAGAAATTAATGCCAAAAATCTTGCAGTTCCGGAGCAGGTTCATTCTGCCGTGGTTGAGTTTGCCAGGTTTCCGGGCATGTACCCTGCTGCTGATGGATTGATTACCCAAGATCCGGATATAATACTTACACTTAAGGTAGCAGATTGTGTACCGGTATTTTTGCATGACCCCTCTAAAAATATAATAGGTCTGGTACATTCAGGGTGGCGGGGAACGGTGGAAAATATTGTTCTAAATGCCATTCAATTGATGGAGAAAAACGGAGCCGAGACTGGCGACATTAGATGCTTTTTGGGCCCCGCCATCGGTATCTGCTGTTATGAAGTAGATGGGGAAGTTGCTAAAAAATTTGACGATAAAGCGAAAGTGAAAATGGAAGAACGTAAATGGAGGGTTGGGTTGCACGAGCAGATTAGGCTGCAGCTGGCATCAGTAGGAGTGCAGAAAAAAAATATTTGCTCCTCCGACATTTGTACTTATGAATCACAATGTTACCATAGTTACCGCCGAGATGGAGAAAATGCCGGTCGAATGTTTGCATTTTTAAGATTGAAATAATGGACTGGATTCAAGCACTTATATTGGGAATTGTTCAGGGACTCACCGAATTTCTTCCGGTAAGCAGTTCAGGCCATCTCGTATTGGCACAGCATATTTTAGGTGTAGATGAAGCAGGGGTTCTTTTGGAAGTAATTTTACATATGGGAACATTAGCTGCCATTTTAGTATATTTTTTTGATGACCTTAAACAGTTGCTGCTTGAATTCATTAAAGGTGAAAAGGACGCCAAGAACTCTGTTTTATTGTTAATAATTGCCACTTTGCCGGCTGTGTGTGCTGGATTGGTCCTCCAAGACACGATTGAATCCACTTTTACTATAGCTATTGTGAAATGGATGTTCATGATCACCGGATTAGTTGTGGGCGGGACTTATTTTTTTAAAAACCAACCCAAAAGGGAAATGGTTTTAATGATTGCATTCTGTATCGGACTTGCGCAAACATTTGCCCTTTTACCAGGAATCTCCCGTTCAGGCATCACAATATCTGTTGCCCTGATTATGGGGATTCAACACCAAAAAGCAGCAAAATTTGCATTCTTTATGGCAATCCCAGTTCTCTTAGGTGCAGGATTGCTCCAGGTAATTTCTTTTGAGCCTCAAATCAATTTTTCTAGCACCCCATTAATTGTTGGATTTATTTCATCTGCTGTCACAGGATATTTGGTAATAAGTTGGTTATTAGATGTAATTTCGCGTGGGAAATTCTATTTGTTTTCGCTGTATTGTTTTGTTGTTTCTATTTTAGCATTTACTTTTATCAGTTAATTTACTATGAGTCAGAAAAACGCATCCATTGGTCAAATAATTCGTAGACTTCGAGCGCGGGAGATTGCTCCCGTGTATGCCCTTTATGGTGGAGATTCATTCCTAGAGGATTATTTCATGCTTGAGCTCTCACAATCATTTCTGCAAGGCAAAGGGGTAAAAATACATCTCTCCTTAGATCAGGATTCTGAAGAGGAGTTATTTGGGGAACTTTCATCTATTTCAATGTTTGAAAAAAAACGAATTATCATTGTCAGGGAGATAAAAAAACTGAGCAGTAAAAAGGGCAGGCAAGAATTGATTCAATATATCCAAGCCCCTAATCCCCAGATTATATTGTTAATTATTTCAACCGAATATGATTTGCAAAACAGCTTCCTGAAAAACATTGCAGATCACTCAGAATTATTAGATTTGCGAACTCCCTTTGAAAATAAAATGAAAGAATGGGTGCAGTTCATCATAAATAACAGAAAAATTAATATTACCGCTGGAGCAATTGATCATTATATCCGGATTTATGGCGATTCAATCGCGCATGTCATAAATGAAATAGAGAAAGCTGCCCTTATGTTGGGAGATGATGAAATTAATGAAAACAATATTGAAAAACTGGATGGTTTTGATCGTGTATTTCAAATGTGGCATTTTCAGGATAGCATGGGAAAAAAAAAATTACAAACTTCAATGGAAATAGTCCTATCGCTTTTAGAAAATGGAACCAAATTCCCCCAGATATTAGTGAATTTAGTATATTTATATCAACAAATGCTCTGGAAAAAAATGGGACAGGTCAAACCCAGCGGTTATACAGGAATAAATAAAATTATTACCTCCAACTTATCACGTTATGATAAGGCATATTCCCACAGCGAATTGGTGCAAGTTATCCAAGAGCTCAGAAAATTGGATGTATTAAGCAAATCAACCTCTATCAATGAGATTTCTCTTATTCAACCCCTCATTGTAAAAATATGTAATAATCAGTATGTCTAATTTTGAATTGACCGATGAACAGCTGATTAAAAAGTTCCAAAATGGGGATGTGGGAGCCTATAATCAGATTGTTTATCGCTATAAAGACAGATTATTGAATTTTATTTACCGTTTCTTGAATGATATAGATCGTGCGGAAGATTTGGTCCAGGATACCCTTATTAAATTATACACCCATAAAGATTCATATCGAGAGATTGCAAAATTCTCCACTTGGTTATATACTATTGCTGCAAACCTTGCCCGCACAGAATTACGGAAAATCAAGCGTCGAAAAACTTTTTCAGTTTCAGAATTGAGTCGTGATGACAGGGAGTTTATTATATCCAGTACTGATGTAGGGCCAGACGACGAGAATTTAGCTCAAATATTCGAAAAAAACGTCCAACGAGCTTTAGCGGAACTTCCTGATGATTTTAAGACAATTATCATATTGCGAGATATTCAGGAACTTTCTTATGATGAAATTAGTAAAATCGTGGAAGTTCCTCTGGGAACGGTGAAATCCCGTATAAACAGGGGAAGAGTAAAATTACAGGATTTATTAAAAAAGAAAGGGGAGAGACCTTACTGAATGAATTGTTACGATTTTGAGCTGAATATATCAGCCTACATAGAGGGAGAATTAAAACAGGCGGTTCGGGAGAATTTTACCATTCATAAAGAAGCCTGTGAAAATTGTTGTGAAAAATTGAGTGATATTTCCAGATTAATGGAAAATTTACCCAAAATGTCACTATTAAGAACATCCAGTCAATTTGACCAAAACCTCCAGGATAAAATCCGTGAAATTGAAAATCTGGGACCTTCAATCTGGCAACGGTTGATACAGTTTAAACCACTTGGATTTGAACCGGCACCGGCCCTAGGATTTGCTTTGGCAATGGTCATGATTATCGGGGCATCCTATTTATTATTAAATCAAGATGGTCTGCCCAATATTGACTTTGAAAAATTATCCACCCAATCTCAACAAAATACACCCCGGAAATTTGAACCTTCGGTCATTACACCCACAAAAAATATACCATCTATGGCAGATTCAGATACATCAGCTAAGCCAAATCCGAAATATTTGGAGAACCGAATCCAATTAGTGGGTAGTAATAAATAGTATAAAATCCTCGGAATTATAGGTGGAATCCCAGTATTTTTACCACTGTATTTTTATTGTAAATAATTTAATTTTATGGAAAAGGAAAACTTATAATGGCAAAGAATCAATCCTTTGGTGAAAAAGTAGGACAGGAAAAAAAATCTTCTAAAAACCACATTATGTTAATAAGATCGGGTAGATCTGATAAAACAGGCGCTTTACGGTTCAATGGTGAAATGGTTCGAATTCCAGAAGGAAAAAATGCAGATGGTCTTGTGAAGGAATTGCTCGCAAATAAAGCATAAAACCAAATTTCAATTATTGAAATAGGAGGGTAGATCCCTCCTATTTTTGTATTTGGACAAATATTACTGAAAAATGTTCATAAAATTTAGATGGGCTCTTTTAATTGTTTTTTGTAGTTCGCTTTTTTTCGGAGGAACATCCCCAAAAAGTGAGGCTTATGAATATTTTATGAAAGGTGAGTATGAGCTTTTACAGAACGATTATAAAATGGCTGAAAAATATTATAAAAAAGCCCTTTCTCTTTCTCCCGATTCTCCTACAATACTCCATTCCTTAATCGATTTAAAAACCTATCAGGGTAAATATTTGGAAGCCATTAATTATTTGGAAAGAAATTTAAAATTAGATCCAAAGAATAAAGAAATAGGACTGAATCTTTATGAGCTTTATACCCAGGAAGGAATCAATACAAAAGCAGAGTTACTATTAGATTCTCTCCTTATTTATTTTCCAGGGGATATGGATATATTGTTTGCTCGTGCAAATACTCAATATTCATCTCAGGATTGGACTAATTTGCTCAAAACCTATCAAGATATTTATGAGGTAGATCCTCACCAGAATGAAATTCTCCTTAAAATATATGAAATTGGAGTTGCCACAGGAAATATAGAGTTAGTTAGGGATATTTTATGGGAATTAAAATCAATTTCCCAAAGCCAGCTGATTTTAGAATTATTAATTGAAATTGCGGATAGTTCAGGAGAATATTCAGAAGCTATCTCGTTAATGTATGAGTTGATTGAAACAGCTGGAAGTACAGATGATCAAATAATTAATTTGAGTCAGCTCCATCTTAGAATTGAGAAATTTGATGAAGTAGTAGATATTCTCAGTCCCATTTATGAAAAAGGAAATCATTCTTTAGAAGTACTTAGAATGCTCTTAATTGCCTATTCCTCTTTGGAACAAATAGAAAATGAGATTAATGTCAGTAAGACACTCATGAATGAATACTCTGATATTCCTGTGGGATATGAAGCCTTATCGTTTTCCTATTTACAAGCCGGGTCCAATGAAAAAGCCGTTGAGATTTTACTTCAGGCTTTACCAAAATTTCCAGATGAAGTTACATTCCCTTTTTCCCTAGCCACTATCTTTTATAATTCAAGGGATTATTTCAAAGCTGAAAATTATTTTCATAGAGCGCTAACAATACAGCCGGATTTAGTTGCTGCAAAACATTCCCTGGCATTGATGTACGAAGATATGGATGATACCAGTCGTTCAGATTCACTATTTTTACACATGATAAATCAGAATGAGAATGATGCTGGTGGGAGAAATGATTATGCTTACATTTTATCAGAGCGGAAGAATTCTTCTAAAGAAGATTTTATTTATGCCCTTCAATTAGCAGAACGGGCGGTTGCAATTGAACCTGAAAATGCGGCTTTTTTAGATACCATCGGTTGGATTTACTATAAATTGGAAACCTATCAAAAAGCTGAAGAATTCATTGAAAAAAGTCTAAGCTACAATGAGGATAACCCCGTAATTTTAGAACATCTAGGTGACATTTACGTTAAAATGAATAAAACTATTGAAGCTATTAATATTTATGAAAAATTACTTGAAATAGATTCAGATAATCAATTGATAAGAAATAAATTAGATAAAATAAATGACTGAAAATCCTTCTATCAGTATAATTGTTCCAGTTTTAAATGAAGAGGGTTCACTGGATAAGTTTTATAAAGAAACAACAAAATCCTTGGATGAATATTCAAATTGGGAAATTATTTTTATAGATGATGGTAGCGATGATGAATCTTATAACATTATGCGGAAAATAGCTGATAATGACAGTCGTGTTTCTATTATCCAATTTTTTAAGAATTTTGGGAAAGCAGATGCACTTTCAGAGGGATTTAAAAAAGCAAATGGTGATATAATCATTACAATTGATGCAGACCTTCAGGATGATCCTGCTGAAATCCCCCGATTAATTGCAAAAATTCAAGAGGGCTGGGATGTTGTTTCCGGTTGGAAAAAGGATAGAAAAGATCCTGCATCAAAACGGATTCCTTCTAAGCTATTTAATTTGGTTACCAGAATTTTAACTGGAATTAAAATACATGATTTCAATTGTGGTTTAAAAGCATATCGGCGAAAAGTGGTTAAATCAATAGATATTTACGGAGGTCTTCATCGCTATATTCCTGCAATAGCCGGGCAAAAAGGATTTTCAATTACTGAGATTAAAGTGAATCATCGCCCTCGGGAATTTGGAGAAACCAAGTATGGGGGTTATAGATTATTCCATGGATTTTTCGATCTGTTCACTATGTTATTTACAGGAAAGTATTTCGATAGACCTCTCCATTTTTTTGGATCTATTGGATTAGTCTTTATTTTCATTTCAACTATTAGTGAGATTTATCCCATTTATGATAAAATCGCATATGGGATACCCTTTCAAAAACATTTTGCCCTCATCGTATTTGGAGCCATGATATTTGGATTGGGACTATGGTTTTTCTCCATTGGTCTATTGGGAGAATTACTTATAAAAGCATCTGGAACATCTGAAAAGAAAATCCACTCTGTGTATTCAAAAAACCAGGTATAAATGCAAATAGCACTTATCTCGGTAGCGCCGCCTTATCGAGGTGGAATTTCCAAACATACTTCCATTTTGGTTGAGAAATTATCCATTAATCATTCTGTGGATGTCATAAACTACTCCCGTCAGTACCCCGATTTTCTTTTCCCTGGGAAAACTCAATTTTTAGATGACAAATCAGAAATTGAAAATAGCTACCGATGGATAGATTCCATAAATCCTCTCACATGGTTCAACACAGGAAATAAGATTGCCAAGAAACGCTATGATTTGGTTATTGTTAGATTTTGGAATCCATTTTTTGCACCTGCCCTGGGAGTCATTGCAGGTGTACTAAAGAAAAAATCACCTAAAACAAAATTAATGTCATTATGTGATAATATCCTTCCTCACGAAAAGATACCTCTGGGGGATTTTCTCACCACCTATTTATTTCAGAAGTTGGATGGGCACATTGTGCAATCCAGTCAAACAGAAAAGGAACTGCAGGAAGTGGTGGATGATCCCATATATGAAAAACGGTTTCATCCCATATATACCAATTTCCCCAATAAAATAGACAAAAATACTGCCAGAAATAAATTGGGATTGACAGCAAAATATATCATTCTCTATTTTGGTATTATTCGGGACTACAAAGGATTTGATATTTTATTAAAAGCTGTAGCTAAATTAAAAAATAGTGGGCTTGATTTTCATCTGCTCGCAGGGGGAGAATGTTATGGAAACGATGAAAAATATACCCAATTAATATCTGATTTAGAAATTTCCGATTTTGTCACTTGGCATAATAAATATATCCCTGATTCAGATGTGGCTGAATATTTTTCAGCTGCAGATGTAGTGGCATTGCCCTACCGATCTGCCTCTCAAAGTGGGATTACTCAAATTGCCTATTATTATGACATCCCTGTTATTGTTACCAAAGTGGGAGGACTTCCAGAATTTGTTGATGAGGGGCAGTCAGGATTCACCATTGAACCGGACAATCCAATGGAGTTGGCGAATATGTTAGAAAAACATCTAAAGAATGGCACATTTTTTGAAATGGAAAATTATATAAAAACATTTAAACAGAAATTCTCCTGGGAATATTTTGTTAATGGAATTGAATCAGTGTATTCAAGAATATGACCGCCCACATTAAAATACTCATTTTGAATTGGAATGGTAAACATCTTCTTAAGCCCTGCCTTGATTCTGTTTCCGCAATTGATTACCCCAATTATTCAGTCATGGTCATTGATAATGGCTCAACGGATAATTCGGTTAAAATGGTGAAGGAAAACTTTTCCGAAGTTGAATTGTTAGAGCTGGAAAATAATAATGGATTTGCAGGGGGATACAATCGGTGCTTCACTCAACTAAAAAATGATTATTCTGAATTTATACTGCTGTTAAATAATGATACGGAAGTTGATCCAACCATCCTCAGCAGTTTTATCCGGGCAAAGGAAATGTACGGAGATAATAACTTATATGGCGGAAAGATATTTTATCAAAACACCCCAAATTTAATTTGGTATGCCGGAGGGAATGTAAATATGAAATGGGGGCATATCTCACACCGAGGGCTTCGCAAGCCAGATTCAGAACAGTTTTCGATACCTTGTGAAACAGATTATGTAACAGGCTGTTGTCTGTTTACCTCAATGGAGGTAATAAATCAGCTAAATGGATTTGATGAGAGGTTTAATATGTACGGTGAAGATGTGGACCTCTGTCTCCGGGCAAAAACAATGGGTATCAACTGTTACTATTCGCCAGATGCTAAATTATGGCATTATGTGTCGGCTAGTTTAGGAGGGGCGTTTTCAATTTGGAAATTAATTCGCAAGTTTAAATCGGTTTTAAAACTGTACCTTAAATATTTTGATGTTAATAAATAAATTCAACTCACATGAAAGAATTTAGACATTACTACCAGTTAATGGAATGAGGATAACCTTATTTAATAGGGTAAAATCGTAAAAATATAAAAATTAAATTATTTAGATGAACCTGCTCGATGAATTAAATTTCTTAATTAAATAATACCCAGAGTGAATATCAAAAAACATATCTGTTCAAAAAAAATCAAATTGCAGAGAGAATTTTCATCAAAATTAATAAAAAGAAATTATTATGAACAGAATTTTTGCACATAAGACGGGAAATATTATCTATGAAGTCACCTTTTCAAAATCAAATTTATTCAGATTATATAAATTCCCCCCATGTTATAATTCATTGGGAGAAAACGCAGGCATTCCTTAATAATTATAATGCAAAAAGGGGACTGGATATAGGGGATCGGACTCCATTTACAGATCAATTAGAATCTTTTTTTAATTGTCCATTTGAAAATACAACATTTGATTTAAATGAGGGAAAACTGGAGGGGGAATACGATATCATAACTAGAATTGAAATAATAGAGCATCTATTTAATCCATTGCACTTATTGACTGAAATTGCAGGAATATTGAAGGATGGAGGTAAGTTTTATTTAGCCACACCAAAAGGGAAACCTTATTTTTTATGGAGTGAAGATCATTTTCATGAGATGAGTTATAAATCAATCCAAAAATTAGTTGAGAGAACTGGATGTAATTATTCGGAAAGAGGAAATTAGGATTCAACCCCTTAAATTTTATACTACTGGAATTCGCCCATTATTACGATTTATTATTGAGAAACTCTTTCTCCTTGAACTTGCTCATCAATAACAGTCATTAAATAGCTGTGAAATGTTTTACTAATATCTTCCCATTTATATTTAGAAGCGAATTCTTTCAATTGGTTATTTTTGGGTGGGAATTCAATATTAGTTTTTATATTAGAGATAAAATCTTCCAAATTCTCTGCAATAAACAGGTGCTCATCATATTCAGAAAGGTAT
>ERZ813253.735-NODE-735-length-10845-cov-4.048143_pt1 | contig 10845 bp, 6 predicted proteins | sample MGYA00520893_ERZ813253 | MGnify/ENA primary metagenome ERZ813253 (study PRJEB31669, sample SAMD00080414) | marine metagenome | biome: oceanic hadal pelagic zone biome; feature: marine hadalpelagic zone; material: sea water | place: Pacific Ocean:Izu-Bonin Trench...
CAATATTTCTTCCGCCAGTTCCCTAACTACACCATCGCCGCCTTTCTTTTTTAGATGAATGATATTTGGAATAGCTTTAACTTTTGAAACTGCATTACTCGGACAAGCAGCAATACCAACATTAGATAGTAAATCAAAACAATTTACATCATCACCAATATATGAAACCTCATCTAAAGAAATATTCTCTTTTTCACATAAATCTTTAACTAACTGAAGTTTGTCTTTCAAGCCGTGAAAATCAAAATCTAATCCAAGCTTTTTAGCTCTTCTTCTATTTAGCTCTCTATCTTCAGTAGTTAGAATACCTACTTTTATCCCTTTTTTTTGCAAAAGTTGAAAGCCCATCCCGTCATAAGTACAAAATCTTTTAAATTCATCACCATTTTCTGTATAATACATTCCTGAATCAGTAAGTACACCATCAACATCTGATAAAAACAACTTAATCTTAGAAAAGTTATGTTTCTTACCTTTTAAAATAAATTTCTTCATCAAATTATTTAACTCCAATCTGATAATATTCATATCCATATTTTTTTAGCATATCTTTATCGTACTGATTTCTGCCATCAAAGATAATACATTGATTTAAAAGGGCGCTTATCCTACTGAAATCAGGACTTCTAAATTCTTTCCATTCTGTAATTAAAACAACTGCATCCGCCCCATCAAGGGCTTCATATTTATCTTTACAATACAATATATTGCTTTGGTTTTTAAAATAATGATTTTCTGCTTCCTTCATTGCTTTTGGGTCATAAGCTCTGATAGTTGCTCCTTTTTCTATCAGTTCATTGATAATAATTACTGAAGCCGCCTCTCTCATATCATCCGTTCCTGGCTTGAAACTAAGTCCCCAAATCGCAAAACATTTCCCCGATAAATTATCACCAAATTTATCTGTTATTTTTTGTACCAATACTCTTTTTTGATGCACATTCACTTTTTCAACTGCTTGTAGAATATTTGCTGTATATCCATAATTCTCGGCTGTTCTTTTCAATGCTTTTATATCTTTTGGGAAACAACTTCCTCCATATCCACATCCAGGATAAATAAATTTATAGCCAATACGATTGTCGCTTCCAATTCCTATTCTTACCATATTTACATCTGCCCCAACCCTTTCACAAATATTAGACATTTCGTTCATAAAACTAATTTTGGTAGCCAAAAAAGCATTGGCTGCATATTTGGTCATTTCAGCGCTTTTAATATCCATTTGAATAAACCTTTCTCTGTTAATTGTAAAAGGGCGATAAAGTGCTTTGAGCGTGTTTGTACTGCTTTGATTCTCAGAGCCAATCACTACTCTATCGGGTTGCATAAAATCTTTAATTGCTGTTCCTTCCTTCAAAAATTCAGGATTGGAAACCACATCAAATTCAATATCTTCATTTCGGCTATCTAATGCACTTTGGATAGTTTCCCTAACTTTATTAGCAGTACCCACTGGAACAGTAGATTTATCCACCACAATAAGAGGGTGATTCATCTTCTCTCCTATCTCCTTTGCCACATTTATTACATGGCTAAGGTCTGCACTTCCGTCTTCATCCTGTGGAGTCCCGACAGCAATAAAAACAATCTCTGATTCATTTATTGCCTCTTCTAATAATGTAGTAAAACTAAGCACTCCCTTTTGATAGTTTTCGTTTACCATTGTTTTTAAGCCCGGTTCAAAAATAGGAATAATGCCATTTTTTAATGCCTCTATTTTTTCCTTATTCTTATCCACACAGATAACTTTATTGCCCATTTCGGCAAAACAAGCTCCTGTTACTAAGCCCACATATCCAGTACCAACTATTGTTATTCTCATTCTACTTGTATTAATAAAGATTGCAAATATCGTAATTTTTACCCTTAGATAAAAATCTTTATCAGATAAAGTAGCTTTTTTATCTTTTTTTCGTATAAATTTGAAGACAGTATAAGATAGAATTCTATGAAGAAATTATTTTATTTTTTTCCCACTCAACTGCTTTTGTATCACATCAAAAGAAACTATCTATTTATTATTTTTTGGGCTATATTATTTGGCTTTGTAATCGAGTATTTGGGAGTAAAATATGGTATCCCTTATTTATTTTTATCTCCTGAATATTTGAATAAGGTAAATTTCCTCTCTTTCTTCCTATTAGGGCTTTCGGTAGGAATTTTTATCATGGCTTTTCATATTGCTAGCTATATTATAATGGGTTATCGTTTTCGCTTTATCGCAACACTTTCTACTGCTTTTTTTAAGTTTTGTATCAATAATTCAACTATTCCACTGTTATTTTTAATCGTTTTTGGAATAAAACTTTTTATATTTTATTCCAATCAGGCACATTTTTCAATTAATGTAACAGCAAGTTATTATTTTGGTTTTTTGATTGGTAATACTGTTTTTATTCTTTTTTCTATTTTTTATTTTAACAAAACCAACAAAAGTCTTTTTAAATTATTTGGGATACCAATAGGAAAAGAAAAAGAAAACGGAACACATCCTAAAATAAAACTTTTCTCTCCATCCTTTTCTAAGAAAAAAGTAGAAAGAGGCACTCTTCCGGGTGAGTCAGAAGTAAGAAGTTATTTGTATAGCCCATTTAAAGTTAGAATTGCTCGAAAATCTTCTCATTATAATACGGAAATACTAATGAAGGTTTTGAATCAACATCATCATAATGCTGCATTTTATTTATTGGCAATTTTCTCCATTATTTTATTTATTGGTATTTTTAGAGATTTCCGATATTTTATGATTCCTGCTGCATCAAGTATTATGCTTTTACTTTCCATGTTTTTGATGATTATTAGTGCCATTCACTCCTGGTTTAGAGGTTGGTCTATTCCAGTTTTCTTGTTGTTAATTGTTGGTGTAAACTACCTGACAACATTCAAGCCATTAAATAGTAGAAATCATGTTTACGGAATAAATTATGACACAACAAGAGTGATTTTTAATACCACAAAACTGAAAGAAATTAGTTCGACAAAGAATATAACAGAAGATAAAAAACAAAGCACAGAAATACTTGAAAATTGGAAAGAAAAAAATAAAACTATAAGTGAGAAAAAACCAAAAATGATATTTGTCAATTGTAGTGGTGGTGGTATGCGGGCTTCCTATTTAACTTTCCATGCCTTAAACTACATCAATAATGCAACTAATGGAGATTTTTTCAAAAAAACCCAACTCATTACAGGGTCTTCTGGCGGAATGATTGGCGCCTGTTATTTTAGAGAACTTTACCTGAGAGGCGACTCAATAAGCGAAAAACATTATCAGAATATATCAAAAGACATGCTAAACCCAATATCATTTACCATAACGGTCAATGATATACTTATGCGTTTGCAGAAATTTAATGACGGAAAATATATTCATACTAAGGATAGAGGGTTTACTTTTGAACACATTCTGCATCAGAATACGGATTCCATTCTTAATAAAAGTTTGAATGACTATTACCTTCCAGAAAAAAATGCCGAAATTCCTATGGTTTTTATCTCACCAACAATTATAAATAACGGGCATTTGCTTATTGTTTCCTCACAGAAAATTGCCTATATGACACAAATAACCGATAATTCTTATTTTGATGGAATAGAGTTTTCCCGACTTTTTGCTCAGCAAGATGCCAAAAATCTAAAAATCACTTCCGCCCTGAGAATGAATGCTACTTTCCCTTATATTTCTCCGGTTGTTTATTTACCATCTAAACCCATGTTAGAGGTAATGGATGCAGGATTAAAGGATAATTTAGGAACAGATTTGAGCATTCAATTTATCCGAACATTTAAAGAGTGGATTTCGCAAAATACATCTGGTGTAATTATATTGCAAATAAGGTCAAGAGAGAGAATGGTTTTATCGGAAAAGCAGCACACAAAAAGTTTCTTACATTCGATAATTGGTCCTTTTTCTGATTTTAATAGATCGTGGGGAAACATGAAAGATTTAGAAAGGGATAAACTTATTAATTATACCAAAGAATGGCTCAATACACCATTGGATATTATAACAATTACACTTCCCTCAGACAAGAAACAGCATATATCCCTGAGTTGGCATTTGATAGAAAATGAAAAAGAAAAAATTAGAAATGCAATTAAGCTTCCCAATAATAAAGAAGAGATAAATAAACTCATAGAATTGCTAAACTAATAAGCAAGTAACTCAACTAATTGCTTTTCAAAGCGAGCTTTTGCTAGAAATTCATCTTCCAATTCATAGGCAAAAGGTACGGGTGTATCTAAGGATGCCGACCGCTTTACAGGAGCATCCAAAAATTCAAAACATTCATCTGAAATTATTGAAGCCAAATCAGCACCAAAACCACCTATCATACAATCTTCATGAAGTACAATTGCTTTCCCTGTTTTTTTTACAGAAGATAAAACCATTGCTCTATCTAAAGGAACAAGTGTTCGTAAATCCACTAAATCAGCAGATATTTCAGGATTATTATCTAAAACTTCTAAAGCCCAATGCACGCCCATTCCATAGGTGATAATACTTACATCATCACCCTGTTTTATCAGCTTAGCTTTCCCAATTTCAGTGGTAAAATAATCATCAGAAACTTGGCCGCTTAAACTTCTGTAAAGGGCCTTATGCTCAAAATACATGACAGGATTCGGGTCATTTATTGAAGCATTTAATAAGCCTTTTGCATCTTCAGGAAAAGCTGGATAAACTACTTTAAGTCCTGGAGTATGGGTAAACCAAGCTTCATTAGATTGAGAATGAAAAGGACCAGCACCCACCCCAGCTCCTGTAGGCATTCGCACCACTACATCCACTTTTTCACCCCATCTGTAATGGGTTTTTGCTAAATTATTAATAATTGGATTAAAACCTGAAGTAACAAAATCAGCAAACTGCATTTCCACAACTGATTTATAACCACAAATAGATAAACCCAAAGCAGCACTAACAATTGCCGATTCACAAATTGGTGTATTACGTACTCTATCTTTTCCAAATTTATTCATAAAACCATCCGTAATTTTAAACACTCCACCATAATCAGCAATATCTTGCCCCATAATAATCAAATTATCATGTTTCTGCATGGATTGTTTTAAGCCATCCGAAATAGCATCAATTAATCTTTTATCTGTTTTATTAGTAGAAGGCTTAATAATTTCAGGTATATAAGGAGCATAAATATCAGCCAATTCTTTTTCAGAAGTTGATTTTATTTTCGGCTCATTGTCAGTATTTTGCCAGACACTATTTATTTCTGCTTTTATTTCTTTCTTTAAGACATCTATTTCCTCTTGAGATATCAATTTTTCTTTCAATAAAAAAGCTTCATAATTATCCACAGGGTCTTTTTTAGCCCACATTTCCATCAACTCTTTTGGTATGTATTTTGTTCCTGAAGCTTCCTCATGCCCTCTCATTCTGAAAGTCATACACTCCAAAATAATAGGTTGAGGTTTTTTTGCCATCTTATTTTTTAAATCCTTTACAGCAGAATATACTTCCAAAATATTATTTCCTTCAATGGTATATGCTTCAATCCCATAACCTATGCCTTTATCAGCAAATTGCTTGCACCTAAACTGCTCAGAACTTGGAGTAGACAAACCATACCCATTGTTTTCAATCACAAAAATAACGGGTAAATCCCAAACTGCCGCTACATTTAAAGCTTCATGAAAATCACCTTCAGATGTGCCTCCGTCTCCAGTAAAAACAACAGTTATTTTTTTATTATCTTTTAATTTATTGGCCAATGCAATTCCATCAGCCACTCCTAATTGAGGCCCTAAATGGGATATCATCCCAACAATATGATGTTTTTTTGTTCCAAAATGAAAGGACCTATCTCTACCTTTTGTAAAACCATTTGCCTTTCCTTGAAATTGGGAAAACAACCTTTGTAGTGGTATGTTTCTTCCTGTAAAAACTCCTAAATTTCTGTGCATAGGTAAGATGTATTCATCTTGATCAAGTGCAGAAGTAACCCCAACAGAAATGGCCTCTTGCCCAATACCAGAAAACCATTTGGAGATTTTTCCTTGACGCAATAAAATCAGCATTTTTTCCTCCACCATTCTTGGTTTCAGCAAAGCATGGTATAGAGCCAATAACTCCTTATCTGATATCCCCTTTCTGTTAAATTGCATCAATCATTGAATTAGGGTCAAAAATACCATAATAATTATTTACTTTGTAAAAAAATTGACAATTATGCCATGCAAGAAGTAGGGATAGTTTTAGTATTAGGAATTGCAATTTATTATTTGATAAAAAGATTTAGAAAGCCTACCGATAATTGTGGAGGTGGAAATTGCGGCTGCAACTAAATGAATTCATTTGTTTATTTAAAGGTTTATTTAAAACGTATTTTTTATCTGCTTGGTATCTATACTGTTAGTAGGTTATGTCTTTTTTTAAATAATATCGATAGTTTTTCTGATATCTCATTTTTTGATTTTTTGGAAGGCATTCGTTTTGATTTTTCGGCTCTAGTTTATATCAATATTCCTATTCTAATTCTGCTTGTTTTTCCTACTAACTTTAGATGCAAAAAAGGATACCAAAGATTTGTGAATATTCTTTTTTATTCGGTGAATATCCCTTTTATAATACTCAACAATGTAGATATTGAGTATTTCCGATTTACTCAAAAAAGAAGTACACTAGACTTTTTTCAGCTTTTACTATTAGGGGAAGATGCCAAAAATATTATTCCACAATACATGAAGGATTATTGGTCAATTACTTTGCTTACAATAGTACAAATATGGCTGCTTCTAAAAATTAAAGACTTGCCCACAGATAGGATATTGCTTAAAACAAAAACCATAGTAAATTCGATTTTTGTTTTGATTTTAGGAGTTGGATTTTTTATTGTTGGAGCAAGAGGAGGGTTGCAACTAAAACCCATAAAACCCATAAATGCTGGCGAACTTTATGGTTCTAACAATTGTAGTTTGATTCTAAACACACCATTTTGTATTTTTCATTCTTTTGATTCGCAACAATTAAAGCCTAAAAATTATTTTATTGAGGAAGAATTAGATAGTATTTACACCCCTCTACATCATCATAAGGAGAGGGTTTTTCAGAAAAAGAATGTGATTATTCTGATTATGGAAAGTTTGTCGAGAGAATTTATTGGTTTTTATAATGAAGGCAAAAGCTATACTCCATTTTTAGATAGCTTGATGAGGCATAGTTTGGTTTTTGAAAATGCATATTCTAACGGGTTAAAGTCCATTGAAGCACTACCTGCTATCACTGCTTCTATCCCTAGCTTAATGGACAACCCATTTATTACCTCTTCATATGCCCAAAATAATTTCGAAAGTTTGGCTTCTTTGCTAAACAAAGAAGATTATAGAACTTCTTTTTTTCATGGAGGACTAAGAGGTACAATGGGTTTTTATAGTTTTAGCAGAAAGGCAGGATTTCAGGAGTATTACGGATTGGAGGAATATAATAATTTAGATGATTTTGATGGAAGTTGGGGCATATATGACAACCCCTTTATGCAATTTTTTGTTAATCATCTTACTGAGGGGAAAGAACCTTTTTTTAGTACTTTGTTTACTGTGAGCTCACATCCTCCATATACTTTACCTGCTGATTTTCAACATGATTTTGAAAAAATTGGAATCCGAGAAACCATTTCCTATACCGATTATGCAATGTCTGAATTCTTTAAAAAAGCAAAGAAACAAAAGTGGTATAACAGTACTTTATTTGTAATTACTGCTGACCATAGTACTCCTATTAGTTACAATAAAAAGTACAAAAACAAAATTGGAAGATATGCCATTCCTATGATAATTTTTCATGGGGATAATAGTATGCAAGGCAGGGAAAATAAAATAGTACAACAGATTGATATTATGCCAACTATTTTGGAATTATTGGGCTACAATAAGCCATTTCTTGCCTTTGGCAAATCAATGCTTGGTAAGGAGAGTTGGGCTATAAATTATTTACAAAATAGATATTGTTTTATCACGCCAAATGCAATTATGATAAATAAAAAAGAAGAATATAAATCTTATTCAGACTGGAAATTACAAAAGCTAAATTCAGCAGAATTCCGGGAAGATATTCTCTTACTTAAAGCCCTTAAACAAAGCTACAACCAAAGGATGATAAACAACAAAATTACGTATGAAAATTAGATTTATCATTAACCCAATATCAGGGACAAAAAAGCAACAAGGAATAGAAGATGTGATAAAAAACCATATCAATTTTCTCTATGAAATTGTATATACCAAAAAAGGAGGAGATGCAACAGAACTTAGTCAAAAAGCAATTTCGGATAAAGTGGATGTTGTAGTAGCAATTGGGGGAGATGGAACAGTAAACGAATGCGCCAAGGCATTGATTGGCAGCAATACTGCAATGGGTGTGATTCCTTGTGGTTCTGGAAATGGATTTGCCTATCATATTGGTATGGAAAAAGATATCAAAAAAGCAATAATTCAATTAAATAATTGCAGGATACAAACAATTGATAGTTGCAGTGCAAATGGTATTCCTTTTGTAAATATATCTGGCATTGGCTTTGATGCACATATTGCTAATTTGTTTGCCAATTTTAGAAAAAGAGGATTTGTCAGTTATTTTAAACTTATTGTGAAAGAACTTTCTTACAAAGCCCAAAAATATACTTTGAATTTTGATGGAAAAAGCAAAACCATAACTGCTTATTTAATTGCTTTTGCTAATTGTAGCCAATACGGAAATGACTTTCAGATTTCACCATTAGCCAAGATGGAAGATGGACTAATTGATATTGTTATTATAAAAGATTTTCCAAAATGGAAAATACCCGCCTTTTTACTTAGAATTGCAAAAGGAAAGGTACATTTATCTGAATATGTAGAAATTATACAATATAAAGAAATGACTATTGAAACTACAAATAGTTTAGTACATGTGGATGGAGAACCAATAGAATTAAAAAGCCCAATTATTGTAAAAGTAAAGCCAAAAACCTTAAAAATATTTTTACCAAATGGGAAAAAATAAAAAAAACAGAAAAGGAATATTGTATTCCACGAATCCAGATTTTGAGTATGAGTATGAAAATCAGGAAAAGGACACTCTACTTTCTTCTAAACAAATGCTTCAAGTTTGCATTGATAAGCACAGAGCAGGGAAAATTGTCGTAATCATCAAAGATTTTGAAGGAACAACTGATGATTTAAAAAAACTTGGGAAGCTTCTAAAAACAAAATGTGGAGTTGGTGGAAGCGTGAAAAATGGAGAAATACTTATACAAGGAAATGTGAGAGATAAAGTGATGGAGATTTTGGAGGAGGAAGGTTTTAATTATAAAAGAGTAGGTGGATAATAAGATAATGTAGAAATTTACAAATTTGATGGTGTGCTAATTTGGTTATTAAGCAATGTTTATGCTAAAATATGTGTGGTTAATCGAGTAAACAAAGTGTAAAAAGTATGAAACCCTTTACTCAATAACAATTCTTTTCTCTACTGTTCCATCATCATAAAGGTAGAAAAGAGTATTGTTCTCTTTAAATGATGTTTCTCTTCCTAAAATATCCGTAATCCTTTTTAAGGTTTTTTCATTGGCATTTAGTTCCAAAACACTAGTGGAAAAGTTATCAAAAATAATAAAAACTGTATCGGATGTGCAGCCATTATTATCACTAACAATAAGCCAATAAGTACCATTTTGAGTTGGCGTAATTGTTGGGGTTGTTTCTACCGTATTCCAAACAAATGTGTAAGGCAAAGTTCCGCCATTAGCAAGTGCCTCTAAATCATTTACATTTTGTATTATTTGTGCGGTTAATTGGGTTGGCTCTATAACCGTATTGCTAACCGATAAAACACAAGAGTTACTATCGGTAATGGTGCAAACAAAAGTGCCAGCACACAAAGCATTGGGGTCGGCGCCATTCCAATTCTGATTGTAATTTGGCATGCCTCCACTTACAAAAAGTTGAATATTTCCATCACAATCTCCATAGCAACTTACATCCGTAATTGTGCTAGTTGCAGTTAAAGGTAATGGTTCTGTTAAAGTAATAATCGCATTTGCCAAACAAAGGTTGGCATCCATCACCACTACAATATAAGTGCCAGCTGAAAGAGAAGAAAATTGATTGGTATTTTGGAAAGTTACCCCATTATCCACCGAATACTGAAATGGTATTTGTCCACCAGAAGAAATACTAATTGCTATGCTGCCATCATTAGCACCATTACAACTTATTGCAGAAATATTATTATACAGAAGTATAGAATCATTCTGATATACCATAATGCTATCGGTAAAACTACAGCCATTGGTATCTGTAATTGTAATAATACTTTGCCCAGATGAAAGAGAGGTAGATTGGGTATATGTATTATTACTCCAATTGTAAAAATAGGGTGCAACTCCACCATAAGGATAAGCAGTAGCAATGCTTGTACCTCCATTACACAAAATAGTGTCAGCAGAAACACTTAATGATAAAGCAGAAGGCGCTGTTATATTAACTACTCCATTTTCTGTACAATTGTTGCTATCGGAAATTGTGTAACTATAATCGCCACTACAAAGATTATTAATAAATTGTCCGTTTGAAATAAAATTCCCATTATTGTACCAATTGATATTATATGGCTGGGTTCCTCCATTTATATTTATGAAAATACTACCATTACAATCTCCATTACAAAGTATATCTGAAGAAGTCAAATTAACATTTATTGCAGTTGGCTCATATATTATGATAGTATCATTAATAGAACAAGAATTATTAGAAATTGTAATTGGATAATTCCCTACAGAAAGCGCATTAGGATTCACTCCACCCCAATCGATTGCATAAGGAGGTTGTCCGCCACTTACTTGA
>ERZ813253.737-NODE-737-length-10837-cov-3.856209_pt1 | contig 10837 bp, 9 predicted proteins | sample MGYA00520893_ERZ813253 | MGnify/ENA primary metagenome ERZ813253 (study PRJEB31669, sample SAMD00080414) | marine metagenome | biome: oceanic hadal pelagic zone biome; feature: marine hadalpelagic zone; material: sea water | place: Pacific Ocean:Izu-Bonin Trench...
CAGCAAAGGGTGGCAATCGCAAGGGCACTATGTACATCACCCAAAATTATGCTTTTAGATGAGGTTACCTCAGCTCTGGATCCAGAGATGATTTCAGAAGTACTGGACGTTTTGGTTGAACTGGCAAAAGAAGGCATTACCATGATCTGTGTGACTCACGAAATGGGCTTTGCGCGTAAGGTAGCACAGCGTATTATCTTTATGGATGACGGTTATATTATTGAAGAGAATGACCCTGAGACCTTCTTTCACCACCCAGAGTCTGACCGCTTAAAGCTGTTCCTAGATCAAATCCTAACCCACTAAGCACCAAAGGTTTTGGCACTTTAATCGACTAAATGCCACTATAAGTGGTATTTTCTCTCTCCTGAAGCCAGATTACATCAATTGAATATGCGAGTTTTATAATCAAAGCAACGTAAGAGGGTGCTCACAATCACGAACAACACATTAACACCTACAATCACGAACAACACATTAACACCTATTAAGTATATACGTTCAAAATAGCACATTATTGAACGCAATGTTCAGAAGAAAAGAACGAAATATTACGAATAAGTTATAATTTATGATAAGCCATTAATTAAGGCACAAGTTGAATTTAATCTGGACTAATCCAATAAGGAGTCAATCATTATGTTTAATCTTTTTAAGAAAGAAGTAACCACAGAAACTACTCAAAATGGCCAATCAGGGGACTGGATAAAAGAAATTAAAAGAAATCAAATAATCGGACAAGAGGTGAAGCAGATGTCATTTAAATATGATTGTATCAATGATATTATAGATAATGGGACTAAGTTAGGACTAAGTAGTGAGCATCTTAAAATATTAAAAAAATGCAAAGATGAAAGTAGCTCATTAGAGTTAATGAAGATGTTAAAGAGAACCAATAAATCTAAATTTAAGAATGTTATCATTAAGCCATTAATTGAAAATGGCTTTCTTGAATTAACAATTCCTGAAAAACCAAAGAGCCCAAATCAGAAATATCGTCTAACCAATTTATTTGTTCGTCGCAGACTCAAATCTTAAGCTGTTATTGGATGTTTTTAAGTTAAAAGAGATGCTTTTTGATAATCAACCCCTATACTTGCCCTATTTTCAATTATTTTAAAAAACATAACACTCAGTATGCCTACTGTAATAATCTCTTGTTATATACAAAATTTACTCAATATTGACTAAGCCATTGATTTATATATATTTTATTGAGTTTCTCTTGTATTTTTGATTGTTTTTCCCTTATTTAGTAGCATATTTGTCTGTTTTTCATCTTCAGACTATAATTTATCAAAATTTCTTTTTAATAACACCACAACAAGATGTCTGGTCAACTAGTTGAAAATTCACCGTTACAAATCTGTGCAAATAAAATAGGTGTTTTAGTCACCAATTTAGGCTCACCTGATGCGCCTACTAAAAGTGCTCTTCGAAAATATTTAAAGGAGTTCTTATCAGATAAATTTGTTATTCAGCCACCACCAAATCGCTTCATTTGGCTGTGCATTTTGCACTGTGTTATTCTTAATATTAGGCCTGCAAAATCGGCTAAAAAGTACCAAAAAATATGGCATAATCCCGAGCAGAAGTCACCGCTTATTTCTCGATGTTATAATCTTCTAGATCAACTTAAACAACACCCTTTCTCCGCTAATAATAATATTGAATTTGCTCTTGGCATGCGCTACGGAAGCCCAAGTATAGTAAGTGCTTTGGAGGATTTGAGAGACAAGTGCTGTGATCAAATTGTTGTCCTTCCTCTCTATCCACAATATTCAAAAACAACCACTGCTTCGACTTTTTTCGAGGTGTCAAGAATCATAAATCAATGGAAGAATATCCCTGAAATTTTGCTGATTAATAATTATCACGACAATGATTCTTATATTCATGCTTTGGCGTCCTCTATTTTGACATTTCAAGACGAAAATGGAATACCTGACAGGCTACTAATTTCTTACCATAGTATTCCGCAACGCTATGTTAATAATGGAGATTGTTATTATGAGCATTGTCAAATCACAACGCGCCTATTGGTTGAAAAACTCGGATTAAATGACGCTGAGTACGAAATTTGCTTCCAGTCTATTTTTGGCAGGGAAAGGTGGATAGGCCCAAATATAAGCGATATTCTCTCTAATCTTGGCCTTAAAGGTGTTTCTCATGTACAAGTTGTCTGCCCTGGTTTTCCTGTGGATTGCCTAGAAACTCTTGAGGAAATAGGCATGGAGAACCGAGATATATTTAGTGAAAATGGTGGTTCTAAATTCCACTACATCCCTGCGTTGAATGACAATTCCAGCCATATTTCACTGATTTTAAACTTAATACAGTCGGAACTCAATTCTTAGTTTAGTTCGCATAATTTATATTATGTTAAATTATACTCCTCAGTTCACTTAATTAAACCTCGATACTCAAGTTCAGAGTACCCTATCCAATACAAACTTTTGTGTAAACTGTGGCCTTCGGTATTGATTTGGCTTTCTCTAATGGCATCTAAACCTTTTCTAGGTTTTAATTTGATAAATTCTTTGATGTTGATGGCCCTGATTCTAATTTGGGGCACTTCCTTTTTGCTTATCAATCGCAGCTTGATATTTTTCTCACCAGAACAGGTGGCTGGATTTCGACTCTGTATCGGTGCTGTGGTGATGATAATTATCTTATTATTGAGTGGAAAACGACTCCCTAAGCTTGGTCCCGCATGGCTGCATTTTCTTATTATTGCTGTTGTTGCTAACCTTCTTCCTTTTTGGATGATTGCCATTGGTCAAACAACTATTTCCTCAGGTATGGCCGGCCTGTTGATGGCGATCATGCCACTGGTTACCTTGGTACTGGCACATATTTTTCTTGTTGATGAAAAGCTCAATCGTTTCAAATTAATGGGTTTTATTGTTGGCATTTCTGGCGTAGCATTTATTCTTGGACCAACACTGATCAATTCTTCAAATTCCATAGTGGGAAGCTTGCTTGTCTTGACGGCAGCCTGCTGCTATGCAAGCGCCACAATTTTCACCAAGCGCTTGCCTGTTTATGACCCCTTAGTGGCAAGTACAGGTACCTTGATATGCGCCGGACTTGTCAGCCTTGTAATTTGGCCAAACTTGTTTAATTTTAGTGTATCTGATATTCCTCTAATTAGTCGCTTTAGCATTGTTTTGTTGGGTGTTTTACCAACTGCGTTTGCCATGATACTGTATTTTCATATCATTAATCGTGCTGGCGCTACATTTTTATCCAACATTAATTACGTTATCCCAGTGGTTGCTTATTTTTCTGGTGCACTTGTTTTGGGTGAAATTATTCTATGGAACGATATTCTGGCTTTGCTGCTTATTATTATCGGTATTGTTTTGTCACGATGTAAAGTCATCACCCAGTTTAAATAAACACCCTTTAACCCATTGTTTCTTTTTTATCAAATTGTCGTAATTATCTGACTTCTCCAAGCCCCTGGGGTTATGATATGAGACTGTTGCAAAATAGTTTCAAGTACTATTTTGCAACAACTCTGATTACTTTTTTAATTTGGTGAAGGGTATTAAAATCAATGACTTATAAAATTTATGATGTTTACCCTTTCCCAAACCTGATCCCAAAATCAATTTTATAACGACTTTACACCTAACTTTAAACCTTTGAAAGCATGAAGAGTAATGGCAAAATAAGTAGAATTTTATCCATCGACGGTGGCGGCATTAGAGGTATTGTTCCTGCGGTTGTTCTTGCACATCTAGAAGAAACCTTACAACAGCTTTCCCACAACCCCGATACACGGTTAGTTGATTTTTTTGATTTATTTGCTGGCGCCAGTACTGGTTCGATGATTATTGCAGGTTTGCTTGCACCAAGCAAAGACAACCGGCCAGTTTACAGCGCTAAAGAAATTGTTGATCTATATTTTGATAATGCCGAAGTTATCTTTCAAGACTCGATTCTACAAGACATCAAATCCGTGGCAGGACTGTTGAACGTCAAATACAACCCAGATGGCATTGAGTCTGTATTTCAAGAGTACTTTCCTGATACAGAACTTAAGGAGCTACTCAAGCCGACTCTTATCCCGGTTTATGACTTAACAAGAGGGAAGAATTACTTTTTTCGCCAACAAAAAGCTCAAGTAAGCACAAGGCATAACTTTTATCTCAAAGATGTTTTAAGGTGTGCCACATCGGCGATTACCTATTTTCCACCGATGCAAATCTCAACCGTTGATAGCACACGGCAGCGTTGTTTTATTGATGGTGGTATCTTTGCTAACAACCCTGCCCTATCTGCTTATGCTGAATTTCGCTATCACAACCCAGAATTGCATGCAAAAGACACAATGATGTTTTCCCTTGGCACCGGAAAACAAGGCACGCATCTGGACTGTGAAAGCACTCAAAATTGGGGTGCATTGGAATGGCGAGAGCCCGCTGGTAATTTGTTCGCCAATGCGGCGGCGGATGCAAACCATTATCAGCTGAGAGCCGTCTATGATAGCAAGTCAAATTATTTGAGGCTCGATGAGTTTTTTGACGACTCGATTAAAAGTAGCCTAGACAATACAAGCAAAGAGTATTTAGATTGCCTTTTTAATTTGGGTCAGCGCATTGTTCAAGATAATAAACAAGCTATAAAGTCTTTTGCGCAACAATTAATTGCCAATTCATCAAGCCCTGTAGAGCAAAATAATCAACTCAACCCAGAATTAAATGACGACTCAACTGCGAAATCAGGTCAAAACTCAAAATTGTTGTTAGCAATGAAAAAAGCGTTGAAAAAATTAACAGACTAGCCACTTCCATTGTGTCCGCCTATAAATATAGGGCTTTTGCCCTAATTCTAACAAGCACTTATTATTATTTTCTTTACGAGCCGTATGAGAAATAATAATAAATATTTTTTCCCAGTATAAGCTCGTCATATCAAGTAGTTAGCTTGCCTCGAGCAATTAATACTCTAAACTCCACTTGCGAAAATTACTGAAATACACTATATTTAGTGTGCATTGATTCAATTAAACACTAAATGTAGTGTTTTATCAGGAGAATATTTTGACCGAAGACATTAAAGTCACCAAGCGGAATGGCAAGCAAGAATCCATTGATATGGAGAAAATTCACCGCGTTGTACACTGGGCTTCCCAAGATTTAGAGGGGGTTTCTGTCTCTCAAGTCGAGATCAACGCACAACTGGCTTTTTTTGATGGAATCAAAACGGAAGACATTCATGAAACCATTATCAAATCGGCTGCGGATTTAATTTCAACCGAGACACCTGACTACCAATATTTAGCTGCTCGTTTGGCTATTTTTCACCTTCGTAAAAAAGCTTTTCAGCAATTCACCCCACCCTCTTTGTTCGATCAGATAGTAAAGTGCACCGAGCTTGGTATTTACGATAAAGACATTCTTGCTAAATACAGTAGAGATGAAATTGAAGAGTTTGATGCACACATTGATCATTGGCGTGATATGAGTTTCAGCTACGCTGGGGTTAAGCAACTCGAAGGTAAATACCTTGTGCAAAATCGTGTTACTGGTGAGGTTTATGAAAGCCCGCAGTTCCTCTATATTCTGATCGGCATGTGCCTTTTTCAGGAATATGACAAGAGCGAAAGAATGGCTATTGTTAAGCGTTTTTATGACGCTACAAGTACTTTTAAAATCTCTCTGCCAACGCCAATTATGGCTGGCGTACGTACACCAACAAGGCAATTTTCATCCTGCGTTTTAATTGAAACTGATGACGACTTAGACTCTATTAGTGCAGCGTCTGGAGCGATTGTTAAGTACGTCTCCCAAAGAGCCGGCATTGGCATCAATGGCGGTCGAATTAGAGCGCTAGGAAGCCCCATTCGTGGCGGTGAGGCAACCCATACGGGTTGTATCCCTTTTTTCAAACACTTTCATACTGCAGTTAAATCATGCTCTCAGGGCGGTGTTCGCGGAGGAGCTGCCACCCTTTTCTACCCCCTGTGGCATTTGGAAGTTGAAGAGTTACTGGTTCTGAAAAACAATACCGGCACCGATGAAAACCGTATTAGACACCTTGACTACGGCGTGCAATTTAATGGTTTGATGTATCAAAGGTTCTTGGCTAACGGTGACATCACCCTTTTCTCACCTCACGACACACCGGATCTATACGATGCTTTTTTCGCCGATCAAGACGTGTTTAAAACACTCTACGAGAGATACGAAGAGGATGAGAGTGTTCGTAAACGCAGTGTTAAGGCTAGAGAATTGTTTGCAAAATTCATGCAGGAGCGCGCCAACACAGGGCGCATTTATTTGCAAAATGTTGACCACTGTAATACTCACGGTGCTTTTGACCCAAGTGTGGCACCAGTGAGGCAATCTAACCTGTGCATGGAAATTACCTTGCCAACCAAGCCACTATTCTCGGTTCAAGATGAGAATGGGGAGATTGCACTATGCACCCTGTCCGCGGTCAATCTGGGCGCTCTCGAGAGTCTCGATGAATTGGAGGGGATTACTGAAATTATTGTAAGGTCGCTAGACTCACTTCTTGATTACCAAGATTACCCAATTAAATCAGCAGAAATTGCCAGTAAAAATAGACGTACGCTCGGCATTGGTGTTACTAATCTTGCTTATTATTTAGCAAAAAACGGAGTGAAATACTCAGATGGCTCAGCTAATGGACTGGTTCATGACACCTTTGAAGCGCTGCAATATTACTCATTAAAGGCATCCAACAAACTGGCGAGTGAACTGGGCGCTTGCCCACTGTTTTCAGAGACTCAATATGCCAAAGGTGTTATGCCAATCGATAGCTATAAAAAAGATGTCGATGCATTTTGTTCGCCAGAATTAAAGTTGGATTGGGCGACACTCAGGGAAAGTATTGTTAAAACAGGTCTGCGTAATTCCACCTTAACTGCGCTAATGCCATGTGAAAGCTCTTCACAAATCTCGAACTCAACCAACGGCATAGAGCCACCGAGAGGTTTTGTTTCGGTGAAGCAATCAAAGGACGGCATCCTTAAACAAATTGTACCAGATTACGAAAACTTAAAGTCTCAGTACGAATTGCTCTGGGATATTAAAGGCAACGAGGGCTACTTGCAGTTATGCGCGATTATGCAAAAATTTGTCGATCAATCCATCTCGACAAACACCCATTATGATCCTTCGCAATTTGATGGCAACAGAGTGCCAATGAAGTTGTTCTTAATGGACTTACTTAAGGCTTACAAATACGGCATTAAAACGCTTTATTACCATACCACTCGCGACGGTGCTACAGACGAGCAAAACATTAGCAAACCAAGTGATGATGAGTGTACAGATGGTGTTTGTAAATTATAAAAATATCAACAGGAATGAAAGGAATCTCAGAACAACTATGTTAATTTTTGACAACGCTAAATTGTTACAGGCAAAGAAAAATAATGAGGGCGTGGTTATTCATATAGTGGGATATTTTTCAAAGCCTGAGGAAATTTGCTAAGTGCCGTAGGGCAGGTCTTTATTAGATCTTGCAAAGTTTTATTATAGTTACCCGGAGATTCATTCAATATGTCATACAGTATTTTCAGTCACACAATCAGTGATATCTTAACCCAACCTATGTTTTTTGGCGACAGCGTTAATGTTGCGCGCTTTGACAAGCAAAAGTTTGAAGTGTTTGAAAAATTGACAGAAAAACAACTGTCTTTTTTCTGGCGTCCTGAGGAAATCGATGTTTCAAAAGATAAGATGGATTTCGCTAAATTACTGCCGAACGAAAAACATATTTTCATCTCCAACCTGCAATACCAAATTTTGCTGGACTCCGTCCAAGGTAGGTCGCCTAATATCGCCTTTTTACCGATTGTGTCATTACCAGAGTTGGAGAATTGGATTGAAACTTGGTCATTCTCTGAAACCATTCATTCTAGAAGCTATACTCATATTATTAGAGCAATTGTCAACGAGCCAGGCGTGATTTTTGACGACATCATGAAAACAGATGAAATCATTAAACGCGCTGATAGCGTCTCCGGCAATTATGACCAGTTGATTGAGAGCACTCAAGCCTATTTGGCGCACGGCGAGGGTGAACATACAATTAACGGTAATACACTCACGGTTGATTTGCTTGCTTTAAAGAAGCAACTCTACCTCACCATTATATCGGTCAATATTCTTGAAGCCGTACGCTTTTATGTCAGCTTTGCCTGCTCTTTTGCTTTTGCCGAACGTAAGGTAATGGAAGGTAATGCTAAAATCATCAAGATGATTGCCCGTGATGAGGCTCTACATCTAACGGGTACACAACATATGATCAACTTAATGCGTACTGGAAAAGACGACCCTGATATGGCAACGATTGCTCGTGAGTGCGAAGGTGAAGTGGTTGCGATGTTTAAAGAAGCAGCAGAGCAAGAAAAAGAATGGGCCGAGTACTTGTTTAAAGACGGCTCGATGATTGGTCTTAACGCTGAAATTCTCAAGCAATACCTAGAATACATTACCAATGTTCGCATGGCAGCGATTGACTTGGATCCAATTTTTGAACAAAGTACAAACCCATTGCCGTGGATTAATCATTGGTTAGATTCCGATAACGTTCAAGTGGCCCCCCAAGAAACCGAAATTACTTCCTACTTGGTTAGTGCTATAGATAACACCATGAGCGCCAATGATAGCGACTTTGATGATTTCACACTATAAAGAGACCTTTGCATCATTAAAGTCTCCTGAAGGCCGCACTTGTTTAGATGTTTCGAATTGACGTTGACAATATTAATGGCAAAACCGAATCGCTTTATGTGTTTGGTGATAAATCCATCCTTACCGAGCTTGAAGATAATAATGTTCTAATAAACTACAATTGTCGACAAGGACATTGCGGTAGTTGTATTCTACAGCTATTAGAGGGTGAGGTAATGCATCAAGAATGCCTTGTGCGACTCTCAGCAGGCGAAATACTAGCATGCCAGGCAAAACCCACAAGTGACATCAAAATAACCGTTAGAGGCTAAATTTCGAGTCCTCTAGGAAATCGATTATTTCATCAGCGTTACCCTCAAAAACGATTCGATCTTTTTTGTTGTTAATTTGGTAGGCGTACATTGGATCGTAGTACTCAAGCAGCAAGGTTTCAATGATTGGCAAAAAAAGCACCACACTACTTGCATCTTGGTACTTATCGAGCGCCCCCTCAAGGGTTGTTGAGAGTTCTTGATGACGGACACCACCTAAGCGCTTGCGAATTTTCCCAAGGCTTTCACGCCAATAATTCGCGAAATGTTCAAAGCCTCGTTGCGGATCCAGTGCACAATATTTATCGCACATATCAACAACGTACGCCTTCAAGCTCAGCTCAATCCTCTGGTCAACAGAAGCCTTAAGAACAATCAGCTTGGCACATTGAGTTTTAAGCTTGAGTACGTCTGGGATGTGGATTGTACCGATATTGATGCCTTCGTCTTCTAGCACGATAAACGTCTGATGCTTTTTCTTAATCAGTTCAATTGATAGTGCATTTTCAAAGCTAATTTGCGTCGGCTGCGGGTCGACATCGTTGCCAAAAGCAGAGCCTCGATGATTTGCCAGGCCTTCCAAATCAATACTATTAATCAAGCGATTTAATAATAGCGTTTTACCAGCGCCTGTTTGTCCACCAATAACAACAAAATTAAGTTTTTCACTAAGCCTTTCCAGTTCATCGATAAGATAGCGGCGCATTGCTTTGTAACCACCCCTAATGCGTGGGTAGGCTGTGCCAGAATACTCAAACAGCCATTGTTGTGTTATTTGTGAGCGTAGACTGCCACGAAAACAATAAAGAGCACCATTAGGGTTGGCATTAAAAAATGCCATCCAAGCATTTAGTCTTTGTCGTTTTATTTGACCGCTGACCAGTTGGTAGCCAAGTGCAAGGGCATCATCTTTACCGCCATTTTGATAGCAAGTGCCCACTTGCTCACGCTCATCATCCGTCATTAGAGGGGCGTGCTGGGAATTGGGAAAAGCACCTTGGGAGAATTCTACCGGCGCGCGAGTGTCAAGTAATGGGGTGTTATCGACAAATAAAGCCTCATAATCGTCAATAATGGGTAAATCTGTCATTGAAAACTTATGATTTTTAATTGATCTTCTGCGGGGTAAATTTCACCAATTTCAGCGAACGGTAACTTCTGTTCTTCAAGTATTGCACTTACTGTGCTCTTAGCACTTTGAGAGGCGGTAATAAGCAATCCACCACTTGTTTGTGGATCGCAAATAATAGATTTTTGCATTGCATTAAGTGTGCCCAATTGATGCCCATAGCTTTGAAAGTTTCGCTCACTACCGCCAGGGATGCATCCCAATTTTAGGTAGTGATTAACATTATCAAGCAATGGAATACTGGAGAATTTAAGTTGAGCACTCACTTGACTTGCAGAGCAAACTTCAATCAAATGCCCTCCCAAGCCAAAACCAGTAACATCGGTGATGGCATTAACACCCTCGATTTTTGCTATCAGAGCGCCAACGCTATTCAGTTGAGTCATTTGTACAATGGCATTTTGATGATCGTCAAAATGCACTTTTTTCATTTTTTGCGCTGTTGCTAAAATACCCACTCCAAGCGGTTTGGTGATGAAAATTGCATCCCCCGCTTTTGCATCAGAATTCTTTTTTAAATACCTAAGGCTCACTCTGCCAGAAACCGACAAACCAAAAATTGGCTCCGGTGAATCGATACTGTGACCGCCAGCAAGTACAATGCCAGCCTCAGCGCAACTCGAACGCCCTCCCCCTATCACTTCAGCGGCAACGCTTTCCGTCACTTTCTCAATCCGCACGCCACATATAGCCCTTGCCATTCATACCTCCCCCCCCAC
>ERZ813253.738-NODE-738-length-10835-cov-30.719275_pt1 | contig 10835 bp, 10 predicted proteins | sample MGYA00520893_ERZ813253 | MGnify/ENA primary metagenome ERZ813253 (study PRJEB31669, sample SAMD00080414) | marine metagenome | biome: oceanic hadal pelagic zone biome; feature: marine hadalpelagic zone; material: sea water | place: Pacific Ocean:Izu-Bonin Trench...
AGTAAAATCAATCGCAACACATGTTGTTATGGCTCTCATATTAGGCGCTTTTGTGCTTTTTTTGATAAATCTAGCTTCATAAATAAATATTGAATATTCCTTGCGTTATTATCTTATTTCCTCAGAAGTTCAGTATTGTAAATGACAGCGGTGTGTACTATAAGCTTCACAACTATCTAAATTTTGTTTGCTTGTTAAACCGCAACGTAATAAAAACATAAATGAAACCCTTAAAATCAAATAAACCTAAGGAGAACAACATGAATCGTAATAAACGATATTACATGTTTCTTGCGTCTTTTCTTCTTCCACTATCACTCTTTGCCCAGATGACCGTTTCCGGTACAGTATCAGATGCTGCCACCGGCGATGCATTAGCTGGAGCAAATGTGGTTGTAGAAGGAACGGACCTCGGAGCTGCCGCAAGTGCAAGTGGAAGTTATTCCATTGCTAATGTACCTGCCGGCGCAACCATAACGGCCTCAATGATTGGGTATACCAGTTCGAGTGCCACAGCAGCAGCTACAGTGAATTTTTCATTGGATGCATCTGCTATCGAGTTATCTGCATTGGAAGTTTTGGCTTCACGTGCTGATGCAAAAACACCTGTTGCATATACAACCGTAACCAAAGCAGATATGGAATTCCGCCTGGGTTCACAGGATATTCCCATGGCATTGAATATGACTCCCAGTGTGTACGCTACCCAACAAGGTGGTGGAGCCGGTGATGCACGTATCAATGTTCGTGGATTTAACCAACGAAATGTTGCCGTTATGATTAACGGTGTCCCCCAAAATGATATGGAAAACGGCTGGGTCTATTGGTCCAACTGGGATGGTGTTGGCGATGCCACATCTTCCATTCAGATGCAGCGTGGTTTAAGTGCTGTTAATCTGGCTACCCCTTCCATTGGCGGTACCATGAATATTCTGACCGATCCAACAGCTCATGCTAGAGGCGGAAAATTCAAACAGGAATTAGGTGATGGTGGATTCAAGAAATCAACAATTAACCTGAACACTGGTTTAATTAATGGCAATATGGCATTCAGCACAACTATCGTTCGTAAAACAGGCAACGGTGTCATTGATAAAACATGGACCGATTCTTGGGCTTACTATTTTGGTGCAAGTTACCAAATGAATGAAAGCAATCGTTTCGAACTCTATGCAATTGGCGCTCCACAGCGTCATGGCCAGAATCTGTATAAACAGAATATTGCTACTTATAACACAGACTATGCTAAAAGTTTAGATGGCTATGACCATGGTGCTGTTTATAGAGCTTATGGAGATCCAAGTAATCCCGATTCTACCACCGGAAAATTTACGGATGTCTCCGGACGTAATTTTAACCAGAACTGGGCAACAGTTGATAAAGCGTATGAAGGGTTACAATATTTTTACATGTATGGGAAAAACCAAGTTCACCGGTACAATTCAAAATTCCTCAATGAAAGAGAAAATTATTTTCACAAACCGCTGGTTAATTTTAATTGGTATCGAACAATTAATGATCAAATGAAATTATCTTCTATTTTTTATTGGTCAGGCGGCTCTGGTGGTGGGACAGGAACCTATGGCAGCGTGAGTAGACACCCAGCTATTGAAGGACAAGCGTGGTATGCTGTTTCTCCTTGGACGTGGGATTGGGATACAACTATACAGAACAATGCAGCAAATATAGATTCAAGCTACTCAACCATATACAGCAGGTCAGTGGGAATATTAAGAAACAGTATCAATAGACAGTGGACAATTGGTGCTATATCCAAAATGGATTATACATATAACGATGAGTTGAAATTTCAATATGGGCTGGATTGGCGGACTGCAACAATCGAACATGCACGTGAAGTACGGGATCTTTTGGGTGGGGATTATTATGTATATACAGGAAATGATTTTGATAATGTTTATGATGATGATGATGTATTAGACGAAGAAGCTACAATGGAAAATCAAATGAAAGAATTGGGTGATATTATAGCCTATCACAATACCAATACAGTAGATTGGTTAGGTTTTTTTGGTCAAACTGAATATAAGACTTCAAATTATGCATTTTATGGTATGTATGGATTTTCCACCATAAAGTATACATTTTTGGACCACTTTACAGATGATGGTTCCGGAAATGAAGTTTCCATCGAAACTGCCCCCATTGCGAGTTCCCAATTGAAAGCGGGGTTTATTTATCAAATGTCTGCTGAAGCAGATGTATTTGTTAATTATGGGAATCTTCAGAAAGTCCCCATTTTTGATGCAGTAATAGATGATAATAACGGAACAGTTTCTTCAAATCCAGCCAATGAAGTGTTTAAAAGTTTTGAGGTGGGGATGAATTATAAATCACTTGATGGTAAAACTGTTGTTAAAGCAAATTATTATGAAACGTTGTGGCTTGACCGCACTCTCACCAAAAATGTTGAACCAGGTCAAGGATCAAGCGGCGATACAGATATTTTATTCTTAAAAGGGTTAGATCAAACACACACCGGATTTGAGGCTGAAGCAGCATATCAACCGCTGGATATACTGCGTTTTGATGGAACGTATTCTAGCGGAACATGGGAATTTGTTGATGATGCATCAGGTAGCTATAAAGACTATAATAATGATACAACTTATTACTATAGCTATGCCGTAGATGGTTTAAAAGTAGGTGATATGCCTCAACGAAGCACTTCTTTGGCCGTATCGGTTTTTCCTATTCAAGGTTTAAAATTTCAAGCAATTTTGAATTCATATAAAGATCATTATGCTGATTGGGATCCGTTAAGCCGTCAAGTAAACGACTGGGGAGATGATGGACTTGAAAAAGATGACTATAATAATGATGGAGACTATGATGATGAAAATGATGTTGCTCCGGATAATGGCGAGGCTGATGGTGTAGTAAGTACTATGGAAATGAGTTACGCTGACCGAGAAGAAAGCTGGATGGCTCCCGCTTATTCAAAAATGGATATTCATATTTCTTATGACATTCCATTAAACCCTATGATTCTTGGGGGCGTTAAAGTCCAGGTTTTTCTCCACATATTTAATTTATTTGACAAAGTGTACATCCAAGATGCTACAGACAATAGTAAATATAACGGCTGGGATAATGATCATGATGCTGATGATGCAGAAGTTTTTCTTGGTTCACCAAGATACTTCAACGCAGGCATTAATATTTCTTTTTGAACAAAACCTATAAATAATTATTACTAGGGTTTAGTAATTACCACCATTTAAAGGGGAAATTTATAGACGGGACATTAAATGGGTACATCACAGAAATAAACCCAGATAAATATCCAGTTAGTACATCATTCCCATCTATACTACTTGCAACAGTAGTATTTACTCCCAAAGCTAACTTCACGGGGCCAATTTCTTTGCCTGCATACATCCCGGAGCGGAACCCAAAACCAGGTCCCAGTTTCCCAAATCCACCTTGGATAACAATTGGGAAAAAAGGAAAGGGGATAAAATTCGGTGACTCTACAAACACCCATCTCCCCCAGGAGAATTCACCTGAATTAAATGAAACATATTCCACTCCCATACCTCCTTGGATATTGAACCAGAATATGTCCAAAGTGTATGGAAATTTTAATTCCAAGCCTAGAGTGTTTACTTTACCACTATCTAAATAACTACCTGCAATTATTTCTCTATTTAAATTTAGAATAGCTGTTAATTTATTTTCAGCTTCAGTTGTTGTTTTTACATTAGATGTATCTAATTCAACTTCTTCAATTTCTAGTTCGGGCTCTGGCTCCATTTCTACAATGTTCTTATGAACAAGAGTATCCATTTCTATTGTTATATCAAATCTACTCTCAATAGATTGAACTAATTGGTTTAAATCCTCTTCAGATGTGTCTTCTAAAAACAACATAATATCTGCTAAACCCGTCTTATCTTTTGGCGGTCCCAGGCGCCGCTTATATTTATTTGAAAAAGGAATTATCCGCTTTTCCAGTAATTTCCCTTGATCGTCTATCGTTGTCAACATCAGCTCTTCAGGTGCATTTTTATAATTATATGTTTGGGTACGAATACGTTTATCCACACTATTATAAAATTCAACTTTTTGTAAATATTCCTTCCGGTTATAAAACAGCTTGTGCATACCCACTTTTGTGGAATCATACCGAAAATATTCTGATACAATTATTTCTTTGTAACGACTATTTTTTCCTCCATCCATGTACTTCAGCTTATAATAATAATACACTTGTCCAATCTTATCTGTAATTGTTACTGTATGGGGCCGATTGTCTTCCCTTTCCTTCATTTCCGCTGACCAGCCTCGGCGCATTTCACTCAATTCATCCGCATATAAAAACTCATCAAAAAACGTTAAGGGTTCACGAACGTGGAATTCTACACTGTATTTTGAACGCGTCCCTGCCTTATTCCATTTCAATGCATAAGACCACAATCTTCGTTTGTTTTTATCAATAAATGTTACATTTTTTATGCGACCTTTTCTATTGAAGGTTACTTCATAATAGTTCTTGCCGTCCAGTTGATCGCGGGTTAGACCGTCAGCTAATTCCCTCTTTTCAATATCCCAATATCCGTAGTATAATTTGAGCCCGGATAACTTTTCCCGGAATTTTTTTCTGCCGGGAATGAATTCTACATTCAAGAGCTTACCTTTCCGGGAATAGGTAGATTTAAAATGTGCTTTGCCTTTTACATCTTTTTCTGATACTTCATTGTCTAATATTTCCGACCGCTGAATATCTGTCGGAAAATATTTTACACTAGTGTCTTGTTCCTGTCCCATCAAGATTATGCCCACAAAAAACAAAACACTGTATTTAAACATATGCCCACACTAATATTGAAATGAGCACCAGTATCATGCTAAAACCGAAATAGCTTCCCGTTCGGACACTATTATAATAATTATCGATGTTTTGCCCAAGTGAGTTGTAAGACATTGAAATATGAACCGTTTCACTTACTTCCACCAACACATCCTGTGTGCCCAGACGAATAATATCCCGTGAGACTTTACGTGTATCTAAATCTTCATCATTGATATTGGGGAAAAAGCTGACTGTGTGCCAACCGGGCCGTACATCTACATTCTGTTTTAAGGGAGTATAGCCTATGAGTTGTCCATCAACATAAATGGGTATCTCGGGCGTATCGCAGACAATGCTGATGGCGGTGCGGTCTTGGGCTGTAAGTATGTATGGACAGACGAAAATTGCTATAATAAAAAACTGCCGCACTGTTATTTATTGATCTGTTTTGGTCTGTTGTTTGAGCTGCTGGTGAAGCTGGCTTATTTCAAGAATCAAGTCACTACTGTCTTTTCCGGCAGCTTCCAACTCTCGAATTTTCAGGCGAGTATTTTGAATTTTCATACGGATCGGCTGTGTCTGCAATGTTTGGATACATTCTTTTACAACTATCTGGGGATCCTCTATTTTTTGTTCATTGATTAATATTTTTGCTATTGCTTCACGTTCGCTTTTATTTTCGAATTCCTCCAAGACTTCTGCGGTTGATCCAAAACCGTATTCTAAAAGTAACTGTACAGTTTTATTTAAAATCGGTTCAGAAAATAGATCAATATTGCTTTTAACTTGCTCTTTTACGTCCCGGAATGATTGCACCAACGATCTAATAATTTCAATCTGGGCCTTTTGGACAACAGTAGAAAATAATTTGAGTTCTGTCGGTTTGGGTTCTCTCGATTGGAAGGAATTCCGTTTACGGTTTACAGCTGTTCGAAATTGTTTTATCATTTCATTTTCACTGATATTCAATGTGTTTGCTAATGTTTGTAACAAGTCATCTCGAATGATACCATCGTTTACACCTGCAATTTCTTCTAGAATTTCTTTTACAAGATTCGAGCGTTCTACTGCGGGAAGATTCAACGCCCCGGATTTTTCCAGATGATAATTTAAAAGGGGTTTAGCATTTTTAATTCCGTCCAGGACAGCAGCGCTGCCATCATTCCTCGCCCAATCATCCGGATCCATCCCTTCCGGAACAGGGACAACCATTGCGGCAATATTATTCTGCAAAAGGGCATAACCGGCTCGCAATGTTGCTTTTTGCCCAGCCTCGTCACCATCGTAGGCTAAATATACTTTTTGGGTAATTTTACCAATTTGTACAGCATGCCTACCCGTAAACGCTGTGCCGGAAACTGCTAGTACATTTTCGATTCCACCCTGAATCAATTGGAGAAAATCCATATAGCCTTCTACCATGACCGCTGAACCTGCGCTACGTACAGCCGATGCCGTTTTATGATAACCATAAAAAACTTCGCTTTTATGATAGAGGGGCGTTTCCGGGGAATTCATGTACTTTGCAGGATCATCGCTATCAAACACCCGTCCACCGAATGCAATCACTTTTCCGGTACGGTTCATGATAGGAAACATAATCCGCGAGCGGAAACGATCCACAACGCCCAGTTTCCCTTTTCCAAACAATCCTGACTTATCCACGCTCTCTTTGGAATACCCTTTACCTTTCACTTTTTCAGTGAGGAATTCCCATGCGTCCGGCGCAAAACCGACACGGTAAAATTTCAGCGTTTCTTCAGTTAAACCGCGATCGAGCAAATAATCTAATGCTGCTTGACCCCTTTCAGAAAACAAAACTTTTGCATACGTTGAAGCAGCAATTTCGTGGAGTTCATATAATTGAGTAAATAGGTGCTTGGACTCATTGCTGGCGCTGGACAGAGCCACTTCAATTCCATAATGCAATCCCAATTGCTGAACAGCTTCGACAAACGAAAGATTCTCGTGCTCCATAATAAAATTAAAGACACTTCCCCCAGCGCCGCATCCGAAACAATGATACATTTCTTTTTCTGGAGCAACACTGAATGATGGTGTTCGCTCATCGTGGAATGGACATAATCCAAAAAAATTCCGTCCGCGCTTTTTGAGATTAACATATTGAGATACAACATCAACTATATCTGCGGAATTTCGGATTCGATCAATTGTTTCTTGACTGATGCGGGCCATTAAAAGTCCTCTTCTGCAACTGCCATTAATTCTTGAACGAATTTTTCCCCTTTTGCTACGGGATCCTGTAAATTGAACACATTAATTATTTTTAATCGTGTTGAAGTCATGAATTCAGCGATAGATGATTCAGCATGAACAATTTTTGACCATGTTTTTTTTGGATAAATATCCAGCGCCCAAATAAACACCATTACTATTAACACGGCTTTGATGCTCCCAAACACAAAACCCATGCTCCTATTTAATAATTTGGTACTTTTTGAAAGTAACAGCACATGGATAAATTTTGTCAATAATTTTGCCAATAATAACACAATTAAAAATACAGTTACAAAACTAAACACCATGACGACCCATGGATTAATATTAAGCACATTTAGAACAACGCCGGATAATTCTATATAATAACCCCAAGAAAAAGAAATAGCAATTATCAAACCCAATAAGCGGCCCAATTCTTCTACCAAGCCGCGTTTATAACCAATGATTCCCAGTGCAATAATGAATAATGAAGTTAATATATCAAGGAATAAAATCATTGTTAGGTGATTGTCCCGACCTCATTTTCAACTAATTTTGCATATTCTTGTTCTGCAAAAATGATTTTTCGTTTAGCTGTTACCATACAAAAAATTACACCACTTTATCTAATATCAATTAACATTATTCATAACAAATCTTTAACAAAACATGAATTATCTATTTCTATAATTTTTGTACATTTTAACTTAATTAAAGTTAAAATTATAGGATATCAACAATGAAGCTGGCCCTAAATAAACAGTTTAAACTCATCTCTCGGCCAATAGGATTGCCAACCAGAGATGATTTTGAATATTCCGAAACGCCAATTCCCTTATTAAATGAAGGTGAACTATTAGTGAAGTCTGAATACATCTCTTTAGATCCTGCAATGCGCGGCTGGATGAATGAAGGGAAATCATATATCCCTCCTGTTCGATTGGGTGATGTTATGCGCGCCGGTGGCGTTGGGCGTGTATTAGAATCTAAAAATGGGAAATTTAATAAAGGTGATTTCGTCCATGGTTTATTAGGTGTTCAAAGTCATTCCGTATCGGATGGAAAAGGTATGACAAAAATAGATCCCAATTGGGCACCATTGCCATTATATTTGAGTCTTTTTGGGCTTACGGGCATGACAGCTTATTTTGGATTATTATCCATTGGAGAACCGAAACAAGGTGATACTGTTCTTGTTTCGGGAGCTGCTGGCGCTACGGGTTCAGTTGTTGGTCAAATTGCCAAAATTAAGGGATGTCATGTGGTGGGCATTGCAGGTGGACAGAAAAAATGTGATTATATTATTAACAAACTTGGTTTTGATGGAGCGATCGATTACACATCAGGAAATGTAGCAAGTGCATTAAAGACTAACTGCCCCGATGGTATAGATGTCTTTTACGATAATGTTGGTGGAGACATTCTGGATTTAGTTTTAACCAGGATTAATTTGAATGCACGTGTGGTTATTTGCGGTGCTATTTCCCAATACAATAATACGACACCTATTAAGGGTCCTGCCAATTACCTATCCCTTTTGGTAAATCGGGCAAAGATGCAGGGGTTTATCGTTTTTGATTTTGCCAGCCAGTACAAAGAAGCGGCAGTTCAAATGGGGCAATGGATGGCGGAAGGAAAACTGAAGTCAAAGGAACATATCGTTGAAGGAATTGAAACATTTCCAGAAACGTTACTTATGCTATTTTCGGGTGAAAATTTTGGAAAACTGATGATTAAAGTGTAGTTGTTTACCTCATTAACTCAATTTTTCTCTAACCAAAGATTGAACCAATTTCCCATCTGCTTTACCCGCTGATCGTTGCATTACAACCGGCATAACTTTCCCAAAATCCGACATGGCGACAGCGTCCGTTTCGACAATTATATCATTAATCAATTTTTTCAACTCATCTTCATTCATCATTTGTGGTAAGTATGTTTCAAGCACTTCTCGCTCCGATTGTTCTTTTGATGCTAGGTCATCACGATTGGCTCTAGTATACATTTCAATTGCTTCATTGCGCTGCTTTACCAATGTTTTTATAACCTGTATTTCTTCTTGCTCACTCAAATCTTCCCTCTTGTCAATACGTTTGTCTTTCAGTTTTGAATAAGCACCTCTTAATGTTGTTGCTTTTTCCTTTTCCCCATTCTTCATGGCAGCGTACATATCTTTTTGCATTTGTTCAGTTAAACTCATATTAGTCCTTTATTTAACTTTGATCGATTCGTTTCATAGCCATTAACAAGCTGTCTTGATCTGTTTCAAAACCGATAAATCTTCGACCCATACTTTTTGCAGCAACTCCAACACTGCCTTTGCGCATAAACGGGTCGACAATCCAACTCAACTTAAAACTGCTTGCATGGAGAATCTTTCCCAGCATCATTTCCGGGAGATCCCCTTTTTCCTGATCTGACCCCATGGTAAAATACTCTAACCACAGATTGGACATATTATTAGTACTCTTGGAGGCTTGTATTTTTTTCTCGTTGGCCACCATTCCCTTATCAAAAACAAAGTCCCCTGTTTTTGTCGCCAACCAAATATCGCCAATTTCATTGAACCAAGTGGGAGCATCATCCTGATTCCCGGCTTTTCTGTCTCGCCATGTAATGCGTGTCTGAACCCTGAAATAATCACTCAAAAGGGCATGATACATTCCCGAAAATCTCCATCCGCAAAGCAAATATATTGCACCTGTGCTCTTCAACGCCCTTTGACTTTCTTGCAGCCATTTATTATTCCATGTATAATATTCCTGGAGTGTCATTTTTTCGTTCTGGTTTCCAATCTCCCGCCATGGACTAACAGGCGGTGCTGTTAATATCACATCAATTGAATTATCCGGTAGTCGCTTAAGGCCTTCCAATGCATCCCCTAAAAACATCCCTTCTTTCATCGTATCCAATGTCATGGAAACTTCCTCCGATTTGATAATAGCCGGCAAATAACGATTCAAATCATCTACCGATAAACCGGGGTAAGGCTCCAGAGGATTAGAGAATAAGGGATTAAGTTGCTCTTTTTCCATTCCTGACATGTGAAAATTTACACGCTTATATTATCAAATAAACACTGATTCAAAAATTATTGACATTCATCAATTACCACAGCAAATTCATACTTATGTTTAAGCCTAAAGTTATATTTATTTGTACCGGGAATTCATGTCGCTCTCAAATTGCAGAGGGGATTATGAGGGATGCAGCTGGAAAAGATTTTGACGTTTTCAGCGCTGGAAGTCATCCGAGCCATGTCCACCCTATGGCTATTAAAGTCATGAGTGAACGGGGGATTGATATTTCAGAACACACATCAGATCCCATTGATTATTATTTGGATAAAGATATGGATATTGTCATTACAGTTTGTGACCATGCGAACCAAGTCTGTCCAACTTTTCCCGGCAATGTTGAACGATTGCACTGGAGTATAAAAGATCCTTTTTCCGGCTGGGGACAAGAAGATGAATATATAGATGCTTTTCGAAGAACAAGGGAAACAATATGCGAACGTATTGAAGAATTTTTGAAAAGTAGGAAAGATGAGTAGCAGAGTAACCTTCTTAAAATTTGTTTGCTCATTCATATTATTTTTAAGTTTCATTTCCGGCCAAATCCGTATCACAGAAATCATGTATGACTTGGACGGATCTGACTCTCCAAACGAATTTGTAGAAATATTAAATTTATCAACCACCGACTCTATTGACCTTACCGGCTGGATGATACGAGACCGTTTCTCAACTGATGTGTTGCATGATTCTGGATATGGCTTGATCATTCCGCCTGAATC
>ERZ813253.739-NODE-739-length-10833-cov-2.506165_pt1 | contig 10833 bp, 8 predicted proteins | sample MGYA00520893_ERZ813253 | MGnify/ENA primary metagenome ERZ813253 (study PRJEB31669, sample SAMD00080414) | marine metagenome | biome: oceanic hadal pelagic zone biome; feature: marine hadalpelagic zone; material: sea water | place: Pacific Ocean:Izu-Bonin Trench...
GTGGCGCCGATAGTAGCTAACTGCATCGCCGGTACATCTCTATGCATCATGCCGTGCCCCTCGAAGGGTGAAGGTGAGGGTGGGGGTAGTACTTCTCACCCCAAGCCTGTCCCGCAACAGGCGACCAATTTCCTGGACCTACGCATCCGGGGAAGTGACAACTTTAGCATACAGTTACGAAATCTAAGGCCCATTATAGCACCGTGGCTACAAGGAGCATGTCCGGTATTCCGGAATTCTTGGATGAGTGCATCAGAAATCCGAAAGTCCGTTGCCCTTGGCCAGGCCCACCGCCAGCTTGATGGATTCCAGCATGCTAACCTCGCTGGCGATGCCCTTGCCGGCGATATCAAAAGCGGTGCCATGGTCCACCGAAGTGCGGACGAATGGCAAACCCAGATTAGCGGTGATGCTTTCCTCGAATCCGTAGACCTTGACCGGTATGTGTCCTTGATCGTGGAACATGCACAGCACCGCGTCGTACCGCCCTTGGATGGCCTGATGGAAGATTATGTCAGCCGGCACGGGGCCGGTGACGTCGATACCCCGCTGGCGGGCTTCCTCCACCGCCGGGGCTATCTCTTCGGCTTCCTCATTGCCCAGCAATCCGCCGTCGCTGCCGTGGGGATTAAGGGCGGCCGCGCCGATCCTTGGGCTTTTGAATCCCCAGCTTACGAAGTTGTCGTGGGTCAACTGAAGGAATTCTAGGATCCGGTCCTTCTTCACGTAGTCGCAAGCGATCCGCAAAGACCGGTGTGTGGAGAGGTGCACCACCCGCAGGTTCTTGGCCAGCAGCATGGTGGCTACCGTCTTTGCGCCGGATAACTCCTGCAGAAGCTCCATGTGGCCGATGGACTGATACCCGGCCAGGCTGGCCGCTTCTTTGTTCAAGGGCGCCGTGGCTAAAGCATCGACAACGCCGGCCAGGGCCAGTTCACCGGCCTTGGTGACCCATTCCATGGCCGCCTGGCCGCAGGTGGGGTTGATCTCCCCTACCGTGATTTCCTCTGTATTCAGGTTGTGGATGTCCACAACATCGATGACTCCCGGTTCCAGTCCGGCAACTGTTGAATCATCAAATTCTTTGATCTTTACTGGGAGTCCGGTCAGGGACACCGCCTGCTCCATGGCGTAGACATTGCCCACCACCAACGGTCGGCAGGTGGCGTAGACCCGTGGGTCGGCCATGGCCTTTACCACGACCTCGGGTCCGATGCCACAGGGGTCGCCCATGGTGATGGCGATGGCCGGTTTCTGATCAGACTTTTCAAGCGAGGTCATGACGTTTTCCTTTAGCCCCGGTTTGGGGCACAGATAGCAGAGATAGCAGCTATCTGACGAATATCGTTGGATTCTGCCTTGTTATGTCATCAAGGGGGCCAGATGCGCCGGAATTATAGCATGGATAGGGTTTTAAACCTCCTGATCTGTGTGGTATGGTTATTGTTCTTCAGGTTAATGAGACCCAAAAAAGAGCCCCCGGCATTGGCCGCCGAGGGCTCTGGGAAGGGAGCCAGGCTGGTACAGGGACCGCACCACCCATGAGACTCGATTAGCCGCAGCAGCAGTCGGCCTCCACACAACCCACCCTGCACCAGCCAGGCCACCATTAATCACTTTTAAAGGTCCCCGTTCCTCTGATCACCCCGCTCTGTTACGTCTCGCGACTCTTCTACGCCGCTACTCGCACTTATTCCAGCCGCACGCAACGCATTTCATGCATCCCTCTTCGAAGATGACTGGGGTATTGCACTCCGGGCACTTGCGGGCGTTAAGAATCTCTTTCACGTGTCCGTTCCCATTGCCGTTGGTGACGACTTGCGGCGTGAACTTTAGCTGCATCTCACTGGAGGCTTCGGCTTCTTCGCGGCTTTGCGTGCCCGTGGTGTGGCGTTCCAGCGCCAGGGCCACCGCGTCGGGGCCGGACCGGACCAAGGTGCCTTCATCCCACGCCGGGCAACAAGTGATGCCCCTCAGTTGATCGATGACTGTGGCCGGCTCGATCCCAGAGCGCAGGGCCAGGGACACCAGCCGGGATATGGCTTCCAATTGGGCCGAGTCGCAACCGCCGGCCTTGCCCAGGTTTCCGAACAGTTCGAAGGGCGTATCCGCCTCGTCGAAGTTGATCGTCACATACATATTGCCGTGGCCGGTGCGGACCCGCTCGGTGACTCCTCTGATGGACTGGGGCCTCTTGCGGGGGGTCAAGACGTCACTGCCGTCAGTATCGGTCTGGCCGGTCTCACCGGTGCTGAGCACCTGGCCGTCCTTGCTGCCGTCGCGGTAGACCGTGATGCCCTTGCAACCCAACTCGTAGGCCATCATGTACGCGCCCGCGATGTCTTCCACGGAGGCGTCATTGGGGAAGTTGATCGTCTTTGAAACCGAATTGTCGACGTATTCCTGCACCGCTCCCTGCATCTTTACGTGCCATTCGGGGGAGATGTCGTGGGAGACCCGGAAGACATCTTTGACCCACTCGGGTATGTCAAGATTCTCCAGGCTGCCGGTCCGGGCTAGGTCTTCCATCAGCTCTTCGGAATAGAACCCTTCCTGACGGGCCACTGCCTCAAAGTACGGGTTGCCCTCCACCAGCTTGGTGTTGTCCATGACATTACGCACATAGCTGCGGGCGAACAGAGGCTCGACGCCGCTGGAGGCCCCGGCGATGATGCTGATGGTGCCGGTCGGCGCGATGGTGGTTGGCGCCGAGTTACGCATGGGGCGCACGCCCCCTTCCTCGCCGGGGCGGTTGTAGATGCTGCCCTCCCAGGCAGGGAACGGACCCCGGACCGAAGCAAGTTCTGACGACGCATGATGGGTCCGCTCTAGGATGTGTTGCATCACTTCGCGAGTCATGTCCAAAGCTTCTTCAGAATCGTAACGGAGGCCCATCTCTATGAGCAGGTCGGAGAGACCCATGACGCCAAGGCCGATGCGCCTGGTCTTCCTGCTCATCTCGGCGATCTCGGGGATGGGGTAATTGTTCATGTCGATCACGTTGTCCAACATATGGACCGCGATATCGACAGTCTCGTCCAGACGTTCCCAGTTCATGACCGTGTCGCCATCGGCGATGGTCACCATACGGGCGACGTTGATGGACGCCAGATTGCAGGACTCGTAAGGCAGCAGGGGCTGCTCGCCGCACGGGTTGGTGCTTTCAATCTCACCCAACTGGGGGTTGGGGTTGTCCCGGTTGATCACGTCCAGGAATATCAGTCCCGGATCGCCGGTCTTCCAGGCCATGTTGGTTATGGTGTCGAACACATCTTTGGCGTTGAGTTGGCCGGTGATCTTCCCGGTGCGTGGGTTGACCAAGTCGAATTCCTGATTGGCTTTGACCCGCTCCATGAAGTCTTTATTAACGGCAACCGATATATTGAAGTTGGTCAGGTTCTTGCCGTCTTCCTTGGACTTTATGAACTTCTCCACATCGGGATGGTTCACGTTCAAGATGCCCATGTTGGCGCCGCGGCGGGTCCCGCCCTGTTTCACCACGTCGGTGGCGGCGTCGAAGGCGCGGATGAAGCTGACCGGGCCGCTGGCGATGCCGCCGGTGGAGCCGACAACGTCTCCTTCCGGCCGGAGCCGGCTGAAGGAGAATCCAGTCCCGCCCCCGCTCTTGTGGATCAGCGCGGTCTGCTTAACCTTGTCGAAGATGGAGTCTAGAGCGTCGTCAATGGGCAGCACGAAACATGCCGATAGCTGCTGAAGTTCCCGTCCGGCGTTCATCAGCGTGGGGGAATTGGGCAGAAGTTCCAAACGGTGCATGGCCATGAAGAACTTGTCTTCAGTGGACTTCCGTTCCTTCTCGCTGGCGCCGTAGTTCTTGTCCGCTTGGGAGAGGTTCTTGGCCACCCGGCGAAACATGCCCACCGAGTCTTCCATGATGTTGCCTTCCCGGTCCTTGGAGAGATAACGTCTTTCCAACACGACATTGGCGTTGGCGGTTAACTCCGTGGACCGCTCATTGGTCTGTTGGGCTATCCCCGCGGCCTCAAGCGCCGTTGATACGCGCCGGCGTCTTTCCTGTATATCTAAATCGTTCCCAATCTGGGCTTTTGGTCCGTGATGAGTTGCGGTCATTTCGATGTTCCTCGTAAATGTCGAAGGGCGGCGGACAGTGGGCTAAACCTGCCCCAACTGTCTCTCTATATGTAGCATTCGATGGCCGGATTATCGCCGCTGAAATGTCAGCCCAGGCAGGGGATCGACAATGTCTTCAAGTACAGCGTATCCGGTCTAAAACCCTACCTACAACATACCATATATATGGGTCCAAGTTATGTCGTATACCACATCATGTTGTGGTTGGTGTCCGCCAAGCTACAAAAGGTAGTAGGCGAATTCTAGACCTGGGATTCGGAGGAAGTCAATAGAAATTCTAGGAAATTTGCGGTCTGAAAACCCGAATTTTGCTTGGTAGGAGGGAGGGTCTTCGTGAGGGCGATGAGCGGAGAAAATGGCCAGAAAGCCGGGGCCGGGTTTTTCAGAAAATAGGGGAAGACGGACGGAAATTCGCCAAGAATCGGCCGAGATCATGGTTCTGGTTGATAAAAATGTGGGGCGGGTCTTAAGACCCGCCCCACACCATCACAATCACACATACCACAGAAGTGCCGATCGATGACCAGTTGGGCAAAGCCCGGAGATCCAGGCTGCAGGCGGTCATCGAAAAAGACTAACGAGACCGGCTAAAGTTCGTATTCCTCGTCTTCGGAGTCAGAATTTCCCAGCCAGCAGGTTGCCAAGCTCGCCCGGGCGGTCCGGTCGATCTCTTCTTGGATCTCAGCGATGCGGCTTCCTGAAGCCATCTGGGCCGAGATGATCGCGCCGCGGGCGCCCACGGGTAGCGTCTCCGTCAACATCTGGTTCTCCAGGTCATGGACCTGGTTGTTGAGGGTCAAGAGTCTGGTCAGTGCTGAATATTGCAAGCTTCCGTTCATGTCGGGTCTCCTCGGATGAATGATTGATCAGTGCTTTAAGATCTATGAATCTTTCGAGATTCGACAATCTCGTTATATATAGTTTCCTGGGACTACTCCTGATTGATCAGGCCTCTTTGAGAGTTGCCGGTCTCCTGGTCCTCCCCTTCTTTTTTGCTCGGTCCTTTCCTTTGCTTTGGGTGGAACTCCACGTCCCGGCCCACTGACCGGCGGCGTCCTTTCTTGGGCAGGGCGGGCGGCATATCCAGAAGCGGCAACTGCCCTTCGTCCCTTAAGTCGCGTACCACTTCTTCGAAACTCTCGATATCTTGGAAGTCCCGGTAAACGCTGGCGTAGCGGATATAGGCCACCCGGTCCAGGTCTCTAAGACGTTCCATAACCATGGTGCCGAGAACAGTGGTGGAAACCTCTGCCTTTCCCATCTGTTGTAATTCGGCCTCAATATCCTCTACCATCTTGTCCACTGTCCGGGAGGCGACGGGCCTCTTGGTGCAGGCTTTTCTGATCCCTGATATAAGTTTTTCCCGGTTGAACTCCTCCCTCCGGTTGTCCTGTTTGGACACCATCAAAGGAGCCGCCTGGACTCTCTCGTAGGTTGTGAACCTGAGTTCGCAGCTCTGGCATTCACGCCGCCGCCTGATCCCGTTTTCTACTACGCGGGAGTCAGTGACTTTGGAATGGGGATGGCCGCAGAATGGGCAGTGCATTTCTTGGTCGTTTTTATACTTTTCTTAAATTCTTTTTAAATACTACATATAGTGTTATTGTTAACTAAATCTACTATCTATAGTGTCTTGAGTGTAAATACCGATAATTAACTTGTCAATCCCTTTCGTTTTTCGTAACCGGTATTGGCTTTGAGACTCACGGTCTTGAAATAAGGCACAAAAAGACCGCCCTCCGATTAGAAAGGGCGGTCAAACGATGATTCCCGGCGCCTGATTGGGTGCTGTGATAAAGGGGGATTAGTGCGCTTAGGCTTCCGAGAACATTACTCTGTTTTTAATGGGCTCCCGGCCCGGTGCGGCCCCGCCACCGATGCAGCGATTCCGCCTATTTAGACTACCATGTCCGGTGATTCCGGGAGCCTCTGTGCTATCCACGGATTTTACCGGAAAAAGCCCCGGTTTTTGTTACCGGTCTGTCGCCGCAAGAAACTTGGCACGTCCAATTCTTCTTCCGACTGAGGAATGACGTCTTGGAGCAACCGCTCCAATTCGTCCTCTCTGAGCTGCTGGTTCTCGGCCACCACCGGGAAAGACGCGGCCACCATGGTGATCTTGACTTCGTCGTCCAGTTTGGAGTCCCGGCAGGTGCCGAAGATGATGTTGGCGTCGGGGTCGGCCAGGTCCTGAATCACCCGTGCCGCATCTTGGACTTCTTGAAGTGTCAGGGTTGGGCCACCGGTGATGACGAACAGGATCCGGCGGGCGCCGTCCATGGAGATGTCCAAGAGGGGGCTCTTGGTCGCTTCACGCGCCGCGTCCACCGCCCGGTTCTCTCCCTTGCCGCGGCCGATGGCCAGCCAGGCCGGACCGGCGTTGTTCAAGATGGTGCGGACATCGGCGAAGTCGACGTTGATCTCGCCGGGTACCGTCACGACCTCGGCGATCGCTTGGATGCCCTGCTGAAGGACGGAGTCGGCCATCTTCAACGCGTCTTCCCAGGTGTAGGTCTTGTCGCGCTGGGTGTTAAGTTGCAGCAACCGGTCGTTGTCGATCACGATCAAGGTATCAACCTGGTCCTTGAGCCTGGCGATACCCTCTTCGGCGTTCTTCTTGCGCAAATTAGCTTCGAATGAGAAGGGCCGGCTGACCACGGCCACGGTCAAAGCGCCCGATTCCTTGGCGATCTGAGCGATCACCGGAGATGCTCCCGTGCCGGTGCCGCCGCCCATGCCCACTGCCAAGAAGACCATATCTGCGCCTTCCGGTGCTTTCTCGATATCGTGGCGGCTTTCTTCGGCCGCTTGGCGCCCCAGGTCGGGATTGGCGCCGGTGCCCAAGCCCCGGGTGAGGTTCTGCCCGATGGCCAGCCGGTGGGACACTTCACACCTGAATAGGTGCTGCGCGTCGGTATTCACGCTGAAATACTCGACCACGGGTAGTTTGTCTTTGAACATCCGGCTTACGGCGTTGCTGCCGCCTCCGCCGATGCCCATCACCTTGATATTAGGCGCGCCGGCATTGATCTCCTGGACCATATCAAATGTATTGTCTGCGTCCTTGGCGGGTTCCCAGGCTGCTGAATTGTCTTGTACCATCCTTGGTCCTCCCATCTTCATCATCGGTATAAGAGTTGGAGTCTTCGATTGACCCCATTTTTGGCTGTCGCTTGTTCGGCTGATATTATTGGGTCCGTTATCCGGGCGATACCCGGAGCGCCGGCGCAGGTATTAGGCGGCGGCGGCTAGAGTGTCGCTACCTTATCGCGGCTGCTTTCTTTCTACCCAACCCCCATCGCCAAGATTTACTACCCATTATCGATCGGCCTCCATTCAAGGAAGACCGTGTTTCGCCCTGGTGTTTGATGCCCCAGAGGAGTAGCCCAACCACGGCCGAGAAGGCCGGTTTTCTGAGCTGCGCCGGAAGACCGGCGATACCCTCCGGATATGCGATTCGGACCTGTCCGCCCAGGGTTTTCAGTACCAGGTCCTCAAGTCCAGTCATCTCAGCTCCTCCCCCAGTCAGCACGATACCGCCGGGAGGGAATTCTCTGAGTCCGGACTGTCTCACCTTTAGAACAATCAACTTGATGAGTTCCAACATCCTGTCGTGCAGCGGCTCGCACAGGACGCGGCGGGACAGGGAATGTTTCGGCTGTCCCTGGAAACTGGGAATCACCACTTCTTCGCCAGCGGCAACCATGTCGGGCATCACGCTGCCCCATTTGATCTTCATCTCTTCAGTCATATAGAGGGGAGTCTTTAGCGCCACGGAGAGGTCCCGAGTCAACTGGCTACCGCCCACCGGTATGACCGCCGAGTACCACGGTTGTCCCTGACGGTAGATGACGATGTCGGTGGTCCCGGCGCCGATATCAACCAGCACCACGCCCATCTCCCGCTCGTCGCCGGTCAGAGTCGACTCGGCGGACGCCAGAGAATGGAGCACCATGCTCTTCACTGAGGCCTTGTTGGCCTCGATGACTTTCACGGTGTTCTTGAGGGCGATGGACTCACCCATAACCACATGGGCTTCTACTTCCACCAGGTTCCCGTGGAGGCCCACAGGGTTGCGGATCCCGGACATTCCATCGACGTGGTAGCCGATGGGAATCACATGGAGCACTTCTTGATTTGGGCCGACGTCTGGGAACGATCCCCGGAGCAGGCGGTCCAGCAATTTCTTGGTGATGTCCCCAACATCGTCGGGGTTGTCGACCACCTCTCTCGTGTTCAAGGAACTCAGATGCGTCCCAGTGACGCTGGTATAGACCCCTGTGGGCGCGCCCGCTCCGATGTAACGCTGGGCTTCCTCCAACGAGGCACCGACTGCTTCTTTGACTTCGTCGATGTTCTCGATCCGGCCCTTCTGCACACCTTGGGAGGTCACAACTCCGGTGCCCAGCACCTTGAGTTCTCCTTCGGACCCGATCCGGGCCATGACGGAGGTAACTTTATCGGTGCCGATATCGACCGCTGTATAAAACGTGTCTCTTCCCAACCTGTCACCTTCCTTAATGATGCCGTTTAATACCGTGGATCAGATTAACTAGTTAGATCCGTTGGACGACCCGCAACTTTGCGCTGCGGCTCCGCGGATTGGACTGAACCTCATCATCCGATGGCTTGATCACCCGCCGGTTGATGATTTTTACGCGCGGGGTTTGATCACATACGCACACGGGCAAATCCGGAGGACAGACGCAGGTGGCAGCCTCCCATTTGAAGAACGATTTGACTATCCGGTCTTCCAAACTGTGGTAACTGATCACCGCGAAACGGCCTCCCTCGACAAGCAGGCCCACGGCCACGTCCAGACCTTGCTCGACATTGGTGAGTTCGTCATTGACCGCGATGCGCAGCGCTTGAAAGGTCCGGGTGGCGGGATTGACCCGCTGGCCCGGACGGCGTCCCAAGACTCCTGCGATTATCGAAGCCAACTGACCGGTGGTCTCGACGGGCCTCTCTTTAATAAGGGCCCGGGCTATGCTCATTCCCCTAGGTTCTTCCCCGAAACGCCGGATCAGTCCACCCAGTTCTCTTTCGTCGTAGGTGTTGACGATCTCTTCGGCGGTCAGGTCGCCATTGGGGTCGTACCGCATGTCCAGTGGTTCGTCCATCTGGAAACTAAGTCCATAACCGGGGCTCTCCACCTGTCTTGAGGAAAAGCCCAGGTCCAATAAGATCCCGTCAACTCGGTTTATTCCCCGACCCTCAGCCAACTCGGCCATATCGGCGTAGTTGCCCGGAGCGGGCAGGAACCGGCCGCCGAAGCCAGCCAACCGGGACTGGGCCCTTTCCAGAGACCGGGAGTCCCAGTCGATTCCCAACACAGCTTTGACCCGCGGCTCGGCCTGGAGAATAGCTTGGGAGTGGCCTCCCTCTCCGGTGGTGCCGTCCACATAAACCCCGCCCTCGTGCAACTGCATCTGATGGAGGGTCTCCGTCAGAAGCACTGGCTGGTGAGAGACAACGAATTCCTCATGGAATCCATCGGTTGATTCATGACCGGTGCGGTCCATAAGCTCCGTAAGCCAAAGGCCTAATGGTTCTTCGATTAGATCTGCTGTTCTTGTCAGGGTTGCCTGCGCCACCGCTGCTCCCCGCCGCCAGTTCTTCTGGCGGCCACATCACTTCTTGCCGGCAACTGCTTCCATCGGAAGCTTGGGCGAAAATGCGGCCAGACCCTCTCGGGTCTCAGCCGCCCGGCTGCCTTATCTCCGATACGATTGCAACGACAGTACCAACTTGTAAACATAACCGTCAATGAAAATTGGCGTGAGTTTTAATAAATTTTAAAACTTATGTCAATTTTGGTCAAATTATAAGAAATCAACAAGCAACCACGCCCGTTTAACAGGCCAGTCATCTACCTTTCCGAAGAGCCAGGTCCCTGCGGTTTTGGATCGCGTGTCGCTGACGTGTTATGGAAAGCCCCGAACGTGGGGTATGTTATAATCGTGGCTACCCAAACACACCGTGAAATCACCTTTGCGTCCGGCGTTTGCCAGAGCGTTTCATCCACCGTTTGAATCTGATGACCGCGCAGGTGAATGGGTACTTGAATACTGGGCCGATTCACCCCGGCCATGGCATATTTAGGGAGAGAAAGGCGTTGAACGTCACAAAGGACTCGGTCACAACCACAGAAGTAACGTTAACCATTTCCATGGACGCCGAGGATGAGGAACCGTTTCTCAACCGGTCATACCGAAAGGTTGCCAGCCGCGTCCGCATCCCTGGCTTCCGCCCGGGCAAGGCCCCCAGATCGGTTGTTGAAAACCACATGGGCAGAGAAGCCTTAGTCCATGAGGCGCTTGAGTTCATGATTCCCGAGTCCTTGGACCAAGTGTTGAAGGACGAAGACATCCAGGCTTTCATGGAACCCAAACTGGAAGTCCTTGATATGGCTCCGGTGTCCTTCAAGGCCGTCGTGGCCCTTGAGCCGGTGGTAGACCTGGGAGATTTCCTGTCCATTCATCTGGAACGCGAAACGATAGAAGTCACCGATGAGCAAGTAGACCACGTATTGGAAGACCTACGGTTCGAAGCCGCCCCCTGGGAACCGGTGGAGCGCGCTTTGGCCTTCGGAGACCTGGCGACAATAAATGTCCAAGGTAAGATCGAAGGCGAACAGGTCATCGATGACAGTGGGATCGACTTCATGCCCGCCATGGACAACACCCTACCTTTTCCCGGTGTCTCTGTCTATCTCGAAGC
>ERZ813253.740-NODE-740-length-10831-cov-1.698057_pt1 | contig 10831 bp, 10 predicted proteins | sample MGYA00520893_ERZ813253 | MGnify/ENA primary metagenome ERZ813253 (study PRJEB31669, sample SAMD00080414) | marine metagenome | biome: oceanic hadal pelagic zone biome; feature: marine hadalpelagic zone; material: sea water | place: Pacific Ocean:Izu-Bonin Trench...
GTGCGGCGAGTCTCCGTTGGGGGTTGGTTGAAAAACGGGAAAGCACGCCCGGATATTTAGGCTACCCGGCCCATTTTCGGAAGACCACGCACACGTTCACGTCCCCAAAGCCAAATCCTGCCTTGATGATCGTGCGAAGGTCGGGCATCTCCAGCGACTGCTGCGGGATCGAGGCTGCGAACGGCTCGATGTCCGGATGGACGTCCTCGGAGTTGATCGACGGATGCACGAACCCACCGTTCAGCATCAGAATAGACGCGACCGACTCCATCGCGCCCGAGTAGCGCCCTGACCAGCGGAAGGTCGAGCCATCTCTGCGAACAACACCGGCCAGATTGATTCCAGCCTTCTCCAGTACCATCTGGTCGTGAGGCTCGAAATCATCGCCCACAGCACTGACCAAACCAACCCTTGTCGGCTGCTCATCTGCCCTCACGAGATGATGACTTGCAGCCAATCCAGCGTAGACTGCGGCGCCGCCGAGCAGATCCGAACCACTCGCCTCTGGCGTCTGGATATCATCGTAGCCAATCGAGCCGACGATTACCAGATCCATGTATCCACCTCACTCCAATAATCCCGGGTGCTCGTCGAGATAGGTGATGGTCACATTCCTATTGCGAAAATCGCTTTCAGCGAGGATGGCCCGGTGAAGTGGTATCAAGGTGTCAACCCCCAGAATCATCGTCTCAGAAAGTGCTGCATCAAGTCTGCGCACCGCCTCATTACGGTCGCGCCCCCAGACGATCAACTTCGCCAGAAGCGAATCGAAGGAAGCCGGCATGTCGTATCCCGTATGCGCGTGAGTGTCCACCCGAACCCCTGGACCGCCCGGCCAATGGCACTCCCAGAGTCGCCCCGGAGAGGGCTCCAAAGTGCGTGGGTTCTCCGCGTTCAGACGTGCTTGAATCGCATGTCCTTGGATGGATATCTCCTGCTGGGTTATCGGCAGGCTCTCGCCTGCCGCAACCCTGATGCCCAGTGATACGAGGTCGAATCCGGTGATCATCTCTGTCACGGTGTGTTCTACCTGGACTCTCGGATTGACCTATAAGAAGTAGAAATCACCGCTTGAATCTCTGAGGAATTCGAAGGTCGCCAGACCCTTGTAGCCGACTGCTTTGGCGCCCGCGACGACGCGCGCGCCGATGTCGGCTCGAATCTCTTCGCTGAGCCATGGTCCTTCTTCGAGGATCTTCTGGTGACGGCGTTGAATCGAGCAGAATCTCTCGCCGTAGTGGATGGCGTCGGTGCCGTCGCCGAGGACTTGGAATTCGATGTGCTGCGCGCCCTCAATGAATTTCTCGAGGAAGACGCGGTCGTCGCCGAAGGCAGAGCGGGCGCGGCCTTGGCAGAGTTTGAGTGCCGATTCGAACTCATCGGCGGAATTCACCACTTGCATGCCGATGCCGCCGCCACCGGCGGCAGCCTTGATGATGACTGGAAAGCCGATTTCATCGGCGATTTGTGAGGCTTCTTCTGGGTCGGAGATGGGCCCAGGCGAGCCTTTTGCGATGGGTAGTCCGGCTCGCGACATGGCCTCGCGAGCTGTGATTTTGTCGCCCAGAATGCGCAGGGCCTCGGGGCTCGGTCCGATGAAAGTGATGCCTTCGGCGGCGAGCCGCTCGGCGAAGATCGGATTCTCGGCGAGGAAGCCGTAGCCGGGGTGAACGGCATCCGCGCCGACCTCTTTGGCCGCAGCGACGATGGCTTCGATGTCCAAGTAGGAGGCTAGCGGGTCGTCGCGTGGAATATGGACTGCCTCGTCGGCCAAGCGAACGGCTGTTGTCAGCCGATCTTCGCGGCCGTGGATCATCACGGCCTCGATGCCTAAAGTTCGCAACGAGCGAAGAATCCGCAGGGCGATTTCGCCTCGATTGGCAATCAGAACCCTGCGGAACACAGAATCCATCCCGATGGTCGAATCCTATGATAAGTTCGGCGACTGGATTTGACCGACCGCCACAGGCGGTCGAATCATCAATAGACGTCACGCAGGTAGCGCTTCTCGGTCTTCATCAGACTTTTTTCGACGTATTCCTTAGCCTCGTCAGCCGACATCCCCCCATGCTCGGAGCAGATGTCGATGAGCGTCTGGTGAACGTCTCTGGCCATGCGGGATTTGTCGCCGCAGACGTAGAAATATGCGCCGCCCTGTATCCAATTCCATATCTCTACGCCATTCTTGCGCATCAGGTGTTGAACGTACACCTTGTCCTCCCCGTCCCTCGACCAAGCGAGGTCGTGGCGGTCGAGAACACCGCGTTCTTTCCAGTCATCCATCTCCTCGCGGTAGTAGTATTCGCCCGCCTCGGTCCGGTCGCCGAAGAAGAGCCAGTTGCGGCCCTTGTCGCCGTTGATGTCACGCTGTTGGAGATAGGCTCTGAACGGTGCGATGCCAGTACCGGGGCCGACCATGATGCAATCCGTGTCGCCGTCCGCAGGCAGAATGAACGAGCGTGTCGGGGACATGAAGACGCCGATTTCGGTCTCCGCGATGCTGCAGCGATCCGCCATGAAGCCGGTAGCGAGGCCGGTCCGGTCTCGTCCATGGTAAGAGTAGCGGATTATCGCGACTGTCAAGTGGACTGTTCCGGGCTCATGGTCAGGGCTGCTGGCGATCGAATAAAGACGAGGCTTGAGCCGGTCCATGCCGTCGATGAGTTGCTGAGCGGTGAAACCGATATGTCCGAAATCGCTCAGCGCATCGACGTAATCGCGCGACCACAGATAATCCTCCATCGCTGCGGCATCGCTCGTCAATTCGCGCCACAGCACCTCTGCTGGATCGCAGGCAGCACCAATCTCAGCATAACCTTCGGGCACATCTTCATCCTTGCCGCTGCCGCTCCAATCGATGAGCAGAGAGCCGTCATCTGTCGAGACGCGGTGGCGGCGAGCGATGTGAATCTCCACGGCGACTGAATCCGAGACGAGTCGGGTGCCGAGACTCATGATCCACTTCTTCGAGACCCTGTGAATCTCGAGGTGGTCGGTCATCGCCTCCCTCAGCGTGGTTGCGCCGAGGTGAGTCTCGACCGCTTCGTCACCCGAGAAATTGCTTGCCGCCAGAAGTTCCTCGACGAGTTCAGGCGGACAGCGCGGAATCACCCCGAGCGCGTCTCCAGCCTTGTAGGTCAGTCCGGAGTCACCCAGGTCGAAGACGAAGTGACGGGTTTCTTTGCGTGAGCCTTGTGAGTTGAGGATGAAGTTCTCCGTCAACTTCGAGGAGTAGGGATTCTTCACACTCCAATCGGCCATCAACAATCCTCCAACGAACCGCCGAGCCGACTTCCATTTATCAATCAAAGGGGAGAAGGTTCGCCTTCCACCTCGACGGCGAACAAGTCAAGTCATGATGCCCTCATCCGTGACTCATGCCGCGCGTGCAGTTCCTCGGCACGGGCAACGCCTTCGCACCGCACGGCAGAATGCACGCACTCGCCCTAATCGATGGTTGCATTCTCATCGACGCGCCGCCGACCCTGCTGCCGCAATTGCGGCGCGCCGCAATCTCACCCGCTGAAATCGAGCATCTGCTCTTCACCCATTGGCATGCCGACCACATCTTCGGATTCCCATTCCTGATCCTCGAGCGGCAGCATATCTCGGATGCTGCCGGTGAGAGAATCCTAGATGTTCACCTCAGACCGAGTGGGCGAAAAATCCTCTCGGAATTATGTCGAATGGGATTTCCTGGCAGCCTGGAAGCCGCTTTGGAAGAGCGTATCGATTGGCACCAAGCTGAGTCTGGAGTTCTCGCGAAGAGCGACTGGAGATTCGAGCGTTTCCCAGTCTGTCACACCCCCGAGACAGACCCGCACGGTTACGAGCTGATTCACCAGAGCGGCTTCAGATTCCTCCATTGTGGCGACTCGGGACCATGCGAAGGCATCGAGTCGAGAGCGGCTCGAGCGAATGTGATTCTGGTCGAAATGGGCGTTCCGGATTTCGTTCAAAGTCCACATCATCACACACCATCTGATGTCATCGCCCTCGCTGAGAGACACCCCGAGGCGATGATTCTTGTAACCCATAATTTCGCCAGTGGAACCGACGAGATTGAGGGCTTCGATCTACCAGATCTACCCGAGGAAATTCGCCAATTGGAGGACGGAGATGTTCTTGACATCATCTCCGAGAACGAGTTTTTCATTGTTAGAAAATAAAGAGATATTTTAACTTCTATAAATATGAATAATAACATCTCGAGACCTGAGAGGTGATTGAGGACATGGATTCGCCCCCGCCGCGTCCGCTCTCCAGCGAGAGCGATCACATCATCGACCACTCTGCGCGACTCATAGTCCAAAGGACTTGGTGTGAATATGAAAACGACTCAGTCATTCATACAGAAAAACGATGTGCATCGCAGATATTTTCCCCGTAATTCGGTAACCTCATGAGCAACATATCAGAGAAGCGAGAAGATGGCATCCATACCTCGCGCCAATCTTGAGTCCGGATAATTTCATTACCCCCGACGTTGTCGTGTGGTACCCGCGTTTGCCGCCGATACCGTCATCCCGACGACCATAGGTGAGTACGTGGTTGCGTGACGACTCGGTGAAAAAAATGGACGGAAATATTTTCGAGAAGATTCTCGGACAAGAGTCCCTCTTCCTCGACAGAAAAGCCTTCGACCACGCTTTCGAACCTTCTCATCTGCCACACCGGGATCGCGAGGTCGAGGCTCTTGTTCGCAATCTCGTCGATGCCCTCAACGGCCACATCCCGTCGAACATGCTGCTCTATGGCGTGCCCGGCTCGGGCAAGACCGTGGTCACCAGATTCGTGCTCGGTCAATTGAGGGAGAAAGGCAAGGACATGGGTCAACCGGTGCGCACGTACGAGATAAATTGCCGTCATGTCGACACGAGATATCGTGTCGTCCAAACCCTCGCCTCAAAACTGGCGATTCGTGGTGATGTACCGATTCCCTTCACCGGCTGGCCGACCGATCGCGTCCTCGAACATCTGATCGACCGCATGGACCGAGCCGGTGGCGTTCACATCATCGTGCTCGACGAAATCGACAATCTCGTCGAGCGTGCTGGCGACAATCTTCTGTACAATCTGACGAGCCTCAACACCATTCTCAAGCACTCGCGTTGCTGCATCATCGGCATCAGCAACGACCTCCATTTCACCCAGCTCCTCGACCCTCGAGTCGCTGGACGACTCGGACAAGAAGACGTCATCTTCCACCCTTATGGCGCGACCGAGATTCAGGACATTCTCAGCGATCGTGCCTCGACTGGGCTACGCGACGAAGTCCTGGAGCAAGGCGTCATCCAACTCTGCGCAGCCCTCGCTGCGCAGGAACACGGCGATGCTCGCCGTGCCCTCGACCTGCTGCGAATCTCGGTCCAGAAAGCCGAGCAGCGCTCTCAGATCAGGGTCGAGCCGAGGCACGTGCGACTGGCCCAGAGTCAACTGGAGCACGACCAAGTGACTCCAGTCCTGCAGACTCTGCCACTGCATCAGAAACTCGTCCTGTTCTCGATCCGTATCAATGAGGACAACGGTTTGCGCAACATCTCGACAGGCGAGGTCTATCGAACATATTCCGATGCCTGCCTCAATGTCAACGTCGAACCTCTGACTCCGCGACGCATCTCGACGCTGCTCAACGAACTCGACTCATTGGGCATGATCATGGCTCGAAACGTCAGCAAGGGAAGGGGCGGACGCAGCAAGCAGGTCAACTCGGCGATTCCCAAAACCATCGATGCCATCACCACGATGGCTGAGGCCGACCCGCTCATAGCTGAGGCTTCACGCTGCAGATATAGACTGCAGAGCCAACTCTGAATCGACCCTTCAGCCGGCTCGATAACGGTTAAACCGAGTCGGCAGGTCGCCGCCTCCGATGTCCCTTCAAGACTACGACTGGTCAACGGCGCTGACGCGTCCTTCCAAGACGGCTTCCAGCGCCATGCTGGCCCTCGGTTCCTGGGTCATCCTCCTCACCATCGTCAACCTCGTCAACGGTGCTTACTCCCCCGGATTCAAGGTACTGTGGCTTGGTTTCCTCTCCAATGGGGCGCTAGGAGACATCTACACCGCGCACGACGGCGTCGCAATCGCCGTCGACGACATCGTTTTCGGAATTCTTGGGATTGCGGTTACTGCCATGGGCGTTCTTGGGATGAAATCCGCTGTGGAAGGTGGCGTTGCTGCTTGGTTCAATAATCTCCCGAGCACCTTCGCTGGACTCTTCTCCACCGAGCACGGCGCTCGCAAGACCCTCGCTGACTGGCTCATCGTCGTCGGCATCGTCTTCTATCTCGCCTGGTCGGTGCAGAACAACACCTGGGTCGATCCCGGTGTCTTCGCGGTGATGATCGTCCCAGTCGCCTTCGGTGTCGGGCTCAATCTGCTCGATGTTGCAGAAGCCTGAACTCATTTGATTCGCTGATTCCTGAATCTGCCTCAGCAACTCATTCCGTCGACGCGAATCCACTCAGAAGTCTGCGGCAGCGCTGCTTCGCATCTTCGTTGGTCCGACGCACGACTACGCCTTTTCCGGGCTGTCCGTAGAGCACCACCGCGCCCATCGGTGCGAGGGGGTGCAGGAAGAGAGGGGCGAGGTCCTCCTCGCCGTCCACCTCGATGAGGTGGCTGCTGCCGTCATCCATCCATGCGGTCAGTGCCTGAGCGCAGGCTTCGAGCAGCGAAGGTGTGAGAGAGCCTGCGGGGCTCTGGCAGCGCAACACCTTGTCGTAAACGGAGGCATCTATCGCATCGGCGCTCTCCCAAGGCTGCCTCTTTGTGCGTCCATCAATCAGGGCGATGTCGGCGGGGTGGTCTAGTTCCTGCAGAGCGAGGACCGTGACATCACCGACTGCGATGAGGGGTCCTGCTTCGAATTCGATTTGAGCGAGGACCTGAGACATCGCCACCGAAGGGTCGTCCTCAGGGCCGGGTACCAATTGACCGAAGGGATCCTTGAGTTCGGCCTCGACTGCAGGCGTCAGGACGATTCTGCTTGTACGGGCCGATTCGGGAATCCACGCGAGTCCCTCGCGGTCGATCTCTCCAGCGCGAATTCTCGAACTCGAGATCGGCTCCCCATCAGCAGCAAGCAGGTGTTCAACTTCGATGATCGCCAGATCAGGCAAATCATTCGCCGCCCTCATCGAGTTGATTCGCGCGCAACCAGCCCGCGTCTCGGGCGTACACAGAATCGCCGTCGCAACCTCATGGATCGGCGCCGGCCCATCCTCATCTTCCAGAGTGTGAAGGCTGACCCGCTGCGCTGCAGCCTTGCCAATTGAATCGAGCAGATCGCTCGCTCGCTGATTCCAAGAACAGGTTCTCGCATCCTTGCGCTGAGCGAGCGCATCGCTCGTAAGCCAGATCTCCAAGGCCTCGCACTCGACCAAGCCTCGCTCGACGAGTGCGAGATGTCCAGCATGGAAGCAATCGAAGGTACCGCCGAGCAAGCCGAGGGGGTGCATCATAATCGAGCCTGAGTATCGAGTCTTGAGGACTTTGGAGAAGATGTGTGCCCCGGGGCGTAACGGTAGCCTTCACAGCGAAGCTCGGGCACCTGACCCACCCCGGGACGTCTGTCGGACTGTGGGGTTGTCCCGTAAGTCATTCCTCTCGGTCATCCGGGGACCCATCACAATCCACCCATGTGTGTTGCTCCGACGGTCATACCCCAGCAGAGGGTCACGCCGGTCTTCGACACATGGGAAATCCCGTTCCGTGGTACCGTGATTCATCCTACTAACTCCGGCTGGGGCTTTCGTCGGCACGGTGTTGCCGGTCGGGCAGCCACCGGCTCCCATGTACCCTTCATGAACCTCTCGGAGGGAGTGAGAGGGGTCGAAACTTCAAGTGAAAGTGGTTTTTCTGTCGATTACGGCTGGTTTCGACCCGAATCTCCGCCTTCTTCGGTCGGCTCAGGTTATCTGTTGTGTCTGCGCGAGTTCCTCGTGATATCCTGAACGGCGCAGAATCAGTCTCTCGGCGACGTGCGGGTCGCCGACCATCACCATTTCATTGGTCATCGCTGGCCAGCGCTCGATGGGCTGAGCCAGCCAGCCGATCAGTGGGTGAGTACGCCCAATCGAGGGCGCCTCATCAAGCTGGATCGAATCGAGCGCGTCGAGCAGGTCGAGCAACGCCTCGGCTCCTTTCGGAAGAGTGCCGCGCTCGCTGCGCACGCGCAGGCGTCGGGCCAGCGCGGCTCGCAACTCGGGAGTGCATCCTGGATGTCGCGCCGTGCGTAAGCCCGGCGCAGAGCTGACTTCGCCCTGTGGCCGCAGCACCGCTGCGGCCCAGGGCAGAGGATTTTCTGTCAGCCATTCGATACCATCCTCTGGCGCTAGGATATTGATTAACAATTCAGGCGCCAACGGCGCCCACCAATCGAGCGGTAGAGTCTCGACTATCGCCTCGACACCCTCTATCTCGAGACTCTTGCCATCGAGGATCCGCTCGACTAGGAGCGACCAGGTCTTCAGATCCTGACCGTCTGGTGTGTGCTTCGCCCGACGTAGAACCCCTTGCAGAATCGGCCCGTAGTCCGAGCCTGTTCCCCGACCTTCAGAATGAATCCAATCAACAGCCTCCAAGGCTGGGCGCGATTTGGCAGGAGGGTGGACCAACCACGCCTCCAGCGCCCAGCCCAACAAGTCCGAATGCATGAATGGCGGCAGCCAAGCAGCATTCGCCAACAATTGCGCAGCAACCCAAGAAGCGCCCCGCGTTGATTGCGCCGGGTCAATCGCCGGCCGCGTGCGCAGCGCGACCTCGGAATCATTACGCAACATCGTGCGCAATTGCAAGGCAAACATCTCCAGCACACGATCCGGCGCCTCATCTGCCACCTCAGCGAGGCGCTCGAGTGGCAGATGCTCGAGATCCATCAGCGCCAACCACTCGGAATCCAGCCGCGAGCGCAGCCGCTGCCAGCGATGCCAACGCGTCCTGCGTGGAGAAGCGATCCAAGCAGCGAGCGGATAACTCGCTTCCATCATGTTGGCCCAATCCTCGTTGCCCTCGGGAAACTGAGCACTCGCAGATGCCACCATCGAAGTATCACCAGCCGCAGCGAGACCCGAACCCACCTCGCCACTCAACAGTAGCCACGGCGAGAGCGATTCGTCAGCTTCTGTCTCTACTGCCTCAGCACGCGGCACGGAATCGACAAGACGCAAGGGAAGGACGCGCCCGCCGCGGGTTCGCAGTCGCAACCAAGGCAGCGGGCGAAGAGGATCGACCACCAACTCATCGAAAATACCGAACGCAGGCATGGGCAATGAGGTGAGTGCAAGCCGAAGTCGAGGATGTGAGATGACCGCGGTGATTACGTCATCAGGCAGTGAATCTTGGATTTCAAGCACCAACGCCGGCCCCTCATCGGTGCCCACAGCCCACTCGACAAGAGCCGTCGAAGCAGCCGTTCCAAGCCCCCTCGTGTCCAATAATCGCAGCGACGATTCCTCCAATGTGAAGTCAGATTCACCCCAATCCTTGCGAAAACGTCGCCACGTGGATTCCTCCATACGCACCCTGCGCGTGGACGTCAAACGCTCCCTGAGACTGTTGAGTCTGCGCTTGCGCTCGGATGGGCTGAGGCGGGGATGAGCGCGAGCAATCCAATCGTCGAGTGATGAGATCGGGTAATCATCGCCGCTCGCATCGAGACCTCCGAGGTCGGCGATGACCAATGCGTGTCCCCTGGCCGTTCGCCGCCGACGCCGCGAATGTCGATGTGGTCGTGGGCGCCGGTTATCGCGTCGAAACCGGTCGCGTAAACGATACTGTCGAAATCGTAATCTTGTTCGCTGGTTCGAATGCCGGTTTCGGTGACGCGCTCGATCGGTGCTTCGTTAATGTCGACGAGATGTACGTTGTCGCGGTTATAGGCTTCCAGGTAATTGGTTTCCAAGGGCACCCGTTGGACACCGAATCCGTGATCGCGCGGGATCAGCTTTTCGGCCACCGCCGGGTCCTTCACGCGCTGTCGGATGCGATCGGCGATATAGTCGGAAATTTCCGCGTTGGCGTCTTCGTCGGTGAAGATCTCGCGGAAGTTTCCCAGCCAGATGCCGAACCCGGGTTGGTCGTAAAGCCGGTCCCACATCGCCAAACGCTCTTCGCGGGGGACCTCGTGGAAGCCGCGACGGTCGGGCTCGTGCTCGAAGCCGCCAGGCGTACGCGCGCAAGTCGCGAAGATCTCGTCGTAACGCGACCGGATGTCGGCCATCTCGTCGTCGGAAATCCGGCTGTTGTTCAACGGGGCGCACCAATTGGGTCTGCGTTGGAAGACCGTGAGCTCGCCGACCTTATCGGCGATCTCCCCGATCACTTGAATTGCCGTGGCGCCGGTGCCGATGATCCCGACCTTCTTGCCCGCCAACGGCACGGGTTCGCGCGGCCAGTCGAAGGTGTGGAACGAGCGTCCCTTGAAGTCGTCCATGCCTTCGATCCGCGGCAGCGTCGGTATCGAGAGGAGGCCGAGCGTCATAATTAAAAACCGGCACGTCAGCTCGCGTCCGTCGCTGACCTTGAGGCGCCACCAATCGTTCAATTCGTCGAAATGCGCCGCTTCGACCCTGCAATTGAATTGCATGTGCTGGCGCAGATCGAATTTGTCCACGACATGGTTCAAATAGCGCAGATTTTCGGGCTGACCGGAGAACTTCTCTTTCCAGTGCCACTCGTTCAGCAACGCCTTCGAGAAGGAATAGCCGTAGGTGTAGCTCTCCGAGTCGAACCGGGAGCCGGGATAACGGTTGTTGTACCAAGTCCCGCCGAGGTCGCCGGAGGCCTCGAGCACGGTGGCATGCACGCCCAGATCGACAAGCCGCTT
>ERZ813253.741-NODE-741-length-10825-cov-2.958777_pt1 | contig 10825 bp, 9 predicted proteins | sample MGYA00520893_ERZ813253 | MGnify/ENA primary metagenome ERZ813253 (study PRJEB31669, sample SAMD00080414) | marine metagenome | biome: oceanic hadal pelagic zone biome; feature: marine hadalpelagic zone; material: sea water | place: Pacific Ocean:Izu-Bonin Trench...
AATAGCGGGTTTCCTCGGTCGAAATAGCGAACCGGGTTTTGTCGATCAGCGCCCGGACCTCGGCCACCGTCAGGGTGAATTCGTGGCCCAGGTCGCCGCCCGAAAGGACAGGAAAGTCATCGGTCGGCAGGCAGGTCAGGGAGAACCGCGAGCGGCCCGACGACAACACCAGATGCCCTTCGCCGTCGGCGTCCATTTCCACCTGGGCGCCTTCGGGAAGCTTGCGGACGATGTCGTAAAGGGTATGGGCGGGCGCCGTGGTCGCACCGGGCGCGGCGATTTCCGCGGCCACGGACTCGATGATGTCCAGGTCCATATCGGTGGCGTTGAGCGCCAGTTTTCCGTCGCCCGCCTCAAGTTTCAAATTCGAGAGAATCGGGATCGTGTTGCGGCGCTCGACGACGCTTTGCACATGGCTCAAGGACTTCAACAAAGCGGACCGTTCGATTGTCAATTTCATGGTTTAATTTCAAACCTTTAGTGTAATTTATACCGACGCCACGGGACGGTTTCGGAGGGTTCGAAAAGGCGCCGGCCGAGGCCAGGAGGAGACCCCCCAAAAGAGCCATTCATTATACCAGACGGCCCTTGATTCGTAACCATTTTCCGCGCAAAAACGGGTCGAAAACGGGACGGTGAATAGTTGGAAAAAAGACGGGCGGAAGCGGCCGGAAAAACCTCAGCCTTCGAGCATGCGGCGCAGCAATTCGACGTCTTCGGCGAACGACGGATCGTGTTCGCGCAACTCATCGACCTTTTTGACCGCGTGCATCACGGTAGTGTGGTCGCGGCCCCCGAATTTGCGGCCGATTTCGGGAAGCGAGCGCGCCGTCAACTGTTTGGCCAGATACATGGCCACCTGCCTGGGCCGGGCGACGGAACGCGCGCGCCGGGCCGAATGCATGTCCGAGGTGCGGATATTGAAGTGCTGGGCGACGCGTTTCTGGATTTCCTCGATGGTGACGCGGCGGTCATTGGCCCGAAGCAGGTCATGCAGCACGTCCTGGGTCGCCTCCAGGGAGATTTCCCGGCCGACAAGCTGGGCATGGGCGACCACCCGGTTGAGGCCGCCTTCCAATTCGCGCACATTGGCGGTGATCTTGTGGGCCAGAAACTCCAGGACCTTCGGCGGCATCTTCACCCCCAGTTGTTCGGCCTTCGATTGCAGGATGCCGAGACGCAATTCATAGGTGGTGGCGTGAATATCGGCCACTAGGCCGCAGTTGAGGCGGGAAATCAGCCGTTCTTCCATGCCTTCCAGGTCGGACGGCGACTTGTCGGCGGAAATCACAATCTGCCGGCCCTGATCGACCAGGGAATTGAAGGTGTGGAAGAATTCCTCTTGGGTCGAGTCCTTGCCGCTGATGAACTGCACGTCGTCGATCATCAGCACGTCAACGGAACGGAACTGATCCTTGAAGTCCACCGTGTTCTTTTCCCTGAGCGCGCGGATGAACCGGTACATGAACTTTTCCGCCGAAAGATAAATGACGGTCCTTTCCGGCGTCCTTTCGTGGATGTGCCAGGCGATGGCATGCATCAAATGGGTCTTGCCGAGGCCGACGCCGCCGTAAAGGAACAACGGGTTGAATTGCGCCGTCGAGGCTTCGGCGACGCGCTGGGCGGCGGCATAGGCGAATTCGTTGGGCTTGCCGACGACGAAATTCTCGAAGGTAAAGCGGCGGTCCAGCGGCGCGCTGATATCCGGTTGCGGACGGCTCTGGGTTGCCCCGCCGGCGGCGGACGCGGCCGTTACGGGTGCTTTTCTTACCGGCGCGGAAGGGACGGGCTCCCGATCCGACTGTATGTAAACCTCAACGCCCTTGATATCGGGGTTTTCTTTCGACCACAGCTCGCTGAGGCGGTCGACATAATGGGCGACGATCCAATCGCGCATAAACCGTGTCGGCACGGAAATCCTGACCAGTCCGTCATTGACGCCGCGAACGATCATCGGTTTCAGCCAGCTCTGATAGGCCGCCTCACCGATTTCGGCCCGCAAAAGGCCGCTCACGGCTTTCCATTGATCGTTTCGGTCTTGTTCGGAAGGGCCGGAATTGTCCGGTGCGGCTGCGTCTTTTTTCATGGTCCCCAATTGGCCCCCGAGAATCCCCGGAGAGACCCCTGTTTAGATAGATGCCGAAACCCCCACTTAAACCCTGGCGATCAATGCGGCGGATAAAACGCGCCGCCGGGACAGTCCCGCCATTGCCGGCGTCAAAATCCTGAAACGGCGACGGGCCGTCTGCCCGGCGAATGCCGTTTCCGGCCTTGATCGAATGCCCGTCGAGAGAATGGCAAACTCAAAACCGGCTTTCCGGCATTTCATCCAACCGTTTTATCGTCCAGCATCCGCGCCCGAGCCATCCGATCCGTAAAACGAATCTTCAAGACATCGTGACTTTTTGAACGCCCCCCTTGAGAACAGATTTAAGTTTTAGTTTTCGGTTTCAGTTTCGCAAAAAAAATCTAATCAATGATGCAAAAAACGCCGGAGTGATGTCTGTCCCGGGTTTCAGTGGTAATATTTTATTACTTGGATGCTTCCCCGTAACTAAAAAGTTTTACTTGGTTATACTTAGTTGAATAAAAAGCTGTATAAATTTTTACAAATATCAAAAAAACGAGTTCACGTTAACTATTTTAATAAGGCGCTAATTCCGCCCGATGTCCAAGTTCGAATACTACGGCGAGTGGATTGCGTTTGCAATGTGATCGTATCGGGAACGCCAAAATAAAATGGAAAAATTTTCTTGACATATTTCGCGGCTCCGAATCCGTAACCATCCGGGCGATAAAAAGCCGCGGGCCCGAAAGGCGCGCGGCTGATGGTTGCAAGGCGGGCCGGGCGAAAGATGTCAGGCGGCCATGCCTTTGATCTGCTTGGAAAGTCTGGAAATCTTGCGAGACGCCATGTTGCGGCGGAGAACGCCTTTTTGCGCGCCCCGCATCACGAACGGTTCGGCGGCGCGAAGGGCGGCTTCGGCTTCGGTTTTATTTCCCGCCACGATCGCCGCTTCCACCTTGCGGATATAGGTGCGAACGGCTCTGAGACGCCGGGAATTTACCTCGGTCTGGCGCTTGGTCCGGCGAATTCTTTTTTTCGCTGAAGCGATGTTGGCCATTTCAAAAAAACCTTTTAATTACTTGCGCCTCTGAAACAGAAGCCCGGCTTATAAAGGGGCCGGCCGGAACCGTCAAGACCTGGTTTGCGCAGCCCGGTCTCAAGTCCAAACCGGGGTCCAAACGGGGGTCCGAAATGGGGCCCGAAGCGGGATTGGCAAAGCCCCGGCTCAATCCACCGCCGGCATCAGCCGGAAGCCGACCGTCAGCGGCGGCGCCGCGCCCGGCCCGCCCGGAAATTCCACCTTCAGGATTTCGTTTTCGCGCCGGAAGGCTCCTTGCCCTAAGGGCCGCCAGCCCAATTGCGGCAGGGTATCGTCATAGAATTCCTTGACCGCCGCTTCGCTGACCGGCCCGGTAGCGTAGGCGTCGACGATGCGGCCCCGGGCGGAGTCGAAAACCATGCCGCCTTCTTCCTCGATGAGACCCGGCATCAGCGGCAGGTCTTCGATGGTGCTGACGAACCCGGCGGCCTCCTGGGCCACGGACGGAAAAACCGGGAAAATGGCGGCGGCGAACAACAGCCCGGCGGCAACGGCGGGAGCGATCAGGGGTTTCAGTCTCATGCTTTCGCTTATAGCACTAGCGCTGCTTACGAGAACAATAGAATGTGGAACGCCCCGATTGCGTCAGCCGCCGGATGCCGCCCGTCCTGGCCGGGTCGCAATCGCACCCGGGGCAGGGCTGCCCTTCGCGGCCATAGACGGCGAAGGAATGCTGGAAATAGCCGAGTTCCCCATCCGGCCGGCGGTGATCCCTGAGGGAAGAACCGCCGGCGGCGATGGCCTCCGTCAGTACTTCCCTGATGGCGCGGGTCAGTTTCTCGGCGCGTCCGCCTTGAACGGTTCCGGCTTTCCGCCGTGGCGACAGCCCAGCACGGAACAGGGCTTCGGAAACATAGATGTTGCCCATCCCGGCAAGCACCGATTGGTCCAGCAATGCCGCCTTGATCGGGGCCTGACGGCCCTTCAGGGCGGCGGCCAGGACCGGGCCGTTGAATTCGTTGGCCAACGGTTCGGGCCCCAAGGTCTTTAGCATCGTATGCTCGTCCAGGGCCTCGGTCTCGTGCAGGTCCATGAAGCCGAAGCGCCGGGGATCGTTAAAGCGGACCGAGACGCCGCCTTCGATGTCGAAAAGAACGTGGTCGTGGCGCTCCAGGGGAGGCGCCGGATCGTCCGGTGTGGTCCCGAAGACCCTGAACCGCCCCGACATGCCCAGATGCGCGATCAGGGTCATTCCGCCGTCAAGATGGAACAACAGAAACTTGCCGCGCCGGGCCAGAGTCTCCACCCGGCGCCCGGAAAGCCGCTTTTCGAAGTCCCGGGGCAACGGAAAGCGCAGGTCGGGCCGCCTCGCCTCGACGCGAAGCAATCGCCGGCCCTCCATAACCCCGGACAGGCCCAGGCGTACGGTTTCGACTTCGGGAAGTTCGGGCATGGGTTTAAAGTATAAGGTTGAGATTGCCGGCTACGGAATTTATGGAAAGGACGGTTTTGCCCCGTCTTCGAAAAGGATCCTGGAAAGTGGCGTCCGGGCCAAGCTTAGGTTATGTTGCCGCCCATGTCCAAGACCCAGAACCAGGGTCCGGAAAAAGAACCGGGCCCAAAATCAAACAAGACCGATTTCGGCTACCGGCGCGTGGCCGAGGACGAAAAATCGTCATTGGTGCGCGATGTTTTCGATTCCGTGGCACCCCGCTACGACCTGATGAACGATTTGATGAGCCTGGGCGTTCATCGCCTGTGGAAACGGGTGATGATCGACTGGCTGGCGCCGAGGCCGGGCATGCGCTTGCTCGACGTCGGCGGCGGAACCGGCGACATCGCGTTCCGTTTTCTCAAACGCGGCGGCGGTCCCGTTACCGTCGTCGACATCAACGAGGAAATGCTCAAACAGGGCCGCGACCGGGCCGTGGACAAAGGCATCCTCGACGCCATTGAATGGGCCCCCGGCGACGCCGAAAACCTGCCTGTCGCCGACGCCTCCCAGGACGCTTACACCACCGCGTTTTGCCTTCGCAACGTCACCCATATCGACCGCGCGCTTAGCGAAGCCCGGCGCGTGCTCAAACCCGGCGGGCATTTTTTGTGCCTGGAATTCAGCCGCGTGGCGGTGCCGGGGCTGGACAAGCTTTACCACGCCTATTCCTTCAAAGTGCTGCCGGCCCTGGGCGAGAGGGTGGCGGGCGACCGCGAGGCCTATCAATACCTGGCCGAAAGCATCCGCCGGTTTCCGGACCAGAATGCTTTCGCCGGGATGATCGCCAAGGCCGGGCTCGACCAGGTCAAGGTGCGCAACCTTTCCGGCGGCATCGCCGCCATTCATTCGGCCTGGCGGACTTGAGGGCAGGCCTGAAAAACGTGATCCGGTCCTTCAAAAATATTTTCCGGCTGCTCAAGGTGGCCAGAACCCTGGCCCGCCATGATGCGCTGTTTCCCTTGCAGAAACTGGAGGTCGCGCCCGGGGTGGTTACGCTGGCGCGGCTATTGGCGGGGACGCAGGAACAAAACGGGCGTCCCGGCCAGCGGCTGGCCCGCGCGTTGAACGAAGCCGGACCCAGTTTCATCAAGTTGGGACAGGCCCTCTCCACCCGCTCGGATCTGTTGGGCGAGGAGATGTCGGGCGATCTTTCCGACCTTCAGGACAAGCTGCCGCCGTTTCCCGCCGATCAGGCCCGCGCCATCATCGAAAAGGAATTCGGCGAGCCCGTGGAGGCCCTTTTTTCCGAATTCGACCCCGTTCCCGTGGCCGCGGCCTCCATCGCCCAGGTTCATTTCGCCGTCACCACCGAAGGCCTGGAAGTGGCGGTGAAGGTTCTGCGCCCCGGTATCGAGGACGCCTTTCGCCGTGACCTGGAATTGATGCGCTGGGTCGCGGGTTTGATCGTCATGGCGAAACCCGAAATGAAGCGCCTGAAACCATTCGAATGCGTCGATACCCTGGCCGAAACGGTGGAATTGGAAATGGACCTGCGTTTCGAGGCCGCCGCCGCCGCCGAACTCGGCGACAATTTCGCCGGCGACGAGGATTTGCGGGTGCCGCAAGTGGACTGGCGGCGGACCGGACGCCGGGTTCTTACTACCGAGCGCCTCACCGGCATACCCCTGGATGAACGCGACGCCATCATTGCCGCCGGGCACGACCCCGAAACGGTGCTCAGAAAAGCTTCCGAAGTCTCGTTCAAGCAGATCTTCCGCGACGGCTTTTTCCATGCCGACGTCCACCCCGGCAACCTGTTCGTCATGGAATCCGGCGCCATCGGGGCGGTCGATTTCGGCATCATGGGGCGGCTCGACCTGAAAACCCGGCGCTGGCTCGGTGAAATGCTGCTGGCGTTCCTGACCCGCGATTACCGCCGTGCCGCGGAAATTCATTTCGAGGCCGGATGGGTGCCGTCCCACCGCTCCGTTGACGCCTTCACTCAAGCCTGCCGCTCGATCGCCGAGCCGATTCTGGACCGGCCCCAGAACGAAATTTCCATCGCCCGTCTGTTGGGGCAGCTTTTCCAGGTCTCGGAAACCTTCCAGATGGAAACTCAGCCGCAGCTCCTGTTGCTGCAAAAAAACCCTGCTCGTCGCCGAAGGCACCGGCCGCCGTTTGGCCCCGGAAGCCAACATATGGTTCCTGGCCCGCCCCCAGATCGAGGAATGGATGCGGGAAAACCTGGGGCCGGAGGCGCGTTTTCTGGACGCGGTGGGCAGCATCGCCGATGCGGTCGACCGCCTGCCCCGCATACTCAACGACATCGAGGAAAGCACCGCCATGCTGTCGGAAGGCCGCATCAAGCTGCACCCGGAGACGGTCGCCGCCCTGAAGCGGGACAACGGCCATGACCGGGGCCATACGGCCATGTGGCTGGCCGCCGCCGCGTTGGTTACCGTTCTCGCCTTCGTCACCTTCGCTTGAAAGAAACCCTTGATAAGCGGATGGGGGTTGCGCACAGGGCGTGGGGGCACTAAATTAACCACATTATTTTCTCGTTAAATACAAACAAACTCCACGGCTTTGGTGAGAATTATGCTTGAGGGTAAAAAAATCCTGCTGATCGTTACCGGCGGCATCGCAGCCTACAAAAGCCCCGATCTGGTCCGCCGCCTGCGCCAACGGGGTGCCCAGGTGCGTTGTGTTTTGACCGCCGGCGGGGCCGAGTTCGTCACCGCCCTGGCGTTGGGCGCGGTCAGCGAGGACAAGGTTTACGAAACCCTGTTTTCGCTCACCGACGAAGACGAAATGGGCCATATCCGGCTGTCGCGGGAAGCCGATGTCATCCTGGTCGCGCCGGCGACGGCCAACATCCTGGCCAAGATGGCATCCGGCATCGCCGACGACCTTGCCAGCACGGCTCTCTTGGCCACCGACAAGCCGATCCTCGCCGCGCCGGCCATGAACGTGCGGATGTGGGAAAACCCGGCGACCCGGGAAAACTTGGGCGTGCTGGCCGAACGCGGCGTCGGTTTCATCGGCCCCGAGGAAGGCGACATGGCCTGTGGCGAATGGGGCCTCGGGCGGATGTCCGAACCGGCCCGGATCGCCGAGGCCACCGAGGATTTTTTCCGCCAGGGCCCGCCCTCGGCCGGCGCCCGGGCGTCTGCCCCCAGCGGCCCCACTGCGGTGGCCATCGACATGTCCTGCAATGATTCACTTTTGAACATCGCTTCACTCGAGGCATCGAAGCCTGATTCCAAGGGAATTCCATCCTCATCCTTACGGCCGATAACGAAAAACAGCACACCGGCGGCGATGCGAGCCGCCTTTGAATACTTCTATCACCGGGCGCACTGCAAAATACCATTCACAGAATGGTAAATCGGTTTTTGCTCCCATCCCAAGAAAAAGGCTTGTAGCCGAGCATGTGATTGGTATGGCGCATCTTTACGATTGCCATTTTCCTTGTTATCTCATCACCGTCTCGGTCCATCACGATATGCATCACGCCATCAGAAAGGTAATCTTCAACCCCGTAATCACCGAATTGCTTGTGGTCTTCACCCATCATCTCGCAGATGAAGAAAGCGGTCAGACCGAGGAGGCCCAGACCCAGAGCAACAGGAATAAGCACAGCGAGACCGATCATGGCTTTGCGAGCCGCAATGAATTGCCAACAACGACAAGCGAACTCAAAGACATTGCCACAGCGGCAAACACAGGTTTCAGGAGGACACCATAAAAAGGGTACAAGAGCCCCGCCGCGATAGGAATTCCTAGCACATTATAAAAGAAAGCCCAGAAAAGATTCTGCCTGATTTTGGCAATGGTTTTTCTGCTCAGTTCAATGGCCTGGGGCACAGCCCGAAGATCTGAAGTAACCAGAGTGATGTCCGATGCCTCCATCGCGACATCCGTACCGCTCCCCAAAGCAATACCTACTGTGGACTCGGCCAAAGCGGGAGCATCATTGATTCCATCGCCCACCATTGCGACCTTGTGTCCTTGTGCAACCTGTTTTCTGATTTCGTCCCTCTTTTCCGCAGGCAGGACTTCCGCGACCACATCATCTATTTCCAGTTTCCGGGCGACTGCCTGCGCAGTTTTCCGGTTATCCCCCGTCACCATCATCACTTTCAATCCCATCATTTTGAGACGGTGAACAGTTTCCTTCGCATAGGGCTTTAATGCATCGATGGTAGTGATGATGCCTTCAACATTTCCATCGACACTTAAAATCATGGGAGTTTTTCCCTGCCCGGTCAACTTTTCCAGGTCATCCCTCACCAAGGAAAAATCAATTTTATTTTCTTCCATTAATTTCATGTTACCCAGGAAAATATTTTTACCCTCTATCTTTCCCTGCACGCCGAAACCGGGCAAAGCCTCAAAATCAGAAAGTGCTTCCGCCTTTTCGAACCTGAGGTTGCGCTTCTTAACTTCAGAAACCACAGCCTGGGCTAAAGGGTGTTCCGAGTTTTTTTCCAGAGAACCGGCCAGCACCAGCAAACGGTCCACATCCAATACAGCTCCGGGAGACAAAAGTAAATCGGCCACTTCCGGTTTGCCACTAGTGAGGGTTCCCGTTTTATCAAACACAATGGTATCTAGGTTTTCAACCTGCTCCAAAGCCTCACCCCCCTTGATCAAGATACCCATTTCCGCACCCTTTCCAGTTCCAACCATGATCGCGGTGGGAGTGGCAAGGCCCAATGCGCAGGGGCAGGCAATGATCATGACTGAAATAAATACCATCAAGGCAAAGAGAAACGGCGTGGTCGGCAAGGGACCAAAAGAATCTCCAAATCCCCACCAGAATGCGAAGGCCAGAAGAGCCAGACCTATCACTACTGGCACAAAAATTCCGGCAATTTTGTCCGCCAGCCTTTGCACGGGTGCTTTCGATCCCTGCGCCTGTTTTACCAGATGAATGATTTGCGCCAACAGGGTATCTTTTCCCATGCGGGTCACCCGCATTTTAAAAAAACCGGTTTTGTTGAGGCTCGCCCCAATCACTTCATCGCCGGATTTTTTTTCTACCGGAACACTTTCCCCAGTCAGCATCGATTCATCAATAGAAGATTGCCCCTCAACCAAAACCCCATCTACAGGAATTTTTTCTCCGGGCCGGACCAGGACTAAGTCCTCGATCACTAAATCTTCCACACTGATTTCAAGCTCTTTGCCATCCCTTTCAACATGTGCGGTTTTAGGTTGCAGTCCCATCAACTTCTTGATCGCGGAAGAAGCACTATGCTTGGCACACGCTTCCATCCAGCGCCCAAGCAGGACCAGCGTGATGATCATGACCGATGTATCGTAATAAACTTCGGGAATACCTACCCAGGCAGGGAAAAAGGTCGCGCAAATGCTGTAAAAATAGGCCGACGATGTGCCCACGGCAATAAGCGTATTCATATCAGCATAACCGTGGCGGAATCCGTTTAACGCCCCCCGGTAAAACTGCCACCCGCAAAAAAACTGCACCGGGGTGGCCAGTACAAATAATAGATAATTCAATGCACTCAATTCAATATTGAATAACGCATTGCCCTGCATGGAGAGGAGCATGACCGCCAGACTGATGAACCCACTGAGAATCAGCTTCTGTTTAAGCTGAGCCAGCTGTTTAAGATGACGCTCTTCATCCTCCTCTGAGGAAACACATTCTTCCTGTGCAGGCAAAAGACGATAACCAGCTTGTTCCAAAGCCGATCTCATGACTTCAAAATCTAGCAGAGCCGGGGTGTAATCGACTAACACCTGTTCGGTAGCCAAGTTCACCTCTACTTCCCGGACCCCCTCGAGCGATGCAAGTTTTTTCTCGACCCGTGAAACACAGGAGGCGCAGGTCATGCCTTCTACAGGAAACAACCTGCGAAGCCCGGGAACTTCAAATCCCAGTTTTGCGATTGTCTTGGGAAACTGGCTTGCAGATATTTTTTGCGGATCAAATTCGATGGTAGCCACTTCTGCAGCTAAGTTAACATGGACGGATTCCACTCCTTCCAGTTCACCCACCTTTTTTTCTATCCGTGCCGAACAACTGGCACAATTCATGCCCTTAACCGGAAGGGTTATATTTTCTTTATTTATGGATTTATGATCCGGCATAGTGAATCCAGGTTAAAAAATAATACTATACTAGGATACATATATTTAGGGACCGAGTCTAACAGCACCCATCGGAAAAAATGGAGATAGCGTAGATTTTAAGGGGAGCTCTATTTAATGCTGAACCGGGTTTTCAGGTTAACCAACCCGTAACCCATCAGAA
>ERZ813253.742-NODE-742-length-10822-cov-2.932305_pt1 | contig 10822 bp, 7 predicted proteins | sample MGYA00520893_ERZ813253 | MGnify/ENA primary metagenome ERZ813253 (study PRJEB31669, sample SAMD00080414) | marine metagenome | biome: oceanic hadal pelagic zone biome; feature: marine hadalpelagic zone; material: sea water | place: Pacific Ocean:Izu-Bonin Trench...
GGGCCCTTCCGATCTGGGCCGGCAGGACCGTGATGTCCCCCTCCAACAACGCCATCCGTTTCAGCGAAGTGAGCAGGGCCTTCAAGCCGTAGATGTCGTTGCCATTGCGATAGGCGGGCGGCAGGCTCTTCTGGAACGAGTTGTAGCTCATTGCCACAGACGGGTGAGGCGTGATGAGGGGCAGGATGTGGTCGCCCGAGAACAGCACCTGGTCGAACAGGATGCAGAGCTCGTCGGGGGAGTGGCCGGGAGTGTAGTAAAAAGTGAGTCCACCGGCCTGAAGCTCATCGGTTACCGGGTGGTCGAGGACTAAATCGCGGTTGAGTTCGCGGTGCTCCATGACCCTGGCCATGGTCTCGGAGTTCTCGAAGTCCTTGAACCCTTCGACCTCCCTGCGCCAGCCCCTCTCTACATCGCCGAGGTCGGCCTTCAGCATGTAGCCGTAGATCTCGTGGGCCCAGAGTTCTGCACCGCTTTTGTGGATAACCGGCGGGCAGCTACCGTCATGGTCCATGTGCCCGTGGCTGACTACGATTCGGGCCACGTCGGTGAGGGAGCGGCCCAGCGCCTCCAACCCCTGTTCGAGGTAGGTTAACGACCCGTAACAACCAGGGTCCACCAACGTCAGGTCGTCGCCCTCGATCACGTAGCACCAGGTCGGGCCCAGCGTCGATCGCCAAGACTGGGGCACACCGATGGCCTTGATCACCGCCCCGGTGGAGGAGGTGTATTTTATGAGAGCCCCGTTTCCTGAATCGTCGCCTTTCTTGAGTATCTCGGTTTCTAGCATCGGTTCCTGTTTCGTGTTTCATTGCCTCGGAGTTGTCCGTCGGCGGGCAAACGTCTAGGCGTGGAGGTGAGGGCATTCGGAATGGTAACATCTTGTCTGCGGGATAAAAAGCTGAGGAGGCGAAATCATGGTCCAATCGATCGGGATCGTTGGATGCGGGTCCATCGGCCAGGCCTTGATGCGGGCCGCCGACTCCGGAAAGTTAAACGTGGCGGTAGCCGGTGTAACCAGCCGTGACGAACACCGGGCCCATGAATTCCTCGGCAGTTTGGACTCCCCGCCGCCCTACATGGACCGGCAAGAGCTAATCGCCAACTCCGACCTGGTGGTCGAAACAGCGGGCGGCCACGTCGTCGCCGATCTGGCCGAAGAGACCTTTGCGGCGGGGAAAGACCTGATGGTCATCAGCATCGGCGCTCTGTTGGACAACCCAGGAATAATCGAGAGATCGCGCGAGACGGGTTGCCGTTTATTGGCCCCTTCCGGCGCCATAGCGGGGCTGGACGGGATAAAGTCGGCCTGCGCCGGCCATGTGGACCACGTCACCATGGTGTCCCGAAAACCTCCCATCAGTCTGGAAGGCGCGCCCCATCTGGTGGAGAACGGCATCAGCCTGGAGGGTTTGGAAGAAGCGCTTGAAGTCTTCTCCGGGACCGCGCGGTACGCGGTGCAAGGGTTTGCGGCAAGCCTGAACCGTTCCGATGTTCTATTGGCCTGTATTTCACAGATCAGCCGCCGGTGGCGTTGCCCTATAAAATCAAGCTGACAACGCTTGCCATCAACATCCCATCCAATGAGGAAAAATTTGAGGCCAAGGATGAGTTTGTTTTGCCGGGTGACGTCGAGGTGACACGGGTTCTGCCGCACGCCCATTACTTATGCCGGCGAATGGAGGGGTATGCCGTCCTTCCCGACGGATCCAGGAAGTGGCTTCTTCTTATAAAGAATTGGGACTTTAACTGGCAGGGTGATTATCGCTATCAGACTCCGGTTTTTCTCCCGAAGGGTACAAAGGTCATGATGAATTTCACGTTCGACAACACGGCAAATAACACGGCGAATCCCAACTCTCCACCTGCCCAAGTGGTTTACGGGCCGCAATCGTCTGACGAGATGGCTGAATTATGGTTTCAACTTGTCTTGAAGAATCCAGACGACCGACCGCTGTTCAACAAGATGAGCCGTGAAAAGGCGAAGGCGACCCTGCTTGAATTCGGGCGGTTGAGTTTTGCGACTGAAACCAACAAACCGGATCTGCTGATAATGACAGCGCAGGCACGCTTGGCTGAGGGGGATTTCCGTGGTGCTTATGAACTATACGGCCAGGTGGTGCGCTTGGATCCGAATCGAGTGAGTGCATGGTTTAATATGGGAATTCTCCTGATGAACAGCAGGCAGAGTAAATCTGCTGCAGTCGCTTTTCGGAGGGTCATAAGCATTGATCCCAACGATCCCGAGGCTTACGGTGCCTTGGGCGTTGTCCTTTATCGACAAAAGAAATTCGAACAGGCCGAGGGGTTTCTTAGGCAAGCCCTTAAACTCAGGCCGGGAGATCCGGTCGCTTCAACAGCACTGCAATCTCTGTTGAAGGCCAAAAATCAACAACCTGTTCAGCGTTAAGCAGCTGAATAAGTCGGGAATGGTAAAGCACGGAAAGCCGGGGCAAGGAATTGGAGTTTAAGTTCCAGAAAGCGTTCACGCTCATTGAGTTGTTGGTGGTGATTGCCATCATCGCTATTCTGGCTGCGTTGCTGCTGCCGGCACTGGCCAGCGCCAAGGCCAAGGCTGGGCAGGCGGTTTGCCTGAACAATGGCAGACAGATCGGCCTGGCGGCGACCCTTTACACTTATGATACCGACGGGCGGTTACCGCTCTGCCAAAACTGGGGACGCGCCTGGGGCCGGGACCACGCGCTGCGCCGGGACTCGGTCTGGATGCCGGAGTTGCTCGAGCCTTACATTGGGAAAAATACCGGCGCACCCAGGCCGGGGCAACGTCGCCAGCCAAGGTTGCCTCAATCGGTTTTTGCCTGCCCGGTGGGCGTGCGGACGGACGATATGCGGGTCGCTTGGATGGGGAAACTATTCGTGAAAAACGACCACGTGACCTACGTGTGGAATCACATCTATCTCAAGAAAGTGCGGAACACATATGAAGTCCAGCGGCCGGTCAGCGGTCGCCGCGCCAGCGACTGTGTCAGTCCAAGCATCGCGGCGCTGACCTGGGAGCTGCCGTGTTACAATCCCGATCAAATGCCCCATCGCAAGGGCCTGGTCCTGTCGTATCTGGATGGCCACGTAGCCAGGGTGCCTGGCTCAACGAAGGAACACAGTTGGTGGGCCTACCACAGCCGGGACGGGTGGGAGGAGGATCACTACACCTGTGGCAACCGACATTAATCGGCCCAAGAGCACGCTCGTTCCAGTGCAGCTTACAGCCGCTTTGACAAAGTGATGAGGGCAATCGAAATCGTAGTCTCCAAAGAAAACATGGCGGCCGAGGTGAGTGAAGAATTGAAAGCTGAAGAGAAATGAAACAACTTCTGCTAACAACAATCGCAGCTGCCCTTTTGACGGGATGCGGTGAGGGTGAGAAAAGACACGACTTATCGGATAACAAAAGTAAACCTCTTAAAAGTGTTCATCCCTACCAAAAAATCATCAGCAGACAAGCGGCCGTGATTGGCTCCAAAGCAGGTGGAATTCAGTTGGAAAAAAAAGTAAACCCAGCGGGTAAGGGCACTCTGCAGGGAACAAGCCTTGTTGGAATGCTGAGCGATCATTTCAGCGTGTTGAAGAGTAGCCCGGATAAATTCTCAGGAAGTAATTCTTTTTTGCCAAACATTCCTGAGTTGATCGATCATTGGAAAAGTGCCATCAAGGAAACGAATGAGCCGGATAAACGGTTTTTTCTCAAACTGAAATTAATCGATGAGTTAACCCGCTGCAACAGAAACGAGGAGGCGCTGTCGCTGATCCAGGAAACGCAGGGGCTCCTTGAATTATTTGTGCCTGAATCCGACCGGGAACGGGCCGATCGAAATCTCAGGTTCTTCAAGGCATTGGCGCTATTCCGGATCGATGAACGAAAATGCTGTTACGAGGGTTTTCGCAACAACGCATGTATTTTTCCCGTCATCGACAAGGATTACCTGTTCACGACCGGCAACATAAAAAAAGCCAACGAAATCTGGGGGAAACTGTTACGAGAGCAACCTTGGGATTATCGGAACAAGTGGATGTTTAACCTGAGCAATCATCTGATGGGAAACGAAACCGAAAGGAAGTTAAGGAGCGTCTTCCCGCAAACGCTTGGGAGTGGCAAAACTCCACTGGATATAGAAACTTCGAATGTTTCAAGCAAGATGAACCTCCATTGTGAAGGCCTGGCGGGCGGGGTGATCGTGGAGGATTTCGATCAAAACGGGCTGCAGGATGTGTTCCGGACCTCGTGGTATTTTGACCACAATTGCCAACTGCTTCTCCAGACCGAACCGGGCCGGTTCAGCGAACAGACGGGACAATTTATGCTCGATGGTGAAGTGGGGGGGCTGAATTGTGTTTCGACCGATTATAACAACGACGGATATGTGGACATCCTTATTTTAAGGGGCGGATGGCTTGAGGGTTTGGGTTTGCTGCCAAACTCCCTCTTAAAAAATGTTAATGGGAAACACTTTGAAAATGTGAGTTTTGAAACCGGCCTGACCAGCGCATACCCATCGCACTCTGCCGTTTGGGCGGACTTCAACAACGACGGTTGGCTGGACCTTGTCGTCGGCAACGAATCGCGGAATGGTGAATACCCAAGCGAGTTTTACCTGAGCCAAGGGGGAAACGTCTTCAATGATTACTCTGCTGCTTCAGGCTTCAACGTGAACGCCTACGTCAAGGGATTGTCCGCGACCGACTATGACAACGATGGGGATGTGGATGTGTTTGTCTCAAATTTTGGCGGAAACAACCAGTTGATCAAAAATCTGCTTACAGAAACCGGGGAATTGAAATTCACGGATGTCACCCAAGCCGCCGGAGTGACGAATCCAAAGGACAGCTTTTCCTGCATGTTTTTTGACTACAACAACGATGGCCACGAGGATTTGTTTGTCGGTGGCTATGGCAGTTCCTCGGTGTCTGAGGCCTGCCGCGCCTATCTTGGCCTGACACCCAAAACCGGGACTTCAGTGCTATACAGGAACCTTGGGAACGGAACATTCCAGGATGTCACAGGTGTTATGGGGCTGGAAAATATCCTCAATGTCATGGGCTTGAATCATGGTGATCTAAACGCCGATGGCCACGAGGACATCTACATTGGGACCGGCAGCCCCTCTTTTTCAAACTTGATTCCCAACAGGCTGTTTATCAATGTCGGAGGAACCAACTTTGTCGAAAAAACCTACGAATCGAGGACCGGCAGCCTTCAAAAGGGACATGGAATATCATTTGCCGATCTGGATAATGACGGGGATCTGGAAATATATGCCGCCCTCGGTGGTTGGTACACCGGGGACAACTTCAAGGATTTCATTTTCAGCACAAACAGGGATTTTAAGGGCCTGAAACTAAAGCTGAAGGGCAGCGCATCGAACGCGCTTGGAATTGGAGCCAAGGTGGAGGCGGTTTTTGATGACCGGACAATCTTCAGGCAGTTATTCAATAGCAGCAGCTTTGGTAACAATCCCCTGTCCGTTTACCTTGGCCAATCCCATCCCAGCCAGTTAAAGAGTGTCACGGTATACTGGCCAAGCGGCGGGATCACCCAAACCAACCTTATCGACTATTCCGGCGATATACTTCATCTGATGGAAAAAAATTGACCGTGTCGCAAACCGGTACCCTCCAGTTTCATCTTGTTTCGAGAAAAACATGAACAACACATCCTGCTTGAAGGCGTGCTGATCCAGTATGCGCCGCAGCAAGTGCGGGGATTGTGCCATTGCGGCTCCAACTTTTTGGCAACACGGCTGGCCGGTTCAAAAAGATGGATGGTTCGCAGGTCGAGGTTCCGACTTGGGCCAACCCGCTTGAAACGGTGGAGCGCGTGAACGGCTCGGCCGCGGCCGACCTCGATGGCGACGGTGATGCTGACTTGGCCTTGGCCACCGAGTGGGGGCCGGTGCGGGTGTTCCGGAACGACGATGGCCAGTTCACCGAGCGCACTGACGCGCTTGGCTTGGCCGACTATCGCGGCTGGTGGAACGGCGTCGCGATGATCGATGCGAACAACGACGGACGACTCGACATCATCGCCACCAACTGGGGCCGCAACAGTTTTTACGAGACGCTCCTACGCGAGGATGGCGGCGAGTCGCGCCTGGCCTTGTTCGTTGGCGACGTGGACGGCAACGGAACGGTCGAGCAACTGGAGGCCGTGCGGGTCGGCGGGAGATGGCTGCCGGTGCGCGACCGTCATGCACTGGAGAAGGGATTGCCGGATTTGCGAAGCCGCTTCCCGGTGCACGCCGGGATGGTTGAGGCAGGAATAAAGGGCATCGCCGGGCCGGCGTTTTCACGGCTGAAAAAAATGGAGGTCAACCATTTGGACACCACGCTGTTTATCAATCGTGGTGATCGTTTCGAGCCGGTGCCGCTGCCGATCGAGGTTCAGTTCTCACCGGCGTTTTCGGTGTGCGTCGGCGACGTCGATGCCGACGGGAATGACGATTTGTTTTTCAGCCAGAACTTTTTCGCCGTCCGACCGGAGGATCCGAGGAACGACGCGGGCACCGGGCTGTGGCTGCTTGGCCAAGGGGACGGGACGTTTCGGGCGCTTAAGCCAAGCGAGTCCGGCGTGCGAGTCGATGGCGAGCAGCGCGGCGCGGCGTTGGCTGACTTCGACCACGACGGGCGGGTGGATCTGGTTGTCACGCAGAACGCGTCGGTGACTCGGCTGTTCCGCAATCAACTAGATGCCAAGGGCTTGCGGGTGCGATTTGACGGCCCAGGCAGTGGCGTTGGGGTGTGCCTACGGCTTTCTTATAAGGATGGCACCAAGGGACCGGTGCGTGTGGTGCAGGTCGGCTCCGGTTATCGATCCGCCAACGCCACGACGCAGGTGCTGGGGGCGGCGGGGGAAGTGGCGGCTATTGAGGTCGCTTGGCCAAGCGGGAAAAAAAAGAGGATCCCAATTGAGCCGGGGCAGTCGGAAGTGGTGGTTACTGAACTGCAGAATCCCTAAGGCTTCGACTTGGGTGCTTGCGGGGCCGGTGTATTTTTGTCCGTTGATGCTTCAAAGGTTTTTTCTGTGATGAGACTGCCATTCAGAAACAAAGCTTCCCTGACCTTGTTGCCGTCCTCGTCCCAGGCGGTCCAGTTGCCGTTCTGTTTTGCTTCCAGATAAGCTCCCTGCTGCTTGAGTTGGCCGTTTTCATGGTAGGCCTTCATTTTGCCATGCGGGTAGCCTTCCTTGTGAAACCACTCGATTGACTTGAGCCCGTTGGTGTGCCAGAAGGTTTGCAAACCATCCGCTTTACCGTTCACGAACGTTCCTTTCTTGTCCGGCTTCCCGTTCGGATACCAGGTTTCCCACAAACCGGAACGCTGCCCGTTAACGTATTCCCCTTCGTGTTCCTTTTGGCCGTTCGGATGCCACATGAACCGACGGCCATGGGACACCCCGTTGGTAAAGGGCAACTGCTGCTTCATGACTCCGTTGGTGTGGTGAAGTATTTCAATACCCGTGAACAGGTTTGTGGTGCCGCGCCAGTACCACTTACCATCATTCCGGTTTTGCAGTTCGTCGTCGAGAGCCAGGGGGACGCCGTTGGTCATACGCCGGGCTTGTGGCGCGTTTTTTCCGGAGCAACCGGCGGTGAGCAGGGCCGCGCAGGCAAGAGCCGGCACGGCAAAGTGATTCGATAAAAAAGTGGTATTCATGGTCGAAAAAAAGGTTGTCGTGATTCGAAACGCCCAATAGTGTTCCCCCCCGGTTTCATCGGGTCAAAAGCCAGAACCGGATTATCTGCAAACAACCCCCTTTTTCCAGCATTATGATGACTAAAACGCTTAAAACCAAGACAGCAAGCTTGCGCCTGTTTGCGCTTGCCACACTGATGACCGTCGTTTCGGCGGTGACAGCCCAGACGTTGCTGGAGGAAAACTTTTCCTCCGGTTTTGAGGAGTGGACCGTGGTTCATCCCCCGGGTGCCTTCAACGGTTCCACCCGGTGGCAGGTTGGTGCTGCGGGAGAGACGCTCTTTGAAAACAGCAATGTCCGGGCGCCCGACTCGGCGGGAATGTTGATCAATGACGCCAAGACCGGTGAAAACTACACCTACAAGGCACTGTTACTGAGCGGGGATGACGACGGCATCGGGCTGGTGTTTGGCTACAAGGATTCGGCGAACTTTTACCGGATCATGTTTGCCGCCCAACCGGAGCGCAACACGTTTCCCGGTGAGGGTTGGCTGCTGGAACATGTGGTGAACGGCAAGGGTACCCGCTTGGCCGGGGATGATTACACCGAGGATTGGGAACCGGAATTCATGTACATGCAGGGGTTTCCGTTTGAAGTGACGATCAAGGCCAATGGAAAGAAACTGAGCATTACCGTGGTGGATGATCCCGAGGAGGACGGGAGCGAGTATGAACTGGTCAACAACCTTACAATCGCCGCAGACGCGGACGGCAACGTGGGGCTTGCGAGTTGGGAACAGGCAGGTGGAATTCCCTCCGGGTCTCACTTTAGTGATATTTCGGTGGATGGGAAGGTAGCCGCGATGCCCAATCCACTCGAGGGATGGGAGGAAGTGATCCCGATAGATGACTTCCTGGAGGGTGGCAACGAAGGCATACCCCTGTGGAGTGTAGGAATCACTACCGATTCTGCAGCCGGGGGGATTCTGACCGAGTCGAGCAACAGTGGGCTGATCGGCACCGAGATTGAGGTAGGGGATGAGGAGTACAATACCAACCTCGACTGGGTGAGCGGTATGCTGGTCAAGGGTGATGTGAAGTGGAAGGACTACCGTATTACCACGAAGCTGCATCCCTATCCCTTCTGTGCCTTCACAGGATGCTGGGTCAATGGGCATGGGGTGGTTTTCCGGTACAAGGATCCGGAGAATTTTTATCGGCTCTCCTTTTCGAGCCGGAATCCCGGCGACGGCTTGCCGCGCCAGGGGGTGTCGATCCAAAAGGTGGTCAACGGGGAATGGAGCGAGGTGTTCTGGGAGAAGGGGGCAGCCTTTTCCACCAAGAAATTTGTCCCCAGCGGCAAGGCGGACCAAAGCGAATTTAACCTGAACATGTCGATTGTCGGCAATCAGCTCGAGTTTAGCATCGTGAACGACCCGGACGGGACGGCCAAGGTGTTCAACTATGGCCCGATTGAAATCACCGGGGTGGATTCAGGCAAGGTCGGTTTTTTCAGCTGGTACCAGCACAAGTTGGACATCCATTACCTCAAGGTGGAGGAGATTGCCGGGATGCCCTTTGAGGTGTTCAGTGAATTCGGCAACCCAAGCCCTGCCGCCGGTTTGACCAACTTCGAGCCGGGGACAAAGGTGCTTGCGACGGTACCCAGTCCTATTGTGGATCCGCCGGGATACCGCCGTAAGGTGACCGGCTGGAGTGGGACCGGCTCGGCACCCAAGGGTGGCATCTGGTTTTTGCCCGGAAACCCGAGGCTATCCTTCACGATCAACCAGGCCTCCTCGTTGACTTGGAATTGGAAGACTGAGGTCAAGGTCAACATCACTGCGGATGGAGGAGGGAAGGTGACCGGTGGAAGTTCCAAGTGGTACAAGGAGGGGACCAAGTTGATCGTCACTGCGGTACCCAGTACTGGCAAAATGTTTGACGGCTGGTATGGAACTGTCGCAAGCAAAGAGCGCAAGCTGACAGTTTACACCGACCGTCCTCTGGATTTGATTGCTGCTTTCCGACCGGACGCGGACCGGGACAAGATGGATGATGAATGGGAGAAGAAATATATTGGCAGCCTTAACGAACAAGGGAGTGGCGACTTTGACGGGGACGGGGTGAGCAACATGGACGAGTACCGTCGCCGCACCAACCCGGGGGCAGCAGAGGTGCTGTTGTACGCGGTGCCCTCAAACTGGGAGAACACGAGCGTCTCGAACCCCTTCACCGTCGGCCGCATGACGCTGGCTGATTTTGGTGATGGATTTAAGGGCATCTGGGAGAACAGCGGCACCTTCGAGGGAGCCTCCGAGGAGAATGAATACACCGACTGGGAGGGGCAGAGGCTCATCCTCAAGGAATCCGTTTGGAAAGAGGATTGGAAGGACGGCACCTACGAAGCCACGGTTGTGGTCGGGGACTTGAACACAAGCTGTCTTTATTTCCGTTATCAGGATGTGGAAAACTGGTACCGTGTTTCACTGTCAGGCAACGAGGCCGGCGGTGCCTGGCCGCAGATCGGGTTGAGCATACAGAAGAGGGTCAATGGGGTGTATACCATGATCGAGGAATCCGACGATTGGATGGTTCCCGACCCGGAGGATGACACCCTGAAAATCATCAAGCTGAAGGTTACAGCCAAGGGCAACGCCTTCACGGTGCAGGCCATTCCGTTCGACCCATTCGACCTGAAAGACTTCGACACGGATGGTGCCTCCGAGCTTTTGTCATTCAATGATGATGACCTGGCATCGGGCCGGGCAGGGGTTGGTTTCGCCCGTCAGGGAACTGCCGACACGGTCACTGACGATATCCCGGTCGGTTCGGGCGCCTTGATCAAGGACATGACGGTTACCGTTGGGAATAAGGTCGTGTTCGAGGACTCATGGGACGGCCACGACAGCCAGACACTCCTCCCCACGGGATGGACGGATCCCGCCAAGGGCGGGGCGATGGCCGGGTGTTGGGTAGCCACGGCCCAGGGCGGCTTCTCCCCCTGCGACCTGCGCCGCTTCCTGATCCTGAACCGCGATCCCACGGGTCCCTGCACCACGGGAGGAAACCTGAGCAACGGGTTGGCGGTGCTGTTCAGACCGTAGGCTGCCGCGAGCACCGCAGCCGCCAACACCCACAACGCAGACCCCCCCCCCCCGAGCCCGCGCCGCAC
>ERZ813253.743-NODE-743-length-10793-cov-2.818676_pt1 | contig 10793 bp, 7 predicted proteins | sample MGYA00520893_ERZ813253 | MGnify/ENA primary metagenome ERZ813253 (study PRJEB31669, sample SAMD00080414) | marine metagenome | biome: oceanic hadal pelagic zone biome; feature: marine hadalpelagic zone; material: sea water | place: Pacific Ocean:Izu-Bonin Trench...
GGTGGGAGGGGTCTTCAGTCGCCGAGACAGCGTACGCGGCCGTGGTTGCTGCGGTCAAGTACTACGCTACCCAGTGCAGCCTGGGCCGATTGCCTGATGCTCTCCCGGGCTCTGCCAGGCCGCGCGTTGTCCTCTGATCTGGGTGTATAGAGCTTCCCGCCGGTCACCATGAACACGGTCTCGCCCGAGCCCTCGGACACGTGCCCGTCTTGGCCCAGGATGATGGCCTCGTCGAAGCCGGCCAGGGTTGCTTCGGTCTTGGCCAGCAAGCTGTTGACGTAGATGCCCGCGCTCTTGATCTGGGTCGGAATCATGTTGTCGTCGACCCGGCGCCAGGAGGAGGTGCAGCATTTCAGGATATCAGTGCCCAGGTAATTCCCGAAGGGCACGGTGATCAGCGTGAAATCACTGGCCAGCTCCTGTAGCTTGAGGTTGGCGACAACCTCGGCGCTCTTGTAGGCTAGAGGCCGGATGTAGATGTCCGACTGGTGACCGTTGCGCTTCACCAGGTCCACGGTGATGTCGCAGAGTTGGTCTGCGGTATAGGGGATGTCCAGCAGCAGAATCTTGCAGCCGCGAAGCAGACGCTCGTAGTGTTCCCGCATCCGGAAGATGAACATCTTGCCTTGTTCTTCATTCCAGTTGCCGCGGATACCCTCGAAAACAGCCGTGCCGTAGTGCAGCGCATGAGTTGCCACACTCACCTTGGCCTCATCCATCGGTACCACAGCACCCTTGAAAAAGGCGTGCAGTTTTTGATTGCCGTTGACGGATGTAGCTTTGTTCGTGCCCACGGTAAGACCCCTTTATATTAGAATGAGGGCTAAATTATAATCGGACAGCCACAGCTAGTACAACCGGGGCATAGATACAGACCTGGCGACCACCGGATATCCGTGACCTAAGATCTTTGGCGTGGGAAAGAGTATGCCGGAACTGACCGCCCGAAATTTAGCTTTCATCGTGCTGGTAGCCGCGACCGTGGCGGCGGTATTGGCCGCAGTGGTCTTGCTCGCCCGTCAGGACGATAACGCGCCGGTACGGATCATCGCGCCAACTTCGCAGCAAGACGGCCCGGCCCAAGTCAGGGTCTACGTCAACGGGGCGGTGGTCAACCCCCGGGGGTCTACACCCTCGATTCTGAAAGCCGGATCACCGACGCCCTGGACGCCGCCGCCGGTATCACCGACAAAGACATCCTCGACGGGCTGAATCTGGCCCTCCGCGTCAAAGGCTAAGCACAGTATTACGTCCTCAAGTTAGGCGAAACCCCTCCCGCTGCATCAGACTCGACTAGGGCAACCGCCGGATCAGCCGCCCAGCCAGGCAGCTTGATCGACTTGAATCGGGCGTCGGTGCAGCTATTGGACACACTGCCCGGCATCGGCCCTGCGCTGGCCGAAGCTATCGTGGCCTACCGGAAAAATGTCCGTCCTTTCCAATCGATCGCAGAGGTCCAAGAAGTCCAGAAGATCGGGCCCGGACCCTATGAGAACCTACGGGTATTGGCCACGGTGACCGGAGTCCGGTGATCTCAGACCGAACGCCATTCCCAACTAGCTGTTTCGTTCGATGAAACTGGCCTTCATGGTGGCGGCGTGGCTGATCGGCGTCCTGATCGGACTGGAAACCAGCACGCCGCTCGCGCCGCTTTTGCTGCTCTTGGGTGGTTCCATCACCTTCGGCCTGGCTCTGCGGCTGTGTGGCTTGCCGGTGTTTACAGTCGTGTTGGCGTTGCTGCTGGTGCTGGGCGCCTGGCGGGCCGACGTTGCTCCCAACCTCCCTCTGGCTGGCCCGGCCGACACCACGGTGATGCTGGGAGGCCGGATAATCAGCGACCCAGAGTTCTCCGGCAACCGGGTGGAATTCACTTTGGACCTCCGCACCATCGATGTGCCGTCCGGTCCCATTGCTACGGAAGGCCGCCTTCTGGTATACGCCCGCCCATCCGATGACCTGGTCGCCCGCCGCTCTCCGCCCTACTTCGATTATGGCGACTTAGTCACGGTCACCGGAACATTGCGCCGTCCGGAGCCCTTTGGCGGTTTCGACTATCCGGCTTACCTGGCTGCCCAGGGAATAGCCGGAGTAATGACATCTGACTCCACTGTGGTACTCGGAGAATCAGGCGGTTGGCGAAAATGGCCGTACGCTCTGCGGGGGCGGTTGTCGGAGAGCATCGAAGACACCATCCCATATCCCCAGTCCGCCTTGGGGCAGGCGCTGCTTTTGGGGCTTACCGGCAACTTGCCGCCCGAGTTGGTCCAGGACTTCCGCAGCACGGGGACCTCGCATCTGCTGGCGATCTCCGGTCTGCATGTCGGTGTCCTGGTGGTGATGTTTCTGGCTGCGTCGGCGTGGCTATTTGGGAGGAGGGGCTTTTATTTCTTGGCCGTTCCATTGATCGCGGTTTGGGCCTACGCCCTGGTTTCCGGGATGCCGCCATCTGTGGTCCGGGCGGCGGTGATGGGCAGTGTATACCTGGTGGCGGTGGGAGTCGGGCGGCCGGGCAGCATCCTCCCGGCCCTGGCCTTAAGCGCGGGCCTGATGACGGCCATCTCTCCGGAGATCGTTCAGCGGGTGTCGTTCCAGCTCAGTTTCGCCGCTATGGCGGGAATCGCATTGACCCAGCCGTTCATACCCAGATGGTCACCGGAGTCCGCTGCGCCAGGCCAATCTTGGTGGTTGCCCTTGGCGTTGCCGATGGTCCGCGCGCCCTTGATGATGCTGATAATCTCATGGTCGGCCATGCTGGCGACCTGGCCGTTGCTGGCCTTCAACTTCCGCGAGGTGGCCCTGCCTGGAATCATCGTTACGGTGTTGGCCCTCCCGGCCATGCCCTTCATCATGGCCGGGACTCTGGCCGCGGCCTCGGTGGGTCTCGTCAGCACGACACTCGGGCAGTTTATCGGCTGGCTGGTTTGGGCACCCACAAGTTATCTGATAGAACTGGTGCAAGCAGCCCTGAAATGGACTCTCCAAACGGAATGGGCCGGCAACCGACTGGTGGTGGTCTGGTACCTGGCCCTCGGCGCCTTGCTGTTGTTCCTAAAGCCAACCCGATCGGGCTGGCTGTTGTCTATTGTCAAAGATCGAGCGAGGGAATTAACCCGGCATCCGATGCAACCAGCCAAAACCATTCCCCTCATCATGGGGGCAATCACCATGACCGCCGCGGCGGTTGGGCTCTGGTGGCCGGTTGGTACGGGCGGCGACGGCGATCTGCATGTGTATTTCTTCGACCTTGGCCAGGGAGACAGCGCTCTGATCGTGACGCCCGAGGGACGCCAGGTGCTGGTGGACGGCGGTCCGGCCCCCGACAATGCCATCCAGGCCCTGAGCGATGCCATGCCCAAGGGCGACCGCAGCCTGGACCTGGTGGTGATGACCCACTTGGATGCCGACCACAGCCGTGGTCTAATCGACGTTCTCGACCGGTACGACGTTGGCGCGATAATCTCCGGGTCCGATTCGCCCGATGCCTCGATGTATGCCCAATGGCAAGCGGGGGTAGAGCGCAACAACGTGGATGTCGTTTCCGTTCACCGGGGATACTCGTTGGACCTGGGTTCCGGAGTGGTAGTCGAGGTGCTGAATCCCCGCTCCGGCACCTCCGTTGGCGAGTCGGCGAACAACGGCGCCTTGGTGCTACGGCTAACCTACGGGTCAGTGAGCTTCCTGTTGACCGCCGACATCGAAGCCGAGACGGAGTCATTGTTGGCGTTGTTGGGCGCCGATATCGAGAGCACGGTGCTGAAAGTGGCCCACCACGGCAGCAAGACTTCTTCCACCGCCGGATTCATCGACGCAGTGGACCCTGCGGTGGCGGTGATTTCCGTGGGCGGCAACAACTCCTTCGGACATCCCAACGAAGAAGTGGTCGGCCGTCTGATGCGGCGGATAGGCGGCGAAAACATCTACCGGACCGACCGCCACGGCAACGTGGAGTTCGTTACCGACGGCGTGGAATTATGGGTTGAAACCCAGCGGTAAAAATCGCCGATAGCGAATCGTTAAGAAGCCTTCAAGACTGCTTTCCGGAGGCTTAAGGTATACTGGAATTTGATGCCTGGACGGAGTTCAAGACATCTTGCGCACAATCTAGACCAGGGACCGGTAACAATTGGCTGAATACACCAGACCGGACGGCCGGGCTTGGGACCAACACCGTCCGACCACCATCACACCGGGTTATCAGAAGTACGCTGAGGGTTCGGCATTGATCGAGATGGGCACCACCAAAGTGCTCTGCGCCGCTTCGTTGGAAGAGCGCGTGCCGGGATTTCTGCGGGGCCAGGGCAAGGGCTGGGTCACCGCCGAGTATTCCATGCTGCCCCGGGCCACAAACACCCGCACAGCCAGAGAGCGCGATTTGGGCCATCCCAGCGGCCGCTCACAAGAGATACAACGATTGATCGGGCGGTCCCTCAGGGCCGTCACCGATTTGGACGCTCTGGGCGAACGGACAGTCCAGATAGACTGCGACGTGATTCAAGCCGACGGAGGCACACGGACGGCCGCCATCACCGGGGCCTATGTCGCTTTGCACCAGGCTCTACAGATGTTGGTGAATAACGGCGTGTTGACCAAGCTGCCGTTGCTTTGCCCTGTTGCGGCCATCAGCGTCGGCATTCTGAAGGGGCAACTCCTGCTTGACCTCTGTTACGAAGAAGACTTCTCCGCCGACGTGGATTTCAATGTAGTGCTAACGTCCCAAGGCGGCTTGGTGGAGCTGCAAGGCGCCACGGAGGCACAACCCTTCCCACGCCAACAGGTAGAGGAAATCCTGTCATTGGCCTCTCGAGGAATGGAGCCGTTGTTCCGGATCCAACGTGAGGCAGCACAGGGATTTCAGTAATCATGGAGAGCTTGCGTAACGTGATTAAGCTTCGTTATTTGCTGGCGGTGGTAATGCTATCGGTCCTAGCCGCGATCGCCTGTTCCAGCGACCCGACAGCCACCGCTGAACTGCCCCCGACGCCACCACCGGTCACCCAGACGCCCAGCGGCAACGAAGGCGGGGACGTGGCGATGCTGCAATTGCCCAACATCGCCGATACGGTGGAGCGGGTGCGCCCGGCAGTGGTTTCCATCGTGACCAGGATCGTTTCCCGGGACCGCTTCGGCCGGCAGTCGACCGGGTTCGGCAGCGGCACTGGGGTGATCTTCGATGAGTCTGGCCTGGTGTTGACCAACAATCACGTGATCGAGGGCGGAGTCGAGATCACCGTAACCCATGACGACGGGACTCAGGTCGTGGCGGAATTGATCGGAGCAGACGTGCTGTCCGACCTGGCCGTGTTGCAGCTTCCGGGAGACGGCTACCCTACGCTGCCGCTGCACGTGAACGGTCCTCTGCGCGTCGGCGACTGGGTGATTGCCATCGGAAACGCCTTGGCCCTGCCGGGAGGCCCCACCGTCACGGTTGGTGTTGTCTCAGCTTTGGGACGGTCGATAGAGTCCACTCCCGGAGTCACGTTGTATGACCTGATTCAGACCGACACTTCGATCAACCCTGGCAACAGCGGCGGCCCATTGAACGATTTGGGCGGAAACCTGGTGGGGATCAACACCGCGGTCCTGCGGGAAACCGGCGGGCTTACCAGTATCGGCGGGCGTGGCAGCATAGATGTGGAAGGCATTGGCTTCGCCATCAACGTCCAAACTGCCTAGCAAGTCGCGCAGCAACTGGTCGAATTGGGGCGGGTCCGCTGGGCCTGGATGGGAGTATTCCTGGCTGACCTGGTACCGGAGGTCGCGGCTGAAGTTGGGCTGCCGATCCGTGAAGGAGTGATCATCCGGAACACAGTGGCTGATGGACCTTCCGACCGTGCCGGAATAATACCTGGCGACATCGTGGTCAACATCGCCGGTCAGGATATCGCCACAGTATCCGACCTGACCCGCCTGCTGAAGCAGGAATTCAGGGCCGGACAACTAGTGGATGTTGAAGTGTTCCGAGTTGTGGACGGCGACGGGACCCTGAAAACGTTGACATTGGAATTGGGAGAGCGGCCACAGCAGTGATCGTTGGTTCCCGTGCGGCGAAAATAGGCGCCCTTTCTAGAGGAGTTGACGTAGGGGCAGGTTAGAAACCTGCCCTCTCTTGTTGCCGACATAGTTGTCGAATCGAAATCTTCCTGAGGGAGACGCCTGTAGTTCTGTGGCGAGAGTCTTGGCCGCCAGTCGTGCGGTTGGTGAATACCGGGGCGGGTTGGAAACCCGCCCCTACGTTGTGGCCAACGAATTCGGCTAGGTGATCTCGACGCCGTCAAGGTCCAAGATCACGGTGGGGAGGTCCAATTCCCGGAGCCCGGTCTCGTTCTGTTGCCGGTCTCCCACCACCAGTATCTTCATCTGGTCAGGACGGACCAGTTCCTGGGTGATGCGGTGCACATCCTCCAGGGTTACCGCCTCGACGCTGGAACGGACGGTCTGTAGATAGTCGTCTGGCAGGCCGAACTGGACCATCTGAAGAACCTGGCCCATGATCGCGCCAGGGCGTTCGAAGTTGGCGGGAAAGCTTCGAAGAACGCTCTGCTTGGCATTCTCCAGTTCTTCCTCGCTGATCGGCCGGGACCCTCGTACGTCGTTGAATTCCTTCAGCGTTTCGAATACCGATTCTTTCGTGACCTCGGTCTGGACCGCTCCGCCGGCCAACATCAGGGATGGGCCCCGGAACCACTGTACGTGGGACTGATAACCGTAGCTATAACCCTTGTCTTGCCGAAGGTTCTGGTTCAGCCTGGCGGAGAACTGACCGCCAAAGGCGTAATTCAGCAGTGTCAGCCCCAGATAATCAGGGTGCAGCCTGGGGATGGTGGTATTCATGGCGCGGATGACCGATTGGGGCGCTCCCGGGCGGTCCACCAGATAGATGGTGGCGGTCCCGTTGGACGGCGCGACGGCTGCCTTGCCGTTGGGCGAGGCTTCGCCGCCCCTCCAGGAACCGAAAACGGCTTCAGCCCGTTTCGCAACTTCGTCGATGCTGACGTCGCCCACCACGATCAGGTTGGCGTTGGCCGGGCTGTAGTCACGGCTGAACTGGCGCATCATATCGTCCCGCGTCAGCGCACTTATCGACTTCTCTGTGCCCGACAGGGGGTGGCCGTATCCTGAGCCCCGTTCGAACACCAGACCGGCCATCAACTGGTCGGCCACCGAATTGGCGTCGTCTTTACCGCGACGGAGTTCGGTGAGGTGCTCCCTGCGGACCCGCTCGATCTCGTGGTCTGGGAAGTTGGCGTTGAGGACCAGGTCGGCGGTGAGTTCCAGCGCCGTCGGCCAATGCTTGGTGAGCGTCTCCGCCGATAGCAGGGTGTACTCCCGCCGTCCATCGGCCGAGATACGCGAGCCGATGAATTCGAAGGCCTGGGCGATCTCCTGGCTGGTCTTGGAGGTGGTGCCTTCCGGCAGCATCTGTGCGGTGAACCCGGCCAGTCCGGGGAGTTGTTCCGGATCGCGGGAAGCCCCGGCATCCATCAGCACGCCGAAGGCTACGATGGGGAGACCGCGCTGCTCGATCACAGAGATGCCCATGCCGTTGGAGAGCTTGGTGCGGGTTGGCGTGGGTGGGTTAAATACCGGCTCGCTCTTGGGCGGCGGCATGATGGTCCGGTCGATCGTGACGGTGGCCGGCGACAGGGTCGGTTCGGGCAAAACGCGGAGCCGGACCTGGTTCTCGCCCAGGATGGTCTCGGCGACGCGCATTACGTCCTCGCGGGTCACCGCCATGTATTTATCCAGGCTGGTGTTGATCAGTTCGGGATTGTTGGAGAAAACGCTGAAGTGGTTGAGCTGGTCGGCCCGTCCGCCGAACCCTCCGATACGGGCCAACTGGCGGTAGTGGCTGGCTTCGATGCGGTTCTTGACCCGGGTGATCTCCTCGTCAGTGGGCGGCTCTATTAGCAGCCGGGCCATCTCAGCATCGGCGGCGGCCTCAACCTCGGCCAGCTCATGGCCTTCGGCGGCGGTCACTGACAGAACGCACTGCCCTGATATCTCGGACGAGTGGTAGCGCATGTTAGCGCTATGGGCGATCTGCTTCTCATAGACCAACGATTTGTGCAACCGGGAGGTGAGACCGTCAGACATGATGGCCTCATAGATCTCCATAGGCGCATCGTCGACATCTCCCTCCGGGGGCGTCGGCCAGGCGATATAGGTCCGGGGCAGGGTCACCTTGTCCCGCATCTCCAACTCGATGCGGCCCTTCAGCCCGGAGTCGTGACGGCCCTTGCGGGGCACCGACTCACCGGGAGGCAGGTCGCCGAAGTACTTGTTGACCAGTTCCAGCGCCTCGCCCATGTTGATGTCCCCGGCGATGGCCAGGCTGGCGTTGGTGGGGGAATAGAACCGCTTGAAGAAGTCTTTGATGTCGTCCAGATCGGCGGCGTCCAGGTCTTCCTGGGACCCGATGGTCATCCAGTGATACGGATGGGGCAGGGGATACAGGGCCTCCTGTAGATGCCAAGAGGCCATGCCATAGGGGCGGTTCTCATAGGACTGGCGGCGTTCGTTCTTGACCACGTCGCGCTGGATGTCAAAGCGCTGTTGGTCGAGAGCATCCAGCAAGAATCCCATGCGGTCGGATTCCAGCCAAAGGGCCAGTTCTAGGTAGTTGGTCGGGACATCTTCCCAGTAATTGGTGCGGTCGGGGGTGGTGGACCCGTTGAGGTTGGCGCCGGCTTTTTGCAGGGGTTCGAAGTGGCTGCTGTTGTGGTGTTTGGACCCTTCGAACATCACATGTTCGAACAGGTGAGCGAACCCGGTCCGCCCCATCTCCTCGTCTTTAGAACCCACGTGGTACCAGACATTTACGGCCACTACGGGGATGTTATGGTCCTCGTGGAGTATCACGTCCAGTCCGTTGGACAGGGTATGTTTTTCGAAGGATACGGTTACCATCTGCAGAAAACCTCGGTCGATTCGGGTAGTGTTAACCCACCCATCTTACGGTGGGTCAACGCCGTTGTAAACCAAAATCGGTTGTCGGAATTTTCGCCCAATCTGGGAGGCCGAAATCTTAAATCGCTCGGCCTAACGGAAAGAAAAAACAGGCCCCGGACGATTATCTGGGGCCTGTTTTTTATCTACAGTTGCTGACCGCTGATGGCTGAAAGCTGTTAGCTTTCCCCGCCTTCTTGGTGATCGAAATAGTTCTCGTCCGTCCGCTCCGGAATGGGAGACGTTTCCTTATTTTTTCCGATCTCTTCGGCGTCCCATAGGTGGGAGAAATTGAGGGCCCGTGGGCAGTGGGTGTAGGCCTCTTCGACCTCGATCAACATCCCCTGCAAGTGCTTGGACCGGTCATCGGTCTCGTAGAGGGCTACCTCAACGTTCTGCGCCTCTAAGTCCTCTTTGCTGACGATCGTGACCTTGCCGTTGACCCGGACGGTGTCGTTGATGCCGGGTATGAAGAAGATGATGCCGATGAAGGGGTTGTCAACAACATTTTGGTAGGACTGGAAGAGCCGGTTGCCGGCTACGTCGGGGAACAATAAGTGTTTCTCGTCGATCACCTTGACGAACCCGGGCTTGCCACCCTTGGGGGACGCGTCGCACCGGCCTTCACTGTCGGTCGTGGCCGTTACCACAAAGGGAGCCTTCTTGATAAACTCTTGGACAAAAGGAGTTAGGTGAGACTTCAGTTTGCGAACGGCACGCTCCGACGGTGGGCCGAAGGTCTCGTTGAACCGGCTGTTGCCAACGGTCTGGCCAGTGGTTGTGGTAGCCATGGAGGCGACTCCTAATGCGATACGAGATGACCCAGTATGGGCTGGATTGTTGGTTCTGATTCTAAAGGGCGGGCCGTCATTCAGCAAGGGCGGCTTGGGCCACTTCAGCCATCGCGGCCGCCAGACGTTGGCAGTCCGCCAATGGTCTTATGCCCACCCGGATGTACTCGGGCATGCCGAACGATGCGCAGTCCCGCACCACCATTCCCTTGGCCAAGAGCAGGGACCGCCACTCGGCGGCGTCTCTTACCTTGACCAGAATGAAGTTGGCTTCGGAGCGGGGGACTTCTAGACCCAGCGCTCCAAGTTCGTCGGACAGAAACTTCTTGGCGCTGAAGACCGCTTCTCTGGCCCTGGGCAGATAGCCAGTGTCCGCCAAAGCAGAGACTCCCGCCTTCTGGGCCAGACCGTTAACGCTCCAATCGGGTTGGTACTTCTTGAGCCGGGAGACCACTTCCTCGGAGGCCAGGGCGTAGCCGAGTCGGAGCGCGGTCTGGGCGTAGTCTTTGGTCATGGAACGCACCAACATGACTTCGGGCCGGTCGAGCAACTCCAGAGAGTCCCATGGGTTTTCGACAAAGGACAGGTAGGCTTCGTCCACCACAAGCAGGCTGCCCGCATCCTTGGCCGCGTCGGCCAGGGCCATGACTTCCTGACGGTCTAGGTAGACCCCCGTGGGGTTATTCGGGTTGCAGACGATTACGAGCTCTGGCTTCTTGTTTTTAATGATGCCGGCGGCGGCCCCGATGTCCCACCTGAAATCCCCGGTAAGGTCGGCCTCTAGGTTGAGTATTTCAGCCCCCGCCAAGCGGCAGGCGCCGTCGTACTCGCCGTAGGTCGGAGTAAGTAACAGAGCGGTACCTCGGTTGGCCAGATAGATGCGGGTTAGAAGGTGGAATATTTCGGTGGACCCGTTGCCTGCCAACACCCGTTCGATCGATATTCTTCGGGACGAGGTTGAGACATGGCCGCAGATGGCCTCGCGCAGTTCCAGGCATTCGGGGTCTGGATAAGCACTCAGATCAACGCTCTGAATGGCCTCCCAGACTCCTTCGG
>ERZ813253.745-NODE-745-length-10702-cov-6.820804_pt1 | contig 10702 bp, 8 predicted proteins | sample MGYA00520893_ERZ813253 | MGnify/ENA primary metagenome ERZ813253 (study PRJEB31669, sample SAMD00080414) | marine metagenome | biome: oceanic hadal pelagic zone biome; feature: marine hadalpelagic zone; material: sea water | place: Pacific Ocean:Izu-Bonin Trench...
GGGGGGTTGCTTTCCATAGACCGGCAGGATGGCGATTGGATTAAGGTGACTGATGAAACGGATCTTAATGTAGAAGGTTTGCCAACCGACCCGGGAACGGTTTACTCATTACATGGTGGTTCAAACCTTATTTCATATCCCTTTGCTGGGTCTGCACCAATTGTTGAAACAATTCCGGAAGATGCACAGAGTTCTATTATCGGAATAATTGCAGAAGGTGACGCTGCGTATAATAGTGAAGAGGGCTGGATTGGCGGTCTAATGGTCCTCAGCGGAACGGAGGGATATTGGTTTATTACCAGTGAAGATGTTGAGTTCACCTATAATCCACCTGCATCTGACGATAATTTGACAAGGCAGATAAAGATTAGCAAAGTATTACCAGAGGCATATACCTATGCTCAATCCATGAATCAAGCCTTCTACTTTGTGAACTCTGCGGAAATTAATGGAGAACCATTAGATACAGATGATCTCATTATTGCTTATAATGGTGATGTAGTTGTGGGTGCACGGTATTGGTATGGTGAAGCTACGGATGTTCCTGCAATGGGAGCAGATGGCAGCACAATCTATGCTGGTTATGGCGAAGCTGGAGACAAGATTACTTTTAAGGTATTAGATGTTTCAACCAATACGCTGATTGAAATGGAATCTAAAGGTGAAACGACTTGGCAGAATTTAGGAATGTCAGTTATTCAATTGACCAATAAAGTAATTCCTGAAGAAATTAGTTTCAGCAGTGCTTATCCAAATCCGTTTAACCCGGTAACCATGGTAAGTATGAGTATTCCCACCGAAATGGAAGTTCATGTTACTATTCATGACATGCTGGGCAGAGAAATTGCGGAACTTGCAAATGGAGTATATTCAACTGGAAATTATGAATTGCATTGGGATGCCAGTTATCATGCCAGCGGAATATATTTTGTTAAAATGATTGCTGGAGGGCAGACCAATATCCAGAAATTGATGCTAATAAAATAAAAATAGTATTTAATCTGAAAAAAATTCAGGGGCAGAATTTCTGCCCCTGTTTTATTTTACAGAACATTGGATTTGGTTTTTTAATTACCTTTATATTTACCGGCAATACATGACAAGAATCATACAGATCATAACCCTTTTATTTTTATCCTTTCTTATGATGTCCGCCTCGTGCGACAAAGGGACGGAAGGATGCACCGATTCCAACGCTTGCAACTATGATAAAGTTGCAATAATTGATGATGGAAGTTGTAAATATCCCGAAGAAAATTTTGATTGTGCAGGGAATTGTATTGAAACATGGGATTGTTTTGGAACCTGCAGTGGATTAGCAATTGTTGACAACTGTGAAATTTGCTGTGGGGGTTTAACCGAAATAGAATGTGTGATAGATGGGGACTGTCCTGAATGTACTGCTGGAGAGGAATTAGGTTGTTTTGGATGTGATATAAATGAAATAATATATGATTGTGCTGGTATTTGTGGAGGAATGGCATTTACCGATGATTGTGGCCAATGTGTTGGTGGGCTCACAGATAGTAAAACAATTGTAAATCATGAAATTCTATTTGAAATTGAAGATGAAATAGAAAACTGCCATTATTATGATAAATTATCAGGTACATGTCAGGAAAACTGGGCATTGGATTGTAATGGGGAGTGCTTTGAAAATGCAGTTGAAGACTTTTGTTTTAATTGCGTTGGAGGATCAACTGACAGAGTTGATTCATGGTACATAAACGTATTTGCGGGACTTTCTTCAGATATTGAAGACGAATCAAATTTTGATTCAATTACATTAGGTTCATCTAACAATGCTACAGATGGGTATGATGGGGAACATGACATCCCGAAACCTCCACCTCCTATAGATTACAATATACGGTTTTACATCTCAAATAAAAAGTGGAGTGAGGGGGATAATCCATCATCAAATTATAGCAATTATTCTTCTGATATAAGGGGAGATGAGTTTAAGAAAGTTGATTGGAATACAGTTGTAGAGACTAAAAATAATGATATTGAAATGGTATTTTTCCAATTTATTGTACCAGAAGAATATGAAATTATAAATTATTTTAGTGCTACTGTTACCTATAAGGGGGAATCCTATCAAATGGATGAATATAATCAAATTCAATTGGAGTTAAATGTTGAAACCCCTCTTGATTCATTAATGATTACAATCTACGATATATGTTTTCTATAAATTAAAAACCACTAATTCTAATATAGTTAGAAAGCTTAGATTAGCAATAATGGTAAATGGATACATTTCAGCTATTTTACTATCCTCTACGATTTTACTCGCCGAGTCAGGATACAATACCATCTATCTCATGGAATTTGAGAATATGCAGAACGATTTCACCAATTCCCATTTAACAGAAGCATTACCAGATCTTATCAAAGAAAATTATAAATTTAGAGAAGATATTCGGGTGGAGTATGCCGGAGATATTCGCCCCTACCTAAAACCAATAGATTTGGGTGAGGAAAATTCAATCAGGGGCTTGATTATTAATGGAAGATTCCAGACAATAAATGATGAATTCTTTGTGGAATTTGAAGCCTATGATATTCAAGACTGGAAACGGTTGGTGAGCCGTCGAATATTCTGCCCGGTTAACGATATAATCTGTGTGCATGATGGGTTCTTAATGGCCATAGAAAAAAGTATCAGTCCATTTTTAACAAACGCCTTGGATATCGATGCCACAATCTCCAATTTAGAACAGTATCCCAAAAGGAAAATCCCTAAGAGTCATGATTTGGATAATAACAGTAACAATGGAAATTTAGATAATCTATCTAATTTAGATGCAGCAGGATCAAACTTAGGCTTAGACAGCAGGACTCAAAAACAGGGGCAATATGGTGATCGGTATTATCGTGAATTTAATTTTGCAGATATCTCTCCGGATCCAAATTTTTCAAAAAAACAAAACTCCGAAAGTTTCATCACCATCCTGGATCAAATTTTAACCAACCCATACAATGTATTGATTGGTGAACTGTCCTTATATCCCGACCCTGATAGGGCTGGAAATATGCGAGGGGAAATTCCAATAACCTATTCAGTACGAAGCGCTCTTACCCAGGAATTATTCACCAGCTTGCCCCATGACAAACTTATGGATGCTAATGGAAATGTGATACTGCAATTTCCCAATAGCAGCTTTATTTTTGATGAATTGCTTTTAGAAAAACTGGCCTTAATGAAATATCAGTTGATGCCAGTGATTTTCTTTAATAATAGAATTGGTGGAATTCAGTTTATTATTTTGGACTCCTGGAAAGAAAAATATAAATATTTAGAATTTCAGAAAATTTCCATGTTTACTGAGAACCAATTTAAACCACTATTTGCTCTTACCCCCGGTTCGGATAACATCCAATTAAATTTGGATGTTTCATCACAGGAAGTGGAGTACAATTTTTCAATCCCTCATGAAGCCATAGGTGATTATACAAAAGTTACAGTGAAATTTATGCCGGAAGTTGAACTGGATGCCCTATTGGCCGGACAAGGCAGAACCAATTAATGGTCTAATTTTGTTACATTCTGTTAATATCAAGGCATAGAATACAGTAGGATATTAGGTGTAATTTTTCCGCATAATTGAAGCAAATTCATCAAAAAAATATAAGGACAAACACATGAAAAGGTTTTTCATCATCAATTTGCTGGTACTCATGACCATTGGTTGGTCAGGCACCAATCATTTACCCAATATGAAATTGAAAGATTTGAAAAATAAGCGACAGGATCTCAGTCAGTATTATAGTGATGGACCTATACTTCTCAATATCTGGAACTTAGCCTGTGAACCATGCAAGAAGGAAATGAAGGAGTTAGACAAATTAAATATAAAATATGGACCTCAGGGTTTTGAGGTGGTAAGTATTAATATTGATAATACCCGCAGTATGTCAAAGGTAAAATCGTATGTGAATAGTCAGAAATATTCATTTACCGTGCTTTCAGACCCTAAGGCTGAGTTTTTCAGAAAGATGGGTGGTAAGGTCATGCCCTTTGTTATCATTGCTGATACGACCGGAAAAATAATCAATCGCCATGTGGGGTACAACCCCGGTGATGAGAAAAAACTGGAAGAGGAAATTGTACATTTATTGGCATTGATAAATGCTGCCGGGGATTCCACAATTGCTAACCCGGTACCTGTAATTGAAAAGCCTGTAATTAAATCTTCAAAGTAAATGATAACTAAAATAATAGTGCCACTTTCCATTGTTCTGGGAAGTATTTTTGCACAGGCAGAAATAAATTTTTCCTACGAAATGAAATATGGAGATGGGAAACAGGTAACTGGAACCGCATCCGATAATCCCGATACCTTAGATTATAATTACTTTGAAAACCTGTTGGATATCAACACGAATTTGGGAGATGATATTTATATTTATACCCAGTTTGAGTATAGTGACCTGCCTGTTTACGGTTCTACGGCAGATGGCTTGAACAGCTTTTATTTAGAGTATCAAAATGAAAAGTTTTTCATGAAATTAGGTGATCAGTATGAGCTATTTGGAAGAGGGATGAGTTTCTATACCCTGCAGAATCAAAATATCGACTATGATAATAGTGTAAAAGGCTTAAGCTTTAAATATTTTATGGAAAAAAATATTGAAATATCTGCTCTCATTGGAAAGGGCGACTATTTTTATCGATCCAATCCCTCCCGTCGGGAAACTGACTTGCAGTTAAATTCCAGCGTTTTGCTTGGTTCTGTGAATTATACCCATGATTGGTTGGGATATTTTCAGTATATGAATACTAAGCAGCAATTATTAATTGATCCCGCACTCACTGGAATATTTGGAAACAAATCGGAAATATATTATGATTTATATGAAAGAGCAGAACCCGGCTCTGATCTATTGGAATTATGGGTAGCTTATGAATTAGGTGAAATTGTTAAAATTGATACTGTTAATATTACCAATCATAATTTCAACTGGAACTTCTACCTGGGACAGTTTGATATTTATGTTGATAAGGCTTGGGTATATTATGATAAGATTTTTGGTGATGAAGTCTTTGGGTCCCGTTTCTATACAGCGGTTTATACTGATTTTATGGGAACGGGAATTACCTATGAATACAAAAACTATAATACTCCCTATCTCATTAAAACTATTTCCAACTTTCCCATAGTTTATCGGGAAGGCAGTTCAATATTAGCATCTCGAAATGCCCATACATTCAATTTTGGCAATGAAATTGGACATCAGGTTGATTTTAATAGGCAACTTTTTGACAATATAAATGTATTGGGCAATCTTTCATTATCTCACAGACATCAAAAAAATGGGATGGCAGAATTAAGTATAATGGATTTTTTGGCAATGAATGAAGACTCAGAAATATATGATTACTACCCCTTTCGGCAGATGTACTTAGAAGTAAACGGATGGACTTTTTCAGAACGATTATATTATAAAGTGGGCGTAGATTACTTTTCTGAGCTTAATTTTTTAAATAGTGGTAAAAATACCTATGCACTTACGTTGCCCACCCATTGGGTTTGGAAATTATCAAATGGAAGTTCAGTAACTACCTATCTTGAAATGCAGTCTAAAACAGAAAAACAATTAAATCCACCGGATTTTTCTTTAGCCAGCGAGAAAAATTATACCAACCATTATTTTTCATTTAGTTATAACCATTTTGGGAAATGGACCTTAACCGGATTTTATGATCGAGAGGCAGTCAGTGATAATGTGCACCAATGGCCTGGGTTTGATTTTTCTTATTACCTGAACAGCGCAACACAGATATCCCTCTTTTACGGTTCCCAGAAGGGCGGCTTGATCTGTGCTAACGGTATCTGCGCCGAACAGCCCGGTTTTGAAGATGGCGTTAAAATCACATTCAGAAGCCTGTTTTAACAGTTACATCTTGAAACATTGTTTTTATGGTTACAATAGCTAAATTACATCGAAATTTTTTGTAGAGGATTGGATGAAAAAAGGAATTATTTTTATACTTATCAGTTGTTTTGGCCTGCTTTCAGCCCAGACATATTGTAATGGGGAAAGTGTGAGCATGACACATCAAATGCAGGAATTTGATGTATGTTATTCCTCGGATGGTTATTCAACCGGCGATGCCTGGTCTTTGGCTGATTATAATGGCGACCTGAATGGAGGAAGTTATCATGTTCTCTTCATTGACATGTCGGCGACGTGGTGAAGTACCTGTTATAGTCAGATAAGTTTTATCGACAATCAGGAAGAATATTGGTCCGAACAAAATCCCGCAGTAAAATTTATTACGGCACTTCAAGATTTAAATCAGCCCTATAGTTGCACCCAATGGGGCAATAACGGTAATAGCGGAACACCCGTTATAGTTGAACATGACGGAACCCTTTTTAATTGGTTTCATGATTCATGGAATGCATATCCATCTTATGTGCTTATAGATCATACCATGACAGTGAGGGCGAAACCCTGGTCATATCAGAGTAATTCTAACACCAGTTCCTGTGATGGCAGCAACAGCTCTGTGAGTGGTTGGAGTGGTGGTAATACCAACAATTTTCTACAGCAGTTGGTTGATGAATGTGGAGACTTATGTTCTGGTGAAAGTTGTTCTACCGCCCCTGGTGATGTGAATGAAGATGAAAATCTCAACATTCAGGATATCATTATCATGGTAAACCATATTTTAAGTGTTACTCTGCTTGAAGGATGTGCCCTGGAAGCAGCGGATATGAATATGGATGAGATAATAAATATTCAGGATTTAATCAGTTTGGTTAATGCTATTTTAGGGAGTGCCCGATCAGCTCAACTGGATGGTAAAGCACAGGTTGAATATTTAACCTCCGGTAACGATTTAATTGTTCAGATTGCCTCTTCCATAGATGTAGTAGGAATCCAAATTTCAGTATTAATTGATTCTCAAATAGAGATTGAACTCAAAGATAATAGCCATATTACGCAAGATTCTCACTTCCATAATGGACTAAATCAATACCTTGCCTATTCATTATTTAATCAGCCCTTCGATAGCCGGACAACAGAAATATTACTGAAGGGCGCAGGACTGATAGATTTGGATGATATTCAAATTACAATTTCAGATATAAATGGAGATGCACTATATCTGTCACATTCTCAGAGTGGACAGAAGTATCAAACTGATCCCTATAAATTTGAAATGGATGAGCTGTATCCAAATCCATTTAACCCCAGCACTCAAATTAGTTTCAGTTTACCTACGGATAATTATGTAAAGTTATCCGCTTATAATATTAGAGGGAATGAGGTTGATGTAATTTTTGAAGGGGCTCAGGGAGTTGGAAAACATAGCTATACCTGGAATGCTTCAAATTTGCCATCTGGAGTCTATTATATCCGTCTGCAGGCAGGAAGTTTGGTGAGCAGTCAAAAAGCGCTGCTTATAAAATAATTGTTAGGGGAGACACCTCATGTTCTCCCCTTTTTTAACCTACAATAATTAATAATTGAAAAATAATTTTAGTTTAGTTATAATTTTATTCCTGAGCTCTCTGTTTTCTGCCTATGATGTAGGCGATCAGATTTCTTTAGATGATCAGGAAATGGAATTTAGTTTTTGTTATCCTGACACTCTGTTGGGCAGCAACTTTACCTTTGCACAGCATAACGGTGATTTAAATGGAGGTAATTTTCAAGTCTTAATGATTGAGATGAGCGCTTCCTGGTGAGCCCCCTGTTTTAATGCAATCCCGGAGGGAGATGAAATCTATAAGCATTGGGAAAATGAGGACCGTGTTGCTATCATCCATTTTTTAGATGATATTAACCAGCCTTATTCATGCTCTGACTGGGGGAATTATGGGACGATTGGAATTCCATCAATAGTTGATGATGGAACTTCGAATGCTGTATTTAACTGGTTTGAAAATCCAAGTAGTGCGGGGCTGGGTTCTTTAATTGTATTTTTTGATCATACCATGACAGTTGCCAATATAATGAGTTCATCGCCATCCTTTAATGTCGCAAATGCAATTATAGGAAATTTGTTAAATGATCTTCCTGCACTATCAAATAAAAATTCATCATTGGGAGTAATAAATCAGTTTAACGTTACTAGGCTTTACCCCAATCCCTTTAACCCTGTCCTTAATATTGATTTTGAAATTAATCAGGCTGGATTGGTAGAAGTAAAAATATCAGATATTACAGGATCAATGGTAAAGACAGTTTATGAGGGATTTGAGGGAGCGGGAAAACATCAGATAAATTGGAATTCAGAAAATTTACCATCAGGGGTGTATTTTGTCTCGCTACAGGCTGGTGGAAATTCTCTCACAAAAAAGGTAGTTCTGTTAAAATAATAAGTATTATGTGATCTTGGTCACATGGGTAAAATAGATGTTCCAAATATAACGATAAAATGAGTAACTTTACTGATAAAATTGATTGCATTTATAAAAGGAAGAGGGAAACTATGAATAAATTAATAATTACATTAACAGCCATTTGCAGTATAACTTTTGCATCATATTATGATGTAGGAGATTTTGTAAATACCACTCACCAAAATATAACTAAGTCTACCTGCTATGCAGGCAACGACTATAATGTAGGTGATTCTTGGAAACTGGCGGATTGGAACGGTGCTACCAATGGGGGTCACCATAATGTAATTTTCATTGAAATGTCTGCCTCTTGGTGAGGCCCCTGTTATACTTCGCATAATGGCCCGGCGGGCTATGAACACCAGGACTATGAAGACAATGATCACGTTAAATTTTTAATTGCATTTATGGACCCAGGACAGCCATATTCCTGCACTCAGTGGGGAAATATGCCCAATGGAGGTTCATCCCAAATGGTTGAAGATACAGGATATGATATATGGACATTGTTTGAATCCCAAAGTGCAACACCCAGTACGGTTTTTATTACTCATGAGATGCAGGTTTATGATATGATGAATGGTGCGGGAAGCTGGTCAATAGGTTCCCGTATTGATCAGATGCTTGAAGACTGCGGTTCTCTCTGTGAAGAAGATGGAGGATGTACTACTTCCGCAGGCGATGTGAATGAAGATACCATGCTCAATATTCAGGATTTAATTACCATGGTAAATCATATACTTGGTTCCTCACCACTTATGGATTGCGCCTTGGAAGCTGCTGATATGAACATGGATGGCACTGTAAATATTCAGGATTTAATTTCATTAGTTAATACAATATTAGGGAGTGCACGGTCTGCAGAACTAAATGGCTCAGCAAAGGTTGAATATTTGACTTCTGGTAGAGATATGATACTTAAAATAAAATCAGATATTGATATTGCAGGGCTTCAAATTTCACTCATAAATGATTCTCAATTGGATATTGAAATTAAAGATAATAGCCATATTAATCAGGAATCCAACTTTACCGGTGGTATGAATCGTTATCTGGCCTATTCCATGTTTAATCAACCCTTTGACAGCCGAACGACTGAATTACTTATTCACTCAGGAGCTAATCTGGAAATGGATGATTTTCAATTAATTGTAGCAGATATAAATGGCGATGATCTTTATCTTTCTCATTCTCAAAAGGGAAAGACCTATCAAACGGGTCCCCGTAGTTTTGAATTGGCAGATTTGTATCCAAACCCATTTAATCCCAGTACTCAAATCAGTTTCAGTTTACCTATAAATGACTTTGTAAAGTTATCTGCCTATGATGTACGAGGAAATGAGGTAGATGTAATTTTTGAAGGTGCTCAGTCCGTTGGACAGCATAGCTATACCTGGAATGCATCAAGTTTACCTTCTGGTGTGTATTATATCAGGCTTCAGGCAGGAGAACTGATCACCAGCCAGAAAGCATTGCTGGTCAAATAAATAAATTTATTTAATTGATTAAGATGACAAAAACTTCCACCTTTTTTATCAGCCTATTATGCGGGATAATGTTCTCTGCAGAATATGAGGTTGGAGATTTGGTTGATATGGATGACCAGCTTCAGTCATTTTCTGTCTGCAATGGAGAATACTTTAATGATCAGCTGAGTCTGGCTGATTTGAATGGTGATTTGAATGGTGGACATTACTTTGTTACATGGATTGATGTATCTGCAACTTGGTGTCCCCCCTGTGTTCAAATGGCTGAATCCGTTACTGGTGTAGTAGAAGATGAATGGGCAGATAATCCCAATGTAGTTCCCTTTACCTCTCTCTCAGATTTGAACCAGCCCTATAGCTGTTCTCAGTGGGGAAATCTGGGATCTGGAAGCAACGAACCCTTCATTGTTCATGACCCCAGTTATAAGTTCATGGGCTGGTTTGGCTGCTGTGGTGCAGCAGAAGGTTGGCCGTCAACAGTTTTCATAAATCAGGATATGGAAGTTGTATATAAAGGAAATTATATGAACTATATGGAAGTCAACTATGTCATTGAACAGATGCTGGATGATTGTGGAGATGATTGTATTTCACCTCCCCCAATGGCATTATTTGCCTATGAGATGGATGGATTAACCGTAACCTTCATTGATCTGTCAGTTTCCGAAACATCTGAAGTAATTAATTGGCAATGGGATTTTGGAGATGGCAGTACCAGCCAGGAGCAATTTCCGAACCATACATATAGCGTACCTGGTACCTATTATGTTACCCTGGATGTCTCTGACCAATATGGTGCCGATGGAAGTCAATTTTGGGAGTATATAAGTCTTGAAGGTGAGCCGGTTTGTG